>Ga0070738_10003633_pt1 | contig 19869 bp, 18 predicted proteins | sample Coa_R2_2_FD_66446 | JGI IMG/M metagenome (GOLD analysis project Ga0070738, IMG submission 66446) | Surface soil microbial communities from Centralia Pennsylvania, which are recovering from an underground coalmine fire - Coalmine... | ecosystem: Environmental > Terrestrial > Soil > Unclassified ... | reverse complement strand
AGTTGAAGGCCCAGGGGACCCCAGGCGCGATCGTCAACACCGCTTCGGCTGCAGGGATGGTGGGGTGGGGCGGCACCGTCTACGGCACCACCAAGGGGGGCGTGATCCAGATGACCCGGGCTGTCGCCATCGAGGCCGCCCCCTTCGACATTCGCGTCAACGCGATCTGCCCTGCCGCCATGCCGACGACGAACTTCGGCGTCCACGACCCTTCGCAGGCCTTCCAGCAAAAGCCCGACGAGATGGTGTCGGCGGCCGGGCAGCTGCACCCCCTTGGCCGGCCGATCCTGCCCGAGGACTGCGCCGAGGCGGCCGCCTTCCTGGCGTCGGACAGGGCCCGCAACATCACCGGCGTCCTGCTGCCGATCGACGGGGGGTACACGGCCCGCTGAGCCGTGCGCCCGGGCCGTGGGCTCGCGCGGTGATGCAACGACGTTCTACTGCGGCAGCCGAACGTGCTACGGTGTCACCCCGAGCCGAGGGCGGTGCCGGGGGTTCGACGCCCGTCCCGGCATGGCGGCGAGGGACCCGTGCTTCTTCGGGGGGGCGTCTCGATCCGAGGGGAGGAAATGGGATGGGAAGAAGGGTCGCGTCGACGGTCGCGGCGGCGTTCGCCGTCGGCCTGCTGGCCACCGGCTGGGGTGTCGCCCCGGACGGCGCGGCGGCCGCGGCGTCGGGTCGGCCGATCACGATCGGGCTGATCACCTCGGAGACCGGCCTCGCCGCGTCGTCCTTCATCGACGCCCAGTGGGGCGCGCAGGCGCGGATCGCGGCCCAGAACGCGGCCGGCGGGGTCCACGGCCACCGCCTGGTCCTCGATGTCGAGGACGACCAGTCCAGCCCCTCGGAGAACCAGACGGCCGCCCAGCTGCTGGTCCAAAAGGGCGCCTTCGGCATCATCGAGGACACCTCGTTCACCTTCGGGGCCGCCAAGTACCTCAGCCAGCAGGGCGTGCCCGTGACGGGCGCCGCCATCGACGGCCCCGAGTGGGGCCAGCAGCCGAACACGAACATGTTCAGCGTGACGGGCATCGGCTCGACCCCCATCGGCGGGAAGTACTACACCTACGACACCAACGCGCGGTTCCTGAGAGCGATCGGCGTGACCAAGCTGGCCGGCGTGGCCTTCGCCATCCAATCGGCGATCCAGGCAAACAGCTCCACCTTCCAGGCGGGCGCTCCCCTCGGGATCTCCCAGTGCTACGTCAACAACTCGGTGCCGTTCGGGGCGGTCGACTTCACGGCTGCGGTGCTCGCCATCAAGTCCGCGCACTGCAACGGGCTGGTGGCAGCGACCTTGCTGTCCACGGACATCGCCCTCAGCAACGCGCTGGAGCAGGCCGGGCTCACGGGCATCAAGCAGCTCTACTACACGGGGTACGACCAGAACCTGCTCGACCAGCCCAAGGCGATGGCGTCGATGGCAGGCGACTACACGACGACCGCCGTCAACTACGCCGACCCCACTCCCGGTGCCCGGAACATGCTCGCGCAGCTGAAGAAGTACACCCCCTTTCGCGGGTCGATCCCGAGCCTCAACATCTCGCAGGGATGGGCGGCGGCCGACCTGATGATCAAGGGCCTCGAGCTGGCCGGGAGGAACCCGACGCGGCAATTGTTCATCTCCAGGCTGCGTCAGGTCGACCACTACACCGCGGGCGGCCTCTACCCCAACCCGGGAGTCAGCTTCCGGCACTTCGGCACGGTCGCGCAGTTCCCGAAGACCGGGTGCAGCTACTACATGAAGATCACGGCCAACGGGTTCGTCCCGTACCATGGGGGCAAGCTCGTGTGCGGCAAGCTCGTCGCCACGAACCCGGCCGGCTCCTGACGGCTCGGCATCGGAGGTCCGCACCCTGAGCGGCACCTTCCTCGAGCCCCCGGTGCCGGACCGCTCGGCGAGCGGGCGCATCGCCGTCGTGGGCGTCGGCGAGACCGACTACGGCCACGACTACCGCGCGGCTCGTGCGGGCGGCCCCGGCTACGTGGCGCCCGACGCCGTGACCCTCGGCCGCCGGGCGTTCGAGCGGGCCCTCGGCGACAGCGGGCTGCGCCGGGAGGAGGTCGACGGGTTGTGCGCGTCCTTCCCCTACGGCGGGCCCGATCCCGCCGCCTTCGCGGCAGCCCTGGGCCTCGCCCCGCGCCACGTCATGGCCGGCGGGGGGATGATGCCCCTGCTGCCCGCCGCCAACGCGCTGGCAGCGGGCAGCTGCCGCACGATGGCCGTGGTGCACGCGCTCCCTTCGCGGGCCCTGGGCCGCCAGTACGGGGGCCAGACCTATGGCGGCAGCGGCCGCGACTCCTACTACTACTACCACCCCTGGGGGTGGAGCTCCCAGGCCGCGCACTGGGCGTTCATGTTCACGTCCTACGCGGCCACCTACGGCGTCACCGAGGAGGACCTCGGCGCGGTGGCGGTGACCCTTCGGGCCCACGCGGCCCGCAACCCGAACGCCACCATGCGCGCACCGCTCTTTCTCGAGGACTACCTCGCCAGCCGCTACGTCGTCCGGCCCATGCGGCTGCTCGACCTGTGCCTCGTCAACGACGGCGCCGTCTGCGTCATCCTGGCCGCGGCGGACCGGGCCCGTGATCTCCGTCACGCGCCGGTGCTGCTGGCGGGGTGGGCGGCGGCACGGGTGAGTCATTCCAAGATGCGCGCCATGGCACTCGAGTGGCTCCACCCGCAGCTCGCCGCAGCGGGCAGGGCCGCGCTGGGCATGGCCGGGGTGACGGTCGCCGACGTCGACCACTTCGAGGGCTACGACGCGTCGACCATCCACCTCGTGTGCCAGCTGGAGGGCTACGGCTTCGCCGAACGCGGCCAGGGCCTCGCCTTCTGGAAGGAGGGCCACACCGAGATCGGCGGCACGATCCCGACCAACACCGGCGGCGGGATGCTGTCGGAGGCGTACCTGCAGGGGTGGAACCTCCTCGCCGAGGCGGTGCGGCAGCTGCGTGGTGAGGCGGGTGCCCGCCAGGTCGACGGGGCGGAGGTGTCGCTGTTCTCCTTCGCCACCACCGAATCGGCCCACCCCGTGGTCCTCACCCGGGGCACGTGAGGTGGTCCAGCGCCGTCCGAACCGGGTGGCCGGGCCCGGCCACGACGAGTTCTGGGCGTTCTGCAGCCAGGGGGAGCTGCGCATCCAGCGCTGCGAGGATTGCGGGCACTGGTCGTGGCCGCCGGCCGGCACCTGCGAGGCCTGCGGGCAGGATCGGCTGACCTGGTCCCTTTCGTCCGGCGTCGGCCGGGTCGTCGCCTGGTGCACGTTCGAGCGGCGCTACTACGCCGAGCTCGACGTACCGTGGGACGCGATCCTCGTCGAGCTCGAGGAGGGCCCGCTGTTCGTGAGCAACCCGTCGGGGTTCACCAATGACCGGGTGGCCTGCGGCATGCGCGTCCGGGTCGCGTTCGTCGACTGCGAGGACGACGCGGGACCCTTCAGGCTCCCGGTGTTCGAGGAGGCGTGAGCGCGGGCGGTGCCCCGTCCCGCGAGGGCACACGTCGCCGGCTCGCGGGGGCAGCTGCGCCCCGTGCGGAGCCCCGCGCCGGTCAGAGGTTCGCGCCCAGGATGTTGTCGAGGTACTCCTCCATCTCCTTCAAGATGTCGTCGGGGACCTCGGACTGCTGGAGCACCGGGCCGAACGAGGCGCGGACCTGCGGGTCGTCGAAGCGCTGCTCGACCATCTCTTCGAATCGTCGGCGCGCGGCGACGAGGCGCCGTGGCCGGAACTCGGACGGCCAGCCGTCCGCGTGGGGCTTGTGGTCCTTCAGCACCTGGCGAGCCACGGCCACCTTGTGCACCTCGGTGGGGCCGTCGACGAGGCCCATCGTGCCGCCGCCAGCACCGATGCTCATGGCGTTGGAGACGCCCAGGGCGCCGTGGATGTGGACGGTGCGCGCCGAGATGTCCGTGAGCACCTGGGCGGCCAGCACCTTGCAGGCTGACACGTACTGGCGCACCGCTGCCGTGCTCGACTGGTCGATCAGCCAGGCCGTGTACATCACGAGCAGACGGAACTGCTGGATCTGGATCCACGAGTCGGCGATCGCCTCCTGGACCATCTGCTTCTCGGCGAGCAGGCTCCCCTGGGTGAAGCGCGACAGGGCTCGTTCGCACATCATGTCGAACATGCGCTTGGCGCCGGCGACCGAGCGCATGGCGTGGTGGATGCGCCCGCCGCCGAGCCGGCGCTGGGCCACCTCGAAGGCGCGGCCCTCGCCGCCGAGCAGGTTCTCTGCCGGCACGCGCACGTTCTCGTAGCGAACGTGGGCGTGATGGCCCTCGTGCCAGCCCTCGGAGCCGAGCCCGAGGTGGTGGAGCACGTGGATGCCGGGCGTGTCCGCGGGCACCAGGAACATCGACATGCCCTTGTAGGGGGAGACGTCAGGGTTGGTCACCGCCATCACGATGAGGAATTGGGCGGTGCGGAGGTTCGAGGAGAAGAACTTCTCTCCGTTGATGACCCACTCGTCGCCGTCGCGCTCGGCCCGGCAGCGGAACTGCTTGGGGTCTGCCCCTCCCTGGGGCTCTGTCATCGAGTAGCACGAGAAGGCCTCGCCCTCGAGCAGGGGCTGGAGGTACTTCGCCTTCTGCTCGGGCGTGCCGTAGGCGGCGATGATCTCGGCGTTGCCCGTGTCGGGCGCGGCGCAACCGAAGACGATCGGCGCCCACGGCGAGCGACCCAGTATCTCGTTGAGCAGCGCCAGCTTGAGCTGGCCGTAGCCCTTGCCGCCGAGATCGGGATCGAGGTGGGCCGCCCAGAGGTCCTGCGCGCGCACCTCGTCCTTCAGCTGGTTGACGAGGCTCCGCAGCGGCTCCTCGAGCGGGTGGAAGATGAGCTTGGGGTAGAGCAGGTCGAGCGGCTCCACGTTCTCACGCACGAACGCGTCCGCCCAGTCCAGCTTGGTCTGGAACTCGGGCTCGGTAGTGAAGTCCCACGCCATCGGTTCTCCCTTCGGCGGCGTCGCGGCACCGTCGCCACGGCGCGCGGTGAGGAGTGTAACGTCGACTCGTTCCCATGGTCCAGAACATCGTTCCCGAGCTGGAGACGGAGCTTGCCCGCCAGGCGGTGCGGCGCGCGCTGGCCGGCCGCGAGACCGCCTACGTCCAAGAGGTGCAGCGTCTCCTCGACGCCGGCCAGGCGCTGATGGAGGAGGCGGGCACGGGCGCGCCGGTGCGCGTGGCCGACATCGTGAGGCGGGCCGGGCTCTCGAACCAGGCCTTCTACCGCCACTTCCCGAGCCGCGACGCGTTCGTGGCGGCGGTCGTCGAGCGCGGCGCGGCCCGCCTGGCGAGCTACGTCGCCCACCAGGTGCAAAAGGCGGCGGGACCAGAGGACGCCGTCCGCCGCTGGATCACCGCGGTCTTGTCGCAGGCGGCCAACCGCCGGGTGGCGGGGCAGACGCGGGCGGTCATGTGGAACCTCCAGCAGCTCCGGCCCGGCACCGACGGCGGGTCCATGCGGCCGCCCTTCGAAGAGCTCCTCGTCGAGGCGCTGCGCGAGCTCGGCTCGCCTGATCCCGAGCGCGACGCCGCAGCGATCGCGGACGTGGCGTTCGGCCGCCTGCATTATCATCTCTGGGGCCCCGGGGCGACCGCCGAGGACGTCGGCCACGTCGTCGAGTTCTGCCTGGCCGCTGCCCGGCGGGGGGCTGCCGGCTGACGTGGGGGGTGCCCGATGGACCTCGAGCTGAGCGAGGAGCAGGCGCTGCTCCAGGAGAGCTTCGCCGACTTCTTCGCCAAGGAGTCCCCGCCCGAGCGGGTGCGAGCGGCCGAACCCCTCGGGTTCGACCAGGCGCTGTGGGACCGCCTGGTGGCGATGGGGGCCACGACCATCGCCGTTCCCGAGGACCTCGGTGGGGGGGGCTCGGGAACGCTGGACCTCGCCCTCGTGGCCCACGAGGCCGGCCGCCACCTCGCCTCGGTGCCCTTCGTGGATGCTGCCGCCGCCGCCGACCTGCTGGCAGCCTGCGGGGCCGCGGACCTGGTGGCGGCGGTGGTCGCCGGCGCGCTGCCGACCCTCGCCCTGCGGGCCCCGCGCCAGGGCCGCTGCCGCCTGGTTCCCGCCGGGGCCGTGGCCGACATCGTGATCGTCCTCGACGGCCCCGACCTCGTGGCACTGCGGCGCTCGGGCGGCAGCGCGCGTCCCTACCTCCCCTCGCCTCCCAACCTGGCTTCGAGCCCGGTGGCCGACCTCGACCTCGGCGCGGGTGGCTACGAGCGCATCCCGCTCGCCTCGGGCGACGAGGCGCGCAGGCTGCACGAGCAGGCACTGACCGAATGGAAGCTCCTCATGGCCGCCGCGCTCGACGGCGTGCGGCGCGCGGCGCTCGACATCGCAGTGGACTACGTGAAGGCTCGCAAGGCGTTCGGCGTGCAGATCGGATGGTTCCAGGCCATCCAGCACCGGCTGGCGGACGTGGCCGTCGCCGGGGACGGGGCGCACCTGCTGGTCTGCGAGGCCGCGTGGGCGCTCGAGGCAGGGGAGCCCAACGCTGCGGAGCTTGCCTCCATGGCGTACCTGTTCCTGACCGACCTGGCCTTCTGGACCTGCCGCGAGAGCCTCCAGTTCCACGGCGGCTACGGCTACACCCTGGAGTACGACATCCAGCTCTACTTCCGCCGCGCCAAGGCATGGCCCCTGGCCCTCGGTGACCCCCGGCGCGAGTACCAGCGCCTGGCCGCCCGCCTGTTCCCCGACGCCCCCTGAGGAGGACCGGATGGACTTCACCGTTCCCGCCGACCGCCTGGCGGCCTTCCGCGAGGACGCCAGGAGCTGGGTCGACGCGCACCTCCCCGAGCTGGCGACGTGGGCCGAGGAGCAGCGTGTCACCGGGAATTACCACACCCCCGAGCTCCACCGGCGTCTGGCCGAGGCGGGTTGGCTCGGGGCCGGGTGGCCGAAGGAGTACGGCGGCACCGACAACAGCGTCGAGATGGCCCAGGCGATCCAGCAGGAGATCGCGGCTGCCGGCGTCCACAGCGACGGCTGGGCCACCACGCTCATCGTCATCAACACCCTGCGCCACGTCGGCACCGAAGAGCAGAAGCACGAGTTCATCGGTGGCGCGCTGCGCGGCGAGGTGATCATCGTGCTCGGCTACACGGAGCCCGACTCGGGCTCGGACGTCGCCGCTGCCAAGACCCGCGCCACCCGCGACGGCGACGAGTGGGTCATCGACGGCCAGAAGATGTTCACGAGCACTGCCCACCTGAGCACGCACGCCTTCGTGCTGACCCGGACCAACCCCGACGCCCCCAAGCACAAGGGGCTCACGACGTTCCTCGTGCGCCTCGACGCGCCCGGGGTGGACATCCAGCCGGTCTGGACCCTCGGCGGCCAGCGGACCAACGCCACCTTCTACACCGGCGTCCGCACGCCGGACCGGTGGCGAGTGGGCGAGGTCGACGGCGGGTGGCGGGTGATGCACGTCGCCCTCGTCTACGAGCGCGGCGGCGGCGAGGGGCGCCCCAGCGGGCCCAGCCTCCCGGAGCGTCTCGCGCGGTGGGCGCAGCAGGCCGTCCGCGAGGACGGCACCCGGGTCTGGGACGACCCGAGCGTGCGGGAGCGGCTGGCCCGCATCGCCATCGACGCCGAGGTGAGCAGGATGCTCGGCTTCCGGGCCGGCTGGGCCGCCCAGCACGACGACCTGTCGGGCATCGGTGGTGCCGCCGCCAAGCTGTGGGGGACCGAGCGCGGGCAGCGGCATGCCTGGGACATGCTCGACATCCTGGGCCCCGAGGCCGTCCTCAAGCGCGAGTCGGGCGACGCGCCCCTCGATGCGGCGGTCGAGGAGGCATTCCGCTACGGCGTCGTGAGCACGATCTACGGCGGCTCCAGCGAGATCATGCGCGAGATCGTCGCCGAGCGCCAGCTGGGCCTTCCCCGGGCACGTCCGAAGGTGTGACGCCCGGCACCGCCCGTCGGGGCGCGCAGCGGCGCGCAGCGTCCGGGGAGGTGCCGGTCAGCAGGTGCCGCCGGGCGCGCGGGCGGGGGCGGCGAGGAGCCCCCGGCAGATGTGGCGGGCGTAGAAGCGGCCGACCGCGGCCGGATCGTCGAGGTCGAAGGACGTGGCATCGGTGAGCGTCGGGACGGTGCTGACCGTGATGGCCACCCACTCGGCCGCCTCGGCCAGGTCGACGTCGGCGCGCAGCTCCCCGCGCCGCCGGGCGGCGCGCAGCTGGGGGGCTACCAGGTCGCGCAGGAGCCCGACGCGCCGGTCGCTCGAGAGGAACAGCGACTGGAACAGGCCGCGGTCCTGCTCGATGAGGTGCTGGCGAGTGCGGTAGCGCTGGGCGGTGCTGGCGCGCGCCTCGATCAGGGCGGTCAGGAAGGCCTCGAGCGACGGCGCCTGCGCGCCCAGCGCGTCGGCCTCGCGGCGCAGGCGCTGCTCTTCGAGCTCCTGGACCGCCTCGAGGAGAGCCGTGCGGCCGGGGAAGTGGCGGTAGACGGTCTGGCGGGAGAGCCGGGCCACGCGCGCCACGTCGTTGATCGTGGTCTTGTCGTTGCCGAAGTGCGTGAAGCACGCGACGGCGGCCTCGAGGATGCGGGCCCGCGCGCCGGTCGTGGGAGGTTCCTCGGCCGGTGCCACTGCGGCGCGGCGCTCGTTCACGTGTGCCACCTCCGGGGCGCAGGCGGTTGACGGTCGTGGCAATCGTGACACAAAATATCTCGCTGTCACATCCGCGGGAGACGACATGGTGCGCGCTGGTCGGTCACCAGGGGCACCAGGGGGGAGGAGCGCCTTGTTCCCCAAGCGCCAAGCAGCCATCGCCGGCGTCTACCTGACCAAACAGGGGAAGCTGCCCGACCGGACTTCGTTCTCGCTCCAGCTCGAGGCGATCCAGGGGGCGCTGGCCGACGCCGGCATGACGGTGGCCGACGTCGACGGCCTCCTGCCGATGTCGGGGTCCAACCACATCGGGGGCCTCGACGGCGGCACGGCCCCGCACCAGTTCTGGGCCGAGCAGCTGGGGGGCAAGCCGGTCAGCCTCATGGAGGTGGGGGGTGCGTCGGGGCAGCTGGCCAAGGCCACGGCGGCCATCGCCTCGGGCATGTGCGAGGTGGCGGTCCTCTTCTACGGCAAGGCGGGCCGGCCGGTGGGCCCACGGGGCACCGCGATGCCCGACCGGGCGCCCCGCGTGCCCGAGTGGTCCTTCGCGATCCACGGCGCCTACATGATCCCCTTCTACGCGATGTGGGCGCAGCGCTACATGCACGAGTTCAAGGTGAGCTCCGAGGACCTGGCCCAGGTTGCGGTGATCGACCGCTACCACGCCACCCTCAACCCGGACTCGGTCATGGGCGCCAAGGGCGAGATCACCGTCGACGACGTGCTGGGATCGCGCATGATCGCCGAGCCGCTGCACCTCCTCGACTGCTCCCTCGACAACGACGGCGGCTACGCCGTGGTCATCACGACCGCCGAGCGGGCGCGTGACTGCCCGAAGCGGCCGGTCTACGTGCTCGGCGGGGCGGAGGCCGTCTCCACGGACTTCTACGTGAGCTTCAGCGATCCCTGGTTCCCCGAGAGCGGGAAGTCGGTCCGCAAGGCGGCCGACCGAGCCTTCTCCCTGGCCGGCGTCAGCCGCGACGACGTCGACGTCGTGGGCAGCTACGACTGCTTCACCGTGACCGGGCTGCGGAACCTCGAGGAGATGGGGTTCTGCGGGATCGGCGAGGGTGCCGCCTACGTCGCCGAGGGCCACACGCGCCTCGGCGGGAAGATGCCCGTCAACCCCGACGGGGGGCTCCTGTCGGGCAGCCATTGCGGCGACCCATCGGGCCTCATGGTGGTCGAGGTGGTCAAGCAGCTTCGGGGCGAGTGCGGGGCGCGCCAGGTCGAGGGCGCCAGGATCGGCGTGGCGCAGCAGCAGGGGTTCGCCGTCCACGGCATCGGCAGCACGCTCGTGATGGCCGTCGACTGAAGGAGGAGACGATGACCACCGCGCCACCGAGGCCCTACCTCAAGCCGCTCCCCGACATGAGCGAGGCCAACCGGCCCTTCTGGGAGGGGTTGGGACGCCGCGAATTCCTGGTGCCGCGCTGCGACCGCTGCGGCGACTACAACTGGGTGCCGTACCCGGCGTGCCGTTCCTGCCTGTCGGAGGAGCAGACGTGGACGCCGGTGAGCGGTGAGGCCGAGGTGTACAGCTTCACCATCGTGCACCGGGGGCACGGTCAGTTCAACGACGAGGCACCGTACGCGATCGTCATGGCCAAGCTGGTGGAGGAGCCGAGGCCCTGCATCGTGCTCGGCAACACCAGAGGGATCGCCAACGAGGACCTCTTCGTCGGCATGCCGCTGCGCATCGTCTACGAGGACGTGCCCGGCGAGGACGTGACCCTGTGGCGGTTCGGCCCCCGGTGAGGGACCGGACCCGGGCAGCTGCCCGCGGCCCGAGCGCTCGGGTGGCGCACCCGGCGGCTGCGGCTCGACGGCGGTCGTGAACGCGGACATGGGTGCCCGGGAGCCGGCTCCGCACGCTGGCCAGGGAGCCGTCGGTCACGCGACGTCCTACGGGGCGCGTCTCCACCAGCTGGCACGCGCGGCACCGAACGAGGTGGCGGTCGTCCTCGCCGCCGAGGGTGGTGAGGTGAGCCAGCACACGCGTGCCGAGCTGGACGATCGCTCCACCCAGCTGGCCCGAGTCCTGGCCCGACGCGGGCTCGGGGTCGGCGACCGCCTCGCCATCCAGCTGCCCAACTCGGTGGAGCTCGTCATCGGGTGCTTCGCCGGGTGGAAGCTCGGTGCCACGGTCATCCCCATGCGCTGGGACCTGCCGGATTGGGAGGCCCGCCGAGTGCGGGAGGTCGCCGCGCCCGCCGTGGTGCTCGAGCCTGGCTCGCTCGGGCTCTTCGAGGAGGCGCAGACCCAGCCCGCAGAGCCCTTCGAGTTCGCCACGTCGCCCATCGCGCAGGGCATCTGCAGCTCGGGGGCGACGGGCACGCCCAAGGTCATCCTGCGCAAGACGCCCGCCATCTGGCCGCAGGATGCCCGCTCCACGGCCATCCAGGAGAGCTACGGGCCGCTGCCGACCGCAGCGCAGCGCACCCTCGTGTGCGGCCCCATGTACCACACGAACGGTTTCACCGCCCTGAGCGACCTGCTCTCGGGGTTCAGCACCGTCATCATGGGCCGCTTCGACGCCGCCCGGGCGGTCGAGCTCGTCGAGCGCTTCCGGCCGACCGGCATGGTGGCCGCCACCTCCCTGCTCCAACGCATCGCCCAGGTGCCCGACGTGCGCCGGCGCGACCTCTCGAGCCTCCAGTGGGTCCTCCAGGGGGCCTCGCCCCTGCCGCGCTGGGTCGCCGACACGTGGATCGACCTCGTCGGGGCGGCGAACCTGTACCTGATCTACGGCTCCACGGAGGCGACCGGGGTGGTCGCCATCAGGGGCGACGAGTACCTGGAGCACCCGGGCTCCCTCGGCAAGGGGATCCAGGGGACGCGGGTCAAGATCCTCGGCCCCGCCGGCGAGGAGCTCGAGCCCTACGAGGTGGGGGAGATCTACCTGCGCCCGGGCAACGGCGTGCTGGTCCACGAGTACCTGGGCGACGTGCCCCAGACTCCGGTGACCCCCGACGGCTACACGACGGTCGGGGACCTCGGGTGGCTCGACGAGGACGGTTACCTGTTCCTCGCGGACCGGCGGGTCGACCTGATCAAGTCCGGCGGCGCCAACGTGTTCCCCGCCGAGGTCGAAGTCGCCCTCTCCGAGCACCCCGGCATCGCGGACGTGGCGGTCATCGGCCTGTCCGATCCCGAATGGGGCAAGCGAGTCCATGCCATCGTCCAACCGCGTGACCCTGCCGCCCCGCCCTCGCCGGCCGACGTCATCGCCTTCGCCAAGGCGCGCCTCGCGCCCTACAAGGTGCCCAAGACCGTCGAGCTCGTCGAGCGCGTGCCGCGCTCGGAGGCCGGCAAGGTGAGCCGCCAGGCCCTGGTGCACGAGCGCGAGGGCAGCCGGTGACGGGCGGGGCGCAGGCCTCGGCATCGGGGGGCGAGGCGCGGCGCACGGCATCCGCTGGCGAGGCGCGGGGCACGGCATCGGGGGGCGAGGCGCGCGGCACGGCGCAGGCCGAAGGGGGTGTGCCGCCCGCAGCCCCCCTGGCCGGGGTCCGCGTGCTGGACCTCGCCCGGTTCCCCCCCGGCGCCTTCTGCACGGAGCTGCTGGCGCAGCTCGGGGCCGAGGTGTGCCGGGTCGACCCGCCCGGTTCGGATCCAGCGATGGCGGGCATCGGGGTGGGCCTCAGCCGCAACAAGAAGTCGGTGGCCCTCGACCTGCGACACCCCCGTGGTAGCGAGGTGCTGCGGCGCCTTGCGGCCTGGGCGGACGTCTTGGTGGAGAACAACCGACCCGGTGACCTCGACGAGCGGGGCTTCGGCTACCGCCACGCGGCCGAAGAGCTGCCGGCGCTCATCTGGTGCTCGATCACGGGGTTCGGCCAGGACGGCCCCTACGCCCGGTGGCCGGGTCACGATCTCACCTACACCGCCCACGCCGGGCTCCTCGCTGCCCTCGAGCCGGCCCTCCCCTGGCACCCCCAGGCGATGCTGGCGGTGCCACTCGGCGCGCAGATGGCGGCGACCGGCATCGTGGCCGCCCTGTACGAGCGCAGCCGGACCGGGCGCGGCCGCCAGGTCGACATCAGCCTGGCCGAGTCGGCGACCTGGCTCCTCTGCGGCGCAGAGGGGGCGATCAACGGCACGGCCTCGGGCATCCCCGCGTCCTTCGATCGCCGCCTGTATCGCTGCGGCGACGGGCGCTTCGTGTCGGTGGCGGCCGCCGAGCCGAGGACCTGGGCGGCGCTGTGCACCGGGCTGGGCCTCACCGACCTCGCGGGTCGGCGGCCCGGGCACGACGAGGCGGAGGCCGTGACGGCCCGGCTTGCCGCTGCCTTTGCCGAGCGTCCGGCTGCCGAGTGGGTGCGCGAGCTCGGGCCGGCCGGGGCAGCCGTTGGCGCGGTCAACGCCGGCAGCGACCTGGCCGGCGACCCGCAGGTGGCAGCTCGGGGCGGGCTCGTCGAGGTCGAAGGGGTCACGGTCCCGGCCAACCCCATCCGATTTCGGAGCGCGGCCGGGGCGCTCGCCGGGGTGCCCCAGGTGCCGCCGCCAGCCGTGGGGGCCGACACGCGCCCGATGCTCGCAGCGGCCGGGTACTCGCCGGCAGAGGTCGACGAGCTGGTGGGCGAGGGTGTCGTGGTCGCGCTGCGGGCCTGAAAGCCCGGACGGGCACGCGGGTGGCTCCCCGTGGCAGCCTGGGCCGGCGGTGTGGGCCGCTGGAGTGGTGCCGAGCGACGAACGGAAGAAATCATGGACGAGTTCGACCTGAACGGGCGCACGGCCCTCGTGAGCGGTGCCGGCCAGGGGGTGGGCCGGGCGACTGCCCTGCTGCTGGCCGCTCACGGGGCGCGGGTGGTGGTGAACGACCTCGTCGCTGAGCGCGCCGAGCACGTCGTGACCGAGATCCGCGACCGCGGCGGGGCGGCGGACTCCGCGGTGGGGGACGTGACCGACCCCGACCAGGTCGGCTCCCTGGTTGCGGCCGCCGGCCCGGTCGACGTGCTCGTCAACAACGCCGGGCTGCCGCCGGGCATGTTCCAGCTGAAGCCCTTCCTCGAGCTCGAGCCCGGGGACTGGGAGCCCGTCATCCGGCTCAACCTCTACGGGGTCCTCTACCTGACCCGGGCCGTGCTCGGGGGGATGGTCGAGCGCGGCTGGGGACGGGTGATCACGGTCATCTCCGACGCCGCCCGGGCCGGCGACGCCCGCCAGTCCGTGTACGCGGCGGCCAAGGCGGCCGCGGCGGGCTTCAGCCGGGTGCTGGCGAGCGAGGTCGGTCGCCACGGGGTGACGGTCAACTGCGTGTCGCTCGCCAGCATCCGCCCCGGCTTCGACCCTTCCCAGCCGCTGCCCGAGGAGGAGGCCAGACGCTTCCGCAGCTACGCCATCCGGCGGCCCGGGCGCCCCGAGGACGTGGCCCCCATGATCCTCTTCCTCGCCTCGGACGCCTCGAGCTGGATCACCGGGCAGGTGTACCCGGTCAACGGGGGGTACACGTTCGCGCTCTGAGCCTGCGGGCCTCGACGCACCGGCGCCGCCGGGCGCGCCGGGTCCGCCTGGGCGGTCATGTGTCGGGGAACTGGGGCATCACCGTGGCTGCTCCCCACGCGAGCTGCTCCAAGAAGTCGTCGACCGAACGGGGCGGTGGCCCGGGGTAGGGGATCGACGTCCAGGTGACGCCCAGCTCGGCGAGGGCGCCGATGGCGTCGACGACGGCCTGGGCGCTCGCGGGCCGCCGGACGGGCGCCCCGTCGAGCGGGCGGTGGTCCGCCTCGTCGACCCGGATGGGGAGCGGCGGCATCACGACGTCGAAGTCGTGCTCCTTGCCAGCGAGCTCGGGAAGGCTCCGCAGCGCCGCCAGGCGGGCCGGCAGCTGCTCGGGGGTGACCAGCCAGGGCATCCACCCCTGCCCGAAGCGGGCGGCCCGCCGCAGGGCGGCAGCCGAGTTGCCGCCGACCCAGATGCGGGGATGCGGTCGCTGGAGGGGCTTGGGCTCGAACAGCACCTCGTCGAAGTCGACGAAGGTCCCGTGGTAGCTGGGCTCGTCGGCGGTCCACAGGACCGTCATCGCCTCGAGGAACTCGTCGGCCATGCGGCCGCGGCGGTGGAAGGGGACGCCGAGCGCCCGGAACTCGCGTTCGGCGTGGCCGATCCCCACCGCGAGCATCACGCGGCCGCCGGAGAGCACGTCGAGGGTCGCGATCGCCTTCGCCAGCACGATCGGGTTGTGGTAGGGCAGCACGATCACCGACGAGTTCACTGCCAGGCGCGTCGTGGCGCCGGCCACGAAGGCCATGACCGTGAGGGCATGCGGCCAGCGGGCGCCCATGGTCGCTGCGAGCTCCGCCGGCATGACGATGTGCTCGGGCACCACCAGCGCGTGGTAGCCGAGGTCGTCGGCCGCCCGGGCGACGCGCTGGAAGTCCGACGCCGTCATGCGCTCGGCCCACGAGTGGTCGACCGTCGGCGGGTAGCGGGTGAGGCCCGGCAGCCCGACGGAGAACCGCATCGGCCTGAGGCTACTTGGCCCCGTGGGTGCAGGTCACCGCCTCACAGCCCGCGAAGGGGTCTGATTCGGGCGCACGCGTGCCGGTACCTCGCCCTCGGCCACCTCGTCCGCGCGCCGGGTGACGCGCAGCTTGTAGCCGTGCTCGCCGCGGCCGAGGTCGACGAGCCCGATCCCCCTGCCGGCCGCCTCGGCGACGAGCTCGAGCAGGAGGATCAGCCCGGGGGAGTAGCGCCCGAGGTCGGGGTCGTAGGCCGGGAACCACCAGCAGAGGCGGTCGGGCCCGAGCAGGCCCAGGTGGACGGCCGCCGTGCGGTCGCCGGCGCGCAGCGCGCTGAGCACGGCGGCGCAGTCACCGGGTTGTTCGTCGACCAGGCGGGCGAGGGTGCCGCCGATCCAGGGCCGGGCGAAGCGGTCCCAGGTGCCGGTGCGCCGGTACTGCGCCGACTTCCAGCGCTCGAGGAGGGCCAGGTCGTCGTGGGGCCGGGGGCTCTGCCACTCCCACGACACGGGGCCGATCTCGTGCTCGAGCCGCCGCCGCCGGCGCGCCACCTGGGCCAGGAGGTCACGGGAGTGGCGCCGGACCTCGTCGAGGAACGCGCCGTGGCCGGCCGAGAGGTCCACCACCGGCGAGCGATGGCGCCGCGTGTGGAACGGCTCGAAGGCGCCCTGGGCGGCCACCAGATGGTCGAACCGCCAGGACGAGAGCCCCGCGGCCGCCACCAGGGCGGGGGCGTCGAAGTCCCAGCCGGGCCTCGCGAGCACCGCCTGGGCGTCGCAGATCGTGGCGCCGATCGGCTCGCCCCGCCCGTCGGGACCCGCCTGGAAGGCGAAGAAGGCGCAGATGGCGGGCCCGTCGTGGAGCACCGCCACGCGGGCGTCGTCGCGGTTGGCCCCGACGGCACGGGCGAAGCCGTGGGAGAGGAACGGGTTGCCGAGCGCCGACGCGGCCGCGAAGGAGGCCCACAGCGCGACCTCGGCCTGCCCGAGGTCGCCGGGTCGCGCCACGGTTGCCCTCATGGGCGCCGGCCCTCTGCGCGTGCCGCGAGGGTGCGCGCGAAGGTCGCCTCCACCTCGGCTGCCGATGCCCCGTAGCGCCCGAAGCCGAGCGCCTCGTCGTAGAAGAAGGGCAGGTCCGCGGGCTGCGCTCCGGTGGTGGGCAGCGGGGCGAACTGCTCGGCCACCGGCGCGCGCAGCCAGGAGTCGAGAGCCGAACCCGGCCACAGCTGGCTGGTGAAGCGGCGCAGGGCCCGCGCCTTGGCCTCGAGAACGTCGCCGCCGGCGCGTTCGTCGACGGTGCCGTACATGTCGCGGGGCAGCCAACCGAAGCGAAGCGAGCGCGCGCGGTCGTACCCGTAGAGCGCGTAGGCCCACCACGTCGTGGCGTCGCCGCCCAGATGGTCGCGCGCCAGCGAGGCGGCCAGGGAGGTGGCGTCGTGGTCCGGGTGGCCCCGTTGGTAGGCGGGCACGTACACCTCGGCAGGCCCGAGGGGGCCGACGACCGCGCACAGGGCGGCTGCGATCTCCTCGACGGACCGCCAGGCGGTGAGATCGCCGAACCCGAGCGGAGCAAGCTCGGCCGTGCAGGCGAGGGCCGCCCACGCCCGGCGGCACTCGGCGCGCCGGGTGGCCGCGGTGGCAGCACGCGCCGCGGTGTCGGTCCAGGGGGGGACGCCGTCGGTCACGTGCACCACGATCGCCTCGCGGCCCAAGAGGACCGCGCTCGCGCCCAGCACCTCGTCGTCGGGATGCGGCGCCACGACAACCGTGACCGTCACGAGAGCGACCCCGCCAGCTGCTCGCCGAGACGCTCGACGTACGCTTCGGCCCCGCCGATGTCGGTGACGACGCGGCGCCGGTACTCGGCGTGGAGCGCGAAGGGGAAGGCCAGGCTCGCCACCAGCGAGGGTACCGGCTCCCCGCGGCGGGCGCCCTGGACCGCGGCCGTCAGATGCGCGCACCACAGGTCGCGCACCACCTCCGGGGGGGCGGCGAGCAGTCGCCTCCAGTCCTCGGGGTCGTCGGGGGGGGCCAGCTCGGCCACGAGCGGCTCGAGGGAGCGGGTAGAGGGCAAGGGGGGCGCCAGCTGCTCCCAGTAGCGTGCCGGCCACCGGACGTCGGGTCGCCAGGCGCCCGGGCGGCGCGCCAACCGGCGCAGGATCGCGCCGGCGACGTCGGCCATGATCTGGTGGCTGTTCCCCCCGTCGTGGTGGACGGGGAACGGAACGCCGACCTGGCGCACGGGCAGGCCGGCATCGAGGGCGAGCATCGTGAGCGTCACGTCGACGCCGTAGTCGTCGGGCAGGCTGTCGGCGTCGACGGTCGCCAGCAGGCGGCGGCCCAGCAGCATCTGGCCTGCCAGGGGTTGGCGGACCCGCGCCCCGAAGGTGGCGAGCAGCAGCGGGCAGGCGAGGAAGTTCGTGGAGTTGCCCTGGCCCGCCGGGCGGCACCACAGGGGAAGGACGAGGCCAACCTGCTCGAGCGGGTTGGCGTGCACGAGGTTGCCGACGTTGGCGGGCGGGAAGGCGGCGAGATCGGCGTCGACGAGGAGCAGGTGGGCGCCGTGCTCCTGGGCATGGCGGACGAGGAGCTTCACGTTCCGGCCCTTCCCCGCCGCGACGCCCGGGCAGTCCAGCACCCGGTTGGGAAGGCGGAACCGCCGCGACCTCCAGCGATCGAGCGTGTCGTCCTCGCTCGCCTGGTAGGCAAGCACCAGCTCCACCGCCACCTCTTCCCCGAGCGCTGCGGCGCCCTCCTCCAGGCGTCCGGCGAGCTCGCCGACGGTGGCAGCCTCGTTGCGAGCCGGGACTCCGATGACGAGACGGTTCACGTAGCCTCCCCGTGCCGGTGCGGCACCCGCCGGACCTGGCGGCAGGCGGGCGCGCGCCGCCTGGTCGAGGTACCGGGTGCCCGGTCCAACAGTACGGGCAGGCGGGCCCGAGCGTCGCGCCGGCCGACCCCGGGACCGGGGCGGGGGCGGCCGGGCCCCCGGAGAGCGCCCCGGCACCTGGCGCACGGGCGGGCGTGCGCTCGCGTGCGTAGGATCCCCGAAGAACCGACGCGCTGCAGGAGGGAGGGGCCATGGACCTGGGCTTGGAAGGCAAGGTCGCCATCGTCACCGGCGGGGGGCGAGGCATCGGCCGGGCGACGGTCGAGCTGCTGGCCCGCGAAGGGGTTCGGGTCGCCTACTGCAGCCGCAGCATCGACCAGCTCCGTGCCGTCGAGAAGGAGGTGACTGGTGCCGGCGGCACCTGCCTGCCGATCCAGATCGACCTGCAAGAGCGCAGCGCCGCCGACGAGCTGGTCCGCCAGACTCTCGCGCACTTCGGCGACCTCGACATCTTGGTCTGCAACCACGGCTACCACCAGATCAAGGACTGGGAGGAGCTGACCGACGAGGACTGGGACCGGACGTTCGACATCAATTTCTTCGCCGCCATGCGAGTGTGCCGGGCTGCCCTGCCCACCATGGTCGCCAAGCGCGAGGGCCACGTGGTGGTCGTGTCCGCCGGGTCGATCTACAAGCCCTCCATCGGGGTCGACGAGCATCCCCACTACACCGCTGCCAAGGCGGCCGTGGCGAACATGGCAAAGTTCCTCTCCAAGCGGTACGGGCCGGACAACATCATCGTCAACGCGGTGCTGCCCGGCTACGGGATCTCCCCGGCGGTGATCGACCTCTGGAACGCCCAAGCCCGCGAGGAGGGCCTCACGCCCGAGGAGCACTTCGTGAAGACCGCGACCACCATCGGCTACCTGCCGGCGCTGCACCGCCCGGGCACGACCGAGGAGTTCGCCAAGATCATCGCGTTCCTCGTGTCGGGCGCCAACACGTACCTGAGCGGCGTGGACGTACAGATCGACGGCGGGGGTCTCGACGTGCCCTGAGCGGTGCGAAACGGGGCCCGCGGTATACGCTGGTTCGGTAGCGGCGTGCCGTCGCCGCGCAGGCGGTGCCGGGCGGGCGCGGCGGCAGTTCGACGAGAAGCTGTTCGACGAGAAGGCAGTTCGACGAGAAGGCAGTTCGTCGAGAAGAGCCGAGAAGAGCCGAGAGGGGGACCGATGGACATCGGCGACATGATCCTCGTCAGCGTCGACGACCACGTGGTCGAGCCGCCGTCGCTGCACGACTTCTTCAAGGAGCACCTGCCGGCGAAGTTCAAGGACCGGGCCCCGCGTGTGGTCCGGCGCCCGAACGGCACGGACGCGTGGCTCATCGAGGGCGTCGAGGTGGCGACGTTCGGCCTCAACGCGGTGTCGGGCCGCGTGCCCGAGGAGTGGGGCTACGACCCGGCAACGTTCGAGCAGGTGCGGCCCGGCACGTACGACGTGCACGAGCGGATCCGCGACATGAACGTCAACGGGGTGCTCGCGGGGTTGAACTTCCCGTCGTGGCCCGGCAACGGCGGCCAGTTCTTCACCCAGAGCAACGACGACGAGTTCGTCGCTGCCATGATCCGGGCCTACAACGACTGGCACATCCACGAGTGGTGCGGCGCGTACCCGGGCCGGTTCATCCCCCTGGCCCTCTCGGGGTTCAAGCTCGGTCCTGAGTGGATGGCCGGCGAGATCCGGCGGGTGGCCGAGCTCGGCTGCCACGCCATCTCGTGGCACTCCGAGCCGTTCCGCTTCGGCATGCCCGACTACCACGGTGACGACTGGGACCCAGCCCTTGCCGCCTCCCAGGAGTGCGGCAGCGTCGTGGTGTTCCACTTCGGCGGCGCCCTCCAGCGCATGCCGCGCTCGACCTTCGACGTCATCCCGCACGCCATGCCCTTCCAGACGGCCATCT
>Ga0070738_10003632_pt1 | contig 19872 bp, 18 predicted proteins | sample Coa_R2_2_FD_66446 | JGI IMG/M metagenome (GOLD analysis project Ga0070738, IMG submission 66446) | Surface soil microbial communities from Centralia Pennsylvania, which are recovering from an underground coalmine fire - Coalmine... | ecosystem: Environmental > Terrestrial > Soil > Unclassified ... | reverse complement strand
GTTTGGCTTGGGGCTTTGTTCGTCCGCCGCCGGTTGGAGGATGCGGTACGCAACTGGCAGCCGCGGCTAATCCTGCCGCTCGACGACATATCCGCTTGGCTGTTGCGGGGTCTTGCGGTTGACCGGAGGGTAAGCCCGGCGGTTCGCGGCGTTCTTGTAGAGTCGCTCGGCGCGCCGGAAGGTTATGCTGCCGCTGTGAGCCGGCAGCGCTTCATGGATCTCGCCGCCAATCTCGGAGTGTATAAGCCTGCACATTGTGAGGCCGTTAGTATCGGGATGGCGCTCTTGGCGGCGGAATCATGGGGTTTCCCCCTCGTCGTCAAGGGCGAGCACACCTGCGGAGGAAGAGGGGTCGTCATTGTACGCGGTGCCGCGGAACTTGTGGCAAAGCTCACGCCGGTCTCCACCGCCTGGCAACAGCGGCTGAAATTTTCGGCAAAGAAAGCCCTATTTCAATTCGCGGGTTTCGGCGCTGGGCCAATGTCGGGAACCATGATTCAGTCATTTGTCATGGGCACTCCCGCGTTTCGCACACTCGCGGCCTGGAAGGGCCGTGTCATCGAAGGCGTGAGTTTCGCCGCGGAGCAAATGCATCCAACGCCAACCGGAGCCAGCACTGTTGTGCGGCATATCGAAAACGACGAGATGAATCGCACCGCCGCAAAGATGACGGCGGCGCTTGGCTGCTCCGGCTTTGTGAGTTTCGATTTCATGCTTGACCAGGAAACGGGCCGCGCGGCGCTGATCGAGATGAACCCGCGCAGCATAACTTCCACGCATTTGGGAGCCTTGTTCGGACGCGATGTTTGCGGCGCATTCACAGCCGAATTGCTGGGCAACCGTCCGCCGGCGCCGCGGCCTGCAAAAACGGCGGCCGCCATCGCCTTGTTTCCCAAGGAGCTCGAACGGGATCCGGACAGCAAATATTTAAAGTCACCAGACGTGATCCACGACGTTCCAAATGATGATCCACTATTAGTTGCAGCCCATTTGCGGCGGCTGAGAGCTGCTTTTCCAAGAAAAGCGGAATCATTAGAGTGGTTTCCACCCGAATTGAATCGATAGGGATCTATGATAACGGCCCCGGGTTCCTCCTGGCCGGCAATCTTGCGCCGGATGCGCAAGAGGCGCATCCGCTGGTGATGGCGCCTGAACTGTTTGGCAAGCTGCGCGCGGAACAGATCGCCGGTCCCGCCGTCTCATGCTTCTCCGGCCGCATCGTCCCTTCACGGCCAACTAATTATTCGAAAGTTACACAGATTACGGAGAATCTGTCCCCGTTTTGGGGAAAACCTTTGACCGAAGAAACTTCCATCTAGTTCGGTTGCCTTCGGCCGGCCGCGGTAAAGTGCCTCTCAGCCCGATCGCAAGCATGATCCGGCGATACAACGGCAACGATCGGTAGATATGAGCAAGAAGTGTAGGATCATGATAGGGCAAGTCAACATACGAGTTACGCAGATATGGGCTGCGCCAGCTTCTTAGCCACTCATTAGGGAACAAAGCGATTGCGGGGACAATATTCGGAATAATGGAGCCCCTTGTCACGCCGGCGAAGCTGGCAGCGAACAAGGCGCAGAGATCCGACCCCAGCAGCCGCCCCAAACGGCATACGGGCGTCGCTCGTGGATTAATTTCAAGCAGGTAGGGTAATCCATCCGAGCTGTCGAGAATGAAATCGACCCCGATGAAGCCGCTGATGCCGGTCTGACGGATAAGTGCCCTGGTAGCCTGCAATAGCTCGGGACACTCGATTGGCCTCACAACCGTGCTCGCTCCGATCGGCAACGGATTCACCTGCTCGGCGACAACGGAGAACCCTCCGAGCATGATGCCATCGCGGGCAACGGCGGTGGTAAACGCCAGTTGGCCCTCGTGGTAGCGCTGAACAATGAGCGGCTCACTGCTTGCTGCAAATCCCGGGGCCGCGAAGCGATGTAGAAAGGTCAGAACGCTGGGCCAGCGCCTCAGCTTACGCAGGACTCCCGGCGTTTGAAGCGCGATGTAATTTGCGAGCGTTTCCTGGTCGGAGCGGCAGATGTAGCACCCCATTCCGCCATAATCGCGGTCGCGTTTTAGGATAATTGGATAGCTCACTTTCTTAGCAAAAGCCAAAGCTGCTTCCGGTGTGCCGGCTTGGCACTGTGCCGGGACACGAAGATTGAGCTTCTCGGCCAGTTTTCCGGTCGCCCATTTGCTGATGACCCAGTGAAGACCGGAGGGATCCCCCAAAGATCGGCGCAGAAGGCTGCGCAGCCGCGGCGAAAGCGTTGGAGTGTCAATGAGGGGATAGAGCTTGCGTAACGCGGTCTCGTCGCAAACAACCAGTGCCGCAGGGTGGTATTCCTCGAAGAGCCGTTCCAGATCGGCGCCTAAATCCCCTGTGGAGGTCACCGACGCCGCCAGGTAACGGCTATGCTCCAGAGGAACACCTGATCTGCAGAGTGCAACCACTGTCACACCCATCTCAACAAACGATTCAGGCAGCCGCGCAGTAGAAATCCAATCGTCCAAAGCAACCAATGCAATCGCCGTCATTCGACAATGCCTTCATATCGGAAGAGATGAGATGCCATGCCCCCTCGTGACAAAGGTTACAAAGATCTGCACAGCGCAATTATTATTGCAAAGCGAACGATCCATCCAACAATTGCCAACAACAATTACACCATGACCAACAGGTCAGAGACTTTCTTGATTTAAACCGCTCTCTATCCAAAAACAAAACTGGCAGATAAAACAAAACTGCCAGATAAAACAAAACTGCCAGATAGATGGGCAGTAACTCTTTTCGATCCACCTTCGGCTGCCCAGTCTTCTCCCTGGTTTTTAGCACCGAACGGATCTGTTCGTCCACGAAATTAGTATCGCCCGCGCTATGGTGAAAATCGGCATAACCAATTTGGTCTACAACATCAAACGGGTATTGATGATATCCCCGATCGATCCAAAAGCCGCCAGCACACTTCACTTCGAAGCAATCCACACTTGCCGTCTGCTCCGAAAACAACCTGGCCATCGCCGAAGAGGAATTCTACACACCTTGAAAACTTCTTCGAAAACTTCTTCGCCGGATATTTCCGCATTTGCTGCGAATGAAGATGATAAGGTGGAAAGAATTCAGATGTTGTTAATAAAGCCCAGCCTTTTCTAGGCGGCTGCGAGATTTGGCGTTCACCCAATGGCAAGGTTTTCCAAGGGTGTCCTCTCACTTGCAAAGAATTCTGCTGACTTCGGCTTGCTTAAGAAACAATGGAACCGTCAACGGGCAGCCGCCGGTAAATGTCAGCTTTTGCGGTTATTTTTTAGACGATCTTAAATCATCCACGCGACATTGGCCATCTCTTGAGTTTCGTGATGACGCGCGATGTCTTTCAAATGCTAGCTGCTTGGTCAAAGAGTGGGCATTTTTGCCTTTTGCCTGTTCTCCTTAGCATCACATCTGCTTCGGCCGAAGTTATCACTTGCTCTCGTGCATCCAAAACCATGACATCATGAGACATTATGAGCACGATCGTCATCGTAGATGACCAGCAAGTCAACCGGACCATTTATGCCAAGATCGCTTCTTTGATCGAAGATGATGTCTGGACAAAAACATTTGGGGATCCAAGAGAGGCACTTGAGGCACTGGGCGGAATTGCCCCGGACTTAATCATTACAGATTACCAGATGCCCGGTCTGAATGGCGCTGCCTTTATACGGCGTGTGCGTGCCGAACCAGCATTAGCTGATATACCTATCATTGTCATCACCGCATTTGAGGACAAGGCTTTCCGCCTGCGCGCACTCGAAGCTGGCGCGACGGATTTTTTGCTAAGTCCTGTCGATCCACGCGAATTTGTCACGCGCGCTCGCAATCTTCTCAAATTGCATGAGCAGCAGACACTTTTAGCGATCCGTGCGGAGCTCCTGGAACGGAAGCTTCAACGGAGTCAGCGCTCACTTCAGCAGGCCATGCAGGAATCAAGTGAGCTATTGGCCCAGGTTATCAATGCTGTGCCTGCCATGATCAGTGCAACGGATCAGCAAGGCCGGTTTCTCTTCATGAACGACTACCAAGCCGAAGTCATGGGTATTGATCCGGCGTCTGTTGCTGGCCGCGATGCTGCGGAACTGCTTGGCGCAGAACGTGGCGCACGCAGTAAAGCACTTGATCATCTTGTATGGCAAAGTAGCAGGTCAATTGAGAGCTTCGAAGAAGAAGTCACCGATCACACAGGCGAGGCACGATCATTTCTGACGACAAAATCTCCACTCAAGACCGCGTCTAATCAAATGATCGGTGTGGTGACAAGCTCGCTCGATATCACGAGCCGTAAGGCGGCAGAGCGTCATCTTAGATATATAGCTCATCACGACATTGTAACCGGCCTGCCGAATCGCCTTCTTCTTTCAGAACGGATGCAAGAGGAGATTACACGTGCGCGCCACAGCAACCAGAGGTTCGCACTTCACGTGATCGACCTGGATGGCTTCAAGAGTGTCAATGACGTTATGGGGCATTCTATCGGTGACCGCCTTCTCGTTGCGGTTGCAGAGCGGCTTCTGACCGTGAAGCGGTACGGATATGTCGTTGCGCGGCTTGGCGGTGATGAATTTGCCATCTTGCAAACTGGTCTTCCAGACAATGAAACCGCTGCACGCCTCGCAAATGAGATCTGCTCTCTTCTTCGCGAGCCGGTGATCCTCAATGATAAACGCGCAGCCATCACCGCAAGCGTTGGTACTGCCATTCATCCTGCCGACGGAGTTAATAACGAGGATCTCCTCTGCCATGCGGATCTCGCAATGTACAAGGCAAAGGGCGACGGCGGAGACCGTTATCAATTCTATGCTGCCGACATGAACCTGCGGGCGCGGCGGGCTGCGGCGCTCGATTCTGAACTTCGTTTGGCGATCGAGCGCAATGAATTCGTGCTGCATTTTCAGCCCCAGATTCGATTGGAGACTGGCCGGGCTATTGGTGTCGAAGCTCTCGTCCGCTGGCAAAGACCCGATGGATCCCTGGTTTTGCCGGGCGGGTTCCTGCCGCGGGCCGAGGAAAATGGATTGATTCTCAAGATAAGCGAGCTGGTTTTGCGGAATGCCTGCCAGCAAGCCGCAGCCTGGCGGCGCGCTGGGCTTCCAAGCCTTCGCGTGAGTGTGAACCTATCGCCTAATCAATTTCGCGGGCAAGGTTTGCCATTGCGCGTAGCTCAAATTCTAAATGAGACAAAACTTGATCCGCGCCTTCTTGAGCTTGAGTTGACAGAAAACATCTTAATGTATGACATTGATCAAGTTATCGTTCAACTCCAGCAGCTCAGCAATCTCGGTGTTGCGATTTCAATTGATGATTTTGGTACAGGATTTTCTTCTCTGAGTTATGTGAAACGGCTTCCAGTTGATCGCTTAAAGATTGATCAGTCGTTCATCCGTGACGTCGTCTCCAATCCAAGTGACAAAGCGATCGTTGAGGCAGTCGTTAATCTCGCCCACAGCTTGCGGATGGACGTTGTAGCTGAGGGCGTTGAGACTGCTGAGCAACTTGAATATGTGCGCAGCACCGGATGTGACGCGGTACAAGGATTTTATTACGGCAGACCCATGGAAGCGGCACAGTTTGAAGATTTTGTCGTCAAAAATCACCGTATTGCCGCCGCCAAGATTGCCTGAGGTAGAAATGTTACCTTCTCTCCGGCAGCCGAGCGGCCCCGCAGCATATGTCCGAGATGCGCTCAAGTGGATGCAGAATCGACTTCGCACCCGGCCCGATAGCGAGCACGAAATGACGCCGAACCGGCTGGTGCTCGGGGGGATGGCATTCCTCTATCTGCTGATCACGGCATGGAGCGGCAATGCAGTGGTTACCTCCAGGCTGCATGGTATTTACTTGACCTTCAGCCTTTACTTCACGGCATCGCTAATGATTTTTCTGCATATTTTGTGGAAGCCGGAAATCTGTCCGCGTCGTCGCATATCTGCGATGATTGGTGACTTTGGAATGGTCACATACTTGGGGTTTGTAGGAGGAATCGAGTCTGGATTTTTTTATCCACTCTATCTTTGGACGGTGTTCGGCAATGGATTTCGATTTGGTGTTCGCTATCTGTATGCCGCAATGATCATGGGAAACGCGGGCTTTCTAACCGTGTTATATACAACCAGCGCCTTGCAGCAATATCCGGGCATATCGGTTGCTCTTTTGATGTGCCTCATTATTGTGCCGCTGTATGCTGCGAGGCTAATCCGCAAGCTATCGGAGGCGAAGCATCAGGCAGAGGAGGCAAATCGCGCAAAGAGCATGTTTCTTGCCAGCGTTAGCCATGAAGTGCGGACCCCGCTCAACGCCATCATCGGGCTCGGGACTTTGTTACAGGATAAACTGTATGATTCCGAATCCAGGGAGACGATGTCCACCATTGTCAATTCTGGCCGCTCACTCCTTAGTTTGATAAACAGCATTCTCGATTTCTCACGGATTGAAGCCGGCCATATGCCAAGCAAGGCCGTAGAAACCAATCTTTATGAGGCAATGGGACGGCTAAAAGCCATGCTCGCGGCGCAAGCCATGTCAAAGGAGTTGACATTTGGGATGCACATTACGGCGCGCACGCCAGCTCGTATCTTGGCAGACTACGGCCATATCGAACAGATTTTGATCAACCTTGCCTCAAATGCGATCAAGTTCACGGAGAAAGGCTTTGTCGTTATTACAATTGATGGAAATAGGCAGGATAAAGAGCGAGTACGGCTACGATTTGAGGTCAGTGACACTGGGATCGGGATTCCGGCCGATGCTCAGGACCTCATTTTTGAACGTTTCGTCCAAGCCGATAGCACCATTCTTGATCGCTACGGAGGAACCGGCCTTGGCCTCGCCATTAGCAAGCAGCTGGTGAATCTCTTGAACGGCCGGATGGGACTCGAGAGCACCGCCGGCAAGGGAAGCACCTTTTGGTTCGAGGTCGATGTGACGGCCATTCCAGAAGACGGAGACCAGCATGAGATTGATGAAATTTCTGCTATTTTATTTTCTCGTGACGACGAACTCGAAGCAATGCTTGAGAATACTGGTATCTCCGTTGTCCGGACCGTGAGGCCTGAAGAGGCCAAGGCGGCGGCTTACACCCATCAAAGCACATTTGGTGAGCAACCCTTCTTGTTCGTTGATCAAAGGGATCTGGCCGATACGCTAGAAGATGTGGCAAATGTATTTGATGACTTGACAGCTGCGGCCATTTTCGTGGCAGAAATGCCTGGAATCTCCGGGTTGCCATTGCGCCTGCAAAGCAGATTCGTCACATCGCTTTCTATGCCGGTAGAGGGCGGCGTTGTAAGGAATGCGTTGCACTTGGTGAAATTGGCGCAGAACAGCCTTCGGGCTAAGCCACAAAAGGCCGGGGTTTTCACGGCAGCCTCACGGACGCTCTCGGTTCTGGTTGCAGAGGACAACCGCACAAATCAGATGGTGATCGTCAAGACATTGGAGCGGTTTGGTCATTCCGCAACCGTCGTGAATGATGGAGAAGCAGCGCTCAATGCCCTCGATAGAAAGTCCTTCGATGTGGTTCTGATGGATGTGAACATGCCGGTCATGAACGGCATTGAAGCGACGAAGCTGCATCGAATGTCAACTATTGGAGAAACACATGTCCCTATTATCGCTCTTACTGCGGATGCGACTGCTGATGCCTTGGACCGCTGCAGGCAGGCAGGAATGGATGGCTATCTGACGAAACCAATTGAACCAGCTCGGCTTGTCGGCGAGATTGAACGTGTCTTGAGGCGATCCGAAGTTAACCAAATGGTTAGCACTAAGGAGCCAGCCATTCGCGAGATGGACGATATTCCTGCACCTAAGAGCGAGAGCTTACTCGACCTTGGTGCACTTGCTGACCTGGAAAGCCTCGGCGGCTGCGCCTTTGTGTCCGATCTTGTCTCTCAGTTCTCCCGAGATGCGGCGGAGCTGCTTTCTTCATTGCGTGCAGCTGCCGCGGAGGAGGATGTTCAACGGTTCCGGGAAGCCGCCCATGCTTTGCGCGGATCGGCCGCGAACCTCGGCGCTGCAAAGGTATTTGAATCCTGCATGGCTTTACGAGCAATAACACCATCTCAGCTCGCTCTCGACGGCGAGGTAAAATTGGCCTGGCTCGTCAGCGATGTTGATCGTTCGGTCAAGGTCTTAAAAAGATACGTCGCGTCACTCCACGATAATGATGTGACGAACAGAAAAGCGCAGCCGTCTGGGAACTGAAGAAACCAGAGGAAGCCGATCTCTTCAACCACAGGCGATGGGACAGCGCTAATTGCCCAAACACATTTGGAGCTCGCGGCGCTGACGCCGTACCTGAGCTGATTGCAGGTGACCCATGCGGCGGAGGTCTCCATCGGGTAACTTCATCGCGGCTTCTACCCAAATATCTGTAATGTCTCTTAGTTCCGAAAGCGTCAGTGGATTTGCACGCTGCCGGGCGAGGTAGACGGCTTGGCGGGCTCCATATTTGCGGGAATCGCTGATGTATTCACGCACTGCCTGTTCACCGCTGCCCTTGTCGACGACAAGATCGATCACACCGAGGTCATACATCTCTTCCGCAGTATATATACGTCCACTGAATATCAGCCGCTCGGCCCTGACCGAATCAAGCCGCCTGCACAGCATACTGTAGGCTCCCATCCCCGGGAAGGAGTTGAAGAGGATCTCAGGCAGACCCATCTTCACGCCGCGCTCGGCAACTATGAAATTGCAAGAAAGCGCCGCTTCAAGTCCGCCTCCAAGAGCATCACCTTGAAGGAGGCCTACCGAAACAATGCCTGAATCGAAACCGGTCGCAATATTATGAATGACGTCTACGCAGCCATAGGCATAGTGGCGGAGTGCTTCTTGATCACGAGCACGGATTTTGTCGATAAAAAATGAAAGATCCCCACCCATATTATACGAACCGGGAATTTGTGAAGCTTGAACATAGTAGTGTATTAGCGGCTCTTCGTCTGGACTCCGGGAGGCGGCCAGGGCCTGAATGGAGCGATGGAGCACGTTCAACTCGCGAATCATACTTGGTGTAAAGCTTGGCGGACCTTTCGGCCGCCAATAACACCAGATACTTTTCGTGTTGGGATCGAGCAAGACGTCGAGTTCCTTGTAGGTGCGGCTCAGAAAGCGCATCTGTTCCGAAAGGTTCATGACGTCCGCAGCCTCGCGTCCCGGCGAATGTACGTCATTTCCTGGCTGCCGTCTGACTTCCCGCGCAATCGGCCTTTCGGGTTCAGCGAATGTTTCTCCACGGCCGGAATGATGATTGGGAAACTCGATCATACAGATAACGCCCCCAATTTAAGAAGCCTGAGTTCATTTTAAGAAACTTTAGTTATAATGAACACGCCTTGCCTTGTCCGAAGCTGGAACGATGGCATGCTATTGTTGATTCAGACGGCGTGCTCTTGTTAATTCACAAGCATTGGATGCTGGAAGAATGTGCGCTGGCACCCATATCTCCCTTGGTGCTCGCACATGCCGCTCAGACAGACGGGTCCTCGTGCCGGCCTGTGATGCCCGTCTTTCCGCTGGCTGGCCAACAGGCAAGAATACTGTAGCTGTTGGTTTTATTGAACGAGGGAAGTCAAAGATGCGCCCTAGGTTTCTTGTTCTTGTGTTAGCAACAGCGTTTGTTTTCAGCGTGAGCCATCAGGCGGTAGCGTTCAGCGCAAGCTTTTCATGGTCTGGAATCCCTCCTTGTGGCAGGACTTCGCCTTCTTTTACAATCCGTGATGCGCCAAAGGAGACGGAAAGCCTGCGCTTTATGATGTGGGACAAGGACGCACCGGGCTTCCGGCACGGCGGCAGCACCGTCTCTTATGATGGCGGCGGGCATGTGCCTGAAGGGGCGGTCGCGTACATCGGGCCCTGCCCGCCGGATGGCAAAGTTCACCGGTATGTCTGGAGGATTGAAGCACTGGACAAAGATGGTAAGGTTATCGCCCGCACCGCCGCGGAAGGCCGCTTCCCGGCCCAGTGAAGGCACGCTGTTTTGCCGCTTTCGTCTTCTCCACCTTGGTCCCGGGGGTTTCTGTGTAAGTAAAAACCAGCCGCCAGCGCCAAGCACGGCCGTGGAACGCAATAACAGCGATGGGTTCGATCCTGACAAGAATGCGTTTAGGATGACCTGAATCAAAGAAGTCACCAAAGAGGAACTATCCTTGGCTTTAGGCAATGAAAATTCCCGGTTGCGCCGCCTTCTCCTGTTGCTGCCAAAGACAATCGTCGTTCTCTATCTTATTCTGGATGCGATTGTTACCCCGCTGTTCCGGCCGCTCTTGCGCTGGGTGGCCGGTCTCCGGTTTGTGATTCGTTTTCAGGACATCGTGGCGGCGCTTCCGCCTTATGGAATATTAACTCTGCTCGCCGTTCCCTTTGCCTTTGCGGAGCCGGCCAAAATTTACGCTTTGGTTCTCATGGGCGAGGGACATTTCATGACAGGCCTCGCCACGATGGCAGGGGCCTATCTTGTGAGTCTCGTCATCGTCGAAAGGATCTATCACACGGGCGCAGTGAAACTCAAAACGATCTTCTGGTTTGCCGCGCTCATGGCATGGCTGGGAGGTATCCGCGACCGTCTTCTCGCATGGGCGCGCGCGACGCGAATTTGGGCCGCCGCCATCGAGATTAAACGAGCTGCGAGAACGCTGATAGGAAAACTCTGGCTTCGCCTTCGTATCGGTTAGTCTAGTGAGAATTCACCACTCTTAATGCTTGCCGTAATCGAGGGCGACTCCTTTGCGTTGCGAAAGGATATAGGCCTCGAGGGCTTTCAGCTTGGGATCATCGTCAGCGAGAGGCTTACCGCGGACAGGATTCTCGATGCACCAGTTAATCATGTCGCGGAGCAGGGCAACACGCCCCAGCTGCACCTGGAATTTGGGATAGGTTTCCGGATGGGTATTGGAGGCATCGGGATGGCACATGTCACAAGAGATGCCATTGGTCCCTCCCAGCGCCTTGGCGTCGTGAAAAATCCGTTTCCCCTCCGCCACCAGGCGATCCGTCGACTCCTTCCAAATCTGACGGTCGCGATCGGTATAGGCGCCATAGGTCTGGAACTGGCCCGCGGCCGCAGGAGCTGGCGGCTGGCCCGGCACCGCGTTCCCGGCGGCAGCGACAACCCACTCGGCATCAGGATGCTTTTGCCGCCATTCCTTCATAAGCGCGCCGGCGATTTGCTGTCCCTGCTCGCGAGTTAGCTGATCGCCGGGCTTGACGCCCTTAACTTCGATCGAGGTTTCGCCATCGCAAAGACCAACGATCAAATTACCTTCGGTTGAGGAAGGCAGGGCGTGGCGCGGCTGATCACCCTCTGCTAACGCAGGGCCTGCCGCAAGGGAAAAAGCGAAGGCGAGAGTTCGGGAAAGGCGCATGATCGTCTCCGTCAATAGCTCGTGAGCGTCGCCACGGGCGGGCGGTCACTCGCGCCCTTCGATGCAAGGTAACTTGCCTTTACGGTGACCGGATTGCGGTTCCATAGATTATAGACCTTGTCGATCATTCCCGACGCAAGAACATTGATTTGCCCATCGCCGCAGCCATCGAAGGCGTTGAAGGGGTCAGAGCGGTTCATTTGAATATCGACGGTAAGCTTCGGCAGCCCTTCGGGGGCATAGGGCCAGGGCCAGGCGGTCGCAAGAAGCCCATAGAAGCTGATGTTGCCTATGCGATTGACGAGAAGCTGATGAGTATGGCCGTGGATGACGGAAACCGTATCGAATTTGCCGAGAATTTCCTGGACTTCATCGGCATCCTCGGTCCAGAAATTCCAAGGACGATAATATTTGTAAAGAGGCGAGTGCGAGAAGATAACGACCGGGGTCTTCTTATCGACCTTGGCGAGATCATCTTGCAGCCATTGGCGGCCCTCCGGTCCAACCTCAAAGCGGGACTGGATGCCGTTGTCGAGTCCGGCGACGGTCTGCATTCTTTCTTCCGGCGTCATACCGCGGGCTGTCCAGAAATCTTTTTCATGGACACTCATTAATGTCACGAAGTGGATGCCCTTGTGATCGAACGAATATTGCGGTGCCCTAAACAAGGATTGCCAATGCTCTCCCATGTCGAGGAACCAGTCGTGTTCGCCGACCATCATTTTAACAGGGGCCTTAAGCGTCTTCAGGATTTCGGCGCCGAGATCGAGCTCCTGCCTGCGGCCGAGCTGGGCCAGATCGCCGCCGAACAGAACAAAATCCGGCTGCGGATCGAGTGCGTTGACGTCTTCCACCGCCTTCACGATTGAGCGGACGAACCGGTCATTCAAATCGCGCGTGTAAATATGGGTATCGGAGATATAGGCAATGGTAAAGGCCGGCGCCGCTGTCTCCGCTGCCTGTGCTATTTCTATGAGCTGAAAACTCTGTGGCACGATCAGGCCTTTCGCCGCCGCAATCCCCGCCGAAACTCCAGCAATATGGAGAAAGCCGCGGCGGGAAAGCTGGCCCATCCGGGCAAGATCTTCGAAGAATGAGGCGCGTTCTTCATAATATTTGGTCTCGATGCTCTTATGCGCCATGTCATTTCTCCTCGGGCGAAAATGTCTCGTGTGACTTTCCGCTGCTATCTTCCTGCTTTTGCGATTCTGTTTTGCTTCCGCATGTTCCGGATGGCGCGCCGTGAGCCATTAAGACTCACGCTCTAAAAGACGCCGATTGTTGCCGGGTTACGCAGATCTGGGTTAACCGGAGCATCCCCGAGCTCTCCTTTCCGGCCCTCAGCGACGTCGGTTTCGCGCTGCGGGCGGTTATTTTTGAGCGCCGTCTGCCGTTCCATTTCCGCTTTATTGAAATCTGCGAATCGGTCGTCGGTGAGCGTGAAAAGGAAAGCGACCATGTCGTCAATTTCGGCTTCGCTCAGCGCAAGCCGCTGCATCCCGCCATCGAGGAAGGGATTTGGAACGCCGCCCTTGTTGTAATGGTCCATCACATCCCACAGGGTTGCCAGAGAGCCATCGTGCATATAGGGGGCGGTGATGCCGATGTTGCGCAGCGTCTCGCTTTTGAAAGCGCCGATATCGCCGGGGTTCTTGGTGACTAAAAACCGGCCGAGTTCGGAATATTCCGTCTGCAAGGCGAGTTCGTCGATCTGCTGTACATCGCCGGTTTTCAAGATGGCGAGCGCCTTGCGGGCAAGCTCGGCAAAGTTTTGCTTGTGCGCGGCGATGCCGATATTGTGAAACTTCTGATCGGAGAACAGCGGAGAGATCGAGTTAAACGCGTGGCAATTGCTGCAACGCCCCTTGCCCTGGAACAAGGCCCAGCCGCGTTTGGCCTGCTCGCTGATCGCCTGAGGATCACCGGCCAGGAAGCGGTCGAATGGAGAGTTTCCAGAATACTGTATCCGCTCAAAAGCGGCGATCGCCGCAGCAATGTCGTCGTAAGTGAGATCGTGTCCAAAGAGCGCTTTGAAAGCCTCCGAATATTCCGGAATCTTCGCAACCTTGGCAACTACATCCGCGGGTGACTTTTGCGCCATTTCTACCGGATTAAGGATCGGAAGTTTGGCCTGATCCTCAAGGGTTGGCGCACGGCCATCCCAGAATTGCGACGCCTGAAACATCGCATTCAAGACCGTTGGCGCATTACGCTGCCCATGCTGATCCTGGACGCCCGCGGAGGTTGGTTTGTTGTCACGATGGTCAACAAATCCCTTGGCGGGATCATGGCAGGTTGCGCAGGCGACCGTATCATCAACGGAGAGTCTCTTGTCATTGAATAATTTTTCTCCCAGAGCAACGAGCGGGGCCGATGGTTCGCGTCCGGGGGGCACGGCGATAGAGTATATCTGCGGTGAAATGCCAAGGGGCAGAGACGATTTTAGCGGCGCCGGCTTCTCGGACTCGGAAGGCGCTGGAGCGGAGGGCGCTGGAGCAGAGGACGCTTGGGCAACCCGCGGTGGAGGAAGAGGCGCTGAAGAGGCCGCCGGCTGAGCCGTCTGGGTTGCTTGCGGGAGAGAGAACGGTGGCGGAGCGTTGGAGAATAAAACCGCCAGCACGCCGAAAGCGGCCAGAAAACCGGCTGCCGCGAGGGTGGCTAGCAACTTCCCGCCCGAAGTTTCCATCCTATCCTCCCACAATGTTTTTCTTAGAGGTTCAAGGTGAGTGCGAACCTTCTCTTTTTTTTCACAGCATAACCATAAAAACGCGAAGCGTGAACCTCCAAAATTTGTGAAATAGATCACTTCTCGCCAAGCCGGAAACCGGCGAAGGCACGCGCCACGGGGCAGGAAAGCAGACGGCGCCGCTCCAGGAGAAAGCGGCTTGACGAGGGCCGCGGCACCCGTCATGACGCTGCCACACCTCCGTGAGGTTCCCATAAAGCGGCGGTGCTAACCCGTTTCGTCCTATGGAGCCGGCCAGGATGGCGGGATTGAAGTTTGGTTTTTCTTCCAGTTTATGTGAGTGCGCGGTGAGTAGAATAGCTTATGTCAATGGACGTTATGTGTCGCAACGCGATGCCGTGATTCACATCGAAGACCGCGGCTATCAATTCGCCGATGGCGTCTATGAAGTATGCGAAGTTCTCCAAGGCGCCCTTATCGACGAGAAGCGGCATCTCGACCGGCTTGCCTATTCACTTGGAGAGTTGCAAATCGCTGCCCCTTTGCGGACGGGGGCGCTTCCCGTGGTCATCCGTGAAGTGATGGCGAGGAACAGGATCGAAAATGGCTACATTTACATCCAGGTCACTCGCGGCGTCGCACCGCGCGACCATGCCTTCCCGCCAAAATCTGTCCGCCCAAGCTTGATCGTGACTGCGCGGGCGTCCGATCCCAAAAAGAACGAAACCACCGCGCGCACGGGCATCAGCGTCGTCACAGCTCCCGATCTGCGATGGAAACGGGTGGATATCAAGTCGATCTCTCTGCTGCCCAATGTTCTGGCGCGTCAGTTCGCGCGCGAGCGCGGCGCCTACGAAGCATGGCTCATTGATTCAGACGGAATGGTGACGGAAGGGGCTGCATCGAACGCCTGGATCATCAAAGCGGATGGAACAATCGTGACGCATCCGGCCGATCATTCCATCTTGCGCGGTATCACAAGAACGACCCTCATTGAGGTCATCGCCGCGCAAGGGTTGAAACTCGAAGAACGAAAATTTAGCCTCGCTGAAGCATTCATGGCGCGGGAGGCGTTCATCACTGGAGCGACAACTCTTATTATGCCAATTGTACGCATCGATGGGCAGCCAATCGGCGCCGGTGTTCCAGGACCTGTTGCCTTGAAATTGCGGGCGATTTTTCACGAAGCGGCCGCGCGTTCAAGCTGACTCGTGAAGAACGAACTCTTACAAGTTCTATACTTTGATGATAATAGTCAAAATTTAGCTTGAGCGCCGCATATTGGTCTAATATAATATGCCGAGGAAGCAGCTTCGCGGGCCCGGCATTTAATCGCTTTTCTATTTAGGCATCTCATTTTGGAAGCTCTGAACAAAACATTTCGGAAGCTCTGAACAAAAGAGGAAGGAAGATAGGCGCTAAGGGCTTGTCTTGTCTGAGGAGGAAGCTAAGCTGCGCGGTCTGCAAGCGCGGCCAGTGAAGCATGAAAACCACGCAAGCCCTCATGATGCGAGGAGCCGGGGCAGCAGATTTAATGGGGCACCGGACTTTTATGGGGCACCAGACTTAATTGAGTGCGATATGCGCCGGGCGCGGCGCCAAGAACATAATAGGATTGTAAGATATGGGTTCAGACCGGCCGCAAAACCTTCAGGACACTTTTCTCAATTTCGTTCGTAAAAACAAGGTTCCTCTTACGATTTTTCTAGTCAATGGCGTAAAACTACAAGGTGTTGTTACCTGGTTTGACAATTTCTGCGTCTTGCTGCGCCGTGACGGACATTCCCAGCTTGTCTATAAGCACGCCATATCGACGATCATGCCGGGGCAGCCAATCCAAATGTTTGAGCCTGGGGATGAAGGGGGGCACAGCGGATCTTTGGCTTGATTTTGCAAGAGCCAGAACCCATCTCCATGAAGCCATTTTGAATTTGCCGGAGCTTTAAGCCGATAATCAGGAGTGTGGCATCGATCCTTTAGCAAACGGTATTAGGCTTGCGAGGCCGCCGAAAGGCGGCATGGGGCGCGTTATTGAGACGCGCACGCGGGCCATGGTGATCGGCCCCTATCTTAAGGCTGGCACTTCTCGCAAGATGGCCCCCGCCGCCTCTTTCGAACCGGTGCCCGGCCGGAGTTACGAGTCGCGTCTTTCTGAAGCTGCCGGCCTTGCTCATGCGATCAGCCTTGAGGTTGCCGCAGAGCGAATCATCCTGCTATCACAGATACGTCCGGCCACACTCCTCGGCAGAGGCCATGTTGCTGAGCTCGCTGCGCAAATCGGCGAGGAAAATATCGAGCTTGTGATCATGGATTGCGCCTTGTCGCCAGTCCAACAGCGCAACCTCGAAAAAGCGTTCGCTGCCAAGGTTATCGATCGTACTGGATTGATCCTCGAAATTTTTGGCCGCCGCGCACGTTCGAGGGAAGGCGCGCTGCAGGTCGAACTCGCCCATCTCACCTATCAGAAATCGCGGCTGGTCCGGTCCTGGACGCACCTTGAACGTCAGAGGGGCGGTTTTGGATTTTTGGGTGGCCCAGGTGAGACCCAGATCGAGGCCGACCGGCGCCTCATCGAAGAACGGATGACCCGCATCAAGCACGAGCTCGAAGGAGTCAAACGGACTCGTGGCTTGCACCGCAAGAGCCGCCGCGCGGTTCCTTTTCCGGTGGTCGCGCTTGTTGGCTATACGAATGCGGGAAAATCCACTCTTTTCAATAGGCTGACCGAGGCGGGAGTTGCCGCCGAAGACATGCTTTTTGCGACACTTGATCCGACCTTGCGAAGAGTTGCGCTTCCCCATGGCGGCCAGGTGATATTGTCTGATACCGTCGGCTTTATTTCCGACTTGCCGACCATGCTCATCAACGCCTTTCGCGCGACTCTTGAGGAAGTTCTTGAGGCTGACGTCATTTTGCATGTCCGTGATATCGCCCATGAGGATGCCGAAGCCCAGCGGACCGACGTTGAAGCCATCCTCGCCGGCCTTGGAGTCGATCCCGTCAGCGATCACCGCCTTCTGGAAGTCTGGAATAAGTGCGATCTCTTAAATGATGCCCGGCTTGCTGCTGCGTGGACTGGCACAAACCGGGCTCACCATGAGAGACCGGTGATTGTTTCCGCTCTTACGGGGCAGGGCCTCGACGATCTTCGCACCGCGATCGAATCGAAGCTGGCGAGAGGCCGGATCATGTTCGATATTAAGCTTGATCCGGCTAATGGCGCCGGATTGAATTGGCTGCATGAGCATGCGGAGGTCATGAGGAAAGATACCAAGGCAGATGGCGTCATCCACGTGCAGGTGCGGGTACCTCCGGAGCGCGTAGAGCCGCTTCGTCAGAAATTTCGTATGGCTGCCACAAGATGTGCATGAGCCGGTGAAGCCCGGGCTGGCTGGACCGGAAGCATTCCCCCTTGTTTCTAAGGGGTTAAGTACGCGCCGTGACGTCCATGATAGAATTTACTGTGGTCAGGCAGCCCAACAGCAGCCAAGCCAGAGCCGTTGATTGATATGGGAATGTTTCCGGGCTTAGGGCGAGGGAAACAGCGCATCTGTCTTGCCGGTCAGCCTGTACGCTACAAGACCAATCCATTCGCGCACACCGATATCGAGCATGGACAGCCTGTCAATCATAGGGTTAATCATCAGAAAATCCCGTCTGTCACCAAAAGTGTGGTATGCGGCAGGGTAGGGCACAATGGAGAAGCCTAGCCGGCGGAATATGCCGGCTGATCGCGGCATGTGCCAAGCAGAGGTCACGAGCAGCCAAACCTCGCCGGGTTTCGGCCTGAGCAGATCGCGCGTGTAGATGGCATTTTCCCAGGTGTTTCGCGATTTTGCCTCGAAAACCATTTGTTCGGCGGGCACGCCCAGCGAAAGCCAGAGTTCCTTCGCGGTGATTGCCTCGGGCGGTCCCTCGAAAGGAAAACCGGCGGAGCCGCCAGTAAAGACAAGCCGCGCCTTGGGATAGCGGCGCGCCAGTTCGGCGCCCGTGGTCATTCGGGCGGCATCGGCGGTCAAAAAGACCTTACCCCGCGCTTGTGATCTTGCAGTATCCGTGGCGCCGCCGAGAACGATGATTCCGGCCGGTTCAGGTAAGTTGGCCGGCGCCTGAGGAAATCGATCTTCAAGCGGCCGTAATATGACCGCTCCAACGGGTGTCAGCAAACCGGTAGCGAGCGCGATAAATGCCGCAGTCACGAGGACACGTCCAGTTCTTTGGAAGCGTGTAAACAAAAGAAAAAGCCCGGCCATGCCCGCGAAAGTGGCTAAAGATACGGGCTCGGCGACAAGCCAAAAAATCTTCGAGGCAGTGAAAAACATGCAGTGTCTAAAGAAAGGCTGAGGGTCTGTGACGTGGCCGGTAATGATCAAACCAATGGCGTTTTAGCGGCGGATAGCCACTTTTCAGTTCTTGTGCTGATCCTCGGCCTCCGCCTTTTCGTCCCCTTCCGCAGCCGGAATAGCATAGGTGCCGCCGAGCCAGCGGTGAAGATCGATATCGGCGCAGCGCTTGGAACAGAAGGGACGGGTCTCAAAGACGGCGGGTTTGCCGCAAATAGGGCACGGCTTTGTAAGAACCCTCTTGGCCCCTTTGTTGAGTGAAGGTTCGGTTTTAATTTCAGGCATAGCTCGGCTCGCCAGAGGAGTTTAGACCCTGTTCAACCAGGAAATGTGGGCTGGAAAGCCTTCCCCGGAAAGCAGCGACATTGTTTCGTAGAGCGGCAGGCCGACAACGGCGGAATAGGAGCCGGCGAGCTTTTGGGCGAAAGCACCTGCAAGACCTTGAATCGCATAACCTCCAGCCTTGCCGCGCCACTCGCCGGACCCGAGATAGGCCTCGATTTCGTCCGATGACAGCCGTTTAAGACGCAGCCTTGTTTCAACAAGCCTGTGGCGGACGCGGCCATTTGGCGTGATAAGACAGACCGCCGTGTGAACCCGGTGTGCCCGCCCTGAAAGAAGCCGCAGGGACTGCGCCGCTTCGGCGACGATCTCGCATTTGGGCAGAATGCGGCGGCCGACGCTGACGACCGTGTCGGCTCCAATGACATAAGCACCGGTAAGCTCCGGCCTGCTCGAGGCAACCGCCGCGGCGGCCTTGGTTTTTTCCTCGGCGAGCCGCGCGGCGAGAGTTCTCGGCAGCTCATTCTTCCGGGGGGTTTCATCAAGATCAACAGGCAGCAGCGCGTCCGGTTCGATGCCGATCTGCTGCAAAAGCTCAAGCCGCCGGGGCGAGGCCGACGCCAGAACAAGCCGTGGCCGCCATGCCTTATCACCGCCGGTCATGGTGACTCTCCATCGCCGGGCTCTGGCTCATTTGAACCGGTAGGTAATGCGGCCCTTGGTCAGGTCATAGGGGGTCATTTCCACCAGGACTTTATCGCCGGTGAGAACACGGATTCGGTTTTTGCGCATCTTTCCGGCCGTGTGGGCGATGATTTCATGGTCGTTTTCGAGTTTGACGCGAAAAGTCGCGTTGGGCAGCAATTCAATGACCGTCCCGGGAAATTCGAGCAATTCTTCCTTCGACATTTGCATCCTTAAGATTAGCCCCGCTCTTTGGCGGCCTTGCCGGGCTTTCGGCGCGGACCCTAATCGAGAAAGCCGGCTTTGTGAACTGGCGAGCAGCCTCAAGGCGGGCCGGAAAGATTGGACCTGACAATTTACCCGGAGATCAATTCCGCTCTTGCTCAACGGAGTGCGGTTGCGGCCCAGCTGCGGCCGTCTGCCGTGCGGTCTCTTGGGCCGCGTAAACATTAAAGCGGCGAATTGCGAAGGGGATCG
>Ga0070738_10003629_pt1 | contig 19884 bp, 21 predicted proteins | sample Coa_R2_2_FD_66446 | JGI IMG/M metagenome (GOLD analysis project Ga0070738, IMG submission 66446) | Surface soil microbial communities from Centralia Pennsylvania, which are recovering from an underground coalmine fire - Coalmine... | ecosystem: Environmental > Terrestrial > Soil > Unclassified ... | reverse complement strand
CCCCTGCCCGCTCTTCACATCGACATGCGAGATTGTCAAATAGCCAACGAAGGCGATAATCAGCAGCGCGAGAACAAAGCTCACAATACCGTCGCCCAGGCCGAGACCGCCGAGATATGGCTTGCCCAGCCAGTCGGCAATCGAAGCGCCGAGCGGGCGTGTCACGATGTAGGCAAACCAGAAAGTGGCAATCGGGTTCAGATGAAACAGGAAGTAGCCCGCTGCCGGAAGCGCGATCAATACGGCGAATAGCACTGCCGAGGCGAAGTAGCCCAGATGCAGCGTGGCAGCCGTCATATCCCCGGCGGCAGTGCCGAGCGCGAATGTTGCCATCACCGTCGCCCAGTAAAATAATTCGCGCCGCCAGTTTGTGATGCTGTGGATCGAGAGCGTTTTCTCGCTCATGTACCAGATGGCGAAAATGATTGCCAGCACAATCGCGAAGAATACGGTTGAGGTGAGATATGGCACCCCCAGCACAATATGCACCACGTCGGCGGCCATCGTGCCAAATATCGCGACCATGAGAACGGCCAGCCAGTAAATCCAGGGGATATAGCGGCGTACCGCGAATTGCAAAGCCAGTGCAGCTACCAGCCCGATGCCCCCAAGTCCAACTGCGATATACGGGTCGATATGATACACCAGATAATCGGAGGTCGACTCGCCCATAGCTGTCGTTAGCAATTTCACAATCCAGAAAAAGACCGTCACTTCCGGGACTTTTTTCATAACCGCCATAACGCGGTACATCGGTCGCGTGTCCTCGGCGCTGATGTCCACGTTTGGCCAGTGTGGTGGGATGATTCTGCTCATCGGTTGTCTCTCCTGTCAACAAAAATGGTGCTTCCACTATCCAGGACGATTTTCGTAAGCACCGGTCACGATACTGCTATTTTGTGCTTCTCCTGTAAGGTTCAGGACGGCTTTAAAAGCGTGAGGATAGTGGCCAGTTGCTCTTCTATCCGTGCCAGTCTCTTCTTAAGATCGGCCATGTCTTGTTTTGACTCTTGCATATCCTGTTTTAATTGCCGTGTGATCTCAACCTGATTAACAATCAGCCCTTTGACCATCGTCAGTTCATAGGCCATGCTTTGTAAAACAGGCCGATATTCTGTCATTGTTTGCTCTAACTCTGTCAGTCTCTCTTCCTGTGTTGGCATAGATACTCGCCCTTTCATGAAATATCTGGTTTGCAGACTAATTCCATTATAGCCGATTACCGTCTGGCTGACTATAGATGTTTGACAGGACACAATCTTAACCATTCTCTAGGTATTTTTACCTAATCATTGCTTCAGACTGCTTCCACCCTTATAAGCGACACCTTATACTGAAGGCATCCCTTTGCAGCAGGTTGAGCAACGCTGCCGGGAGAGGATGAATTTTCCCGGTTCATCCTCACATTACATCAAAGAGATTGAAGGAGAGACACACATTGGCTACTTCAGTTATTGACCGGAGGAGGACATTGCTGCAACGGCTCGCCTCCGGCTATGTTTTCTTTTGCCTGCTGTTCCTGTCCACTGGATGCAGCGTTGGCTCCCAGAGCGCCCCTTTAGCAGTGACAAAGCGCAATCCGCAGGGGCAGATCAAGCACATCATTTTCTTTATCAAGGAGAACAGAACCTTTGATAACTATTTTGGTACCTATCCTGGAGCGAATGGCGCGACAACGGCGCTGGATTCGGCGGGGCAGATGGTACCGCTGCGGCATGAGGCTGACCAGATTCCCGATATCAACCATGCCTCTCAGTATGCCAGAGCGGCATATGATAACGGGAAAATGGATCGCTTCGACCAGACACCCGCTTCGAAGCCGCTCAATGGAGGCAGCCCTGCTCCTGCTCCCTATGCGAACAACAGCCTCACGCAGCTCTACCAGTCTGACATCCCCAACTACTGGCGGTACGCGCAGAACTTTGTGCTGGGCGATGATATGTTCTCTTCGCTGATGGGGCCAAGTTTCCCCAATCACCTTTATACCATTGCGGCCCAGTCTGGCGGTGTCATCAACAACCCGCTCACAGATAGAAATATTGGCACGCTGGGGAACGCAGCCAAAGGGTGGGGATGTGATATCCCGAACCAGCAGGTACAGGTGAAAGGCAGCGACAACGAAATTAAAGTGGTGGATGCCTGCTTTAACTTTCAAACCCTGGCCGACGAACTGGATGCGAAGGGCTATAGCTGGCGCTACTATGCGCCGCCGTCGGGCGAAAAAGGCTATATCTGGTCAACGTTCGATGCGATCAAACATATTCGCTACGGCCCTGACTGGCAGAACGTGGTGCCGACGGAGCAGTTCCTGACGGATGTCGCAGCCGGACATCTTGCCACCGTTTCCTGGATTGTGACTCCGGCTCAGTACAGCGAACATGCCCCGGCCAGCGTCTGTGTCGGAGAGAACTGGACGGTGAAGATGCTCAACGCATTGATGAAGAGTTCTCTCTGGTCATCCAGCGCCGTCTTTCTCACCTGGGATGACTGGGGCGGCTTCTACGATCATGTGCCGCCGCAGCAGATCGATGGCTATGGCCTGGGCTTTCGCGTTCCGCTCATCGTGATTTCCCCTTATGCGAAGAAAGGCTATATCGATCACACCCAGTACGAGTTCTCATCGATGTTGCGCTTCGCCGAGGACGAACTGGGCCTACCTACGCTGACCAGCCGGGACAGGAGAGCAAACGACATGATGAATGCCTTCGACTTCAACCAGAGTCCGCGCCCTCCGCTCATTCTCAAACAGCGAACCTGTAAAGTCGCTTTTACCTATACCAATCCCGATTACGACGATTAGCAGCCGCTCAGAATAGGATGTGAGCCGACACGGAAGTGAACATGCCGGGCATGCGCACAGCTTGAAACAGTATGATATAATAATGCTGGTTTTTTGCGCTCGGGCGATGTGTGTACTGCGTGTCGGCTATCTTCCTGTGTGAGATTCAGCTGTGCAAATGGGCGTGACCTGTACTCCTGATGTGGAGGAGACAGAGACTTTACCAACGAAAACGTTACCGCAAAGACGCGTCGGCGGGTGGTCAATCTACCCGGATCCGCGCATCGATCTTGGCCTGGGCAGCGACGATGAGTTGCTGTTACTGGAAAACAAGACCGATGTCTCCTGGGTGGTCTATCACAACTTTCATCGTCTGGGCATCATTGACCCTGGCGAAGTGCTGGTCTTTCACCTCGTTAAGCATGGTTCCCTGAGCGCGCGCCCGGTTGCCGAGGGCGACGCCGTCGAGTACCTGGTGCTTTCCCTCACCTATTCTGTTACCTACGTTCACATCTACCGTCGCCAGATGGGCGAGAGGATGGAAATCTACGATATGCGCGCTGCTTTATAGCGTTCTCAAGGAGGCAAGCAAGATGACAGGCAACAAAGGATTTCGCGGAACCTATCTCTGTTCGTTCTGTGGCAAAAATCAGGACGAGGCGCAACGACTGATTGCTGGTCCCGGCGGTGTCTATATCTGTGATGAATGTATTGCGAGCGTCAGTCAGTACCTGGAGACCGGCACGCGAGGAGAAGCAGGCGATAAAGTACGCTGCTCGTTCTGTGGGAAAAGCGCCGCGCAGGTCCAATACCTTGCGCAAGGACCGGGCCGGGTCACTATCTGTAACGAATGCGTCAAGCTGTGTCAGGAAATTATCGAGGAACAGCATAATACCCTGCGCAAGGCGACCGATAAGAAACAGGGCGGCTGGCACAAAACAAAACAGTAATGTGATAGACGCCCGGATTCTGCGTAAGGTATAATATGCGGGGATTGTGAACGTTAATAGTGCAAGGAAAGACAAGTGAGATATAGATATCGTTATCGTTACGGGCGTCCCTGGGGCAGGAGGAGACGCGGCGGTCTGGGTGGATTGCTCTTCCTGCTGATCATTCTGGCCATTGTTATTGGCAAGTCGTTGCTGGCGCTGATTATCGGCATTGTCGTGGTGTTGCTCATTGTGCTGATTCTCAGGGCAGTCTTCCCCGGCCTCTTTAGCGGCATCATGGGGAATCAACAGGCCCCTTACCAGCCATATCAACCGCCCTATCAGCAGCCGTACCAGCAGAATATGAGCGAGCCATACCAGCAACCCTATCAACCGACCTATCAACCCTACGATCAGGGGTATCAGCCGCCGGTTGCCAATCCACCGCCCTATCAAGAGAGCGGGCAACAATATTCCTACCCACAGCCACAGGAGGAACAGCCGCAGGCCGAATATCCAGAAGAGCTGCCGCCCATGCAGCAGTAACTCCAGCCTGAACAGGGTAGCTACCGTCGGGCCAGCCACCGCAGGCAGGAGCCGCAGGCCAGGTGTCCAGGCAGGAGCCGCAGGCCAGGTGTCCAGGCAGGAGCCGCAGGCCACCCGCAAGGGATGGCCCTACTATACACGAACGCGCCGCAACGTGGGGGCCGGACGTATATAGTAGGGCCATCCCTTGCGGGTGGCCTGTTCAGGCTTCTCCCTTTTTCTTATGCCTTTGTTGCCCCCTGCTTTTTTGCCACAAGATTTGTGTATAGAGCAGTTTATATGTTACAGAGACTGCTTGCAAACGTTTTATCAAGGGAACGGAGTAGGAATATCGGGTTGTTTTGCCGCTCCATTGCTCCGGTTTACGGGGGATCAGATTATACTGTGTAAGAGAGCAGGTGCTTCTCTTTATTTTGGTATCGCTGTCATGTGTATTGAGGTTTGTGTATGTTGTCTGTCGTAGTCACGGTGCTGTTATTGTGCGTCATGTTGCTGATCATCGCCAGTCTGGTGGTCGGCGCTTTACGCGAGCGCGCGCGCTATCGTCGCGCGCTGGCAAATGGCATGCAGTCGCAGGAGCCAGGGCAAGCATCCTCAATTGATAGGCATGCGCAGACTGCGGTCACATTGTATGTGCGCGATAGCATGGTGCTTGATGTACAGAAGCCTGCATCGCCACCTGTATTCAGTCTTCCTTCATCCTGGTATAGCCGCCGCCGTACCCTTGTCTCGCTCGGTTTTCTCCTCATGCTGCTGCTCGCCCTCTTTGCCCAGGGTGCGCTGGCGGATGGAACGCTGCAAGGTCTGGGCAAGAACCTCAATTTCTTCAGCCAGTTCCAGGCCCAATCCACCAACGTCTATACCCCCGTGCAGCCCCTGCCCGATACGGCCAGCACTCGCATTGTGCGCGTCGATTCTGCTGCTCGCGACCAGTATTATACTGATTACCAGTGGCACACATGGTCATATTCTTCCTGTTCCGGCATCGCGATGGAAGAGGTTATGAACGCTTACGGGCAACACCTCATCGCCGCCGATGTGTTGCAGGAAGAGCTGAATCTGGGGGTATGGAGTGTGAGCCTCGGCCTGCTCAAAGAGCAGGGCATCGCTTTGACGGCCAGCTATTACGGCTTCAACACGGACGCCAGCCACGCGCGCACCCTGCAAGATATCATCAACATCGCCAACAAAGGGTTCCCGGTGATCGTGAGCGTGCGCGACAGCTACTATTTCCCCGGCGGGCATATCTTCGTTGTCCGCGGCGGCGACAGCCAGTATGTCTATATTGTTGACTCCTCGCTCAACAATTTTCAGCGCATGACGTATGCCATGTTCCTCGGCATGTGGCAGGGCTTCAGCGCCGTTCTGACCCCGCGCTAGATGAGAGGCTATATTATCCGGTCTGAGATAGAGCGATTCTCTGCAAAATTTCTTTGTGCAACTCCTCTGTACTGGCAATGACCAGAGAATAGCCTTCGGACAGATTATGAATTGGTCGCAAGGGGTTGCCCTTTTCGTCGCTGACAATGCCGCCTGCCTCAAGCACGATACTGGTGGAAGCAAGAAACGACTCGGCGCTGAGCAGATTACCGATATCGATACAGGCATCATAAGCGCCGCTGGCGACATACGCAATGTCCATTGCCGCGCTACCCGATCGCCGCACCATTGCCGGTGTAGGGCGTTGGGTCAGTAGATTACGCAGGATATCCAGCTGGCGTCCATCAAAGTTCATACCGGTCAGGCAGTTATGCCATGTTCTGGTTTCGCTCACGTGGCAGCGTTGCCCGTTACGCAATGCGCCATGCCCGCGTTCCGCCTGGTAAAGCGTTCCCGTGAACAGCTCACCTACCAGCGCCCACTGCACATTTTCCGGCAGAATGGGAACATCTATGGGCAACACTGCCAGCGCGACCGCCGCCGTCATGATGCCACGTTTCACATTGGTTGAGCCATCAACCGGGTCGATGATGATGCGATAGCGCGGCCTGGGGCCTGTAATAAATGAAGGGCGTTCTTCGGTAATGACCACGAAGCCATACCCGCTGGCAATCAACCCGTTGATGATGATATCCTCTGCCTCGCGGTCAAACTGCATGGTTGTATGCCCGGCGACTTTCGCGTATACCTTGTTGCGATCAAATTGGTCTGAGAGGATAAAAGTGCGCACCTGCTGAAAAAGTTGCTCTAACAGTTCTAACATAACAGCTCTCTTCAATTCTCTAAACAGGTAATTTTTCCTTTTCCATCTTACGATTATAACGCCATTTTCATTATCTCTGCCCGCCTGCCCGCTAATGAGAACTGTACTTACTCTTCAAGCAATTGCACCGCAAACGGCCTGACCTGCCCTCTGGCAAGCAGCCGTTCTCGCGTAAGCTGAATGGCGAGCGAACTCATATCGGCAGCGACCCACCTGCGGCCAAGCTGCTCAGCAATCACCGGAGCAACGCCGCTGCCACAAAAGCAATCAAGGACAAGATCATCTGTTTCGGACGATGCAAGCAAGATACGCTGTAACAACGCTTCTGGCTTCTGGGTCGCATAGCCGTTGCGTTCGGGGTCCTTCTGATGCAGGTGGCTGATATCGTGCCAGACATCGGCAGGCGTCATCAGGCTATCTTCATCATAGGTATAGAGCCGCCCGGCAGAGCGAATCGTCCATGTTACGCGCCCGCCTGCTTCCTGCACTTTACGCATATGATTGCGTTTCTGCGTGCCGCGCCGCTCGCCGATACGCTCCGGGTGAAAGCAATAATGGGCGGATTTCGTGTAGAAGAGAATCGTATCATGCTTGCGCGCATACCACCGCTGCGCGCGCCCACCGGACTGATAATGCCAGATAATCTCGCTCTTAAAGCCCGGCCCTGCGCCATCAGGGGAGAAACCAAACACCTCATCCAGCATCACCTTCGCATAATGCACGGCGCGCCAGTCCAGGTGAACATACAAACTCCCGGTCTCCGCCAGCAAGTGATGCAACAAAGCAAACGTTTCATATAGCCACAGAAGATAACTATCCAGGTTATTGTTCCATTTATCGCTATATGCCAGTTGCGCGCCGCTCGCGCTCATAAAATCGCGTCCTGTCATAAACGGAGGATCAATATACGCCAGATCAATTTGCCCGGCAAATTCAGCCAGCAAGGCCGCCAGCACCTCCCGCCGCTCTCCCAGAATCAGGCGGTTATACCAGTCTACAGGAGATTGCTCTGCCTCGCCGCTTTCCGATGCGCCATGAACATACTCGATAGTTCTCAGATGTTTATCGGTGGCAAGCTGGATAGCGGAATCGTTGCTATTGCGCTTGCCTTTCCAGGTGAGTTCGGCCATGTTACCCTGATGATTTCTGTAAAAACTCGCACAGCCTTTTGCGTGGTCGAGATAAAGTCACATCAACTGACCCCATGATATGTGAGTTGAGCGTGGGCGTCAAGGGCTTTGTCTCTTATCCAGGGAAACGAGATTTGCCAGCTACCTCTAGCCTGAATTACCTACTGCTCAGCCAGTCTTCTGGATGAGATACGTTGATACATAATGATACATGGAAGAACGGGTGTTGGATATTTCGGACTTCTGATGAGGTGATGGTGTTATGCGAGTGCGCTTTCATAGCCTGTTGATTTGCTGTGCGCTGGCGCTGTTTGGGCTGGCGGCGTGCGGGCCGAACCGAACAGGGACTATTCCGCGCGGGACGCCGGATCATGGCAATGGGACGCCTGCCGTTATTCCCACGCCGACGCAGACGGTGTTGAAAGCTCCACCGGCGGCGACGGGAGCCACATATGCATTTGTGCGCCAGAACCAGCTCTGGCTTGCTCTGAACGGTGCCGACCCGGCACAGGTGACGCATTTTGTGTTTGGCAATACGCCGGATGTCTTCTGGCACGAACCGCTCTGGTCTCCCGGCGACCACTATATAGCTTTTATGGTGGCGGCAAGGCCGGTGGGACAGGGTGGCGGCGGTTGCCCGGCCCCCGATTTCGGCGCCAATGGCGCGCTTTATCTGCTGAATACGGCGAACGGGCAGTTCGCGCCGATTACGCTTTCAAATGGACAGACGAACGTTTCCGCTAACCCTCAAACTCCCTTGAGCGATTACTGGCAATATGCCTTCTGGGAAGATGCGACGCACCTGCTGGCCTGGTATAACGGCCCGCTCGGCAAAACGAGCAGTGCCGCCGGTCTCTACCGCTACGACCTGGAGACGCGGACGCTGACACAGGCGATTCCCCTGAGCGCGCTGGGTGTGGCCACCCTGTTCAGCGCGCAACCCGGCTTGCCTTTGCTGCTCTCCATGCGTTACAGTAGCGAGCAACTTTTTTATCAGATAATCGTACATCCATTTGAGCAGCACAGTACCTTTGTGATTTATAGCCGTTCGGTCACTCGACCGGGGGCGGCAAGTCAAAAGGTGCTGGAAACGGGTAGTGAGTCGTGGTGTACGACGCAACAAAGCGGGCCGTATATGAAGCCGGGATGGGATATCTCTGAGGATGGCGAGCAACTGGCGGCACAGATGGTGACGGCAGACGGCAGCACGGGGTTGAGCAGTGTTCAGGTGCATGATCTGAATGTAGGCTCGACGACGCAACTGTTTGCGCCGGTACCGGTGCAGTTGTTCGGCCACGATCTCGCACTGAGCTGGGGGCCAGACAGCCAGAGCCTTGTGCTTACGACACCGGATGTGCCGGGTCAGACTGCTTCGGCGGGGCCATACAGTGCCACGCTGGCGAATCCGGCGGCGGTGCAGGAATATAAGCCGGTGCTGGGCGGGCAGGTGGCGTGGCGCTCTGATAGTGCGGCCTTTGCGCTGACCCCGCCGGTGACGCCTGATGGCACCACCATGCCGAATGTCTACCTGTTTACCCCTGGCGCTGTTCAGGGTCGGCTGCTGCTCGCGGACGCTCAAGATTTCGTGTGGGGATAACATGCTATGCAGCCGTTTTTATGGACACTGACCTGTCTCATTGCCTATGTCGGTGGGTTGGTCATCATCACGAAGATGACGCCTAAGCTTTTATCATCTCCCTATTATGAGGGGCTGTTCATGGGGATCGCGGCGGTAGATATCATCGGTGGCATCCTTGCTTATGGGGCAATGGTCATCACTTTCTACCTCTTCAGTGGCGCTTTCGCCGTCCGCGTGCTTGATTTCCTGCTGCTCGTGGGCATTGTCATTGTTGGAACGCGCATGGCGCGGCGCAGCTTGCGTTCCAGGGCATCGAGGTACCGTTCTTCGCGCATCGTCGCCGGTGTCTACTGCGGCCTGCTTGCCCTTGCCGCGATTCTCTCAATCATTTTTCTCTTTACGACCGCTGCCTGATCGATCACAGCGTTCTCTTCCTTGAGCAACCCTTGCATGGCTACTCAAGGAAGAGAACACCCGGTCGCTACTTGATTTTGTCAATTGCCACAACAGCAGTGACGAAGATGACAAAGGCGGCAACAGAGAAACTGATCCAACCTCCTGTCCCACCGAAGGCGAGCAGGCAGATAATAGCGAATATAACGAGAAACACCATTGCAACGACGAAGGTAAGGAGCCGCAGCAAATTCTTATTGTCAGACGGTGCTGGATATACTTTTGCTGCTATCCCACTTCTGACTGGTTGCTCGTAAGAGGCGTCGTAGTGTTGATCGCTATACATCTGGCTCCCCTCGTACCCTCCATAGGTCTGCTCATGGGTCGAGCCATCGGTTTCCCTTTGTGGCATCATGATGTGTTGTTCCTCCTTACTCAAGCTTTGTCCACTCTTTATTGGGATACGCATGACAGGATATTGTGTTGCAAAAACGCTGTCTTCACGCTCTGTTAGCCACAATGTTGCCAGCCTTCATATGTGGTTTTGTGTTATTATATGTCTGGTGCGTCGTTGATTGCTGAGTATGATGCGCCGAGCGAGGGGTGAGAAGCGATGATTGTTGCTGAGATTATGAGTACGCGGCTGGTGACGGTGCAGCCTGATGATACATTGAGTCATGCCGCCAACCTGCTGAGGCAATACCAGTTTCATCATTTACCGGTGGTGCGCACGCTTGATATTCCTGTATCTGCCGATACAGGGCAGAGTACACGTAAGCCGCTGCGTGTCATCGAAGGTCTGCTGACAGCGCATGATATCGATGTGGTGGCGGCTGTGAGCAGGAGCGCGGCTTCCAGTGATGTACTGCACCGGCCCTGGCAGGAGCAGCGCGTCTCGGAGGTGATGCATCGCGCCAGTATTCGCGTCACTCCCGCCACCGATGTCGCCGCTGCCGCACAGATACTGGTTGAGCGCGGCCTGAACGCCCTGCCCGTCGTTGAGTATGAGCATGTTGGGGACGAGAGCTATGCTGTGCTGGTGGGCCTGCTGACGCGCAGCGATCTGCTGATTGCCCTGTCGCGTTCGCTCGGAGCCTACGAACCGGGGATGCAGCTGGTGATTGATCTCCCGTTGGGGGATCTGAGCGCGCTGGCGCAAACGCTCCAGTTCGCAATGGAACTGCACGTGCCGGTGCGCAGTATTATGGCCGCCCCGATGGAGGGCAGCGTCCCACAGACGGCCACGCTGCGTTTAGGCACCATCAATCCGGCGCCTTTGCTGGTGCGCCTGCGAGAGGCCAACATTTCCTTTACATTTGCGCAGGGGCAGCCGCTCAAGGAAGGAAACGTCCATGTCTGATGAGCAGGAACACGTAGCAGGACGTACACGACTTGCTTACGATGCCGTTGAACTGGGCTACGATTTTGGCGCGGAACATCCCTTGCAGGCACAGCGGCAGGTGGCGCTTATGGACCTGCTGGAAATCAGCGGCCTCTGGCGCGGCGACAACCCGCAGACGCTGCTTCCCCTGCGTGCGGCCAGCCTGGAAGAACTCGGATTTGTTCATACATCCGACTACATCGCGGCGGTGGAGCGCCTGAGCGTGCCGGAAGAGGTTGAGATCGCGTCGTCTGACCTCAGCGCCGGGGAGGTGCGCGCGCAGCGCATGAAACTGGCGCTGCGTTATGGCTTCGGCGATGGCGATACGCCCGCGCTGCCCGGCATGCACGAGGTTACGGCGCGCATTGCCGGGGGAACGCTGGTGGCGATAAGCGCCGTCATGGGCTTGCCGGAGGGCGGAACGTTTGCCGAGGGTGAGCAGCCCCTGCATGTCTTCCATCCCGCCGGGGGCCTGCACCATGCCTGGGCCAATCGCGCTTCGGGCTTCTGCGTCTATAACGACGCTGCCGTCGCCATCGCCCACGTCCTGCGTTCAAGCGAGGCGAAGGTTCTCTACATCGATTTTGACGCCCATCATGGCGACGGTGTGCAGCGCGCCTTCTATGACGAGCCGCGTGTCATGACGGTCTCGCTGCATGAGACAGGTCGCTATCTTTTTCCTGGCACCGGCGACGTGCTTGAACTGGGCAAGGGTTCCGGGCGCGGCTACTCCGTTAATGTCCCCCTGGAGCCGTTTACCGAGGATGACTCCTACATCGAAGTGATTGATACGCTGCTCTCGCCGCTTGTGACCGCCTTTGGCCCCGACGTGATCATCAGCCAGCACGGCTGCGACACCCACGCCTGGGACCCTCTGACGCATCTGAGCCTGACAACCAGGGGCATAGAGGCGCAGATAAAACTGGTTCATCAGCTTGCCCATCGCTACTGTCAGGGGCGCTGGGTGGCGCTCGGCGGCGGTGGCTACGACCTCTATCGCGTTGTGCCGCGCGCCTGGGCCATACTCTGGGCCGAGATGTCCGGTCAGTCGCTGCCGGAGCAGCTACCGGAGGAGTGGATTGCGCGCTGGCGTCCGGCCTGGCGGCAGGTGCAGGAGCGCGAGGCCGCCGCGCAGCAGATCATGGGCAAGCCCGGCGAGGCAACAGATTTTCCCACCACGTTCAGAGATCGTCCTGAAAACTTTCCGGCTATGCCGCGCCGCTGGGAGATCAGTCGCGCCAACGCGCAGACGGTTGGCCTTGTGCGCCATCTGGTGGTACCCCCTTACGTGCGCCAGGCATATCCACCGAGGCGCTCCCGCTCGCCACTGGCAGGTCTCTTTGATGTATTGCACCTGCATGGCAGCGATACGCCTTCACGTAGCAAGACGCTTGAGACCCGGCAGGGGACGCTTTTGCTGCGCGACTTCTGCCCGCCATCGCTGGTCGAGCGGCTCAATATCGATAGTGGGATGAGCGCCTTTGCCCGCACGGCGGAGCGCGAGAAAGACCTGCTGCTCGGCATTGCCAGCAGGCCAGATTGCGCTCTGGCTCTTGCCCACACAGCCACAGGAGACATCGTGGGTGAAGTGACCATCGCGCCCGGTGATGCCTGGTGGGAGGGGCTGGATAACGTTTATGAAATTGCTATCGAGGTCAGCCCCAACTGGCGGCATATGGGCGTGGCGAAAGAACTGCTGGCCTTTGCTCTCGAACTGGATGCGCTGGAGGATATGATTCTCTTTGCCATTGGTCTCTCCTGGCACTGGGATATTGAACGGGAAAGGCTGTCAATCTACCGCTATCGGGAGATGCTGGCTCGCCTGTTTGGTTCTCAGGGCTTCGTCGAATATCCCACCACCGAGCCAAATATCAGCATGGAACCGGCGAATATCTTGCTCGCTCGCATTGGCAAGCGAGTCGATCAGCGCCTGGTTGGCCAGTTTTTCAGTCGCCTGCTCAGTTCTCCCAATCTGTCAGCAATCTAATCATCCAACCGCTCCTTTTTGACGTAATACTTGATGAGAAGCAACGGACGCCTGGCAAAGCGCCTGTGAGGCACATTGCCTGCGAACCCAACTACGCTTCTCCTGCGCCCACAAAAAGCGCCGCGTGTACGGATAGAAAGCGTACACGCGGCGCTTTTTGGCTCTCCATCCTTTGGGGGGAAATGGTAGGGACAGTGCCTTGTGCCTGTCCGCTCTGCCGGGCGAGAAGGATGTAATGGACAAACGGACAGGCACAAGGCACTGTCCCTACCATTTTAGATAAGAATATATGAGAAAATGATAAGAAATGGATCAGGTTACTGAAATGAAAGATGAGAAAATCATCAGATACTTTTAGCATTTGTTAGTATCTGCTTAGAGGTACATACGGCAGAGTTTATAAATGGCAAAACAGCTTGATATTTGGAATGGAACACGATAATCTTATGAATAGAGAGCAAGAAAGCGAGGCATAAAGAACATGCAGACACGAGTACATGAGCAGACGTCGGCCCCCATCATAACGGATGGCATGCTGGCACGGCAGGCGATGGCTGGCGATCAGTCCGCCTTTGAGGCGCTGGTTCACCGCTATAGTAGGTCCCTGTTTAATTTCATTTACCGCTTCTTAAATGACTATGACCTGGCGTGCGACGTGCTGCAACAGGTCTTTCTCCAGTTGTATGTTTCGTTGCCAACCCTGCGCACGGGCGAGCCGCTCAAGGCATGGCTGTTTCAGGTCGCGCGCAATCGCTGTCTGGATGAACTGCGCCGCAAGCACGCCATCCACTTCTCTGAACTTGATGCTGGCAGCGATGAGGAGGAGCTTTCTCCGCTGACCGCCATGCCGGATACGCAACCGCTACCGGAGGAACTGGCGGAGCGGCACGACCTGCAAGATGCCCTGCGACGAGCGATTCAATCGCTGCCGATCAAATTCCGCTCGGTGGTGCTTTTGCGCTATGTTTCTCAGTTGAGCTTCGCGGAGATCGGCCAGGCGCTCAACATGCCGGAGGCTACGGCCAAAACGTACTTCCAGCGCGCCAAACCGCTGCTGCGTACCGCCCTCTCTTCACAGCGGCAATCATTCCTTACTCACTGAAATAGCGGGACTTTTGCGTTGATGCACATATCAGACGAAAGCTGGCGCAAAAGTCCCATTGTCTGAAACTTCCTTTTTCTCCGATTCGTACTAACAGCAGAGATAGGCAGGCTACGAATCGAGCGTAAGAGGGAGCAGTCAGGTATGCATTATACGCCGCGCATCTTTTTTTCCGATGATCTTTTTGATGCCGTTCCTGAGCCGGAAGATGATATTGATACCCTATTTCGTAATTTAGAGCAGGTTGAGCCACCTCCATCCGTCATTGAGCGTATCCTCTCTTCGGTGTCGCAATTGCCGCCATATCCCGTAGCGCCTGAAGTTACTGTTCCGGGGGAGTCTGTGGCGCAGGTGCCTGCTGAGATACCGGAAACGCCGCAAGAGGTGGATGAAATCGCTCCAGAGACAAGCGGGGACGAGCAAGCGGAATTGGATCTCTGGGGACAGTTAGATGGCCTGGTAGTGCGCAGGGAACAATGCGAACCGTCATGAGTTTGCTTTTCAGCCAGCCAGAAGGAAAAGGTAATGCAAAAAACACAATGCCAGACCCATGCCCTGGCGGCGCTGCCCTGACATCTATCTGGCAGTTTCTTGAAAACATGAACAGGAAGTGATTGCCTCTGAAAAACCTCCTGTGATGAAACCGGGTCTGCTCTCTTTCTATAGCCCTACGCGATCTGGTCTGTCAGTTTCCCTGTATCTACCAGCCAGCGGATGAACTCGAAGCGGCGCATTTCTATGGTTGCTTGCTGCCGCATCTTTTCGTAGTAGTCGCGGCGCAGCCTGCTCAATTCACGCACTTCGGCCTCGGCAAAGCCGATTTTTCTCAGCATTTCGCAATCCTCTTTACGCTCGCGTTCCATAGAAGCCTCCTTCTTTTTGGACTGAAAACAGCTATTGAGGTGCTATCGTCAACATGCGTTCGATACGCATGAGCAAGGTGTGCATCGAGTAGGGCTTGGAGAGATGATCGAGCGTTGCTTTGCTCTCTCCGCTTGCCCGTATATATCTCCGCAGCGCCGTTTCCTCGCTTGAAGTAAATAGCACCGGTATGCCTGCATGAAGACGAAGAAGCTCTAAGACATCCATTCCTGTCAAATTGCCGGCGAGTTCAAAATCAAGCACTACGAGATCAGGAGTGGATTGGCGAAGGGAGGTAAGAGCCTGCTCACCGTCGTGTACCTGCGTCACTGCATAGCCGTGAGCCGCTAACACCTCAACCTCCAGGTTAGCGAGGGAAAGATCATCCTCGACGACGAGGATGCGGCGCAGCGCCTTTTGCCTTTCGGCCTTCAGCGGGGCCGGGCTGGCATGGGCCTGTGCATCTGGCGGAGATGCTGCCGGTATTCTACCTGTCTGGCTCTCATTGGACTGTATGCCCTTGAACATGCTTCCTTACCCGCATCCGTTCCGCGTGGCTGTACTGGCCGCGCGTGACGGCTGTTCTAATGAAGCTCCAGCGAGAGGGGCAACTCCTCTCTTGTGCGATATTGTACCCTGACGGCAGTGATAATAGCGTGAATTTGCTCACGATATGTGTGAAAATGGTGTGAAAAAAGCTGAGGTATTCATAACTCCGGGAGATCGGGTGGTGGCACATAGTAGCCAACGCCCAGCTCATTGAGCAGGAAGCGAGGCTGGGCCGGGTCCGGCTCTAATTTGCGGCGCAGGTGGCGCACGAAGGTACGCAGATACGTATTCTCGGCCTGATAATCGGGACCCCAGACGCGCTGGAGCAGGTCACGGTGTGAAAGCACTTTCCCGGCGTTGCGTGTAAGCTCGCACAGCAAGTCATATTCGGTGGGCGTCAGGTGAATTTCCTGGCCGCCGGAACGCACGGTGCGGTGCGCGAAATCGACCACCAGGCCATTCTCGCCGCCGCAGCGGTAGACGGGACGCTGTACCTCTTTGCCGACGCTGCTGAGCAGGTGTTCCGTCTCCTCTGCCCGGCGCAGGGCCACGCGCACGCGCGCCAGCAGTTCGTTGAGGCTGAACGGCTTGGTCAGGTAATCGTCTGCACCCTGGTCAAGCGCCTTCACTTTCACCGGTTCTTCATCGTGCGCTGAGAGGATGATGACGGGGGCGCGGCTCCATTCACGCAGGCGGCGCAGGAAGGAGAGGCCATCCAGCGTGGGCAGCGAAAGGTCAAGCAGCACCAGGTGGGGTTGAAAAATGGCGGCCAGGTCGATGCCGTGCGCGCCGTCACGCACGGCCTGTACATAGTAGCCGCGCGCCTTCAGTTGCGCCAGCAAAAATGCGCGCATCTGCGCGTCGTCTTCAACACAGAGAATGCGTGTTTTTTTATCGTTCGCAGGCATCGCGTCCCTCTTTATGCTTCTCTTTTCATTGTATGCACAGTACCAAGTATAAAGGAGAATGTTGCGCCCTTGCCGGGGCTGCTTTTGACCTGTAGCGTGCTGCCATGCGCCTCGATGATGCCTTTGCTGATATACAGACCCAGCCCTGTGGCCGGACTCCAGCGCATGCTACCCGCTCTGCGCTCACTCTCCGGTTGTCCGGGCCGGTGGGCTGCCGGTCGGCGCAGCGCGGCAAACGTGCTGAAGCGGGTGAACAGTTCCGCCTGCCTCTCCTGCGTCATGCCAGGCCCGCGATCAATGACGCGCAGTTCGACCCCGCGCGCTCGCCTGTTCTGTTCGTCGAAGACAGTCTCGGCTTCGATACGCACTGTATCTCCTTCGGGCGCATAGCGGAAGGCGTTGCTTAATAAGTTTGTCAGTACATTCATAATCAGTTCGTAGTCGGCCATGACGGCGGGCAAGCGCGGGGACAGCGTGATTTCCAGGCGGCGGCCCGACGCATCGATCAAGGCTTGCAGGCGGTCTTGCAAATCTTCAAACAGTTCTGGCAGCAGAATAGGTTCGAGTTCCAGCCGCAGTGCCCCCGCCTCAACGCGAGAAGCATCCAGGAAGTAGTTAATCATGTTTGCCAGTCGCTCTACCTGCTCGTCGGCTGTCTGGAGAAACTTAAGTTGCTCCTCGATCGTCCATTCAAGGTCGCGGGTTTGCAATGCGCTCAGGTGGGCGCGAATGTTGGCAAGCGGCGTTTTGAGTTCGTGCGCCAGGGTGGTGAAGAAATCTTCGCGCGCCCGCTCCAGCATCTTCATCTGTGTAATGTCGTGCCAGACGGAGACCACACTGCTGATGCTGCCGTCGCGGTCATATAAGGGGGCCGCGCTTGCCAGCAGGTGCAGCGGCTGTCCATCCAGCAACGTGACCAGCATTTCGCCCTCGCTGGCCTCTCCACACTGGAGCGCGACCGCCAGCGGCTGTTCTTCGTAGGGCATGCGCGCCCCGGATGGTCTGTAGAGCGAGAGTGGGCGTAAAATCTCCTCGATACTGGAGCCGGAAAGCTGCTGCATGGCCTGGTCGGTACTGAGATTCTCATCCAGCTTCGGCAGGATGCCCATGCGCTGCAAGAGTTGGATCTGGACATGATTGATGATACTAATGCTCTTATTTGCTGCCTCGATGAGCATGACGCCGGAGGGCAATCGCTCCAGGAGCAGTTTCAGGCGTTTGCTCGCCAGTTCCTGTGCTATCCTGGCGGCTTGCAGGGCCGCGTTGCGCTGCGCCAGTTCGGCGGTGCGATTCTTCACTTCGATCTCGATGCGTTCGCGTGCCGCTGCCTGTTCGGTCACGTCGTGATAGACGACGACGAAGGCGAAGATATTGCCAAGTTCGTCGTGAATGGGGGCCTGCGAGCGGCGCATGGTGCAGGCTTCGCCATCGGCGCTGATGAGCTTTAACTCATCGATCTTGCCTTCCAGTGCGTGCCGCTCAAGTATTGCTACCAGGTCGGAAGGTGCGATTTCCTCGCCGAGAAATTGCGCTTTGCTGCGCGCCATGACTTCCGTCACGGGCAGTCCGATCACCTCGTCAGACCAGCCGAGCAGCCTGCGCATGGCCTGGTTGATCTCAACCACACGCCAGCGAGCATCATAGATAATCACGCCGTCAGGGATGGCCTGCATGACGTTTTCGCGCTGGCGGGCGTTACGGCTGGCAACACGCGCCAACCGGTCGATACTGCGCAGGAGCCGCGTGGTATAGATGGCCAGCCCTGCCTGCCGGGCGAACTGGCCAAGCAGCGCCACCTCTTCTGCCGGAAAACCCCTCGCGCCCCGGTGATAGACCTCAATTGTTCCCAGCACCTGCCCTTTCGCCTCGACACTGTCTTTGCCGTTGCCTGTGAAGCCTGCCTCTCGTATGTCAAACGCGGGTTCAAAGATCGGCACGCTCAGCACCGAGCCGGGTCGATACGGCATTCCCACGTCGTCAATCAGCGGGAACTGCATCTCAGGCACGGTGCGGGTATCTTCTATAATCCGCGCCTGGGGTTTTCGCATGATGTCACTGAGGAGCAATTGCTCGGTGAGCAGCGGGCGCCAGTTGTAGGAGAGCTGGTGAATGCCGCGCTGCGCCGCGATCCTGACGGAGGGTGCAGCCTCAATGCTGTTGCCCTTCCCCCATGCCGCCAGTTGAAGTTGTTCCTCGTAGACCGGATCCATGTGGTCAATGAGCAGGATGGCGCAGCGCGTTGAGCCGACCATTTCGTGGACGGCCTGCAAGATGCGATCAAGCACCAGCGGCAGCGCGTAAGGGCTGGCGATGGCCGAGGAGATGTAGCGGACGGCCTTTGTGTACAGAGCTGAGCGCGCCTGCTCGGTCACATCTTCGATTGTCATCAGCAGCAAGGCGTTTTCGTCAGGGTTTTCCAGGTTGTCCACGCGCTCAATGCATACTTTCCAGTAGGTGCGTCCCCGGCTTTGCAGGAAGCCTTCGTAGGGAAGGGCATCGCAGGTAACAGGTTGCCCTGTCGTGCGCACCTGCTCCAGCACCGGCAGCGCGATGCTGTAGAGTTCCGGGGAGACAACCTCTTCTACCTTACACCCTTTGACTCCCTCAGAACGCCAGGGTTCGTCGAGAAGCGAGAGCAGGTAGGGATTGGCATACAGACAGCGCAAATCGGCGCAGTCAAGCAGAGCTGCCCCGATTTGCAGGCGCTTCAGAATATATTCGAGTTGCACAGTCGCTTCCGGCACCATGCACCATGCAATTTCTAGTTACTCGGCAGAGACACGTTATGAAACATCGTTCGCCTGTTCGATAAACAAAGCCATTTCTATCTCTATTATACAGCTTTTTCTCTTCCCTGTCAGAGATTATCCTTTTTGCTAGCCCTATCGTGTTTATTATGGAACCCTGTAGGTGAAGAAGGAGAGAAGAGAAAGGGCTTGTTCTTAGTTTAACGTAGAAGGAGAGGAATATCGTGGCTCAGACTGAATTTACCGTGATCGAAGTGGTGAAAAGCGAGCAGGAAGAAGAGGTACCGGAAGAACTTTACACCCTTGCTCCCTGGTGGCAGTGGATGTTTACCAGAACATACTTTTACACGGTTGCTCAGGTGCGGCTGCCGCGCGCGCTTAAACCCGAGGAGGAGACGCTGCTGGAAGAGGCAGGCAATGCTCCTAACGTCGAAAGTATCAGCTACTCTACTAACACCATCGAAGAGAGCGGCGCAGGCGGGCAGGCTGGTAGGAAATAGACGCCCTGCGGTCACTGAGAAAATAGAAATTCAACACGCGCTGAGGCTGAGGAAAATGAAGCTGTGGCCTTTCAGAGGAGCTTTCTGTTTGCCTTGTGAGGCCAGTTCTGCTATTATGACCACGTGGGATACGCATAGTTCCATGACTTTGTATGAAGAGAGGCAGGCAGATGTTGGATCTTCGTGGCAAGCGCGTGCTGGTGATGGGATTGGGGCTGCAAGGCTCAGGTATGGCGGCGGCCCGATACGCGGCGCAGCAGGGGGCGATAGTGCGCGTGACGGATATGAAA
>Ga0070738_10003625_pt1 | contig 19896 bp, 19 predicted proteins | sample Coa_R2_2_FD_66446 | JGI IMG/M metagenome (GOLD analysis project Ga0070738, IMG submission 66446) | Surface soil microbial communities from Centralia Pennsylvania, which are recovering from an underground coalmine fire - Coalmine... | ecosystem: Environmental > Terrestrial > Soil > Unclassified ... | reverse complement strand
TGAAGTCGGAGTAGGTCGTGACGTTGGACGGGACGCTCGCGACGGTCGCGAACTCGACGCCCGGGAGCGGCGGGGTGTCGAACTCGACGAAATACCCCCCGGCCCAGTCGGGCGCGTCACCCACGTTGTTCCAGGTGCCGTCCGAGTACATCGCGATGTAAACCTCGACGCCGGGGTTGTTCGGTTCGCCCGGCGCCCAGTTGAAGTACGTCATCGGCTGACCGGCCTCGGGGCCCGAGACGAAGATCCAGTCCGGCGTGGACTGGCGATCCGTGCCTCCGACCCAGGCGATCGGCGTCGGGCTCATCTCGCGGATGAACTCGTTCTCCTGCGCCGACGTGATCGTCGCCATGTGTCCCGGCGTTCCGAAGAACTGGAGTTTCCGGGCCTGGATATGAGCGTCACCCGGGGCGATGTTCGAGGCGATGAACGCGTAGTAATGGCCGTTCACCGTGTTGAGCTTCGCCTCGGCGCCGCTCGGGAGAGGGTCGTGGCGGAGCCGCCTCTCGATCCTGAAGCTCGTCTCATCACTCGAGGAGTCCGACCAGGAGAGATCGATCCGCATCGGGTCGACCGGAGTCGCGACGAGGTTCTCGGGCGCGTTCGGCGGAGCAGGCGGAGGCGTGGTCACGCTCGCCGTGTTGCTCGGCGCCGAGTCGCCGATGCCGTTCGTCGCGAAGACCCGGTACTCGTAGCTCGTGTCGTGGGAGACGCTCCCGTCGGAGAACGAGGTCGCGTCGACACCGGCCGTCCCGACCGCGGCGAAGCTCCCCGATCCCAGCGGCCGCCGCTCCACCCTGAAGCCCGTCTCGTTGTTCGCGTTGTCGGTCCAGGCGAGGGCAACGCGCGTCGCCGAGATCGCCCTGGCCGAGAGGCCCGACGGCGCCGCTGGGACCGAGGGCGGCGATGGCGGAGGAGGCGGCGGGGGCGGAGGAGTCGGCGGGGGCGGAGGAGCCGGCGGCGGAGGCGCCGGCGCAGGCGCGGGAGAAGGCGCCGGAGCTGGGGAGGGTGGCGGAGGAGGCGGAGTGGGTGGCGCCGACGGTCCGGGCGAAGGAGGCGCCGGCGATCCCTCGAGCGCCTGCTCCTGCCGGGAGCCGTGGGAGCCGCTACCGCTCGCGAACGTGCCAGTCGCTCCGAGGACTCCGACGAGGAGGGGGACGGGTCCGCAGCCTGTAACCGAAAGGAGGGCCAGCAGAACGAACGAGCATCGTGAGCGAAAGGACAACCGCATCGCCCCGAGTGTATCAGGCGGCTCGAGGTTGACGCGGTGGTTGCCGACCGTCGCGCGATCTTCATCGAATACGTCCCACCTGGTCTCAACGACGTGGCACCGCACCTCACCCGGGGAAGGGTTTACGGCGTTGGCACGCTCGATGCGCGGCCCGGCACGCGAGGGAAGCCCGTGAATCCTCTTGCGCAAGCCCGGGACTGGACCGGAAGGCTCGTCGAGCAGAACTTCCGCTACTTCGCCGGTGGAGCCGCCGTCCTGGTTCTGACGGCTCTCGCGCACACGCTCCCGCAAAGCCCTTCTGCGAACGACTATCGAGAATCCGGTGGAGCGGCCGCCGAGGCCCTCCGTCTGAGGCAACAGGTTCAGCAGTGGAGGTACGGAGCGGGGACGGACCTCTCCGCGGCCCGTCCCATCGACGCCGCGGAACGCACACTGTCGGGGGCCGTTGCCTCCGTCGACTCGGCGCTCCTGGACACGCTGCAGCGTTCGCAAGGCACCCCGGCTTTCGAGCTCGTCGACGACAACGTTCTCGACCCGATCGTCCGACATCTCAGCCGGAGCGCGATCGCCAAGGGTGAGACGGGCACGCGGCTCACGGGGCTCATCGCGAAGAAGACGGACGGTCAGCTCGTGATCGAGACACCTGACGGCGTCGTTCACGAGATCATCGGCGCGCAGGATCGAACGGGCGCGAACGATCCAGCGCTCCTCGACGCCCTCTCGAGTCTCGTCGGCAAGAGGGCGACCGTCACGGGATTCCTCGATCCCCTCGATCCCCTCCCGGCGAAGGACTTCGTCGCCTGGAGTCTCCTCGGTTCGACCCCGTCTGCTCAGACCACGACCGAGACGGTGGGCGTCATCGGTGCATTCCATGAGAGCCGATAGGCTCGTCGGGGAGGATGCATGCAGACCTCACGCGAGGGCGAGGGCTGGCTCAGCCCTTGAGCATGCGGATCGTCGCGTCGTGACCGTGATCGAAGTAGTCCTGCCGGAACGCGACCTGGCTCGTGCGGGAGAACGCCCACTCGAGGAGCCGGAGCGTCGGCAGCCTCCGGACCGTCTGGCCCTGCGCGGGAGCTGATCGACCCGCGCGGTCGGAGAGGAAGTTGAAGACGAGCGCCTCGCGCGCCGCGCGCCACCCGGCGCCCACGACCGCGAGCGCCTCGTCGGCCGTCATGGTGTTGAGCGTCCCCGAGATGCAGACGACGTCCGGGGACACGGTCTCGAGGACGCGGTCTCTGAGGAGGTCACCCCGATAGAACTCGCAGCGCGGGAGCGCGCGGCGGCTCGCCTGGGCGACGACCGCCGCCAACGCGTCGATCCCCACGTAGCTCGAGAACTCGATCCCTCGGTCGAGCAGGAACCGGGCGAGGTCTCCCCGCCCGCAGCCCGCGTCGAGCACGCGCTTACCGGCGAGGGGATAGAGATCGGCGAGCACCTCGAAGCGACGGTGCTGCGAGCGCTCGCACTCCCAGCACGCGGCCCGGTAGTTCGGAAGAGACGTGTCGGCGGCGACGAGGTAGATGGCGAGGTACGAAGGAACCAGGGCTCACCGATTCCGTGGCTGTCGCCACGGGCCGCCGGGCCGGCGCTCGTCGTCGCGGCGCGCGTGCAGCCGCCTCGAAGACTTCTGCCGCGGCGGCTGCTGTCTCGGCGGGGGCTGCCACGGGGGCTGCGACCTCGTCCGCCCCGACGCGGGCTTTGACGCGGGCCGGGACGGGGCGGGCGCTTCGTCGCGCATGCCTCCCGCGACCGGGATGCGGCGACCGATCAGGCGCTCGATGGTGCGGAGGTAGGCACGCTCCTCGTGGTCGCAGAAGGAGACGGCGAGCCCGCTCGCGCCGGCGCGACCCGTGCGGCCGATCCGGTGGACGTAGGTCTCGGGCTCGTTCGGCAGGTCGAAGTTGAAGACGTGCGACACGTCGGTGATGTCGAGCCCGCGCGAGGCTATGTCCGACGCCACCAGGACGCGCGTCTCACCGGTCTCGAAGTTCCTGAGCGCGCGCATGCGCTGCCCCTGGGACTTGTTGCCGTGGATCGCCTCGGCGCGGGTGCCCGCCTTCGTGAGAGCGCGCGCGACGCGGTCGGCGCGGTGCTTCGTGCGCGTGAAGACGAGCGCGCGGGTCACGGCGCTCGCGTCGAGGAGTCTCGCGAGGAGCGCCTGCTTCCCCTCCCGCTCGACGAAGTAGACGCACTGCTCGACCGTGTCGGCGGCCGCCGACTCGGCCGCGACCGAGACCGAGACCGGGTTCACCAGGAGACCATGGGCGAGGTCGCGGATCTCGCGCGGGAGCGTCGCCGAGAAGAGGAGCGTCTGCCGCTTCGCCGGCACGCGCGCGATGATCCTTCTCATGTCGGGGAGGAAGCCCATGTCGAGCATGCGGTCCGCCTCGTCGAGAACGAGGACCTCGACGGACCCGAGGCGCGCGTGCCCTTGGTTCATGAGGTCGAGGAGCCGGCCGGGCGTCGCCACGACGATGTCGACGCCGCGGCGGAGCGCGTCGATCTGGGGCCTCTCGGGAACGCCTCCGAAGATCACGGCCGTCGCGAGCCGCATGAAGTGGCCGTAGGTGCGGAAGCTGTCCGCGACCTGGGCGGCGAGCTCCCGGGTCGGCGTGAGGATGAGAGCGCGCACCGGGCGGACGCCGGGGCCAGGAGCCCTCGCGCCGAGCCGCTGGAGGATCGGCAGCGCGAACGCGGCCGTCTTGCCCGTCCCCGTCTGCGCGCAACCGAGCACGTCGCGCCCGGCGAGCGCGGGTCCGATCGCCTGCTGCTGGACGGGAGTCGGAGTCTTGTAGCCGGCGCGGTCGAGTGCCTGCACGAGCGCCGGGGTGAGGCCGAGCTGGTGGAATTGCAAGGGGAGTCAGTCGTCCTTCATGAGGGGTCTACTCGAGCTCGCTATCGTCGCATGACGCGCGCCGGCGGCTGCATCCGAACCCCGGGAAAGTGATCGTGTCGGCGGACGGGGTCGCTGATCGGGTGGGCACGACCAGATAAGATGCGCGCCGTGGCGCTCGGCCCCACCATCCACACGTTCGCGATCGCGCTCTCCGACGTCGACCGGAGCGTCTACGAGACGCTCGACCTCAAGGTCGCGCGCCATCCTTCCGAGACGATCGACTACCTCGTGACGCGCGTCCTGGCTTACTGCCTGGAGTACGCTCCCGGGATCTCGTTCACGAAGGGTCTCGGCGACGGCGATGAGCCCGCGATCTGGGTCCACGACCTCACGGGCAAGCTCACGGCTTGGATCGAGGTCGGGAGCCCCGCGGCCGCCAAGGTTCACCGCGCCCGCAAGGCGGCGCCTCGCGTCGCGATCTACGTCCACCGCGGCGTCGAGCTCCTCCGGACGAAGCTCGCCGGGGAAGGGATCCACCGCGCCTCCGAGATCCCTGTCATCGGGTTCGAACGATCGTTCCTGGAACCGCTGGGCGCGCTCATCGAGCGGCGGACGTCACTCGACGTGTCCGTGAACGACCGTCACCTCTACGTGACCGCCTCGGGGAAGACCTTCGAGACGGCTCTCGTCGAGCAGCGAATCGAGTGACGAGTGGAATACGCCCTCGCCCTCGCCGTCGGAGTCGCCCTCGCCGCGTGCTGCGGGCTCAGGGCGTTCCTCCCGCTCCTCGCGACCGGGATCCTCGCGCGCACGGGACACTTCCACGTGCACGAGCACCTCGAGTGGCTCGGCTCGACGCCCGCACTCCTCGCGCTCTCCGTCGCCGCGCTCGTCGAGCTCGCCGCCGACAAGGTCCCGGCGCTCGACCACGCGCTCGACGTCGCCCAGACGCCCGTGCGGACGGTCTCCGGCACGCTCGTCGCGGTCGCGGCCTTCGCGCCGCTTCCGACGTGGGCGGCCGTGCTCCTCGGGATCGCCGCGGGCGGCGCGACGGCCTTCTCGACGCACGCGGCCAAGGCGACCGTGCGCGCCGGCTCGACGGTCACCACCGGAGCGTTGGCGAACCCGCTCCTCTCCGTGGCCGAGGACGTCCTCTGCGCGCTCGGGTCCTTCCTCGCGCCCGTCTTCGCGATCGTCGCCGTCTTCATGGCCGTCGCGGCGGCGTTGACGTTCTTCCTGCTGGCGCGAGCTCTCTCGAGACGTCTCCGCGGCACGAAGGAAGCGCCTCCGGACGCGATCGCGCCGACCGGATGAGGCCGCTACGCTCGAGGCTACGAACAGGAGGCCAGAAGTGATCCGTGAAGTGGCGGGCGACATCGTCCTGAGCGAGTCCGAGTGGATCGCTCATGGCGTGGCTCCGATGGACGACTTCCAGTCCGGCCTCGGGGCGAGCATGAAGCAGGCTTTCCCCGAGATGGCGGCCGCCTTCATCGACTACTGCAAGCGACTTCACCCCATGCCGGGCGACGCGTGGCAGTGGAACGGCCCGGGGAAGAAGATCGTCTGTCTCTTCACCCAGCAGCAGGCCCTCAAGAAGGGCGACAAGCCGGGGCCGGCGACGGTCGAGGCCGTGGAGCACGCCCTCGCCAACCTGAAGAAGTTCGTCACGAAGGGCAAGGCGAGGAGCCTCGCGCTCTCGAAGATCGCGACGGGAGCCGGCGGGCTCCCGTGGGAGAAGGTGAAGCCGGTCATCGAGAAGAGCCTCGGCGAGCTCGCGATCCCCGTCGTCGTCTACACGAAGCACGAGCCCGGAGTCGGAGCCGAATGACGCGGACATGAGCGCGGTGACGATCGAGACGGCCCGGCTCGGCGACTCGGCCGTCATCGCCGAGCTCGGGGCGAAGACGTTCACCGAGGCCTTCGCGAGCGAGAACACGCCCGAGGACATGGCGGCGTACGTCGGCTCGACCTTCACGCCCGAGCGAATGGCTCGAGAGATCGAGGCCGGCGGGATCTTCTTCATCGCACGGGCCGAGGGCCGGCCCGTCGGTTACGCGAAGCTCGCCCGGGGCGAGCCGCCCGACTGCGTCAAAGGGTCAGCTCCGATCGAGCTCGTACGGCTCTACGTCGTCCGTGAGCTCCACGGGCGCGGCGTTGCCCACGCGCTCATGGAAGCCTGTCTCGCAGAATCGCGGCGTCTCGGTCGGGAGACGCTCTGGCTCGGAGTCTGGGAGCGGAATCCCCGCGCCCAGAGCTTCTATCGGAAGTGGGGCTTCGTGGACGTGGGCTCGCAGCCCTTCGTCCTCGGCTCCGACGTGCAGACCGACCGTGTGTTCGTTCGTGCCCTGTCGCCATGACTCGTGGGCACGACGACACGGTGACCGTCTTCCTCAACAAGTGATCGGAGCGGCGGGTCCTCTCCTCCGCAGGAGCGCGAGGGCCGAGGCGGCGTAGATACCGAGCGCGATGAGGTAGAGCGCCTGGAGCCCGAACCGGGTGCTCCCGTACTCGAGCGCTCCGCCCACGAGCGCGCCGAGGAGGTTCGAACCGAGCGCCCGATCGAGCGAGGCCGCGCGCGCGAAGGAGCGGGAGAAGACGAACGAGGCGAACAGGATCGGCATGCCGGCGAGGGCCGCGGCCCAGGCGATCCTGGCGGCGAGCCCGAGCTGGAGGAGCGGCTCGACCGAGAGCGTCCAGGAGAGGAACAGGGAGGCTCCGAGCAGGACGTAGGCCGTGCGTGTCCCGGGAGCCCGGCCGAGCGCGACGAGCGCGTTGCCGAGGAAGATGACGAGCAGGATCGACCCGATCACGACGACGTTCGTGCTCCAGGTCCCGCCGAACAGGAGCGCCAGGGCCGTGATGCTCCGTGTCTCGAGGAGCATGAACCCCGCCCCGAGGAGGAGGAAGTGTGCGTCCACCCCGCGAGCGCTCGCGGGCGACGCGACGCGCACGCTCACCGCGGCGCACGCGACGATCACCGCGAGGAGGGCGACGTAGGTCCAGGGCACCGTCCTCTCGAGGAGGTAGAGGTGCGGCCAGTCGTCGGTCGCGAGCGGCATGGGCGGGTAGAGCCGCGGCGGGAGCGGCACGATCCCGTCGGTCCCGGGGCTCCGGTCCACGAGCTCGGATGGACCGCCGTTCACGAAGGCGAGCGAGTTGAACGGGCTGTGGGGCGTGGCGAAGACGCGCGGCGGCGCTCCGAAGGCGGCCTCGAGCGAGAGGGCGATCCGCGAGCCGACCCAGGGCCGCGCGCTGATCATGTTGAGCACGAAGACGCCGCCCGGGCGCAGGTGCTCTCGGATCGCGCGGAACGACTCGACCGTGTAGACGAAGCTCTCGAGCCGGAGGTTCGACATGCCGGCGAGCTGCCGCGCCGAGTCGAGCGCGGAGATGACGACGAGGTCGAACTGCTCGCTCGTCCGCGCCAGGAAGCCCCGGGCGTCGTCGACGACGAGCTCGACGCGGGGATCGCGGTAGGGAAGCCTCGGGTGGAGCGTGCGCCCGAGCTGCGCGATCACGGGATCGATGTCGACGGCGACGATCCGCTCCGCGCCCCCGTCGAGCGCGGCGGCCACTTCGTTGCCCGCCCCCGCGCCGAGGATGAGAACGGAGCGCGGCGCGAACAGGTGGTAGGGGAGCCGGTAGTAGGGACCCCAAGGCTCGAGGGGCGTGCCCTCGATCTCGGGCCCGAGCGAGAGAGCATCCTGGAGCCGGTGCCCGTCCGCGAACACCATGGATCCGACCCGCACCGGCTGCCCGCGCGCGACGACGATCGGCTTCGTCTCGATGCAGTAGTAAGGCGACCACTCCTCGGTCGCGTGCTCGGGCCTGGCGAGGAAGACCGCGATCGCGATCGCCGCGACGTTCGCCGCCAGGGCGAGCCGCCCGGCGTCCGCGAGGAGGAGGAGCGCCACCGATCCCACGACCGCGAACCAGACGAGGGGCGGCGCCCCGAGGGCGGACGCGGCGGCGAAGGCGACGACACCGGCGAAGCTCCCCGCGATGTCGATCCCGTAGCCGACGAGCGCTCCGGCGCCCGCGTCGCGCACCGCGACGAAGCGGCGGGCGAGGACCTGTCCGAGCGGCACGAAGACGAGGGCGTTGATCCCGAAGACGGCGAGGATCCACGGGACGGCCGCGAGGTTGGCGGTCGGCTGGGAATCGAGCGCGGCCCAGGCGATCTCGTCCACGACCCTGAGGTCGATCCCGAGCGCCCTTCCGAGGCGCGGTAGCGCGGCGAGCGCGAGGAGGAGCGGTCCGAGCGCGGCGCGCGTGTCGCGCCTCCGCGCCGCGAGGCAGCCGAGCCCGAGGCCGAGGAAGCTCGAGAGGACGACCAGGTTCGCGAACATCGCGACGACCTGGACCTTCGACGCGAGCCACCGGATCGCCATGAGCTCGAGGAAGAGAGCGGCGAAGCTCGTGAGCGCGAGCTCGACGGCCGCGCGCCGTGCCTTCATGAGCGCCACGATCCCGGCATCCGTCCCATCGCTTTGAGATCACCACGGCAGGACCGCCGAAGCAAGATCCTACGCGCCCTGGCGCTGTGCCGTACGGAGCGTGTACTCTCCAGCCGCACGGGGGATCCATGCGTCTGGTCCGTCTCGTCGCCGCCATCGCCCTGGCGGCCGTTCCGTTCCTCGCCACGCGTGCCGATGATGACGTCGCCACGAAGCGGAAGACCGCGATCGAGAAGGGCGTGAAGTGGCTCGAGGGAGCGCAGGCGAAGGACGGGAGCTGGGACCACGACTCGGGCCCATTCAAGGCTCCCTTCCACATGAAGCAGGGCGCGACGGCGCTCGCGGCCCTCGCGCTCCTGCGCTCCGGAGTCGCGCCCGACGACCCCGCGATCAACAAGGCGTTCTCGTTTATCGAGGGCGGCTCGGTCGAGCACACCTACGAGGCGGGTTGCATCCTCCTGGCGATCGAGGCCCGCTACAACTGGGAGCCCCCGCGGGATGACGAGTCCGTGGACGGCGACTCGACGCGCGAGAAGCGGGCGGAGCCCAAGAAGCAGAAGCCGTCGGCGCGCGACCTCGCGCTCGCGAAGAAGTGCGTCGAGTTCCTCGTGAAGGCTCAGTCGGAGAGTGGCGGCTGGAGCTACCTCGGCGGGAGCGATACCTCCACCGGCACGACCGACCAGCCACGCGGTGGATCCGGCGGGAACGGTGGGCCTGGCGGTCCGGGTGGGCCCGGTGGGCCGCCTCCCGGCGGTCGCGGTGGACGAGGCCCCGGTGGTCCCGGCGGAGGCGGTCCGGGTGGCGGCCCCGGCGGCCCGGGCGGTCAGGGTGGTCCTCCCGGCGGGGGGCCGCCGGGGGGCGGTGGCGGCGGCGGAGGACGCGGGCCGGCGATCGACCCCGACCTCTCGAACACGCAGTACGCGCTCCTCGGGCTCGATGCCGCGGAGCACCTCGAGCTCTCCGTGCCGAAGACGACCTACGAGAAGGCGCTCGTCTTCGTCATCTCGAAGCAGGACTCGAGCGGCGACGCCGTGGACGGCTTCCCGATCCCGGGCGCTGACCTGAGCTACAAGGACCTCAAGAAGACCGAGGCCGAGCTCCGCGAGAAGCTGAAGCAGATCGACGTCGCCTTCAAGGGCAAGAAGGCGGGTGAGACGAACGCCGCGGGGCACACCGAGTCGGACGAGCGGCGCACGACGACCGAGGACGCGGCGCGGAAGGTGCTCCGCACGACCGAGGCGAAGAAGGCCCAGGCGCGCGGCTGGAACTACGGGACGACGCCGCCCGGCCCCGGCGGCCGCGAGGCGGCGAACAGCTCGGGGAGCATGACGACGGCGGGCCTCGCATGCGTCTTCATCTGCAAGGCTCACCTCGAGGGACGTGGCTCGTACGAATCCAAGCACGCCACCGTCGACAAGTCGCTCAGGGACGGCGCCGCCTGGCTCGCCAAGAACTTCCAGGTCGCGCACGATCCTGCCGTCGACACGTCGGGCGCCGCGGCGCGCGCCGGACACCTCTACTATTACCTCTACGGCCTCGAGCGCGCGGGCGTGCTCCTCCTCGTCCCGCGGCTCGGCACGCACGACTGGTTCGACGAGGGGTGCCGGGCGATCGTGAGCTCGCAGGCCGAGGCGGGGAGCTGGGACGGCGGCAACGAGGGGACGGTCGGGGCCGTCTGCGACACGTCCTTCGCGCTCCTGTTCCTCGCCCGCGGCACGACGCCGCTCGTCCGGATCCCGACGCGAACGGTGACGGGCGGGGGAGACGCCAAGAAATGAGACGGCGACCCAGCTCCCGGCTCTGGAAGAAGATGGCGCGGACGAGGACCAAGAGGCTGCGAGCGAGCTGACCGCGAGAGATCTCGCGCTCGCTTCGAGATCGAGGCGGGAACGTCGACGTGAAGGCTTCGGCTCCGGCCGCCCAGAGCGGCGAGGCGCTTGCGTGACGACGTCATGGAGGAATCCATGATTCGACGGATCGTCGGCGTCGGCATCCTCGGAGTCACGCTGCTCAGCATGATCGTCGCGAACGTGGCCGCGCAGAGCTCCGAGCCCAAGGCGCGCCCGCTCCTCGTGGGCGTGGTCGACCTCGGGGTCGTCCTCGCGCGCTACGAGAGGAGCGCGGAGGTCTCGCGCCAGCTCGAGCGCGAGAAGTCGAAGCTCGACGCGCGGCTGCGCGACCAGGAGCGCGCGATCGAGAAGATGCGCCAGGAGGTCGCGGGGACTTCCGAGAGCACGGCGGAGGGGCGGGAGAAGTCCGCGGACCTCGCGCTGACCGAGAAGGCCTTCGAGGCCATGAAGGCCGAGTCTGACCGGGTGATCGGCGAGCGCTTCGAGGTCCTCACGCTCCAGGTGATCGAGGAGATCGACGCCGCGGTCCACGAGTACGCGCGCGCCAACCACTTCGACCTCATCCTCAAGACGACGACGAAGGGCTGGGGCGAGAAGCGGCTCCCCGAGCGGATCTATCGCGCCCAGATCTCGACCGTCGTCGCCTATTCCCCCGCGCTCGACGTGACGGAGGCGGTCCTGCGGCAGCTCAACGCCCCCGAGAGCCCCAAGAAGTAGAGCGCGTCGGCTTTCCTACTCCCTGCACCTGCTGCCGCCGGGCGTTGGACGTGACGCCCGGCGGCGGCGCTCTCTCGAGCCTTCACGGAGCTCGCGAGCCGGGGCCGTCGCTCGGGACGAGGATGAGCTTCCCCTCCGTCATGGACGCGACGTACTCCGGAAGCCGCGCGAGCGCGGCGGTGAGCGGGACGCTGCTCCGGATCCGCGTCTCGACGCGGCCCGAGGCCACGCGCGCCTGGGCGGCTCGTCCGAGGAGGAAGGCGCGGACGAGACCGAGCTCCCGGAGGTGCGCCACGAGCTCGAAGCCGCGGACGCGCTTCGCGCCGAACGCGAGCGCCATGGGGTCGATCGAGCCGCAGGGCTCCCCCGAGAGCGAGCCGTAGACGACGACTTCGCCTCCGCGCGGGAGCGCGCCGAGGAGCCGACCGGTCGACGCCCCGGCGACGGCGTCGAGCGCGATCGTGGCCGAGAGCTCTCGCGCGCGCGTCGCCAGAGCCGTCTCGAACCCCGGGTCGCTCGAGACGAGGACGTTCCCGGCGCCGGCCTGACGGAGCGCCTCGGCCTGCTCGGCGCGGCGGACGACGTGGATCCCGGGGATCCCTGCCTCGCGCGCGGTCGCGTCGATCATGCGTCCGAGCTGACCCGCGGCGGCGTTCTGGACGTAGGCGCGGTGACCGCCTCGGCGCACGAGGTCCACGAGCGCGATCGCCGTCATGGGGTTCGCCATGGCGGTCGCCCCCTGCTCGAAGGCGAGGTCGCGCCTGAGCGGCATGCACTGGTCCGCATCGGCGAGGCAGAATTCGGCCCACGTCCCCGAGCACGTGTGGCCGCCGCACGCGACGCGCTTCCCCACGAGCCAGCGCCCGAGCAGCCCGCCGCCCGACGCGACGACGACGCCCGCGCCCTCGAAGCCCGGAGTCGCCGGGAAGGCCCGGTCGATCCCGTAGCGGCCCTCGAGCCAGAGGAGGTCCGCCGGGTTCACGGGCGCGGCGTGGATCCGGACGAGCACCCGCCCCGGCGCGAGCCGGGGGCGCGGGACACGCGCGAGCGCGAGGTTCGCGAGCGCCTCGCCGGCACGCCCGGCGGACCCGGCGACGAGCGCGTCCATGTCGGAGGGGAGCTCCATCGCGGCGGATCCGCACCCGCGGCCGGATCGTATCAGAGGCGCCGGGGCCCCAAGGCCTCGCCCGGGATGACCGGCCTCTTGTAGAGTCGGACCGATGCGCGGCACGTCCCTGGGCGGCTACGAGGTCGTCGAGCTCCTCGGGCGCGGCGGCATGGGCGAGGTCTGGAAGGCCCGTGACGCGCGGTCGGGCGAGCTCGTGGCGATCAAGACGATGCCCGCGGCGAACGACCTCGAGCTCATCGAGAGGTTCGAGCGCGAGGCGAGGCTCGCCGCGAGCGTGCGCCACCCGAACGTCGCGGCCGTCCTGGGCTCGGGGATCGAGCGCGGCGTGCGCTGGATCGCGTTCGAGCTCGTGACGGGCGGGAGCCTTCGTCAGCACCTCGAGCGGACGCAGCGCCTCGACTGGCGCGAGGCGGCGGCTCGCGGGGCCGAGATCGCCGAGGCCCTCGCGGCGGTCCACGCGCGGGGTCTCGTCCACCGCGACGTGAAGCCGGAGAACCTCCTCATCGATGCCGACGGGCGAACGAAGCTCGCCGACTTCGGTCTCGCGCGCCCCGAGGTCGCGACCGAGCGCCTGACCGCGACGGGCGCGATGGTCGGGACGCTCGAGTACATGGCGCCGGAGCAGGTCGAGGGGAAGCGCGAGGTCGACGGCCGCGCCGACCTCTACGGCCTCGGCGTCGTCCTCTTCGAGGCCGTCACGGGCTCGGTCCCGTTCTCGGGCGTCGGACTCTCGCTCGCGCGGAGGGTGATCGTCGAGAAGGCGTCCCACCCGAGGGATCTCGCGCCCGAGATCCCGCGTCCGCTCGACGCGCTCATCCTCGGGCTCCTCGCCAAGGATCCGGCCGCGCGTCCGGCGCCGGCGAGCCGTGTCGCCGCCGACCTCCGCGCGATCGGCGCGGGCCCCGTCTCCTCGCGGCGCGGATCCTTCGGGCTCGGACTCGCGATCGTCGCGCTCGCGATCACGCTCCTCCTCGCGCGGCGGCGGCCGGAACAGACTCCGCCGCCGCCCCCCGCCCCGGCGCGCGAGAGGACGTGGCGGGACCACGTCGACGAGGGCGTCTCTCTCCTGGCCCGAGGGCGCGCCGACGGCGGGTTCGCCGCGATCGAGAGCGCGCTCCGGCTCGAGCCCCGGCTCGTCGAGCGCCTCGAGGCCGAGAGGGCGGCGCGCCTCGCGAGGGGGGACATCGCCGCCGTCAACTCGCTCCGCCTCGCCCAGGCGCGCGTGCATCAAGTGAGGGTGAGCTCCTGCGTGCGGCGCACCGACTACGAGGGCGCCCTCGTCGAGCTCGACCGCTTGTTCGAGAGCCTGCCCGAGGACGAGCCGTACCGGGGAGCGCTCGAGGCGTGGGCGCTCACGGTGCGCGGATCCCTGCCGCCCGGTCGCCGCGATCCGGACTCCTCGCTCTCCGACCTCGACCGTGCGGTGGCCATGACGGCCGTGTCGGGAGGTCCCCCTCGCGTCGAGGCGCTCCTCTGCCGCGCGGGAGCGTACCGCGTGCGGAAGCGGTACGCCGAAGCGCGCGGGGATGCGTCGCTGGTGGTGACGCTCGCTCCCGACGATCCGCGCGGCTGGCTCGAGCGGGCCCAGATCGCCCAGGACGAGCTCGGCTTTCCTCTCCTCGAGGAGCGCGAGAGGCACGCGGCCTACGACCCCGTCGTCGCCGATCTCCGACGCGCCGAGGCGCTCATGCCGAGGACCTCGCCGTCTCGCTCCCTCGTCTACGCCTGCCTCGGCAACGTGCTCGAGTACCTCGACGATCTGCCCGGGGCCATCGCGGCGTTCGACGTCGAGATCGAGCTCGCGCCGAAGGAGTCGGGACTCTGGTACCGGCGCGGGATCATCAAGAGGAAGCTCGGCGACCGCGGCGACACGCGAAGGTACGAGGCCGCCGTCGTGGACCTCGACGAGGCGGTGCGTCTCACGCCCAACATCGCCAAGCTCCGCTTCGACCGCGCTCTCGCCGAGTACAGGGCCGGAAGGGCCGAGGCCGCGATCGACGACTACGAGAGGGCGCTTCAGGGAGGGCTCGGGGAGGTCGACGCGGAACGCGCTCGCACGGACATGGGCTTTCTCAAGGCGACGCTCGGCCGCTGACGGGAGGCGAGGTCACGCCGCGGGACGGAGCGCCTCGGGCTCCTCGAAGCCGTCCGGCACGTCGTGGCTCCAGCTCCGGACGTCCCCGCCCATGCGCGCGCCGAGGTCGGCGAGCTCGTTCATGTCTTCCTTCACGAAGGCGCCGAGCCGCGAGCGTTGCCACGCGTCGGGGATCGCGACGATGCGGACCTCCACGGCCGCGCGATGGAGGCGACGGGCGATCTCGGCCTGGGCGAGGAGGTGCCGGATCGAGGTGACGGTCGCGGCGCGGATGGCGATCTGCATGCTCCGGAAGAGGATGACGGGCCAGACTCCCGCGACCGGCTCGGCGGGGCCGGCGAGCTGGCCGTTGAAGATGACCCAGAAGCGCGTCCGGGGGACCGGGACGCCGGGGTAGGCCGACCGCCACGCGGCTATGTGGGAGTGCCGCTCGCGGAGCCGCGCTCCGTAGAGGATGTTCCCCGTCACGCCGCCGTCGACGTACGACGCCCCGTCGATCGTCCGGTGCGGGAAGACGCCCGGGATCGCGATCGAGGCGAGGAGGATCCGGTGCCAGCGCTCGACGTCGCCCGTGCTCGCGGCACGCGCCGCCTCGGCGGCGAGGTCCCACGGGTGCATGGTTCCGTCCTCGAGGTTGGTCGTGTTCACGACGAACACGCGGCCCGACGCGCCCTCCTCGGCGATCCGGGCGAGCAGCCCGGGCGTCATGTGCTTCCGCACTTCACGCTCGAATCCGGCCATGCTCGCGAACGACGGCCGGTGCGGGAGCGGAAGGCGCCAGCCGAACCACTCGGGGCTGGGGTCCCTGAAGAGGCTCTCGACGAGGTCATAGGAGCGCTCGTCGCCGAGGAACGCGAACGGAGCGAGGAGGGCGCCCGTGCTGACCCCGCTCACGACGGTGAACCGCGGCCTCGAGAGGGGCCCGCTCACGCCGCCCCAGCCCCGCAGGAAGCCCGCGCCGAACGCTCCGAGATCGCCGCCGCCCGACAGGATCAGGTAGTCGAACGTGGGCGGCTCCGTTCGCTCCCCGGCGGCCCACGCGTCGTGGTCGCGCTTCACGCAGGCGACGAGGCGATCGACGAGGCCGAGGTAGGCGCGCAGCTCCCTCGCCTGGTTCTTGCGGCGCGTCTCGAGCGGGTCCTCGCCCGGTGTGTCGCGTCGCGGGAGCCCCTTGCCCGACCGCGCGAAGAGCGTGGCCGCCCGGACGAGCGCGTCCGCGGACCAGCTGAAGAGCGCCTTCGTGACACGCATGCCGGGCGAGACCGCAATCGACGCGCCCCGTCGGCGCGCTCGGGGCGACGACATGTATCGCGTGTCCGGGTAAATTCCCGCGGGGAGATCGACATGGCGACCCGACCGAGGAAGCGCGCACCCAAGAAGGCTACGCCGAGAGTCCACGGCGCGAGGTGGCACCCGCACCTGTCGTTCGATGGAGACTGCAAGGCGGCGTTCACGTTCTATCAGCGCTGCCTCGGCGGCCAGGTGTCGTTCGCGCTGACCTACGGCGAGTCAACACTCGCGGGGCAGGTGCCGCGCGCGTTCCACGGGAAGATCCTCCACGCGACCTTCACGCTGGGCGATCAGGTCCTCACGGGAGCCGACGTGCTTCCCGGGGACTACGGGAAGCCGCGAGGGTCCTGGATCATGCTCCACCTCGCGCAGGCGGCCGAGGCGGACCGCGTCTTCGATGCTTTCGCGACGAAGGGGGAGGTCGAGCTCGCGATCGCGCCGACGTTCTGGGCGTCGCGCTTCGGCATGGTCAAGGACCGGTTCGGCACGCCCTGGATCGTCCAGAGCAGCGTCACTTGATCCCGACGACCCTCACTTGATCCCGACGACCATCGAATCCGGCCCGACGAGGTGCTCGACGCGCGTCTCGCGGAAGCCGGCCTCGCGCATCCACCCCTGGCAGTCGGCGCCCGTGTAGTCGAACCCGCCGGGCGTCTCGATGAGCATGTTGAGGCTCATGAGGAGCCCGAACGCGTTCTCGCGGCGGGCGTCGTCGATGAGCGCCTCGTAGACCAGGAAGGCCCCACCGGCGGGGAGCGCGTCGTAGGCTTTCTTCACGAGCATCTTCTTCGTCGGGAGGTCCCAGTCGTGGAGGATGTGCCCCATGATGAGCACGTCCGCCTTCGGGAGCGGCTCCTTGAAGAAGTTGCCGGCCTGGAAGCGGAGGCGCTTCTCGAGGCCGTGCGAGCGCACGTACTCCTCGAAGATCGGCCCGGTCTGGGGGAGGTCCCAGCTCCCGCCCGTGACGTGAGGGTGCGCGCGCGCGACCTGGACGGCGACCGCGCCCTGGGCGCCGCCCACGTCGAAGAAGGTCTTGTACTCCTTCCACGGGAACTTCTGGGCGATCGCCATCGCCGAGCCCATGCTGACTCCGGTCATGGCGGCGAGGAACCCGCGGAGCCGCGCCGGATCGGAGTAGAGCTGCCCGAAGATGTCGCCGCCGGCCTTGGACTCGTTCTGGGGCTTCCCCGTCTTCAAGGCCTCGCTGAGCGAGCCCCAGAAGCCGTAGAGGCGCGCGTTCAGCATCTCGAGGATCCCGCCCACGTACGTGGGCTTGCTCCGGTCGAGGAACTGCGCGCACTCGGGAGTGTTCGCGTAGCGGTCGCCGTCCTTGCGGAGCATCCCGAGCGCGACGAGGGCGTCGAAGAAGTCGCGCGAGGAGCGCGGGTGGAGGCCGAGCCGCTTCTCGAGCTCGGCGTGGCCGAGCGGCCCCTCCGCGAGCTGCGTGAAGAGGCCGAGCTCGATCGCCGAGAGGAGCGTCTTCGAGCCCCAGAACCCGAAACCGAGCTGGAGGATCTTCTCGGGGCTCACCGCTGCGCTCATGGGTCACGCCTCCTTCGAGGGGGCGAGATCCTAGCAGCCGGGGAAGGCCTCAGGGGCCGCCGCGGATCACGGGGGCGGCGAGCTCCTCGTCGAGGTTGGCGCCGCAGACGAGGACGACCGGCGAGCGGGCTCCCCGCAGCGGAGCCTTGCCCGAGACGAGGGCCGCGAGCGCGGCCGCTCCGGCGGGCTCGACGAGGATCCGGAGCTCGTCCCAGAGGAGGCGCATGGCCGACAGCATGTCGGCGTCCTCGACGAGGACGACCTCCTCCACGCTCGCCGCCGTGAGGTCGAGCGTGAGCTGGCTCGGAGCGAGCGGAGCGAGCGTACCGGCGATCGTCTTCACGCTCGCGAGGCGGACGACCCGGCCCGCCGCGACGCTCTCGCGCATCGACGGCGCTCCCACGGGCTCGACGCCGACGACGCGAGCTCCGGGCCGGAGCGCCTTGATCACGGACGCCACGCCGGCCACGAGCCCGCCGCCGCCGATCGCGACGACGACGAGGTCGAGGTCGGGGACCTGCTCGACGAGCTCGAGCCCGATCGTCCCCTGACCCGCGACCACGGCCGGGTCGTCGAACGGGTGGACGAGGAGGGCGCCGGTCGCGCGCGCTCTCTCGACCGCGCGCGCCCACGCGTCGTCCCAGGCGACGCCGCCCCGGATCACGCGCGACCCGAGGCCGACGAGCCGCCGCTCCGTCGATGCGGGCGCCTTCTCGGGCAGGAAGATCGTCGCCGGCGCCCCGAGAGCCCGCGCGGCGCAGGCGACGCCGAGGCCGTGGTTGCCGCCCGAGGCCGTCACGACGCCTCGCGAGAGCGAGCCCGCGGGCGACGTGAGGAGCGCGTTGAACGCTCCGCGCGCCTTGAACGATCCTCCGACCTGGAGCTGCTCGAGCTTGAGGTGGACGCGCTCGCCGCCCGGGGGCGACCACGAGATCACGGGCGTGCGGCGGACGTGGGGGGCGATCCTTTCGCGCGCGGCGAGCACCGGGGCGAGGTCGAGCACGAGCTCCATCGTAGCTCGATCTCGACGGAGGGGGGCTCACGGCCGCGCGATCGGGGTCGTGATCCATTCGCCCCCGGGGCCGAGTCGCCTTCGCTCGGCGAGGGCGCTCCCGAGCGAAGCGAGCGTGCCGTCGGGCCGGACGAGGAGCGCGGCCCCGCGCGGGAGGACGATCCCCTCCTGGGCGAGCTCGGGTCGCGCGCGGGCGAGCTCGAGGAGCGCGCGCATCTCGGGCCAGTCGTTCTCCTCGTCGTGGACGTCGAGGGGCGCGGGGCACCCCATGTCGAGACAGGCCTCGATCCTTCCGCTCCCGCCGTCTTCGTAGCCGATCGTGTAGGGCGCGGCGGCGCAGGCTCCGGCGGAGATCCCGAAGACGAGCCGGGCCGTGGCTCGCGCTTCGCGGAAGCTCTCGACGAGGTCGTGCTCGCGGACGCGCCGGACGAGCTCGATCGTGTCGCCCCCGCCGAGGAAGAGGACGTGGGTGCCGGCGAGCATGCGCCGCGCGGCGTCGAGATCGACCGGGCCCCGGGCGAGGCGGAGCGCGTCGATCCTCGCGCGCCGCCCGCATCGGTGGAGGGCGCGTCGGACGAGCCAATCGACGACGCGGTTGTCGCCGAACGCGGCGCCCACGTAACAGATCGCGACCGGGTCGGGCACCTCGAGCGCGCGCACGAGCGGACGCCCGGCGGTCCAGGCTGCTCGAGGGGTCGCGGCGAGGAACAGGGGGGCCTTCTCGTTCACGCCGTTCTCCGTGGCGGTGATAGGCTACGCCGCCATGGCCGATCCGCGCCGCGTCTACTACGACCATGAGCCCGCCTACAAGCGGATCCTCGCCAAGGGCGGGCGGGGCTGGGACGACCTCTCGCCGGGCAAGGACCCGCGCTCCTACGTCCAGCTCGAGCGGTTCCTCGCGACAGTGGAGAAGCGGCCGGGGCAGAAGGCGCTCGACCTCGGCTGCGGCGGCGGGCAGGCGTCGCTCCTCCTCGCGCGGCTCGGCTTCGAGACGACCGGGGTCGACTACTCCGAGACGGCGATCGAGCTCGCGCGGAAGAACGCGCGCGAAGCGGGGCTCGGCGCATCCTTCGAGGTCGGCGACTGCCTCGCCCTCTCGTGCGTCGAGCCCGGGACCATGGACCTCGTGATCGACAACCACGTCCTCCACTGCATCGTCGAGCCGGAAGACCGGGCCAGGTTCCTCGGCTCGGCGAGGCGCGCCTTGAAGCGGGGAGGCACGTTCTTCTCCGACACCATGTCGGGCGAGGCGGGCTTCGACGTGGCTCGCTTCGAGGTCGATCCGGCGACGCGGATCGCGAAGAACCGGACGCGGATCTGGGTCACGCGCGCCGAGCTGAACGCCGAGCTCGAACGGGCCGGGTTCCGCGTCCTCCGCCAGGAGGTCGTCCCGGACGAGGAACCCGGGAATCCCTCGGACATCGTCACCGTGGCGGAGGCGGTCTGAATGCGACGCGTCGCCCCCCACCTCCGCCTCGCGACGCGCGTCTTCATCTCGAACGTCTGGCTCATCGACACGCCGAGTGGGCCCTTCGTCGTCGACACGGGACACCCGCTCGAACGTCTCGGGCTTCGGTTCGCGCTCTGGCGCGCCGGGATCCGCAGGCAGGGTGACCTCGCGGGCGTGATCCTCACCCACCGCCACAGCGATCACGCCGGGAACGCGGCCTGGATCCGGCGGGCGTTCGGCTGTCCCGTGATCTGTCACGAGAAGGACGCTCCCATGCTCTCGGG
>Ga0070738_10003624_pt1 | contig 19902 bp, 17 predicted proteins | sample Coa_R2_2_FD_66446 | JGI IMG/M metagenome (GOLD analysis project Ga0070738, IMG submission 66446) | Surface soil microbial communities from Centralia Pennsylvania, which are recovering from an underground coalmine fire - Coalmine... | ecosystem: Environmental > Terrestrial > Soil > Unclassified ... | reverse complement strand
AAGAGCAACAATCTGTTTGGTTTTGGAGAAATGAGTAAGTGTTGCCAAGGCACTTACCAGTAAATAAATATCCAGCCTTGGTGGTTAGCTTGTGGGCATAGTCGGGTATTCGTTTTAATAAGGCTGGATATTTATTTTTTTGGATCTCCCCAAGACCGATAACCCCAAAAAGGTTTGTTCAACGGGTCGCGCCCATTCCTCTCCGACTTCGGCGCAGCAAGTCGGGGAAGAATGGGCGCTCCGGGATTGGGGATTGGGGACTCTTTATTGGGGGAGATCCCAGTCCCTAGTACCCAGTTAAGACTCCCAGGAATAGGGCTCTCTTTAATCCCCGTCCTCAATTCCTAAGAGTACCCAATCCCCAATCAAGAGTACCCAGTACCCTTTTATTTATTTAGGCTCAACCCCTTAGAAGATTTATTCACCGTAGGGGACATGCAGCAACTGAACGGCTTGGCGCTTAGATTCCTCAGAACGCAAATCGTATTTTTGTGTAGTAGCAGGATCAGCGTGTCCTGCTAGTCGGCTCACCGTGAGAACATCAGCGCCAGCACTTAGTAAGTTAGTAATAAAGGTGCGGCGAAAATCATGTGGACTGAAAGATGGAACTAAGGCACTTAAAGCCCGTTTACGAAGAATATTCATCACGGCTTGGTCAGTGAGTGGCTGGATGTGAACATGACCACCTCGGCGTACGGGACAAATTAATGCTCCCGGCTGATGAGTTCTCACATCAAGCCAATCATTTAAAGCAGCGACAGCCCCTGGTGGTAAATACACCGTCCGTGACTTTCTGCCTTTGCCCTTGCGTACAAGCAAAGAACTATCTTCTGTGTGGTAATCTTTTATGTCTAATGCTACCAACTCAGATCGACGTAACCCAGTGCCAATGAGAATTGCAATTAGTGCGGCATCTCTGATACCAATTAAAGTCTGGTCGTTTTTGCAATCGCTCAAAAGCGCGGCAACTTCAGTTGGTTTTAATAGCCGTCCCCGTAAAGGGGAATCGCCCCGTACACGCCCCAGATCCACAGCTGTTGCATAATCATCGGCGCTGATTAATCCTAATCGCAAAGCTTCTAGTAGCACCCGGCGCAAAGCACAAAGCATGCGGTTGACAGTTGCAGGAGAGTACTGTTCCATTAACACTGCGCGAATTGCCGCCGTGTGCTGGTAGCGTAACTTTGACCAATCCAATGACAATGCATCAGTCTGTGGCGTCCCCGTCAGGATTCGGGCCATGACATTTAGTGCTTTCGCCATTGTCCGCCGTGAAGTTGATGTCAAGCTAGACAAATAGACTGCGGCGGGATGAAGTGTTAGGGGTGGCGGCGTTGCCAACACTAAGTTAACAAGCCCAGTCGTGTTCTCTACCATGACGAAAAAGCACTACACTTGCTTTGATCTAGCCAAGCGTTTTGACTAAACCATTATTCTCTCATTTGTGGTTTCGCTCATAAAGTGAAACTTTAAAGTACTTAGGGGTTATGTCTAAATAACTGGGACAAACCTTTGGTGTGAACCGACACAGGGAGGAAAAATAGATATGGTAAATCTAAGTTTTCATAACTTATTTTTAACCCCTAACTTACACCCCTCTCTATTTATTGCTTTTTTCCTCAGAGTACATATGCACTACAGCGGCAGAGGCGATTGGCAAAAAGTCAATTAAAATTAGAAATTAATTCATATATATACGTAAAAATATGCAGAATAAGAATTCCGCATCTGAAATTACACCAGATCTAAAGGAGCGACTTGAGAATTTAGCGCAATTCATTTCCTCAGAGACGATCAAGTCAGACAATGCAGCAAACGCTAGCAACTGGGAGATCTTTTATCGCTACAACCGGGAGTTTAATGAGATCGCCAAGCTGATGGGGTACGACATGACGGCAGATGGGAATGAAGACTGGACTAGTGTCAAAGCCATCAACACGCAACTGACATCACCAGACTGGTACGAAGGAAAGTCTCGGGCATGGCTACAGCAAGCTAGAAGAATTTTTCGTGTTGCATGTGCAATTTATATAAAGTGCATTGCCGACAATGCACTTGATGAACTTGATATCAGGAGTCTGTCTTATGAACAATGTCGGCTGATCTCAAATAGCTCGCTCCCATTAGAGGAGAAGAAACAACTATGGCAATGGATGGAATCGACTAGACCAACTTGTCGAGAAGTTAGGGTTCAAATTCGAGAACGGGTAGATGCTCACAAGCATTTAGGCAGCTCTACTCAAAGTTCTGACATTGATGTGAGCGAAAGCTATCAGCCCGCAAGTGTTGAAGCATTGGAGCATGCACAGATGGAAGCGATCGCGCAAGCAATTATCTCAAAAGTACAATCAGGAGAAATTGCTGAATCAGAAAAACTGCTCAAGGAACTTGCACGACAAGTTAGAAAGCCAACACTGAAAGAAGATGTTAGTATTAGAGCACTTGAGCCATTCAGTGATTCAGTAAATTAGTAAGTAACTGAAGACATTCGCACTACTTATTTTTTGGATCTCCCTAATAAGACAGGACATTTTATTCAACCTTAAGTGCCATACTGCGCATTTCACGCCTTCCCATAGCAATCAGAGCAAAAACAATGCTATATTTTATCTACTAGATGGTAAAATAGGAGTATGGCAGAGAAAGAAGATACATGTCAACTCATCTTAGATGTGTCTCAATATCTATTGCAGACGCGGGGTTACAACGGATTTAGCTACGCGGACATTGCGAAAGCTGTCGGAATTCGCAAAGCCAGCATACACTACTATTTTCCAAACAAAAGTGACTTAGGCGAGGCACTGGTGAAACGCTACCGAGAGAGCTTTCGCCAACTGCGAGCGCGCATTGATCGAGAAACTGATGATGCGCTAAGCAAGCTAAAGCGTTTCGTTGAACCCTACTTAGAAGGGCTGCTTGATGGGCGAGTCTGTCTATGTGGAATGTTAGCTGAAGAATTTACCACTCTTCCAAAACAGATTTGTGTTGAAATAAAATCATTTTTAGATGAGAATGAAGCGTGGCTGACAAAGGTTTTGATGGCAGGTCGTGAGGCTGGAATCATTAGTTACCAAGGTCCGGTTGAAGTTGAAGCGCAACTTTTGCTGATTGGATTGCACGGGGCACAGTCAAGTGCTCGTTTCTATGGGGATACAAAACGGTTTGAATTAATGGCCCACCGATTGCTGAGTGGATTTGCAGTGAAGGCATGATACGAAGTTGCTAAAGATAGTATCATTTGATGGAAGATAAAAGAATGCCATCAACTATGCTACGCTCGAAAATTCAAGTTGTGCCGCACTTGGAGTATGCGGAATTGACTCGTTGCTACCGACGGTGTTGAAAGGAGCAGAACGTACACGTTGGCTAGTGCGCCGGTGGCTTCTCCGACCGGGCAACCCAATGAAAGTAGAGCAAGTGGCTGAAATTAAAGGCTTGACAGCGCCTTATTACAACGAATAACCTACTGCACCCTTTAATCAACCACAAAGGCGTCCCATCTTCCGTAAGAAATGGGGTCGAGGGTCTTATAAGAGCAAAGGGGAACCTTCTTTAGTTAATTAGTCAGTGTTCAAACGAAGCTCGTTTTGTATTAAGGTTCCCCTCTGGTCCAGACAAAGTACGTGGCAGGCTTTATACAACAACTAACTAGTTACGGAGCCCAAGCCTGAGAAAAAGGGCAGCCTGATTACAAAACGCTCAAGCGTCAGAACACTAACTGATTAACCCGCTCAGGCTGCCCTTTTTCTTGCGGCAAATTTGAGAGAACACTAACGAATAAACCAACAAGCCTGGCCCATTGTGCCCTTGTTTATCCCTCGGCTGGACATTTTATTTTTTGGATCTCCCTTAAAGGAACCGCAAGATTTGCTTGACTATGTAATATTTAACGAATTGTAAAGATCCCAACTTTGGCAACTTCGTATTAGCTAATATTTTTTTAGCCTTTTCTATCTACTAATAGGTAAAAGAAAGGCCAGAGAGACTGTTTTAGATCTTTACGCCTGCTCTCTAATTCTGGTGCCCTTAGCTGTAGCTGAAGGGATATCTCAGTACTTCTTGTCCACAAAAAGTAAAGTGGATGGCAACCCTCTAGCTTTTGGTCAGTAGCTCGTTAATGAAACTCTACCAAGAACGACTGGTCATCGTTCACCATGCTGCGGAACACCACCCAGCATCAATAATAAATCAAACTTCATTATCCTAAACGAGCAGGCATATTAGCCACAATCAAAAGATACAAAAAGCTAAAGGGCTGTCTTTTGCAATCAATGCGAGGACTACCCAGTGAAAAATCAAATCAGAATTCTAACCCAACTTGGCACTTTTATCAATCTCGGCAATCGGAAGCTCCAAAAAATTGAAGAAAGGCTTCGGGCAGGAGGCAGAAGGCAGAAGGAACAATCAGATGGGGATTCAAACCCCATCCGATTGAAGACACCGTGTAGATGGTGGGGTTTTCTATCCAGTTGGCGATCGCCAGAAGGGTTCACAAAAGATATAATTTATATCTTCTGCCGTTTACTGTCTGACTTGAAAGTAGGGAACAGGGAACGAGGAACTCTTAACAGAAAGATTTATGCTTCCATGCTAGGCGGTGAAACTTGTTTCATTGGGACTGCCGTACTAATTAGTCCCTCCACCAATCAATCAACCTCACTAGTAGCCCTTAATTCTCAAGTTACGCTTGTATACAAATCAAACACTTTAGCTAGACATTTTATTTTTTGGCTCTCTGGAATTAGGGAGGGGCAAGCATGACAGCACTCTCCCAAAATTCAACCCTATTGCAAAACTGGACCATATTTGAGATCGTACCCAATGCACAAAAAATAGCTACTGAGTTAAAGAAAATTCCACGACACTGGGCATTAACACCAATCCAAGATAAGCAACCAAAACGAAAGGGGTGGCAAACAGAAACACCACTCACTTTTGACGAAATCGCTCAACTGATATTGCACGGTGAATTAGTAGAAAGCAAACAGGGCAACAAATATCGTCGCTACTGGAGCGGCTTTGGTTTACGAACTGGAAACGTTAGCGGCGGTTTACTTGCAATCGATGTTGACGGTCCTACAGCAGAAACTTTACTAAAGGTGATTGCCAATGGCGACATTCCCCAAACAGTCAGTTGGACTAGCCAAAAATCAGGAAGATATCAACTACTATTTCAAATCCCGATTGAATATCAAGATGCACTTGCCCAATTCAATCGCGCAGTCATCACACAATGGGGTGAGATTAAATCGCTCCACGACAAGGAAGGCAAACCAATAGAATTGTTGGAATTCAGATACAATGGCTGTCAATCTTGTTTGCCCCCATCACGACACCCCACTACAGGAAATTATAGTTGGATCAATCCACCCGATACAACTGAAGTAGCGATCACACCCGAGTGGTTATGCAAGTTATTGGTAGATTTGACAACTAAAGAAGCTCAGGCAAAAGAAGAAAGAAAAAAGCGCGTTGTTGATTATGCTGCACTCAAGAAAGAACACAAGGGTGGCATAATCACAGACTTAGTAGATTTTCTGCACTTTGAAGTATTACCAAAGCTTTCTGTAGAGCAAATCTACAATGACAATCACAACTTCCGCCAATATGGAGATGTGCTCAAAGGTTCTCCAACATGGCGAATCAGTGCTAGCGGCACTAGTTTTCACGTTTGGTGGGACGGATCTCAATGGGCTTGGACTGACAAAGCAACAGGTGAGGGTGGCGGCGCTGTCCAGTATAAATGGAAACTGCGCGGCGGCTCCGGCACACCTAAGGGTCAAGATTGGATTGATATTGTTCGCGATTTAGCCGAAACCGCAGGCGTTAGCATGCCTGAATTCCAAAAATCGCCTCAAATAAGTAAATCGACTAAAAAAGCTCTAATTACCACCCAAGTCAAACACACACAATTCATCTCACCGAGGGTCTTTCTAGAGAGGAGGGCAACCTTAGAAGCCCCACAATTGATCTTGGGGACAGACGACTATCGTACGAAGGTTGCCCTCCTCTCCAGACAAAATGCGTCACCAGAGCTAGCACAAGTCTTAAAAGAACATGAGCTAATCCAATCAAAACTTAAAGAAGCTAAAACCTCAGATGAACCCAATAAATTAAATTGCAGACTTACTGAACTCACACAAATCATCAACATTCTTCTTCAACAGGAAAACTATAAACAGAAAGTACACCATACACAACAGCGCCTCAGCAATCTCACAATCACTCCCGATATGAATGTCTTAACTTCTTACAGTGAATTTATTGATGACGAACTTCTCGACCAAATTCCGAGTTGGGGTATTCTCATCCTACCCCTTGGCACTGGCAGCGGTAAATCTACATTCGTTGGCAAGCTCCTGCAAAAATATAACACCCGACCTGCTATCTCTCTTGTCCCAACTATTGGCCTCGCTCAAAACCAGGCTAGTGATTGGAAAGAATACGGGTTAGAATTTCGCAACGACATCATTGATGATTACACTTCCACACACCTCGGCGTTACCGCTCTGCGGAATGCTGAGCGAGTCGTGTTGTGTTATCCTAGCTTACATCAACTATATGGCAAAAAGCCCGATGACTTAATCCTGATTGCAGATGAAGCTGAAGCCGGATTAGAATTTTTGCAAACTTCCAACCTCTGTAATCGTGATGGATTGCGGCCTAAAAATTTAGCAGCTTTTAGAGAGCTACTAGAAGATCCCGAACCACGAAAAGTCCTCACTATCATTAGTGAAAGTCAAATTTCTGATATCACATTAGACTACTACCGCCAGTTTTATCCATCTGGTGCACCCATCACCATCATCACTAGTTCTCACTCCCGGCCTCGAAAAGATATCTTCTTTTATGGCAGAGGAGAAAAATCATTCTCCCTCACAAAAGAAGGCGAACTAAAAACACTACGACACGGAAGCTACCAAAAAACTCATTTTGAACTCGTCTTTGAGCAAAGTCTCGCCAGTAACGATAATATTATATTCTTTAACGATTCACAAAGAGAGCTAGAAGCTGGCGATCTTGTTTTGCCCGAAGTTTTAGCGCAAATAGGCTTATCCAACAGAAAAAACCTCCGCATTGATAGTACTACACTTGGTACACCAGAGGTTCAACAATTTCTCGTCGATCCCAATAAAGCGATCGCACTCAATCAATATGATATTGTTTCCTACACCACATCAGTAGGCGCTGGCATCAGCATCACTTTAACCAAAAGAATGGCTACTGCTTATCAGCAGATAGCAGCTGCTGAATCCATAGGCAATACTGACCTGATCAACCACTGGAAAACCGAATTAAAGGTTGCCAAAGATAACTGGCTTAATGATGAACCTTATTTTCAAGTCGGATTTGGCATAAATAATCACCTCGACCCGCGCAAAATCTTGCAGGGCATTGATCGACCACGACACCCTATTCCCTATCATCTTTTCTGTGGTGGCGACATTGGACTCAAGGGTAATAAAAGCCCCTTACCCCAAGACCACATCACTGGCTTGCAGCATCACCAAAATGATCTAGCTCGACTTTACCAACAAGCATTAATGAAAGAATCTTTAGAAAATAATCTGACATTAGACAGCAACATTCAAAGCAATATGTTTGACATCATGTCTGGTCTATTTAATAATGCTGTCGCAGGTCTCAACCATGATTTAAATGCTTGGTCGCAATTTAGAGCCAGAGAGTGTTACTCTCAACTAGACAGAAGCGATAAATTAAAATCTGCTTTACTACTGGCAGGTTACAAGATTAAAGATCCTATTGTTCCCCTAGATGCCACAAATAATCTGACTGAATTCCGCCAGCTTAAACGCAAAGAACTTGATTTCCAAAAAGCCACTCGTGTCATTCAACAGCAAGTTATTGCAGAGGAAATCGCTAAACAACTGCTCAACAAAAGCAGAAAGCAACGATTAACACTAGACGAACAAGACAAACTTGACCGATTTTATCTAGAAAAAACTTTTCCTAATTATCTCGATGAGTTAGAAACTCAAACGGACAAAATTAATTTTTACTACACCTTGTTCATCCTAGATAAAGGAAATTGGTTGCGCGCACAAACTTTGTACCAAAGTTTTCTACATAAAGATTTGGTCAATAAGTCTAATCTTCTTAAATTTATCAAAACTATGGATATATTAACAAACTATAACTGTGAGGCTACCCAAGACTTATTGAAAAACAAAGCCCCACTCCTAGAACTTATCAGTGAAATTCATTTATTTGATTTCATGGCCCCTGGTACTGAACGTACCAGTGCTGAAATTAAAGCCTACGTCGATTCCTTGTTTGAAACTAAAGATATAGCACGTAAAATTCAAACACATCTTCATCGCGGCAACCCTAAACAACCAACCAAATTTATCAAACAAATACTTGCGTGCTTCGGCCATACCCTAAGTGAAAGGAAAAGCGATGGTCAGCGATACTACAAAATTCACTTACTTAGGTTGTCAGGAATCACAGAAAACGACGCCCAAAAAATCGGGGCAATTTTGGGGGAGCAAATCCGTGCCAATGCTGATAATATAAGCCTTTTATCGAGGGCACGTCAAAAAGAAAAAAGTATTACTACTGTTGTTGATGCTGCCCTGCTCAACTCGTGTATTACAAAAGAGCCTGAATCCAATTTTGGAGTATCCCAACCAGAGGTAATTGGGGATACTGCAGTGCCAGAGGCTATCACTACTCCTTCTACTTTCCTTCCACTACTACCAATATTGCAAGTTTTTCAGCAGGACTCTGAATGGCAACCGCAAGACATCGCTGAAGTTGCTCAAATGTTAGACGCATGTGAAGACTCACAAACTCTTGCCTTGCTAAGACGCTGTCAAGATATTCCCAAAAATATTTTTCAGATGGCCTCACGTCTGTTAGCTCCCGCTAAGCGCCTTCAAATTCGTCAGTGGGTGATTCTCCAAAATCTTGGTTTAACCTAGGTATTATTAAATATAAATTCTTAGATTGAAATTAACTCAAGATTTGGGTGAAGTGCTTGTTGAGCGGTGAAGTTATGAGAGTTGACCGTTATTAAAACGAATGCCCGACTACGCCCATGAGCTAACCACATTGGCTGGATATTTATTTACGCCTTAAGTGCCTAACTATGTGATCGCCATATTTATGGGTCATCCACAGGTGTGTTGCTTCCATCCACTTATCTAGTCTATCTTGTTGATAGTAGCCCTCATGGGTTGGGCACTCTGGACGGAAGTAACTAGGTGAAGTGCTAAACAACATTTCTACGCAGTATATGCCATCAGTTCTGATCTTCTGCCGGTGATGTTGCTTATAAATTTTTGCCAATACCAAATCCTCTAACCTCTGTTGGGAGTGAATGCTTCCGATGAATCGAATATTCTCTTTGCTCAGATTTGCATTTGGAGTTTCTCGTTCGCCAGATGTATGTGAAGCCCTCGCTCCTATCTCAGCCCGTTTTAATTTTTTTTATCCTGCGATCGCATATCCCATATCTCTATCTTTCGCCTACGGTAAGTGCCTGAGTAAATTGAGTATTTCTACTCAGAAAATTTTGGGATAAATAGCCCAAATGAAGTTTTCAAAAAATAAGCGTAGTAAGTACGGTTATTTTCTTTAACGGCTATTAGCTATTTTTTTAGTAAGTAAGATGGCTGCTCAACAGCTACCAGTTGGTCTACCGGACAGCTACCTGTTAGGAAAAAGCAAAATGACTTGATCAAGCAAAAACGATTATCTTTTTGTGTCCGACAGGTAGCTAGGTTTCACCTCTCCAGTAGACCAACAAGTAGCTGTTGGGAATTGTATTTTAAGATACATTTTTTTGAATCCCCTTAATTTTTAAGTAGATTATCGAACAAACTACAACTCCTATTATCTATGAAGATTGGAGATTTATTTTTGATCTCCCTGCAACGGAGCTTACACGGAAGAAAATCCACCTTGATTAATGGATTCATCGTTAGTGCTTAAGAACCAACCTTGACTCTCCATTTATGCTTAGGGAAATTCATAAAAATAGATGGCAGATCATTTTTGATTAGGCACTTAAGGTAGTTCTTCAATTTATTGACTTTTTAAGTGCGGTTGAAAAAAAAATATTTTTATGGAAATTCCTAACATGAAACAGCTTTCTTTTGTTAACCTATAAATATATTCTCGAAATAGACGCTGAAAAATTGGTTGAGGATTTTGCCTTTTTGCAGACGTATTGTCCTTTAAAAACGAGTAGGCTTCATAGCCCCAACTAATTAGCTTCGTTTTCAGGCTTTCCAATTCCTGCTTTGTAGTGTTCTAAACCCTTCTTTTTAGGAGTAAATTATATGAAGGAGATAAAGCAAGAAATAATTTCAATAAAGCGTTCTGTTGATAGTTTGGATGGTCAGATAATTAGCTATCTCAAATCAAATCCTTTGAAGCTAGATGTAGATTTCTCGGACATAGTAATAGATACCCTTAAAGTTCATTGGCTACCATTTGTAGTCTCCTCAATTGGAATACGCGACGAGGAACTAAGACGCATAGGAATTTGGGCAATCAATCAACTGGAAGCTCAAGCCTCACTCATTCGTGGAGTTTTCGGTATTCCGTCTCAAGTTGTGGGTGCTGTTGTTCCCTCCCCCATAACGGCCCAAGACGTCAATAGTATGAACTCTCCTAACCTATCTACTGGTGTTGAGCCTAGTGAAAAAGGAGAAGAAGTCACAGAAGAATATGATTATGAGCGTGGTTTGATACCCATGGAACTGACAGACGATATGAAAATAACTAACTCTTTGTGTGGTATTCACTCCTAAGACTTGGAAAAACAATTATGAATCAATTGAATAAAGATATGGGGAAGGAGCACCTCAAGCTTGTGGTATCTGGTGATTTAGGTGGTAGTCAGGTCAAAGCTATTGCGCAACCCTATCCAAATGGTGTACCGCAGGTCTTAGCTATGGAACCAGAAATCGCAGATGTTTCCAAAAACTCAATTGCTCGTGTTTCTCAAGAAGGTGGGTATACCAATAGTATTTGGGTAGGTATCAATTCGGAGTATTATGCATTGGGCACACTAGCAAAAACATTTGCAGGCACTTCAGCCCTACGGGATTTGAAAGGTTATTATGCTGTACCAAAATTAGCTAGTTTATTGTGGTTAGCTTGTCGTCGCTTTGGCTTAAAGAGCGATACTGATATCTTTGTCCAAGTCTTGTTGCCACCAGGAGAAATCGCTAATGGCAAAGAAATTGGCAAAAAATTGGGACAAGCAATAAATCGGGGGATCATCACTCCTACTACCAAGTTAAAAGGACAAATACGTAATTTTTATATAGCACCAGAAGGTAGTGGGATTATTGGTTACCGCCGTCGTGCTTTGGGAGCATCCTATTCCCAAAAAAATGTAGGAATGCTGATGTTAGGTTATCGGAATGCTAATTTTATTTTCAATCAAAAAGGTAATTCAGCTTTATCAGAAACTACAGCTTTAGGAATGAATTGGTTGGTGCAACAGTTTGTTGAACGAACTGCTGTTGGTCTTTCTAAGGAAGATGAGCGTATAGTTACAGCAATATTGGCAGCTGGCAAAGGCAACTTTGATGCTCTACGTCCTTTGTCTCGACAGGCCACTTTAATGGGTGTAGAATCCGACTTAAAACGATTTCAAAAAACGCTACCTGATGTTCGTGAGGATTACTGTCGTGCTCTCATGCGATGGATGAGAAATATTGCCGCACTTGATGAAATTCTCATCTGCGGTGGAACAGCCGATTTTATCCGTGAGGAGTTAACTGAACATTTCCAGAGAGAAAATGTACCTATTGTTTGGAATGGAGGAGTGGAAATTCCCAAAGCTCTCGATACTCTCGGGTTAGGCGATCGCATTGCTGATGTTTGGGCAGCACATATGACTTACATCAAAATGTTAGATAAGAATTTGGGTTATGAGCGCAAACAGGAGCTAGTGCCAGATTCTAATAGTCCCACACCCCAGGCAACCAGTCTATCGCAATTAATCACCTATAGATGAAGAAAGATTGAACGGCATCCTTATGGGGTGTCTTGTAAACGGGCACTTAAGGTGTAAGGGAGATCCAAAAAAAATGTCCTGCTGTGCAAGGGCATTTACACCCAGCTTTGGGATGGGGAGGGGCTGATAACCCAATAAAATTTGTGTACCCTATAAAGCCCCTATATAGGACCTTCTTAGGGGTTAAAATTCTAAGTAAAGTCTTGAATATTTCTGGGGTATGCATGACCCCTACATATACCCTATAAGATAATTTAAAGGTGAGTGTATGTATACACCATTTAAATTTTATACTTGTTCTTCAGAGTTTTCATTGTCTTCTCTTGCCCAGCAATTAAACGGCTAATTCTCAATTGTTTTGCTTGTTCCAAATAAGAAGCACGTGTTCGCTGAGGTAAGATTTCCCAATTGCGAATCATGACGTCTACTAAAATCTCATATGGAATTCCAGTACTAGCGCGGAAACTTTGTAATTGTTCCACAGATTCAGATGAAAGTCTCATGGAAACTTTCTTGTACTCAACCTCTTGAAATGTTGATTCTAGACTACTAGTACCTTCTAAACTAGAATCAACGTTTCTAACATTAGGAGGGTCGGGGCTAATTATAGAAGAGGTATTATCATATTGCTCTAGCTCTATTTGAGATGATGAATCTAGTATGGTCTCTTCTTGAAAACTAGAATCTTGTTTTTCGATTTCTAGAATCTTGTTTTGATGATTATTAAAAGGAAGGTTCAAGTTTTCTTCCATAAAAGATTCTGGTATAGCAGAATCTTGAATAGTAGACGTTGTTGCTAAATCTTCCCTTAAAGAATCTGGTTTAGAAGAATCTTGTTTCTGGGCTTCTGGTTTACTTTCTTCTTCTTTGGATGTATCTTGATTGTTAGATTGTGGTAACTGTTTAGATATTGTGGGCTGAATCCGTATGGGGCCAGAAGGTATCTTTTTTTTGGGTATTGCCATAGCTATTTTCTCTTAGTTTTTTTTGCGACAATTGTTTCAACAACTTCTATGTAAGGCTTGGCCAAAGACTTTTCACCAGCTTCCAGTAAGGACCAGCCTGCATGGTTAGTTTGCTGAACTATTGTGCTTTGACGCACAGAACTGAAAAGATGAACGGTTGGTAGTGCCTCTTTGAGGGCGGCGATCGCAGCTTTGGAAATGCGAGTTTGGTTAGCTCCAGCCCAAGCATCCCTGGTAGGGATGATTCCCACAATGATTGGAACTTGGAAGTCTAGTTCTTCAAGCTCTTGAATGAGAGTGGCAGTGCTAATAGCGCCGGTAACTCCTTTGGGGGTGCATTCGGTGGGAATCAACACTAAATCAGCAGCAAGGATCGCATTGTAAGTTAAAATTCCTTTTGATGGAGGAGCATCAATGACAATATAGTCATATTCCCCAACTGCAGGTTTGAGTGCCCGTTTCAAAAAGCGCTCTCTGCCTGGCTCCATTGCGATCGCATCAGATGCCCTTGCTAAACTGTAGTCACTAGGAGCAACCAGCAAACGTCCTTGACGATCTTCATTGGTTGGCGGCTGGATGATTTCACTAATTTGCAGTCGTTCACTATCGGGCAGGATAGTTTCGGCGATCGTTGCGGAATCTGATAAATCATTAATTCCAAGCCATTGACTCAAGTTTCCCTGCGGATCAAAGTCTACAGCTAAAGTTTTGCCATGCTCACTTAGCATTGTGGCTATGTTTAGGACAGTAGTGGTTTTACCCGAGCCACCACTTAAACAAGCAACACTAACAACAAGTGCAAGATTAGATGATTCTGGCATCTAGCTTAGAAGATAATAGAAAAGCTAAAACAAGATTTAACAAAAGAAGAATAGCATGAAGACGTACCTGCCAGTAGGGCTAAAGCTAGGGGCAGATATAGCGTCGCTGACATGAAGGGCAAACTAAACTGTCTAGTTTAATACTGTGACTTTACCCATAACTTTGCCGCAACGGCAAGCTTTTATGTCGTTATACCGATAATATTGCCGCGACTGGAACCATTATATTGCCGTAACTGAGGCTGTAATGCTCATTTTTTCGTGAGGCGATCACATACTTTTCTGGGGCATCAGAACGATAAGCTTGCCGAAAACCAGAAATAGAACGATAAATTTGCCAAAACAAGGTGTTTTAAGTCCTTATTTTCATGTGAATATATTTTAATACACCAAGTTAGAATATAGAATCAGCAAGGATTTAAGGCATCAGAAGCATTCCGGTTGCCAAAGTCAATAAGAAGCATAAGCACGTAAAAACGGCAATATTATCCTTCCACCGACATTTTAAACTATACGGTTTAGTTTGCCCCTCATGTCAGCGACGCTATATCTACCCCAGGGTGTAATGGTCAGGAGATCACGGCATGGCTGGAGCAGTATTAACACATGGTTGACAATCATAATCACAAGTATGGGATTGGCAGGTATCACAACAGAGGTAAGGGCGAAATCACCGATGTAATCAAGCTTTGGGAGAAGGAGCCAGTTGCTACGATAGAGGAGTAAATTGCAAATCGACTAAATAAAATCCCATCGCTGCTGTCTTTTGATGGTGGCGATTGTTTATTCTCGGTTTAAATACTTTTTCATAAGTTGTACATATTGTTCTGGCGTTCGCTCTGAAGTAGTTACACCAACTTGTATTTTGTAAAGTATATTTGGAGAAAATTTTCCTTTAAATATGCACTCATTAGTCTCGATTAATTTCAAGATGACTGGCAGAGGTATTTCTCTTGGTTTCAGATAGTTTATTACCGATTCTTGTTGAATGAAAGGAGAAACACCTGCCCCTGGTTTAATTACACAGGATAAGTCAGAATTACCTACCTTCTTTGTTACATTGAAAAATAAATATTTTGTATTTGTTAGAGGTAGTACAGCTACAAATAAATGCATCCCTTTTGGTGGAGTTCCTAAAAGGAATGCATCTCCAAGATTTACTTTTTCATTACACATTTAACAAATAATCAAGGTAATCTTCTTTTTCTACTTTTTTTTGAATTTCTTCAATTTCTTCGTCACTTTTACCTACATTTTTCAAAATTTCTTCAACATGAATAGGTAAAACTTTTGCGTTAGGAAGTGGGTTTTGCCATTCAGGAAATTCTTTATGTGTTTTTTCTGCTAGTTCAAAATCATCAAGATGTCCTACTTTTTCATACACTTCATGAATAATTTTTAACTCTGCTCTGCAAAGATTATTAATTCCTGGATCACCCTTTAAAAAAACTTTATAATCATCATGCAATGTTTTAATATATTTACTCCAAATATCCCTATCAGATTCATCTCCTAATCCTTTAATTAAGTCATAAACATTACTTAAAACTGGTCCATATTTCATAGACACATATGAATCACCAGTGATAGGTTGATCCAGTCGTTCAAAAGCAATACGATCCGCTGTGTATAATTGCTTAATCAATCCCAAATACTTCATAGGTCTTTTGCCGCGAAGTTTTAAGAATTCGGCAGCGGCTTCAACTGCCTTCTCTGGATTAAATTTAAAATATATAGACATAAATTCCACCAGAGTTAATCAAAGCGTATCAATACAATTGTACTGCTATATTGTTAATCCAATATTTGGTGAGAATTATAACCTGTTAGTATAGTGTTGTCAAAATATTTTTGATGTTCCAGTTGTATCTCCACACTTAACCTCATTCACTGGGTATCTTCCGTAGTACAATAGTACTTCCCACGCACGTGGGGTGTTCCTCGACCAAACAGACAAATATCAACAGTGTGGTCTCCTTTTCCCACTTCCGTGGGGTGTTCCCTCCGTTTCGACAGAGATTGCGTGGGTCGTTACCATCTTTCTCCACCGTCCATTATCTTTAGCTAAAAGCTCGAAACCTAATTTTTACAATATCTTTACTTTGTAGATATAATTACAAAGTAACTTATTTTTTCACTGTTACGAAAAGTTGTTGAGAATTTTATCTTTGCTGTTAACTCTTCTATCAAAATCTAACAAACCTAAAATCGAAATCATATACAATAATGTAGTAAAATATAGACCTAAATAGTACAAAGTTACTATATTTGATTTGTATGTCAAAAAAAAGACTCAATAAAATAAAAATATATTAACAAACTTTAGTTTCAAATAATTAGTTATTTATTATCATAGTACTAGAAATACAAATTCTTATGTAAATAAAAGAGGATAAAATGTTTCAAAAACCAAAATATTTACAAAATAGTTTTAGTCTCGTAGTTCCTAGAAAGCCATTTATTCGGAGAAAGGTTTTTGATTTTGAAAAGAAACTTGAGAATTTGTATAATCAACCTCAAATTACCAATATTCCAGATGAGATGAATCCTGATATACCACGGATGGTGTTTACTTCAAAGGATGGACATAGCCAAATAATTATTTCACAATTAAATTTTATTTTAAAAATACAATATTCACCTGATTGGCAATTTGAAGTTTTCAAAGGGAAAGAATATATACTTAGTAAAGTGTCAATATTGTATGAATTGCTTGATATTCTTGATGAGAAATGCCCATTGTTTTGTGGCTTTAATACGCTAGTTCAAATACCTGCACAAGAAGAGGATGATGAATCAGTGATTTCACGCATTTACAATTTATTTTCTAAAGACGGAAATCCTGATTCTTTTGATATTTATGAGTTTCAGATCAAAACATCAAAGGTATTAGAAGAAAAATTTTTTAGTAATATAACTATTCAGAATTATCGTAACTGGAATATTGATTTTGTAGGAGAAGGAATACTAAAGCTTTCTAACAAGGGAATCATAGAGTCAGGCATTCAGATTACAGGAGATTTTAATGACAGATATGCTTTTAACGAAAATGAGTTTTATTGTTCTATAGAAAATCAAGCCAAAAAAATAATTGACCTAGGTTTCGGTGAAGTTAATAATATGATTACAAAAATTATAGGGAGTTAATACAATGTCTACTTCTACTACAGATATGTTGTACAGTGGCACACAAAAAACTGCGCCTTCAGTTTCTCTTACTGCTACAAATTTGTGTTTTGGTATTTATCCAATTATAATTCCCTGTTATGGAGCATTAAATCCTAACAGTTTTATGGAAAATAAAACTGCATCCAAATTCACACACGATTTGAATGATTCAGTAATCTTGTATAGCAACTCTGCCACTAATATTTCAATTTATATATCTATCCAAAAAAATGAAGATATTAAAAAAGCAAATGAAAATGTTGAATATGAAGATGATATAGAAGATTTACTTGATTGGGATATATGGATAGAAAGCCCTCCAGTATCAAAGACAATAACAGTTAATGCTCAATTTATCAAAGGGAATTTCATATTGCCATCTATTGACGAGGATTTGGAGGGTTAATTGTGAAGACATGGGTTTATAAAATTCTGGACAAATTTTTAGAATTGATGTCCAAAATAGATTACGTACCTAATTCTAATGTCAATCCTACCTCAATTAACACTACTAATTCTATCGCTTCTACCAATTATCCTTGGTATCAAATTGTTAATGGTAACGATTTAGCGCAGGGAGATATTTTACTTGAATTTCCAGTTTTTGAAATACCTAAAAATTATTTAGACAATGTTGACACTGGTAATGTTCAAATGATTATTAATTATCAAAATTTGATTGTAATGACGCAATCTTGTGATTTGGTTATTCGACGAGACGGTAAGAGTAAAATAGATCACGTACTTTTGTGCCCAATTTATTTCAAGAAAGACCTTGCACAGCACTCAATTTATAGTAAATCGTCTGAATGGGAAAATGCTAGGCAGGGGAAACATTTGGGATTCCACGTTCTGAATTGTTGCAATCTAGAAGATCACAATTATGATTTTATATTGGTAGATTTAAAAAGAAATTACAGTATAAATTTTGCGGTGTTAGCAGATTTTGTATCTAGGCAACAGAGTAGGGTAAGGTTACTTCCACCTTATCGAGAACATCTTTCTCAAGCGTTTGCACGATCTTTTATGCGAGTTGGATTACCTGTTGATATTCCTAAATTTTCAAAATAAAAGCTTAGTGATATAGCAATCCTAAATGAGTCGTAAAAATCTCTGATTCCTCTCTCTCTACGCTCTCCCCATATGTAACTCTTACTATTTTCAAAGACTATATCTTATAATAAAAATGTTGTGGACGGCAGGGGAATTGAACCCCTTAGAGGCTCTTGTGCAGTTTTGGTGATCTGAGGTGGAGGGGAGCACAAGAGGTGATGAGAAGAACTGAGGTGGCAGCAAAAAAAAGGTATTTAATAGGAAAAGTGGTAAGCGGGTTGGGCTTTTTTCAGGGAATGAAGGGTAGTGAAATCATGTTGTTGTCCTGCTCTAGCAGAAAGAGCAACGTAGTAGTGGCGATTGAGATGTGTGCGTAGTGTCGTTGAGAGCGATCATTTATGAAGAGAGTAAGAAACGACGTGCAAGTAAGTCAAGACCAGCGCGACCATACATTTGTCGCTTAAGGGTTTTTAAACGGTTAATATGACCCTCAACGGGACCATTGCTAAAGGGTAAAGTCAGACCTGCTTTAATAGCGTCATAGTCTTGTTGTAAGCTGAGAGCGAAACGTTGAAAGGGAACAAGAGAGCTTTGGGGCTCTTGTGCAGTTTTGGTGATCCGAGGTCCAGGGGGGCACAAGAGGTGAGTAGAAGATCGGAGGTCGCAGCACTAAAGGTATTTAATAGGAAAAGTTGTAAGCAGGGTGGGCTTTTTTCAGGGAATGAAGGGGAGTGAAATCATGTTGTTGTCCTGCTGCTTGATAAAGAGCGATGCAGTGGTAGGGATTGGGAGATGTATGCGTAGTGTCTTTGAGGGCGATCGTTTATGAAGAGAGTAAGAAACGACGTGCAAGTAAATCAAGACTAGCGCGACCATACATTTGTCACTTAAGGGTTTTAAGACGGTTAATATGACCACAAAGGTGACCATTACTAAAGGGTAAAGTCAGACCTGCTTTAATAGCATCATAGTCTTGTTGTAAACTGAGGGCGAAACGTTGAAAGAGAACAACAGAGCTTTGGGCAGCTTGTGTGAGCCAAGAGTCAAATTGATCAGCAAGGCGTTGGCGAACAATTTGAGCAAAGCTTGTGGCCAGATGAATAGCAGAGGATAAATCAGGATGTGCAGCAGTTAACAAAGAGAGTAGTTGCTGATCATCAGATTGTTGTTGATCTTGGGGACGAAGTACAAGGCATGCAGCGCGATAAGCAGTGAGTGGAGGTTGTTGAGGATCACTAACAGGAGTGAGTTGAAGTGGGCGAGGTCGTTGCCGCAACTTCCAACCTTGAGCCTGAGCTAATTGATGAGTGTAGCGGGTGACCAAATTGCTCCTAGAAAAACAGGCAGCCTTATTACCACGCATAAACATGAAGATTTGACGATCAATTAAACCAAGGCTGCCTGTTTTTCTCAATTGAGCTTCATTAAAACTAATTAGTCTGAATACTCAACACATCAACGAAACAAGCCTGCCCCACGATTGATCATGAGGTAAACAAATCAATAAATAAAGCCTCCCCATTTTTGATACGTGTAAGACCCTGTAACTGAGGAAGGCTGCTCTTTTTCTTGCGGCAAATTCGATACCAACTGATCAACCACAGAAGGCTGCCCCTGATTCTCAAATTACGATGTGCCTGATGAGAAAATTATTCAATCCGTGAATTAAGTATTAATGCTTAGAAGAACTGGGTCAAAATCGCTCAAATGAAGTTTTCCAAAAATAACCGTAATAAGTACGGTTATTTTCGATAGCGAGTTTTTTTGAAAAAAAACTACTGCCCAACAGCTACCACTTCGCCTAGCAGACAGCTACCTGTTGGGAAAAAGCAAAATGACTTGATCAAGCAAAAATCATTATCTTTTGCTGCCCAACAGCTACCACTTCGCCTAGCCA
>Ga0070738_10003618_pt1 | contig 19936 bp, 20 predicted proteins | sample Coa_R2_2_FD_66446 | JGI IMG/M metagenome (GOLD analysis project Ga0070738, IMG submission 66446) | Surface soil microbial communities from Centralia Pennsylvania, which are recovering from an underground coalmine fire - Coalmine... | ecosystem: Environmental > Terrestrial > Soil > Unclassified ... | reverse complement strand
TGGCCGGCCATGTAGTACTTTTCCTGCTCGGCGGTGAGCTTCTCGGAAACGTACGGGTCCCACGGTGCCGTGCTGACGAAGTGCGGAGTCGGCGGGCGCGGGTCGCTGGGGCGTTGCGTGGTATCGGTCATTGCGCCGCCCCTATTTTTCCGACGACGCGCCGAAGCGGATGCGCGGATCGAGCACGGCCAGCAGGAGATCGGAGACCAGCATGCCGACCACGGTCAGCACGGCCACGATCAGCAGGAAGGTCGCCGCGAGGTTGACGTCCTGAGTGCGCAACGCCCCCAGCAGCATCGGCCCCGTGGTCGGCAGCGAGAGCACGACCGAGACGATCACCGAGCCCGAGATCACCTCGGGCAAAAGGTGGCCGATGTCGGACACGAACGGATTGATGGCATGCCGCAACGGATACTTGATCAGCAGCTTCAGCGGCGGCAGGCCCTTGGCGCGGCCGGTGACGACATATTGCTTCTGCAGTTCGTCGAGCAGGTTGGCGCGCAGACGGCGGATCATGCCGGCGGTGCCCGATGTGCCGATCACGATCACCGGAATGATGAGGTGCTTCAGCACCGACGCCATCTTGGCGCCACTCAGCGGCTTGTCCATGAACTCGGGATCCATCAGGCCGCCGATCGACAGGCCGAAATAGACCTTGCCGATGTAGAGCAGGACCAGCGCCAGCAGGAAATTAGGAATGGCAAGACCGACGAAGCCGATGAACGACGCAACGTAGTCGCCCACCTGATACTGATGCGTGGCGGCATAGACGCCGATGATGAACGACACGATCCAGATGAAGGCGATGGTCGAGGCTTCCATGATGATGGTGAGCACGATGCGCTCGCCGATCAGGTCCTTGACCGGCACGGTATCCTGGCAGCTCAGGCCGAAGTCCCAATGGAAGATGCCGATCAGCCAATGAAAATAGCGGTACCACATCGAGTGATCGAGCCCGTAGAGCTGGCGCAGCTCGTCGGCGCGGTGCATGGCGTCGGGGTCGCCGCGCGACAGTAGCTCGTCGATCTGCGCGGTGACGCAATCGCCGGGCGGCAGGTCGATGATGATGTAGACCAGCAGGCTGATGATCAGCAGCGTCGGGATCATCAGGAGGATTCGGCGGGCGACGTATTGCAGCACGGCTATTCGACCTCCCGGCCCCAGGAGCGGCCATGGTCGCGCGCGACGCGGACATAGTGGCCGTCCTCGATTTCCGTCCAGAAGACCGGCACGCTGCCGTCGTCGGTGAACGGTGCCGGCCATTGTGCCGGATCCGACGCCTTGCCCTCCATCAACGCCCTGAGATCGAGGCGCTGGCCCGGATCGGGAATCGGCACCGCGGCGACCAGCGCCTTGGTGTAGGGATGGACGGGATTGCGGAACAGTTCGCCCGAGGGTGCGAGCTCGACCAGTCGGCCGGCGCACATGACGGCGATGCGATCGGCGATGTAGTCGACGACGGCGAGATTGTGGCTGATGAAAAGATAGGTGAGGCCCAATTGCTGCTGCAGGTCCTTGAGCAGGTTCAGGATCTGCGCCTGGATCGACACATCGAGCGCCGACACCGGCTCGTCGCAGATCACCATGTCGGGCTTGAGGGCCAGCGAGCGGGCAATGCCGATTCTCTGGCGCTGGCCCCCGGAGAAGGAGTGCGGATAGCGGCTGAGATGACGGCGGTCGAGGCCGACCAGCTCCATCAGCTCGCTCACCATCTCGCGCCGATAGGCGTTGTCGCCGATGCCGTGGATGACCAGCGGTTCGACGAGGATGTCGTAGACCGTCATGCGCGGATTGAGCGAGCCGAACGGGTCTTGGAAGATGAACTGCAGCTTGGTGCGAAAGCGATTGAGCTCCTGCCCTTCCAGCATCATGACGTCGATCTTGCGGCCCCAATCGTCGAACACGACCCGGCCCGCCCCCTCGTTGGGATCGGCTGAAAGGCCGCGCATCAACATCTTGCTGAGCGTGGTCTTGCCGCAGCCCGACTCGCCCACCAGGCCCAGGCATTCGCCGCGTACCACGTCGAAGCTCACGTCGTTGACGGCGCGGATGGTGCGCGTCGTGCCGCCGCCGAGCAGCGACTCGAGCAGCGTGTCGGCCTTGCGGATCGTGAAAGTCTTGGAGAGGTGGCGGACCTTGAGCACCGGCGCATTCGGATTGAAGGTCGCCAACGGTTGGACCTCGGGTTTCTCCTTCAAGAGGTGCCCGGTCGCCGCGGTGATCTCGCGGATCGGCTGGAGCCGTTCGTCCGGCGCCATGTCGAAGCGCGGCACCGCGTGCAGCAGCGCCTTCAGGTAAGGGTGCTGCGGATCGCGGAAGATGTCGCGCAGGCTGGCCGATTCGACGACCTTGCCGCGGAACATCACCACGACGTCGTCGGCCACGTTGGCGACCACGCCGAGATCGTGCGTGATCATCAGCAGCGCCATGCCCAGTTCCTTCTGCAGGTCCTTGATGAGGCGCAGGATCTGGGCCTGGATGGTGACGTCGAGCGCGGTCGTCGGCTCGTCGGCGATGAGAAGCGCCGGCCGGCAGACCAAGGCCATGGCGATCATGGCGCGCTGGCGCAGACCGCCCGACAATTCGAACGGATAGGTGCGCAGCGCCCGCTTCGGATCGGGGAAGCCCACCATGCGCAGCATGTCGCGCGTCAGCTCGGCAATCTCCGGCTTGGTGAGCTTGTTGCGCGAGCGGCCGATCGCCTCCTGCAACTGGTCGCCCAGCGAATGGATGGAGCTGAGCCGGGTGTCGGTGCCGCCGTGCAGCTCGACCGCCTCGCCAATCTGGTCGCCCACCGTGTGAAGGGCGGAGAGCGAGGTCATCGGCTCCTGGAAGATGATCGAGATCTCGCCGCCGCGTATGGCGCGCATCTCCGGGCCCGAGCGGTCGAGCTTGACGATGTCGACCATGCTGCCCGGCTCGCGCGGATCCTCGAACAGGATCGAGCCGGAGGGAATTCTCGCCGTGCGCGGCAGCAGGCCCATGATGGCCTGGCTGCACACCGACTTGCCGGAGCCGGATTCGCCCACCAGCGCCAGCGTCCCACCCGGCGGAATGGAGAACGACACGTTGTCGACGGCCCGCAAGACCCCTTCGTGAACGCCGAATTCGACGGTCAGATTTTCGACGCGCAGCAGATCCGTCATACTCTCTCTTCCTGCCCCGCCACCGAAATTCCCATCGACCGCAGATTCGCCCGCGTCGCCGGTGTGAGCTCGAGCCCGGCTGTCTCCGATGCCTGGGCAGCCCGTTCGACGATATCGTAAAAGCCGTCGAGCGCGGAATCGACCTTGACCAGGCGGCCGCCGGTCGAGCCGACCGCGAGCTGCATCCAGCCGTTGGAGCGATCGCGCTTGGTCGAATAGTAGCTGAGCTTCAGGCGATCCAGCCGGTTCCATTCGACCAAGGCGCCTGCCGGCCCGTCGGCGCACAAGGTTTCACCGCTCAGGATATAGCGCGTGCGCTGCCGCAGCGCCGTGCGCACAAAGAAGGCGGCGAACAGCAGAAAGCCCGCTCCCAGGATCACCGCCAGCCAGCGATTGACGTCGAACGTGAGCAAAGGCGCGCCGCACAGCACGATGCCGGCCGCGGCGCGGAAGTAGTCGGCCCACAGCGTCTGCCGCGAATAGCGCAGATCGGCGGAACTCAAACGCGCGCCTCCCGTGACGCGAACAATTCATGCGCGGCGGACGTTTTGACGCCCTGCGTTCTTTTTAATCTCCCCAGCAACGAGATTAGAAAATCCCAAGCCCTTTCGTCCATCGCAAGATGATGACTGAGAATGCCGATCGGCTCCGGAGTGTGAGATTCCGTCACTCCCCGCGCTGCAGCGAGGAGGCCGACCAGCTGCCCGAGCGCCGCCTCGACACCGACAAAGCCTCGCCCGCCATGCCAGTCGATCAGGTCGAGATGCGTGTTGATCTGCCGCAGACCCTTCACCGGCTCGGGCCTGCGACGCGCACCAAAACTGGACAGGACGGTGAAGCCGATTTCCGGCAGCGCCGGCACCAGGCCGGGCGCCAGGCGATTCCATGGCGGGACCAGAACGCGCAACGGTCCAGAGGGCGGCCGGGTGCCGAACAGGCGCTCCATCGCCAGCCAGCCGGTACCGAGATCGCCCAACACCACCATGGCCGGCCGGTGAAGGCCAAGCTCGCACTTCTTTTCGCCGGATGGCGCATGATTGACGTGGGCGTAGCCGTGCTGCAGCAGGTCGATGCCCGGCTCGCCGGCAAGCCGGGCGGCAAGCGCTGCGGTGGCGTGCGCGGGGACAATCGCCAGCGCCAGCGGCACATCGGCGGTGCGGCGAACGTCGAGCAGGCGCTCCAGCGCCGGGCCGACATCGGCTGCATCGTCGTCCCGCCACCACACCTCGACCTCACGACCGCCCTCACGCCAGCGCGCGAGCTCGTCATCGAGCGCGGCCCACCCGGTCATGCCATCCTCGCCAACAACGCCGCAGTCGCTGCGCCGCCGTCGATGTTGCATGCGGGAAAGCTGCGCAGCGAGGGACCTGCGAGCGCACGCTCGACGGCAGCGGCAAGCGCGCCGTCGGTCAGCTCGCCGGGCTCGACCATCTGCACCATGCCGCGCCGGGCCAGATTCTCGGCCCTCCGCTTTTGCTCGGTCTCGCGCTCCGTCGCAAACGGCACCAGCACGGCGCGCTGGGCGCAGGCCAGGGTCTCGACCACAGTGTTGTAGCCGGCCTGGCTGATCGACAGGGCGGCATTGGACAGCAGCGTGGTGAAGTCGGTCCGCGCGGGTTCGACGATGACGCCCTTGCGCGACTGGCCGTCCAATCTCGCGCGCTCGGTGGCATCGAGATTGGCGCCGAGCAGCAGACGCCAGGTGCGATCGGCAAGCGAGGTCTGCGGCCGCGCGGCAAGGGCTGCGTGCAGCAACGGACCGCCGACTGCCCCGCCGCCCACCGAGACCACGACCTCGCCTTTGCCGTCGCCCGCCACGGCCGGAGCGAGCGCCTGCTCGGCGACGTAGCCGGTATAGTGGGCCCGATCCTTGATGTGGGACCAGGCGGCGAAGCTCATTTCGAGGTCGACGAGCCGTGGATCGGCATGAATGAGGACACCATCGAAATAGGAATCGAAGATCTCGACCGTCTCGGCAATCCTGGCCGCACTCACGGTATCGCGCAGCACATCGCGGATCGACGCCAGCACGCGCGGCCGGCGCGGCAGCACCTTGGCGGTCTCGAGCAGAGGCAAGAGCTCGAAGCGCAGCCGCGTGCGGCCGAACGGGAACTGTTCGGTGACGATCACGTCGGGACCTTCGGCCTGCATGAGACCGATGAGCTCGCGCGTGCGCAGGGCACGAAACGCATCGTCAAGCGGTGTACCGTCGAGCCGCGCCAGGTCGCGCAGGGACGCGTCGGCGGCCTTGAGCGGCGGCAATTGGTGAAAACGCGCCGCGCCGAGATCGAGGCCCGGCACCGGCGCGCCGCCCGATACTACGAGAACGTCGAAGCCGGCTGCCGCCAGCGCGCGAGAGAGAGTGGCGGCGCGACGCAAATGGCCGATGCCAAGCAAATGCTGGACATAAAAGAAGACGCGCTTGCTCACGGCAGATCCAACGGCACGTTGGGCTGCTGGAGGTGGACCTTACCGCTCGGTTCGGCGAGGAAGAAATGCAGGCAGCGCCAGTCGAGCTTGACCGGCGGCCGGCCGGTCATGTCCCAGCCGGTCGCCAGCGCCAGCAGCGCGCGGATCGCGGCCTTGTGCGAGACCGCGACTGCGGGTTGGCCGTCCCGTGCGACTTCGGATGTCCACTGGCCGATGCGCGCCATGACCATGCGTGGCGATTCCCCGCGCGGCGGATGAAAGTCGAGCCCGCGACGCTCGGCATCGAGGAATTTTTCGCCCACGGTCTGCCGCAGATCGGCAAGTGTGTGGCCTTCCCACACGCCGAAGCTCATCTCGCGCAGCCGCGAATCGACCGAGACCGGCGCCGAGGGCTGCAGCAATTCGGCGGTTCGTCGCGCCCGGCGCAGGGGGCTGCTGAAGCGCCTCCAGCCATAGGCAGGCGCCGGCAATCGCCACTGCCGCGCCTCCGCCTCGCCTTTGGCATTGAGCGGCGTGTCAGTCTGGCCCTGCAGCCGGCTGTCTTCGTTCCAGGCCGTCGTGGCGTGGCGCAGCACGGCAAACGACACGCCGTTCATCGCAGGGCCGCCAAGGCCGAGGCGAGGATGCGACCGGCGGCGGCATCGCTGTGATGCGCTGCCACTCGGGCGGCGGCATTGCCGGCAAGCCGCGCGCGCTCTTCCGGATGGTCGAGCAGATCAGCCAGAGCGGCGGCGAACGCCGCGGCATCGCCGACGGCAGTGAGTCGCCCGGTAGTGCCATCCGCCACGACCGCCGGCACGCCGCCGGTGCGGCCGGCGACGACGGGCAATCCCGCGGCCTGGGCTTCGAGAAACGCCATGCCATAGGCTTCGTTGATCGCAGGCCAGACGTAAAGGTCCGCCGATGCATACAACGCAGGCAGCGCCTCCGGCGACACGGTGCCGGCGAACTCGACCCGCTGGCCGAAGGGAGCCATCAGCGCCGCGATCTCGGCCCGCGCCGGGCCATCGCCCACCAGCAGCGCGCGCCAACTGCGCTCGCCCAGCAAATGTAGCGCCTTGGCCAGCACGCGATAGGACTCGAGCTTGTCGCGCGCGCGCATCATGCCGACCGCCAGCAGCAGCGGGACGTCGTTGCGCGGCCGCCGGGTCACCGCAAAGGGCCGGACCTCGAGGAACGGCGGCAGCCACGCCTGCCGCGCGCCCGGGCGCAGGCGCGCCCTTACGCCCGCCATATCGCGCGGATTGACGGTCAGCACCAGATCCGCGGCGGCCAGCGCGCGCTCGACAGCCCGGTGGCCGAGCCGCGTCGCGCCCCAGGCTCGTCGCGGCGCATGCGAGGCCTCGGCCAGCACATAGGGAACGTCAAGGGCGCGGCTGACGATCGGGCCGAGCCAATCGGGCTTGCGGTAATAGCAGTGATAGGTGAACCAGAGATCGAAGCGCTCGGGATGGCGCGCCGGCAAGCGCCGCCAACGCTCGATGAGCCGGGCGGCCTGCGCCCGCGCCCGGCGCTCGCACGCGAGATGCGCCTCGGGCGCCGGCACGCCCGCCGGCACGCGGCTCGCCGCCGGCATCACCACCGTGTGGCCGAGCCGCGTCAGCAACCGGGCAAAGCCCCGCGCCATCTGGCGATCGCCCGACGGCACGGCATGATCGGGTGGCTTGAGCGGCGTGTGCAGCAGCACGCGCATGGCTACTCGGCGGCCTTGACGACCTCGGCGGACTTGGCCGTTGCCGGATAGCCCAGCGCCTCGGCGATGCGGTCGACGCCCGCTTCGTAGGAGAAGCGTGTGCGCACCACCTCGCCGGCACGGGTGGCCAAGCGCCCGCGCAGTGCCGGATCGCGCGCCAGCCGCTCGAGCGCGCGCGCGAGCTGTTCGGGCGCCGCCGGGTCGACCAGCAGACCATTGTCGCCGTCGGCGATGAATTCGCCGATCGCCGCAGCGCGCGTCGAGACGATGGCGAGGCCCTGCTGGGCGGCCTCCATCAGCACGTTCGGCAGACCGTCCTGGTCGCCGTCGGCCGCCTTTTTGGCGGCGAGGACGAAAAGGTCGGCGCGGGCATAGGCGGCAAAGACGCCCTTCTGCGGCTGCGCGCCGAGCCAGCGGCAGCGTGCGGCGATGCCGAGGCGCTCGGCTTGCGCTTTCAGCGCATCGCCCAGTTCGCCGCTGCCGACATGCTCGAAGCGCCAATTGAGGTCGCGCGGCAGGCGGGCCAGTGCATCGAGCAGATCGACATAGCCCTTCTTCTCGACCTTGCGGCCGATCGACAGGATGACGACCGGGTCTTCGGGATCGCTGCCATCTCGACGCGGCCGCGCTCCCAGTCCGGAATGGGGCGGCGGCGGCAGATGCGCCAGATCGAGGCCATGATAGACGAGATGCAGGCTCTGCGGCCGCGGCGCCAGCGCACGCAGATGCTGCAGGCCGGCATTGGTGCAAGTGACCAGCCAGTCGCAATCCTCGAGCTTGTGGCGCAGATCCCATTCGGCGCTGGTCCAGATGTCCTTGGCGTGCGCCGAGACGCCCCATGGCAGGGCGCGCAGCATCGAGGCGTAGCGCGCCACGGACGACGGCGTGTGCAGGAAATGCGAATAGAGCTGTTCGACGGCGTCCGGCATCTCGGCCGCCAGGACCAGTGCCTGACCGAAGCGCCTGATCCTGTTCAACGTGCGATCGCGCGGCAGGTCGCGCAGGAAGGCCGCGAATGCACGGCCATAGCCCGGCAGGCGGCGGGCCTTCCACCACGCGCGCAGCACGCGAACCGGCTCATGCCGCAGATATTCCGGCAGATATTTGACGGCAGCCGTCACCCGCGCGTGCACCGGATGGATGGCGCTGTCGGTCGGATGGCGCATCGACCAGATCTCGAGCGCCACGCCGCGCGCCTCCAGCCCCGCCATCTCCTGGGCGATGAACGTCTCGGTGAGGCGCGGCCAGCACTTCATCACGACAGCCACGCGTGCAACGTCCCCGGCCTTCATGGAATCAACCATACGCAAACTTCGAACCGGTCAGGAGATCGCCCTGACCGTCGTCGGATCCGGCTCGGCCTGGGGCCCCGGCGCGGCCGGCGCCCCGAGTGGCGCGATCTCGACCGGCAGCGGGCCGCGGTGCGGATGATTGAACGAGCGCGCCACCAGGCGGCAGACATTGGGCAAGCCGTCGAGAAGGCCGGGCACGATGACGTCGCTCGGCAGGCCCTGCTGCGGCAGCTGCCGCAGCGCCGTCGCCATGAGATGCGGCGCGCGGCCCGCATTGGCGTCGAGCATTTCGATCAGGCCGAGATTGCGCGCGGCGCGAGCCCGGATGAACTGCTCGAGCCTTGGCCTGGTGCGCGGCACGATGATGGCCTTCTTGTCGAACGAGAGAATCTCGCAGAACGTGTTGTAGCCGCCCATCGCCACCACGCCTGCCGCCTGCTGCATCAGGGCGCCAAGGTTGTTGGTGAAGGTGAGCGTGCGGATGTTCCTGAATTTCGCGGCACGCTCCTTGAACGCCTCGCGCGCCGTGGCCGACATGAACGGGCCGAAAACGATCACCGCGCCGTACGGGATATGCGGGTCGGACTCGTACGCCGACAGCACCCAGTCGACCAGGTCGACGCCATCGCCGCCGCCGCCCGGCGTCACCAGGATGAACGGACCGTCGACCTCCTCGAGCTCGTGCGGCTTGTCGGTGTGCAGCGGCAGGTCGCGCCGCAAGTAGCCGGTATAGATCGTCTTGTGGCGCACCGAGGCCGGCAGGTTGAGCCCGGCCAGTGGCTTGTTGACCTGCGGCAGGCCATAGGCCCAGATCTCGTCATAGAGATCGCGCAACGCCGGCATGACGTTCTTGCGTTCCCATTCGGCGGCGAGCTGCAGCGGCTCGTCCATCACGTCGCGCAGGCCGTAGACCAGCGGCGTGCCGAGCTCCTTCAGGAGCTTGAGCGCCGGCATGACTTCGCCGCGCAGGCCGAGCGGCTCCTTGTCGACGATGAAGAGATCGGGCCGATAGATGTCGGCGGTATCGCGGATGATCCGCGCGCGGATCTCGAGCGTATGCTCGACGCCCAGCCGCAGATTGGCCGAATCGTATTCGCCGGTGTCGATCTGCTTGACCACGCCCGGGATGCGCACGAAGTCGATGCCTGAGCGGAACTCGTACGAGCCGATGACCGGCGAGCCCGAGATGATCAGGACCGAGATCGAGCTGTCGGCGGCGACGATGGCGTTGGCGATGGTGCGGCAGCGGCTGACATGGCCGAGACCGTACGAATCGTGGCTATAGAGCAGCACACGCTTTGACCGGGTGCTTGCGGGCATGCGACGCCTCTCCCCCTGGCCGTAGCGCCTCCAGCCCGACCGGTGAACTTGAGCCGACTATGCCACAATGCAGATGCCACGCGAACCCCTGCCGCGAGGCCAAAAAATCGAATGTAATCAATGTGCTGATCTAATATAGGGTGAGAGCGGACGATGGCCTGGACGCGACCGCACGGGATTCGATGAACCGCAGTCTGTTTACCTATATCTGGCGCTACAGCCGGTCCGAGCAGATCGTGATCCTGGGTCTCGTGGTGCTGGCCCAGATCTTCTATTTCCTGTCGCTCAGCGTGCCGAAGTCGATCGTCAACAACGGCATATCCGGCAACGCCTTCAAGCACCACACGACGATCCCCTTCCTGGTCTTCGAGCTCGACCTCCGCCACATCTCGCCGCACTGGTTCTGGCACATCTTCGACGGCTTCCAGGTCGACCAGATGACCTATCTGTTCGTCATGAGCTTCGTCTTCCTGGCCGCCGTGATCATCAACGGCCAGTTCAAGAAGAGCATCAACACCCAGAAGGGCCGCATGGGCGAGCGCATGCTGCGCCGCCTGCGCTACGAGCTCTACGACCGCATCCTGCGTTTTCCCGCAGCGCATTTCCGCAAGGTCAAGCAGGCCGAGCTCGCCACCATGATCAAGGACGAGGTCGAGCCGCTGGGCGGCTTCATCGGCGACGCCTTCGTGCAGCCGATGTTCCTGGGCGGCCAGGCGCTGACGGCGATCATCTTCATCATGCTCCAGAACTGGATGCTCGGCATCGTGGTGCTCGTGCTGCTGGCGGTGCAGATGATCATCATCCCGCGGCTGCGCAAGCCGGTGCTGATGCTCGGCCGGCAACGCCAGATCTCGGCGCGCCTGCTCGCTGGCCGGATTGCCGAGACGGCTGACGGCGTGAACGAGATCCACGTGCACGGCGCGGCCAACTACGAGCGCGCCGACATCTCCGAGCGGCTCGGGCACATCTTCAAGATCCGCTTCGACCTCTATAACAAGAAATTCGTCGCCAAGTTCTGGAACAATTTTCTGTCGCAGGCGACGCCGTTCGCGATCTACCTGCTGGGCGGCTATTTCGCCATCACCGGCAAGATGGACGTCGGCGCCGTGGTCGGCGTGCTGCTCGCCTACAAGGACCTGCCGTCGCCGATCAAGGAGCTGATCGACTGGGACCAGCAGCGCCAGGACGTGCAGATCAAGTACGAGCAGGTGATCGACCAGTTCCAGCCCGAAGGCATGATGCCCGAGGAGCTGCAGGCACTGCCCGAGGGGCCGCCGCCGCCACTCGGCCACGAGATCGTGCTCACCGGCGTAACGGTCTCCGAAGACGGCAGGGTGAAGCAGCTCGATTCGGTCACGTTGACGCTGTCCACCGATTCGAAGGTCGCCGTGATCGGCGGCGGCGGATCGGGGAAGGACGTGCTGGGCCAGGTGCTGGCGCGGCTCGTGCTGCCGTCGAGCGGCACGATCAAGATCGACGGCAACGACTTCTACAGCATTCCCGAATACGTTCTGGGCGCGCGCACGGCCTATATCGGGCAGGATACCTATCTCTTTCCACAAAGCGTCCGCGACAATCTGCTGTTCGGGCTCAAGCATCGGCCGATCGCGGCCGCGACGTATGACGATTCGATACGGTCGGCGCGCGAGACGTTCTGGAAGGAGTCCGAGCGCGCCGGGAACCCGATCCTCGATCCCAATGCCGACTGGATCGACTATGAGCTCGCCGGGGCCACCGGCCCCGCCGACCTGCTGCCCTGCATCGTGCATGCCTTGAAGCAGGTCGAGTTCGATGAAGACATCTATTCGCTGGGCCTGCGCGGCACGATCGATGCCAACAGGCGGCCTGACCTTGCCGAGAAGTTCCTGCACGCCCGGCATGCCATGCACGGCCGGTTGCAGGACGCCGCTTATGCCGGCCTGGTCGAGCCGTTCAACGCCGAGAAATACAACAAGAACCTGTCGGTGGCGGAGAACCTGCTGTTCGGCACGCCGCTCGGCAAGCAATTCGACGGCGACGGCCTCGCCGCCAATCCCTACGTGCAATCCGTCCTGAAGGCCACGGCGCTCGATCACGACCTGCTGCGGATGGGCCTGTCGATCGCCGAAACCATGGTCGAGCTCTTCTCCGGCCTGTCGCCCGACAACCCGTTGTTCGAGCAATACAGCTTCATCTCGGCCGACGAGTTGCCCAATGTCCGTCTGCTGCTGCAGCGTCTGGGCGGCAAGGGCGTCGAGGCCGTGCCCGAGGCCGACCGGCCTCGCCTGATGACCTTGCCGCTGCGCTACATCGAGGCACGCCATCGCCTCGGCCTGATCGACGCGGCCATGGAAGAGCGCGTCCTGGCGGCCCGCCGCGCTTTCGCCGAGGGCCTGCCCAGCCACCTGCGCGGCGCCGTCGAATTCTACGATTTCCAGCGCTACAACAGCGCCGCCACCCTGCAGGACAACCTGCTGTTCGGCCGCCTGGTCTACGGCCAGGCACAGGCCGATCAGCGCATCGGCACGCTGACGTCGGAGGTGCTGGCCGAGCTCAAGCTGCGCGACGCGGTGATCGATGTCGGCCTCGACTACAATGTCGGCGTGGCCGGCCGGCGCTTGCCCGCGACCCAGCGCCAGAAGCTCGGCATCGCCCGCGCGCTCGTCAAGCGGCCGCAGATGCTGGTCGTCAACGAGGCCGTCGCGGTGTTCGACGGGCGCAGCCAGGACCGCATCCGCGACAACATCCTGCAGGCCGCCAATGGACGCGGCGTGGTGTGGATCGCGAACCGGCCGAGCCAGGCCGAGGCCTTCGACCAGGTGATCGTCATGGAGGGCGGCCGCGTCGTGGCGCAGGGAGCGCGCAAGGAATTGGAGCAGCGTGGCGGTGCGTACGCCGAGCTCATGGCCTCGGCGTAACGGGGAATTCAGGAGGACGCGATGAACCTCAACGAGGAAGTCGAGATTCTCAAGGGCGTGCCGATCTTCGCCAAGATGGAGCCGGCCAAGCTCAAGCTGTTGGCCTTCACCGGCGAGCGCATGACCTTCGCCGAGGGCCAGGAGCTGTTCCATCAGGGCGACCAGGGCGACGCCATGTACGTGATCCTGGCTGGTGTGGCCGACGTGCTGATCGACTCGCCGGGCGGTCAGATCACCGTGGCGCAGCTCAGGAAGAACAACTTCGTGGGTGACATGGCGATCCTGGGCGACGTACCGCGCACCGCCACCATCAAGGCGCGCGAGCCGCTCACGACGCTCAAGATCTCCAAGGACATGTTCTATCGGCTGGTCACCGAATTCCCGCAAATGGCGATCGAGATGATGCGGGAGCTGGCGCACCGCCTGGAGGACACCAACAAGAAGCTGCGCGCCGCCACCGCCAACAGGGCCGCCTGACAAGACGAGACATGAGCCGGCTCGACAGCTTCATCGCGCGCATGCAGGCGCAGCGCGACTGCCTCAATTTCCTTAAACCCGTCATCGAACGCATTCCCGGCCCGATCCTCGAAGTCGGCCTCGGCAACGGCCGTACCTACGATCACCTGCGTGAGCTCTTTCCCGGTCGCGATATCTACGTGTTCGAACGCAAGGTGGCGGCCCACCCCGACTGCATTCCACCGGACGACCGGCTGTTCTCGGGCGACGCCGACAAGACGATCCCGCTGGCGGCGGCGAGGCTCGGCGCCAGTGCGGCCCTGATCCACACCGACCTCGGCACCGGCGATCATGCAGCCAACATGGCGATGGGGAAATGGCTCGGTCCTGCGCTCGATACGCTGGTCGCGCGCGGCGGCTACGTCCTCGCCAACCAGCCGCTCGACGTGGCGCGGTGGCGGCGCGAGCCTGATCCTCCCGGCGTCCCGAGAGACCGGTATTTTATCTATCGAGCGGGTTAGTGGCCGAACAGGCGCACCAGCGCCAGCAGCACGATTGCACCGACCACCGAACCGATGAAGCCCGCCGGCTGGCCGACCCGGTAGATGCCGAGCGCCTGGCCACCGTACGTGGCGATCACCGAGCCGACGATGCCGATCAGGACCGTGATCCAGAAGCCGTGCAGGTGCGGGCCAGGACCGATCCAGCGCGCCAGCAGGCCGATCACGAAGCCGATCAGGATGATGCCGATGATGTGGAACATGCTGGCGCTTCCTTTCCCTAGACCTCGAATGTCGCCATGACCGGCACGTGGTCGGAGGCCTTGTCCCAGTCGCGCAGGTCCATGTCGATCTTGTGGCTGCTGATCGTGCCCTGCAGGGCGGGACTGGCCAGGATATGGTCGAGCCGGCGCCCGCGATTGGACTTGCGCCAATCGTTGTTGCGGTAGCTCCACCAGGAATAAAGCTTGGTGTCGGCCGGAACGAAGCGCCGCGGCACGTCGATCCAGTCCATCGCCGCCATCATCTTGCCGAACAGCTCGACTTCGATGGGCGTGTGCGAAACCACGCTCAGAAGCTGCTTGTGGCTCCAGACGTCGTGCTCGAGCGGCGCCACGTTGAGGTCGCCGACGGCGATGCGACGCAGGCCCTTGCGGGCGCCCTTCTTCGGCCTGCGATTGACATACCAATCCGCGATCTCACGGTAGAAATCGAGCTTGTGCGCGAACTTCACGTTCTGGGCGGGGTCGGGAACGTCGCCACCCGCCGGGATATAGAGATTGTCGAGCAGGATGGGATCGCTGCTGACGTCGAGCGCGACCTCGATGTGCCTGCAATCCTCCTTGCCGCAGCGATGATGGATCGACATCGCATGGAACGGCACTTTGGAAAGGATGGCGACGCCATTGTAGGACTTCATGCCCTGGATCAGCCGGTGCTTGTATCCCAGCACCTCGAACGCCATGTGGGGAAAGTGCTCATCGGGACACTTCGTCTCTTGTAGGCAGAGAACGTCGGGCTTGCGCAGCCTGAGGTAGCGTTCGACATTGGCGATGCGCAGGCGGACCGAGTTGATGTTCCAGGTGGCGATGCTGAGACTCATTGCCCGGCAATATAGTTAGACAACGGAGGCCCTGCCATGGAGCTGGAAGGTCCGGAGAGCACCAACATCGAGGATCGCCGCGGCGACGGTAGCGGCTTCGGTGGCATGGGCGGCGGCTTTGGCGGCGGTGGTTTCGGCGGTTTTGGCTACGGCGGCGGCGGCTTCGGCCTGCCCATTCCCCTGCCCCTGTTCCGCGGCGGTTTCGGCATCGTGGCCTTCATTATCCTGATGATCGTGCTGAACGGCGGCGCGGGCGGATTGCTCGACAGCATCACCGGAGCGAACTCGGGCTCCGTCCCGGCGCAGACGCGTTCGGCCACGCGTTCCACCGCCAGCGACCCCGAGACCCAGTTCGTGGCGCGCGTGCTGGGCAGCACCGAGAGCGTGTGGGGCAGCTATTTCCAGCAGATGGGGCAGCATTATGTGCCGCCACGGCTGGTCCTGTATCGCGGCGCAACGCAAACCCAGTGCGGCCGCGGCAGTGCGGCGATGGGGCCGTTCTACTGTCCACCCGATCAGCGCGTGTATATCGACCTGTCGTTCTTCGACGAGCTCGCGCAGCGCTTTCACGCGCCCGGGCAGTTCCCGCAGGCCTATGTGATCGCCCACGAGGTCGGCCATCATGTGCAAAACCTGCTGGGCATTTCCGGCAAGGTGGCCCAGCTCTCCTCACAAATGAGCCGGCGCGACGCAAACGCACTGTCGGTGCGCACCGAGCTGCAGGCCGACTGCCTTGCCGGCGTATGGGCCTATCATGCCGAACACGACCAAGGTCGCCTGAAACTCACCGACGGCGACGTCGAACAGGCGATCACCGCCGCAACCTCGATCGGCGACGACCGCCTGCAGCAGCAAGCGCAAGGTCGGGTCGTGCCCGACAGCTTCACTCACGGCACGAGCGAACAGCGCGTGCGCTGGCTGGAGCGCGGCCTTCAGACCGGCGACATCAAGAGCTGCGACACCTTCAGGGCGCAGCAATTGTGATCGGACGCGACGCTCAGGTGTAAGTGACGCTCACCGTCCCGCACTTGTCGACGAAGCCCTGCAAGGTGTCGCCCGCAACAACGGCGGCGACGCCCTCCGGTGTGCCGCTGTAAATCAGGTCGCCGGCCGCCAGGCTCACCAGGCCCGAGAGATAGGAGATCGTCTCGGGCACGCTCCAGATCAGCGCGTTGAGGTCCGACTTCTGGCGGGTCTTGCCGTTGACGTCGAGCTGGATGGTGCCCTTGTCCGGATGGCCGATCTGGCTCGCCGGATAGATCGTGCCGATGGGCGCGGACTGGTCGAAACCCTTGCCCATGTCCCAGGGCCGTCCCATGTCCTTGGCCTGGTTCTGCAGGTCGCGGCGCGTCATGTCGAGACCGACGGCATAGCCGAATACATGATCGAGCGCCTTCTCGACCGGGATATTGGCGCCGCCCGACTTCATGCAGACGACGAGCTCCATCTCATGGTGCAGGTTCTTGGTCGCCGGCGGATAGGGGATCCTGGTGGGGTTCTTCGGGTCGTTGCAGATCACGATGGCGTCGGCCGGCTTGGTGAAGAAGAACGGCGGCTCGCGGTCGGGATCATGGCCCATTTCCCGGGCGTGGGCGGCGTAATTGCGGCCGACGCAGAAAATGCGGCGCACCGGGAACAGATCGGAGGTCCCGTGGACCGGAACGCCGACCGTGGCCGGCGCTTTCACGACATAGCCCATATCCTTATATCTCCTCGAAACGCGAGCCTTTATGGAGCCCGATGGAAGCCGATTCAATGTCCGATCCCGACGTTTTGACCGTGCAGGCCGACACTGGCGATTCGGCGCTCGGCTGGGCGATCCTTGGGGCAAGGCGCTGGCGCTGCGCGTTGGGCGCCGGCGGCGTACGGGAAGACAAGGTCGAGGGCGATGCCGCCACGCCGGCCGGGGAATACCCTCTGCGGCACATCTATTTCCGCAACGACCGGCTGGTCCTGCCCAAATCGGCCCTGCCGGCGCGACCGATCAACGAGCACGACGGCTGGTGCGACGACCCGCGATCGCCGTCCTACAACCGGCTGGTGCGCATCCCCAACGAATGGAGCCACGAGAAGATGTGGCGCGAGGACGGGCTGTACGATGTCGTCGTGGTGGTGGGCTACAACGACGACCCGCCCGAGGGCGAATGGGGCAGCGCAATCTTCCTGCATATCGCGCGGGACGACATGGGCCCGACGCGCGGTTGCGTGGCCTTCGCCCGCCAGGACCTGCTCGAATTGCTGCCGCTTCTCACACCGAACACGCGGCTGCGCGTGTTGTCGCTGCCGTCGGCAGAACAGAAAACCGCCTCGTCGGATGACGACGACATGAAGCAGTTCGAAGATTTCGACGAGAAGGACTGGTAGCCGCTAACCGACCATGCGGCTGATGGTGCGCGCGGTATAATCGACCAGCGGGATGATGCGCGCATAGTTGAGCCGCGTCGGACCGATCACGCCGATGGCGCCCAGGATGCGCTCCTGTGAATCGCGGAATGGGGCCACGACCATCGAGCAGCCGGTGTTGGCGAACAGCGGATTGTCGGCGCCGATGAAGATCTGCACGCCTTCGCCCGCATTGGCGAGCTCGAGCAGGCGCACGAAGCTTTCGCCGCGCTCCAGCGCATCGAACAGGGCGCGCACACGCTCGAGATCGGCGATCGCGGTGATGTCTTCGAGCAGGCGCGCCTGGCCGCGGACGATCAGCGCACTGCCCGGCTCGCCGGCCCAGCTCGCCAAGCCCGATTCGATCACGCGCGCGGTGAGTTCATTCAGCTCGGTGCGCTTGCGCCGTAGGTCCTCCTGGATCTGGCGGCGTGCTTCCTCGAAGGTGCGGCCGATCAGTCTGGAATTGAGATAATTGGTCGCTTCCACGAGCGCCGACGCCGGCATGCCGATCGGGATGTCGATCAGGCGGTTCTCGACCTGGCCGGCCTGGTTGACGGTGACGACCAGCGCGCGGCCCGGGCCGAGATAGACGAACTCAATGTGCTTCAGCGGCTGCTCGGTCTTGGGCGCCATCACCAGGCTGGCGCAGCGCGATAGCCCGGACAGCAGGCTCGTCGCCTGTTCGAGCGCTTCGTTGACGCTGCGGCCGACGGCAGCGCAGCGCGCCTCGATGCTCTCGCGCTCGTCTTCCGAGATGTTGCCGACCTCCAGCAGTCCGTTGACGAACAGCTTCAGCCCCGCCTCGGTTGGCAACCGGCCGGCCGAGGTGTGCGGCGCGTAGAGCAGGCCGAGGTCCTGCAGGTCCGCCATGATGTTGCGGATGGTCGCCGGCGATAGCGTCTCGGTGATGCGTCGTGTCAGCGAGCGTGAACCGACCGGCTCGCCGGTCTCGACATAGCTCTCAACGACGAGACGCAAGACTTCGCGCGCCCGGTCGTTCAGCTCGGCGACCGAGGCGGCCTGGCGCTGCACACCGGATGTCGGCTCCTTGGGGCCGGTCGCTGGAAGGTTGAGGCGATGGATCGCCATGGTGAAAAATGTAGGTATTGCGGCAATGCCGGTCAACGTAGGGGAAGCGCCTTAAGGTGTCCGAAAGTATGGCCCTGTAGTAAGATCAGGCTGTGTTCTTCGCTCGCTACCGCTTTCAGGACCCCAAGACCGAACACAATATATTCGTTGGCCGGTGGTCATACCTTTGGGCCGGCCTTTTGGGCTTCATCTACGTGATCTGGAAGGGAATGGGCGTCCGGGCGCTCCTGGCCCTGGCGATCAATATCGGCCTTGCCATCCTGTTGGTGGCGGTTTCCGCCGTGACCTCGTTCGTCTTGCCGGCCAAACAGCAGTTTTTCGTCATCCTGGTCGGCGTCCCGGCGGCGATCGCGTTCCAGGGCACGATAATGGTCAACATCATCCGGGACGGCTATCGCAAGCGGGGCTGGAAAGTCCGCGCCAACGAGTAGATTGCCCTATCCTGCCAGCTTGTCCTGACCGCCGGCATTGGCCATAAGCCTCCCCAATCATCAGGAGCAAGACATGCGCCCGTCAGGCCGCGCCCCCGACCAGCTGCGCAAGGTTTCCCTCGAACCCGGCTTCTCGCGCCATGCCGAGGGCTCGTGCCTGATCAAGTTCGGCGACACCCACGTGCTGTGCACCGCCTCGGTTGACGAAAAGGTGCCGCCGTGGATGCGCAACTCGGGCCGCGGCTGGGTGACCGCCGAATACGGCATGCTGCCGCGCTCGACCCACACCCGAACCGATCGCGAGGCCGCGCGCGGCAAGCAGTCGGGCCGCACGCAGGAGATCCAGCGCCTGATCGGCCGCGCATTGCGCGCCGTGGTCGACCTGTCGGCGATGGGCGAGCGCCAGATCAACATCGACTGCGATGTGCTGCAGGCCGACGGCGGCACGCGCACTGCGAGCATCACGGGCTCCTGGGTCGCGCTGCATTTCGCCTACGAGCGGCTGGTCAAGGAAGGCAAGCTCGCCGCCAATCCGATCACCGGCCAGGTCGCCGCCGTGTCGTGCGGCATCTGGGAGGGAACGGCGGTGCTCGACCTCGACTATCCCGAAGATTCCAAAGCCCAGGCCGATGCCAATTTCGTGCTGACCGGCGATGGCGGTATCGTCGAGGTGCAGGGAACCGCGGAGGAAAGGCCGTTTAGCGAGCCGCAATTCATGGAATTGCTGGGGCTGGCCAAGAAGGGCGTGGCCGAACTCACCCGGCTGCAGCGTGTCGCCATCGGCAGGCCCTGATGGCCCGCCGCTTCACCGGCGCCAAGCTGGTCGTGGCCACCCACAATCGCGGCAAAGCTGGCGAGATCAGGACCATGCTGGCCCCGTTCGGCATCGAGATCGTCTCGGCCGCCGATCTCGGCCTGCCGGCGCCGCCCGAGACCGGCACGACCTATCGTGAGAACGCAACGATCAAGGCATTGGCCGCCACACGCGCCTCAGGCCTGCCCGCGCTGGCCGACGACGCCGGCATCAGCGTGAAGGCGCTCGACGGTCAGCCCGGCGTCTACAGCGCCGATTGGGAAGGCCCGGGCCGCGACCCCATGGTCGCCATGCGGCGCATCCAGGACGAGTTCGCCAAGCGCCATATTCCCGATACCGACACCGCGCGCGCTGCGACCTTCCACTGCGTGTTGGCGCTCG
>Ga0070738_10003617_pt1 | contig 19937 bp, 16 predicted proteins | sample Coa_R2_2_FD_66446 | JGI IMG/M metagenome (GOLD analysis project Ga0070738, IMG submission 66446) | Surface soil microbial communities from Centralia Pennsylvania, which are recovering from an underground coalmine fire - Coalmine... | ecosystem: Environmental > Terrestrial > Soil > Unclassified ... | reverse complement strand
GTCCGTGACGAACCCATGCCCGGTATGACCAGGAAAGGAGCAGGAGGGATGAGCGCTTTTCCTGCCTGGGACGAACGGCCCGCGGTGACCACCCCCATGACGGCCACCGTGACGAACAATAGCAACGGGACATCACGAAGTGACAGCAAGCGGACAAAACGAATTTTTCACAACTGGATGACCAATTCTACCAGGCGAACGCCATGATACAGTGACGAACAACGTTCTGCCAGATGACCATCAATGTGCTTCGGTTTCACCAAATGGTAATTTCGGTGAATGTTCGACGCTGTTTCAGGCCAATGGTAGGATTTTAGTGCGAAGGATGGGAATTGGGGAGCAGTCTCCAAGTCAGCCCGCTCGCAGCGCCGCCCCGCCCTCTCGCCTTTCTGTACATTCGTTGGCCGGGTTGAGGGCATTTTGTAACTTGCCAAGGGGTTCTGCCGCGTTGCCACCCAAGGTTTGCCGAACATGAAACGCATGTGCTGACTTCATAGCAGACGGACTACGATGTGATGGCCAGGAAGGTTTGCCGCTTCCTCGAAATCGGAACCATAGTTTTGCCATGAGAACTCTCGCCATTTTTGCAGCGACCAGAGGAACGACATGGGCGATCTCGCGCTTTTCCTGGCAAACCTTTGGTGACAACGCGGCCACAGGCACGGGCAATGGTTCTCATCAGCCCGCTTGCCACGAAGGTTGGCCGCGTTCTCACGCGCAAAGCAGACCAACGAGGCGCTGCTGGAGGGACAGAAAAGCCCAACAAGGCCGTGCTCACTGCCGACATTGCCGCAAAGGGGGGCCGAATGTGTGTCGCGGCACAGTTTTGTGGCAATCTGGCAATACCTCTCGGCAAGTTACACTGGCCACTGTTGAGGGATAATTAAAGCGGGATACCTCTGCGAATAAGAACTGCCGGATCTCCTCTGGACTGGACAAACCAATCCGAGGAGACCTAGCATGGCACACATTCATCACAACAGAAATGGGTGCCACAATGAAGAAAGACGCAGAGGTGCAACTGTACATGCGCGAACGACGAAAAGGTACTACCCAGGAATTGGCGGCGGCGCGGACGGGTATGAGTGTGAAAACGGCTCGGCGCTATGAGCGGTTGGGAAAGCTACCCAGTCAACTGAAAACGCCCCGGACCTGGAGAACACGGGAGAACCCCTTTGAGGCGGTGTGGCCCTGGGTGGTGGAGCAGTTGGAGCGTGACTCGGCCCTGCAAGGAGCGACGCTGTTCGCCGAACTGTGCCACCGTCATCCAGGCCAATTCCGCTCCACCCAGGTGCGCACGCTCCAGCGGCACATTGCCCAATGGCGGGCGCAGCACGGCCCGGAGCGGGAGGTCATCTTCGAACAGGTCCACGTGCCTGGGGAGCGGGCGCAGTCCGATTTCACGCACATGAGTGATCTGGAGGTGACGATCCAGGGGCAACCTTTCCCGCATCGCGTGTATCACTTCGTGCTGACCTACTCGAACGTGGAAGCCGTTCAGGTCTGCTTCGGCGAGACATTTGAGGCATTAGCCGAAGGGATCGAGCAGGCCCTCTGGCAAGTCGGTGGGGTGCCCGCCCAGCATCGCACCGACCATTTGAGTGCAGCGATTCGCCATTTGCCAACCGAGGAGCAGGAGACGTTTTCCGAACGGTATCTGGCGCTCATGCGACACTATGGCATACAGCCCACCTGGAACAATGCGGGGGTCGCCCACGAAAATGGCGATGTCGAGCAAGCCCATTACCGCTTCAAGGAGGCAGTTGATCAGGGGCTGCGGGTGCGTGGCAGTCGGGACTTTGCTTCCCGCGCCGCCTACGAGCGCTTCCTCCAAGACCTGGTGCGCAACCGCAATCTCACACGGCACGCCCACTGGCAAGAGGAGCGCGCGGCGCTGCGGCCTTTACCGCGTCAGCCGCTGGCGCCCTGCCGCGAAGTGCGAGTGATGGTCAGTCGCTTTAGCACCATCCGGGTGCTGGGCAGAACGTATTCCGTGCCATCGCGCCTGATTGGCACGGAGGTGCTGGTGCGCGTGCGCGCCGAGCAGGTGGAGGTCTTTGTAGGCACCAGCCAGGTGTTGACCTTGCCACGCGTGCAAGGCGCGCTGACCCATGCGATCAACTACTGGCATGTCATCTGGTCGCTCGTCCGTAAACCAGGGGCATTCGCCCATTATCGCTACCGCGAGGAGTTGTTTCCGAGCCTGACTTTCCGCCTGGCCTACGATGCCTTACGCGCGCAGGTACCGCTGCAAGCGGATCGACACTATGTGCGTCTGCTGCATCTGGCGGCCACCACCTCGGAAGCCGAGGTGGAGACGGCTCTAGCCTTGCTCCTGGAGTCCAGCCAGGCGCCTACCTTCGATGCGGTGCGCGACCTGGTTCGTTTACCGCAAGTGCCCACTCTGGGGCCAGTCCAGGTGGACTTCCAGCCCTACGACCAGTTGCTGCCCTCGCAACGGGAGGTGTCTCATGCCTAATCGCCAGGCGGAATTACGTACCATGCTGCATGAGCTGCGCTTGCCGACGATGGCTACTGCCTGCCCAGAGGTGGCCCTCAAAGCCGCCAAAGAAGGACTCTCGCATGAAGCCTTTCTCTACGAACTGGCACGCCTGGAGTGTGAGGGGCGTCAGCAGCGCCGGATTGATCGCCTGCTCGCACAATCGGGGCTGCCCCAGGAGAAGACCTTTGCGACCTTCCAGATGGACCGCTTGCCTCTGGCGATGCGGGGACAGATCGAACGGTTGCGCACGGGAGCCTTTGTGGAAGAAGCCACCAATGTCGTTGCGGTGGGTCCGCCCGGAGTTGGGAAAAGTCATGTTCTCGCGGCAGTAGCGCATGACCTCGTGCAGCCAGGCTATGCCGTCCTCTGGACGCCAACGGCGCACCTGATCCAACGCCTGCTGGCTGCCAAACGAGATCTACGACTTCCGCAAGAGTTAGCCAAGCTGCATCGCTATGCCTGCCTGGTGTTAGATGACATCGGGTACGTGCAGCATGATCAGGACGAAATGGAGGTGCTGTTTACCTTACTCAGCGACCGCTATGAACAAAGAAGCGTGCTGTTATCAACCAATCTCGTGTTCTCCGAGTGGGAACGCATCTTCAAGAACCCGCTGACCACGGTAGCGGCGATTGATCGGGTGGTGCATCACTCGGTGATCTTGGATATGATGCAGGTGCCCAGTTATCGCGTCCAGCAAGCCACGCGAGAACAGGCAGCCGAGGCCGGTGTCGGCACATGAGGGCCAGATTCCCGACGGCCCTGTCCAGGACGGAGTGCATGAACCCGTAGGAAGCCAGGTAAAGCGCAGGCGCTTCGCGCGTAATTGTCGTAAGCCGGGCAGAAGAGGCGAGGATCTGCCAGGACCAGCAACAGGTCACGAGGTTGCTACGGAGGAGAGCGATGCAGATTGCCAGTATTGCAGACCATCTGGAGTTGGTGCTGGTGATTGCCGAGTGGCACTTTGCCGAGTGGGGACACCTGGACCCGGACGGCACGCTCGCATCGTGGACGGAGGGCTTAGGGCAACGCACCAGGCGGGAGGCTATTCCCACCACCTATGTGGCCCTGGAAGGGAGCGAACTGCTGGGATCAGTCACCCTGGTGGAGCAGGATATGCTCACGCGCCCCGATTTGTCGCCGTGGGTGGCCGGAGTGTATGTCGCGGCAGCCCAGCGGCAGCGCGGCATTGGCAGTGCCTTGGTTTGCCACGCCGTTCGCCAGGCAGCGCAGATGGGGGTAAAACGGCTGTACCTGTATACCCATCCGGCTCGTGCGTTTTACTTGAAGCTGGGATGGCAGCTTCTGGAAGAGGCCGTGTATGAGGGGCGACCAGTCGCCATTATGATGATGGAGACGGCGAACGCAGTCTAAATGCGAGCCATGAGGGCACGCGAGAAAAGGAGGCGCACTGCTAAGTGATCTGGTAGCACTCGTGAGGAAACGGATCGGTAGTTCTTATTCGCAGCAGGATGCCAGGGTAGTTGACTTTCAACATGGCTGGCTTATTCCAGGCTTTGCCCAGGAAAAGCGCCAGCTCCGCTTTGCCCACCGTGAAGGCCAGCATACCCTGGGCCGAGAGAGCAAACTTCATCTGAAGACCCAGCACCTCCTGATAGAAAGCCCGGCCTTTCTCGACAGCGTCAGCAGGAAGGAAAAAGTGATCAAAAAGCTGCATGAGCGCGTTCCTTTTCTTTCTTTTTATCGAGATGGTTCAGCGAGCAGATTCCCCTGTCGATGCGCCTTTCGCCAAGCCAGCAAACGCTGGCGCTCCTCAGTGGGCCAATGTTCGGTTGCCACTGAGAACGCCACGCCAGAGAGGTTGCCCTTGTGTGCCTCAAAGAATGCACCAATCTGGTCGGGATAGACATCGGACAGTTCGCGCAGCAGCCAGCCCACCCCTTTTTGCACATAATACCGCCGATCATCCACGCAGGCAGTGACCAGCGGCAGCACGCGATCAAGCGATAGAAGTGAAGATGGCTTCTTTGCCTCACGAATCAGGCTCACCAGCGAGAGCCGCCGCAGCCATTGCTCATCAGCAGCGTTCCATGCTTCAAGCTGAGCATAGACCTCTGTCGGGCGCTGGGCCAGCAGGTAGGAATAGATCGTTGAAAGTTCATCCGAGTGCGCCCAATTCTCGACGCGGCTCGACCAGCGCGCCAGCACCGGCCAGACCTCCGGGGCGATCCTGGCTTTTCGCCTGCTATAGTGCATCAGCGCGGCACTCATCACCTCAAAATACGGAGATGAGAACCAGATGTCGCTCCAGATCGCCAGCACCTCATCTGCCGGCTGGCTGGAGAACGAGAACGGCTCTTGCAGCGCCTTGCTGAGGACCGGTACTTTGATGGCCAGAAAGTCCAACTGCGACTTCATGTAATTTTTGAGGGCTGGCACCTGATCGGGGTGCCCCAATGGCTGAAGCCTGGCAAGCACTTCAGCATGGTAAGATGAAACGCCCAAACTGCCCCTGTTTTCCATCCATTCCCGGCCCACTTTTGAACCTCCCTTGCTCAAGGAGAAAGCGGTGTTCATGCGCCAAGCATACTCGAATATTCGTTCTACGTCAAGGGCTGAGTGATGGCTAGAAAGGACGTCATATTACTCCTGGCTGGTCCCCACAAGCCACTGCACTGCTCCGTATAATACTCCATCCTCCAGGCTGCGAAGCCGAGCCGGGAACCCCCATCATACCGGAGGAACTGATGTCATTCTGGAGTAGAGAAGCAGTGATTAGTCGGAAAAGTCAAGCCACCATGATGGATCTCACTTTCCGATCAACGATGGGGTGTACGTGTGGCCGCTCGATGCCGCCATGTGTGCGTTTGGGCGCGCCTGGCTCGCGGGATGCCAGCGGCGGCAGCACTGGAACGAGTACGCGCGAAGCGCGCCTGATGGGCGCACCTTTCGCAGCAAGGAAGCCTTCATGACTTATGCCCTGTGCGAGCCAGGAACGGGCGAAATCAGGTATATCGGGATCACGAACAATGCGCGAGACCGCCTCAAAGGGCATCTGTACAAGGAGAGGGAACCGCTCAAGCATATCTGGCTCTCTTCCTTGCGCAAGCTAGGGCAAGAGCCACCCATGAAATGCCTGGCCCTGGCCTATGGCCCGCGTTGCTTTGCAGAACAGCATGAAAAGGCATGGATACGGGTACTCTTCGCACACGGGTGCGACCTCTTGGATCATGAGGCGCTTCTGGGGCCGCGTGCCTATGTGTTTAGAAGCGCGTTTTGTAGGATGGGCAAGGTCGCCTCATGGGAAAAAGAAACCGCCCGCTATCTGCAAGAGGGCATCCCCACTACTTGGCTGGAGGATTTGCGCTCCTATGTGTACTTCTATGTGTACCATGAGCCAGGATACCGGCCTGACTATCTCCGCTACACGCTGGCAGAGTATCTCACGTTTCGCTACGAGCCTACAGTGAGACTTCCAGCACCCTAGCCTGGCGCTCGCCTCCCGGCAAGGGTTTTGGTGCAAGGAATCCGACAGGTATATGTCAAGCAACTCGTGGCGAGGTTTCATGCTGTCGGCCTGTAGGGGTGACTGGATCATTTCGGGAAGATGGTACGCTAAGCGCTGGGAGCTGGCGGGAAGTGGATTGGCAATGATAGGCTCCCTGGTTTGTTCTAGCGATTTGAAGAGCCTTGGGCACAGATGGCTATAAAAACAGTCTCTCGCCAGGTCAATCCTGCCCTCAGAGCTCCTTAACGTACCATCTTCCCGTTGTGATCTGGTCACCCCATGTAGGCCTATTTGGAGTGACTAGATCGAAACGAGAAGGTCGTACGCTAAACACTGAGTCCAGGCAAAAAGAGGTCTGGTAATTATTGGGTGGCTGGTTTGTTTTTGCGGTGTGTTTGAGCACCTGAGAAGAAATGTCCATAAAAACAGCCCTTTGCCAGGTCTGACTTGTCCTCCAGAACCCCGTAGCGTACCATCTTCCCGTTTTCGATCTAGTCACCTCTAAGAGGGCACTATGTCCTCGCGCTTGTTGTAGCGCCGTCCGACGCCACATGAACTTGCCTGCTGAGGCTGATCGCACCGTTGTATCAAAACCGCTTGCACAATCAAGGTATCGGTGCTATGCTCGCTGCATGCGTTTTGACACAAAACAAGTGTAAAGAGAAAAGCATGGGGTTGACCTTTGGCTAGGCGCGGGTCTCCACCCAGGACCAGACGCTGGATGGGCAGCAGGATGCCTTGAAAGCGGCGGGCTGCGTCTGCATCATCACGGATACGATGAGCGGAGCCAAGGCCGAGCGGCCAGGACTCACGGCGGCCTTCGAGCACCTGCGGGCGGGCGATACGCTGGTGGTCTGGCGGCTGGATCGGCTAGGGCGGACGTTGAAGGATTTGCTGGAGACCGTCGCCCGGTTGGAGTACGAGGGGATCGCCTTCCAGAGCCTGACGGAGCAGATTGATACCACCACGCTAACCGGCACATTGATCTTCCATCTCTTCGGCTCCCTGGCGGAGTGTGAGCGGGCGCTGATTCGGGAGCGCACCCAGGCGGGGCTGGTCGCAGCACGCGCTCGCGGCAGGAACAGGGGCCGCCCCAAAGCCTTGTGCGGGAAAGACCCCAAGATCATTGAGGCGGCGCGCCAGCAGTACCTGGAACAGCGGACCCCCGTCGGCGCGCTCTGCACACTGTTAGGGGTCTCGCGTTCGACTGAAGAGTAACGGATACCGCTGGCGAAATCATGAGGGCATAGAGCGAACCTGGACAGGGCTGCTATGATGAGAACCATGCATTGATCGAAGCAGGATACTTATCATCCTGGTCCACCCTGAAGGAGGCCGCTATGTCGTTGAAACCAGAAGGAATCGAGCCTGTGCCCGAAGAGACCGCCCGCATCGCTCGCGCCGCCGTTCCCAACGGCAATTTGTGCCTGCGCCTGCGCGACACGTTGGGCACGATCTACACCGATCAGCTCTTTGCTGACCTCTTTCCCACTCGTGGGCAACCCGCCGAGGCACCTTGGCGACTCGCGCTGGTCACCGTGTTGCAGTTTGTGGAGGGGCTCTCGGATCGACAAGCGGCAGAGGCGGTGCGGGGGCGTCTTGATTGGAAATATCTCTTGAGCCTGCCGCTCAGTGATCCTGGGTTTGATGATTCCGTGCTCTCCGAGTTTCGCACCCGGCTGGTCGCTGGTGGCGCCGAACTGCGCCTGCTGGAAGTCCTGCTGGAGGCGTGTCAGACGCGCGGCTGGTTGAAGGCGCGCGGGCGCCAGCGGACCGATTCCACCCATGTGCTGGCCGCCGTGCGCGCCCTCAACCGACTCGAACTGGTAGGCGAAACGCTCCGCCACGCGCTCAATGTCTTGGCAGAAGTGGCTCCCACCTGGCTGCGGGACCAGATCACGCCGGACTGGTTTGATCGCTACGGCCATCGGGTGGAAGACTACCGCTTGCCCAAAGGCAAGGAGGCACGTGGGCAGCATGCGCTGCTGATCGGGGCTGATGGGCTGCGCCTGTTGGCCGCTGTGGAGGCGGAAAGTGCCCCGCCCTGGTTACGCGAGTTACCTGCCATCCGCTTCCTCAAACACGTCTGGGGGCAGCAGTACGTCGAGGAGCAAGGGCACCTCCGCTGGAAGACGGCTCAGGAACTCGCCCCTGCCGGAGAGCGCCCGGATTCCCCCTATGACCCGGAAGCCCGTTTCGGCAACAAGCGCAGCACGACCTGGACGGGGTACAAAGTCCATCTGACCGAGACCTGCGATGAGGCACTGCCGCATCTGATCACCGATGTGCAGACCACCCAGGCGCACATCACCGATAACCTCCTGACGGCGCCCATCCAGCAAGCGTTAGCCGATAAGCACCTGCTCCCCGCTGAACAGTTGGTGGATGCGGGCTATGTCGATGCCGATCTCCTGGTGACCAGTCAGCGGGACCATCACCTGACCTTGCTTGGCCCCGTGCGCCCCGATGTCAGTTGGCAAGCCAAAGAGCAGGCAGGATATGATCTCGCCAGTTTTCAGATCGATTGGGAGGCGCACCAGGCAACCTGTCCGCAAGGCCAGGTGAGTTCCTCCTGGACGGCGCGATGGGATGCTTTTGGTACAGACATCATCGAGATCCACTTTTCCCAGAAGGGGTGCCGTCGCTGTCCGGTGCGCAGCCACTGCACCAAGCAACCAGAGGCAGCGCGACATATCACCGTGCGACCGCAGGCGGGCCATATTGCCTTGATGCGGCTACGTGCCGAGCAAGAGACGCCGGAGTGGAAGGCGCGCTACAACCAGCGAGCAGGGATCGAGGGCACCATGTCCCAGGGCATCCGAGTGGCGGGACTGCGCCAGGCGAGGTATGTGGACCAAGCCAAAGCCCACCTGCAGCACGTGGCGACGGCGGCGGCGCTCAACCTGCTGCGCCTGGATGCGTGGCTGGAGCAGCGACCGACGGCGAAGACGCGGCGCTCGCGCTTTGCCGAATTGGCTCTAGCAAGCTAGGAGACTGATTTCGCCAGCGGTATCAGTAACGGAACCGTAAAGGGAAACACACTGCCTCTTAGCATCTCGACACTGGTGCGCAGTGACGATGCCCGATTACTGAACGATTGCATAGATGGAAAGCCTGGTGAAACCAAGACTCTGCTCGCTGCAAGAAAACCGGCTGATCTGGTCTACTTCGTCAATGCCAAGAGGGCTTTGATTTCAGTGTCAAAAACACACAGGCGCGTCGGCACGTTATTCTTCACAAACCGTTTTCGAGTTGCAATAGCGGTTCAAGTCAGTCATAGCCTCGTCTCTCAGGGAGGCGCGCAGGAAAATCAACGCGGGACTCAAGAAGGTCGCATTTCAACGGCTTTCGTCGGTTGGCAACTGCCAACCCGATTTGCTCTGCGCGGCGCTCTTGAAAGTGCGCGCCAGGCGCTAGCGGCAGCGGAAGATGAAACCGGGCGCACGACAGGCGCCGTTTGTGGGTTTTGTGGGGCACCGAGCAGGTGCTTTGCACCTGATGACACGCCTGCTTATTCTACCCCAACCAGGCCATTTCTCTGGCCCGGTTGTTGTACAAGCAACAATCCTGGCAAGACCAATACATTGCCAAAAGCGGCTTGAATTACATTGGCTCCCAGAGTCACGCTCCAGCAGTGTAACCAAATATTCGGTGGTACACATCTTCGCCATAACTGGTTTGCAGGGGTTCGCCCTCGATGACTCGAAACGTTCTTCTTCCGCCTGGTTGTCGCTCAGCCCGCAGGAATAGGGCATTCTCCATGTTTTGGTCATACACTCCACGCGCAAATTCATATAAATGCGTCACGAAGCAGACCTTGACGCGCTTTTCTACCAATGCGCTCACGATCTGCCGGGCAATCTCCGAGCCTTCCCGCTCGTTGGTCGCGGCAAAAGACTCATTAAAGAGTACCAGGGCATGTGGCCTGAGTTGAGTGATGATCTCACTCATGCGGCTGAGTTCTTCATCTAGCTTGCCGCTTTTCATAGTCACATCTTCCTTCCGTTTGAAGTGCGTGAACAGGCGCTCGCAGACATTGGCACAGAACGACTCCGCCGGGACAAACATGCCGCATTGCATCATCACCTGCGCTAGCCCGATGCTCCGCAAAAACGTCGATTTGCCGCCCTGATTAGCGCCAGTGATAATCACCAGGTCTTTCCCATCAGCACGCACCTCATTGCTCACTACCCGTTGTTTCATGGTTAAAGCCAGGCAGGCATCATACAAGCCTTGAAAGGCTAGCCCGCGTTCGTTTGAAACCAGTGGCAAGGGAAAGCAGATGGGCATCCCCAGTTTGGCAAGCTGATCGTGTAGATTCAAGCACCCAACGTAAAAAGCCAATTCAGTCCGCAGCATCGTAAAAAAACTGAGGATGTGATCGGTGGATTGGGCGAGCGCGTTGGCAACCAGATTGATCCCTCGATCTTGCAATTCCGACAGCGCCCTGGTACCGCTTTCATCACGTTCAGCAATGGTAAAGCTGTAGGTGGGCGGCTTCTCGGCGAAGATCCGCTCCTTCCAACGGTATTTCTGATCTGGTGGTTTCCGCAGGACGTAATTGGCTCCTTTATTACCCTTACCCAGTTGAGCACTCATCAACACACCGCTGCGGAATTTCAGGGCCTTGAGGTGCTGTTGGATGCTGGCAAAATACTCATCATCCAGTTCTCGTTTGAGCATTGTGAACAAGGCGGTAAAGCCCCCGGACGCGCATTGGTCGGCCTGCGGCGCATCGACCATCTGGCGGAGCCTTCTCAACATGCCCACGAATAGTTCCAACACCTCAACCGAGCGATGCAGGATACCAGCAGGATAATTTCTCAAAAAACCCCACACCCTTTTCTCGCCAGCAATAGCCTCTCCTGCCACCTGATACATCTCTCTGACCATAGAAGCGTTGTTCAGGCAATCCTGAAGAATCTGCTGGCGATAATGGAGCACGTCCAGATCGGTGATACCAGACAAGATCACTTTTTTTGCCACTTCAAAGACTAGTGGGTCGCCAAGCGCCATTGCCTTGAACAGCGTGTTGAGTTCCAGGTCTTGAGTTAATGCTTGCTCATTGGGCGGCAATGGCTGCTGGAGGTCAAAATCCTGATCTGGATAGAGAAGAAACGCCTTCATGAGGGGATGCGCTCCTTGACACTCTCGTAGGTCAGTCGGTACTTTTCCGCAATAGCGAGAGCATAGGCCAGCCCATCAGCGGGCTTTCTCACGATTCTAAAGGTACGCAGGGCCGGATTGTCGGGAATGACGGTGCTGACCATGCTGACGGTTTGCGCGCTAAAGGAAGCCAACTCATCGATGAACGTGACCCACACGCCCAGCGCGTCTAATTGGGTGAGCTTTTTCATGATAGCTTTGCTCAAAAAGACCGCGTCGTGGACGGTAGTAGAAGTAAAAATTTCATTGAGGATAATCAGACTATGTGCGGTGGCCTGGTTCAGAACCCACGCTATTCTGACCAGATCATCTTCCAACTTGCTGCGCAGGTCTTTGATGCTTTCTTCCTTTTCAAAATGCGTCAAGAGCTTATCGGGCAGAAAGAGGTGGGCTTCCCTGCCCGGAACAGGGCAGCCGAGGCTTGCCAGATAATGCACCTGCCCAAAAGTGCGGGCAAAGGTGGTTTTTCCACCCTGGTTGGGACCGGTGACAACCAGAATGCGCTCCTGACCTTGCAGGGAAAAGTCATTGCAGATAACAGGCAATTTCTCGGTCAAGAGCCTGGAAGCCAACGCGGCATCAAACGCTTCATACGCATACACCTGCTTCTCCGTCGTGGACAGGCGCGGATAACAGCAGGGCAACCCCGCTCGTCTGAAGCGTGCGATATACTCCAGGTAGGACAGATAAAATTGGATTTCCCGATCAAACCTGGCGAGCGTTTCATCCAGGTAGGTCCTGTGTTTCGTGCAGTAGTCATCCAGATGAGAAAAGATGTCGGGGTACAATTTGGCAACCAATTCCAGGATTTGCGCTTCCACATGGTTCATATCAGGCGAGGAGGACAATTTCACTCGATAATCTTTGACGGTCCTCTGCTTGAATTTATCGAAGGTTTCGGCAACTTCCGCACTGTAATCACGTTCAGAGGCATATTTACGTACCCTGACGCGGTTCCCAATGATGAGTATGCAGTAGTGAACGCCAGACAGATCAGCTTTCAGGTGTTTTGTTTCCGCCAGAAGCGCGGTAAAACGGTTGGAATGGGCATAGTCCGTCACATAGGCGCGAAAGGCCAGGAAGCCTTGTGATTGGACATCTGCAAGAGAGAGATCATGCTCTAGGCTGGTTATAGCGTCGCAATACACGTCCACCGCGTCCAAAAACCAGCGTTCTTTCTGGTATTTATAGTACAGCTTATCTGCCTGGGCGAGATATGCGCGCATGGTGCGCATATTCTGTGCAAAGGCTGTTATTTGCTCAAACAGCTCTGGTCGCTCAAGGTCCCGCATAATTTCATGGCGATAGACGATGGTATCAATATCCTTCAAGGGGGCGTAAAAAAAAGGCTGTAAGCGATACTCCTGCTTCCCAGCGGTGATGGCATCGATGATCTGATCAAGATTCAAATCGGCGAAACAGGCAGGCGCCTCCGGCAGTTCTTTGTTGCCGTGATCTTCAGGGTTTTCAAAAAGGATGCTCTGGAACGTCATGGGAACATCACCTCATCATGGCGAATCTTGCTCGCTTGCTCTAAGGCCATCGCAAAGTCCAGGACGCTGGTATGGCGATCAAGCGGGTTTCTCGCTAAGGCTTTCAGCACAACCCGCTCTACTTCAAATGAGAGAGCAGGGCTTTTTGTGCGGAGAGGGGGCAGTGTATCACTCAGTTTCTGCATTTTTATCGCTTGCTCACCTCCCTGAAAGGGCCATTCGCTCGTCAACAGTTCATAGGCCAGCACCCCCAGCGCATATTGATCAGTGGCCGCAGAGGCATGCCCCGGACGGTCTAGCGATGGAAATTGCTCAGGAGCAGCGTAGACAAGGGCGACCAGGGACTGTGGAAACACCTGGTTCAGCGGTTCTGATTGGAGGCGCATGACACTCCCAAAATCGCTGAGCAATAGCTCATTGTTCTGGGCGATGAGAATATTCTGCGGCTTCAGATTGCCATGAATGATGGGGGGCACTCGTGTGTGGGCATAGGTGAGAGCATCGGCCAACTGCTTGATAAAGTCTACGACGATTTTCAGGCCAAGAGCCAGCCCTGAAGGGTACTCCTGGCGCACGTTACCATTGGATTGGTAGGGCATCACTAGATAGGGAATCCCCTGGGCAGATATTCCATAGTCTACGATCTGGATCATATGCGGATGATGGAGGGCCGCAAGGGTCTGTGCTTCTCTCTTGAAGGCTGCTGCATCCGTGGATAGGTGGCTAAACACTTTGATGGCCTTGATCATCTGTGGGATGAGGATGTTTTCGCCCAGATAGACCTGGGCCAAACCGCCGATCCCCAGCTTATGGATCAACCGATACTTGCCAAAGGTCTGGCCTACCAGATCAGCCATCGTTCATCACTCCTCCCTTGCCTGGCCTTCAAGGTTGGTCCCGGTGGTCTCTGTTTTGCACACAATGGCGCCGGTCAGGTCGGCCCCGTCAAGGATGGCATCAACCAGACACGCCCCGGTCAAATCAGCTTGAACCAGTTTCGCGCCGCGCAAATTCGCAAAGGTCAGGTCGGCCCCCGTCAAGTCGGCTCCCGTCAGATCAGCGCCGCCAAGATCGACCTGCCCAAAGTTCACGCGATGCAGGATAGCCTGCTGCAACTGGGCGCTCCGCAGGCTGGCCCGTTCAGCATGCGCTGAGCGCAGGTCCGCCCTGGTGAGCCGCGCCCCGGAGAGATTGGCCTGATCCAGATTTGCTCGCCGAAGGATGGTCCCACTCAGATCAGCGCCATGCAGGTCCATCAAGGCCAGATTGGCCTTGAAGAGTGAGATACCTGCCAGCGGTAAGCCAACCGGCGTTCCATATTGTGCGAGCAGGCGCAAGACCTCTTCACGGGTCCAGACAATCTCCCGAAGGCGACGCTGCGGTGCAGTAGGTTGATCGTTGCCCGATGATAACAGCATAGTGAGCCTTACTTTCCAGGTTGCAAGAGATCACGTCTTTGAGCTATCGAGGCATGCGACCTTGCGCCACTTTGAAGCCCAGAGCGCACCCATACAAAAAGGCTTCTACATACCGGTGCCTTTTCGGCAGGTCCGATAGGTAGAAGCCATTAGCTGGTTCAACCAGCAGTAAGGCGAGCTTCATCGCCAACGGCTGATACACATTCTTTATGTTTCTAGCATAGCACCCAAAGGCTTCTTTCGTCAAGCCCGGAAAAAGCTTGACCTTTGATAATGCCCTGAGCGCTCTGTTCGGTGTTGATCGTTCGCTGAAACCTTATGCCGTTGTATGAAACATCATCCAGCCCTTGCTGGCAAGACAGCGCGCTGTCTTGCCAGCAAGAACCATGGGATGGCCGCCAGTTCCACCACGACGGAAAAGATGATCAGCGCGGGCAGGGAAATGCCGTACAAGATACCCAGGACGGCGCTGCCCAGAAACCAGCAAATCCCATACCCAGCGGTGAAGAGGCCATAGGCCGAGGCACGTCGCTGGACAGGCACCATCGGTGCGACGGCGGCTGGGATAATCGACTCGTGGACGCCAATGCCCAACCCCCACAGCGCGACGCCGATCAGCGCGACCCAGAAGCTGCCCAGAAAGGCAAGGGGAGCGAACAGGGCTGCCAGCAGGGTAAGAGGAACCAGGATGAGTATACCCATTTTATCGAACAATCGCCCGAAGAGCAGGGAGCCGATCCCTCCAACGCCCATCGCCACTGCATAGAAGACCGGCACCCAGGCGCCTGGGACGATGGAGGTTCTGGCAAAGTGGTAAGCGATCAGAGGGAAGTCGGCAAACCCGGCGGCGACCAGCACGGCCCCCGTGAGGTACAGCCAAAAGGCAGGAGGCAGGCCAGCCGTGTTCACGTCTGGGGGGGTACGCTCCAACTCTTCAGGACGGGGGTAGGTGATACGTGCAGCAGCCAGGATGCCCAGAGTGAGAAGGGCGGGGATGAGCAGGAAAGCAAAAGCCAGTTGATATTGACCGCGTAGGGCCAGCACGCCCGCAGCCGCCAGCGGTCCAACCAGTGCCCCGCTCTGATCCAGCGCCTCATGGACGCCAAAGACCCAGCCATAGCCACCCACTTCTTTGCCAGCATGCGAGAGCATCACATCGCGGGGTGGGTTGCGCGTCGCCTTGCCAATACGCTCAATAATAATGAGCACAGCGGCCAGCAACCAATTTCCGGCGAGCGCCAGCAGAGGGACGGAAGCCATCTGAATAATGTAGCCGAAGATAGTAATCGGCCAGAACTTGCCCGTCCGGTCACTCAATCGTCCCGACACCAGGCGTAAGCCATACCCCAGCAGTTCGCCCAGGCCAGTGATGATGCCAACAGCGGCAGCGCTGGCGCCTAGCACGGCCAGATAGGGACCGATAATGCTGCGCGCGCCTTCGTAAGTGAAGTCCGCGAAAAAGCTCATAACACCAATAAGCAGGACGAACTTGAGGGCCTTGCTCTTGATCGATGATTGCTTCATAGCTGCTCGTACTCCGTTCCATGATGGGGTTGCTCATCCTTGATGAGCGTCTCAATAGCAAGGACGCCCTGAATTAGCCGCTCAATGGGCGGGCCGATGGTGGCTTCGAGCGCCTGGTCCACCGCTCCATAGCGCGAGAGCGTATGCGGTCGCACCTCTTCCAGATCACACCACAGTACCGAAGCGGTACCTACCAGCATCGCGCGAATATTTTCCTCAACGCCGGGTAGTGCCTGCTCATCAGCAAGGTTCTTCATTTCTTGCCGAAGCTGTGCAAAGAGATCCAGCAGGCGCTGCCTGGTGGCGGGCGCAAGTTGACCAGTACGCCGGATGAGGATAGTCGGGTCATCTGCTTGCAGGAGATGTTCCAGCGAGCGCAATTGGCGCTCCAGATGTGCCAACGTGCTGTTAAGCGCACGGCGCTGATGGCTGTTGAGTCCCTGATGTTTACCTGGCTGGGACACTGCCTCGTGTCGGGGCTGGCGGCGAAACCATGCCATGCCACATCACCTCCACAGACGAAAAAGCTTCTACATCACCTGGCTGTGGCAGAGCCTCTCAGGTGAGTAGAAGCCATCAGTCGGCTAGGCCGACAACAAGGCGAGCTTCATCGCCATAGTACCACTCTTGCAGCGCAGCATACCATCCTGGCTGTCCCGCCGTCAAGTCCTGCCAGCGAGCGAGAGATATTTCTCTTGCAACAGACGGCGTACCCCTCTTGACGGAGGAATGGTCCAGCCGCTATACTCTTAGCAGAAAAAACAACTGGTGGCGATGAAGCTCGCCGAATGCCCACCGGGCTGATAGCTTCTACTGGTTGACTGAGTGAGAAGGGGTCCCCCTTCTGGGTCAGCGGTGGAAGCTATATTTGTCTCGTGTGCTGTTCACGCCTGGCAAACCCAACATATGTTCTCCCCCGCACCAACCACTCAGGCAATCAGATAGCATCACACTGTTGTCGGAGAAAAGGTTGGTACTATGCCCTTTATTTCGTTGTCCCTCCCCAATATCTATTTGATCGCTGCTCTCTGGATTGGCCTGGCGTTGCTCGCCAGTTTGGTATCGATCCGTCTGGGTATCTCTGTTGCCCTGCTCGAAATCTTCATGGGCGTGCTGGCTGGCAACTTCCTTGGCATCCGCACGACGCCCTGGATCGATTTCCTCGCCAGTTTTGGGAGCGTTCTGCTCACCTTCCTGGCTGGCGCGGAGATTGATCCTGAATCCCTGCGCAAACACCTCAAAGCCAGTCTCTCGATTGGTATGGCCGCGTTCCTGGCGCCCATCCTGGGCGTCTTTGCCCTGGCCTATTGGGGCGCCCGCTGGGATGTACACGCGGCTGAGATTGCTGGTATTGCCCTGTCTACCACCTCAGTTGCGGTTGTCTTTGCCGTGATGATCGAGACCGGGTTAAACCGGACGGAACTGGGAAAGTTGATTCTTGCCGCCTGTTTTGTCAATGACCTGGGTACGGTACTGGCTCTGGGGATTATCTTTGCCAATTATGACTGGTGGCTTGTTTTCTTTATCGCTGGTACTGCGGTTGCCCTACCGTTTTTGCCCAAATTAACCCGTGTACTGATCCGCTATATGGGTGGTCGGGTCAGCGAACCAGAGATTAAATTTCTCTTTCTGGTGCTTCTGCTGCTTGGAGGTCTGGCAGATATAGCGAAAAGCGAGGCTGTCTTGCCCGCTTATTTGATTGGGTTAGTTGTAGCCGGGGTCTTCGCCAGAAATCGGATGTTGGTCGAGCGGATGCGCGCTATTGCCTTTGCTCTCCTGACCCCGTTCTACTTCATCAAAGCCGGGTTGTACATCTCGCTCCCTGTGCTGGCAACCACCGCTGGGGCTGGCTTGGTTGCGCTGTTGTTTGGAGCCAAGATGATCACGAAAGCAATTGGCGTTCGCCCACTTACGAGCCTCTTTGGCCTCCCCAGGCGCACTGGCAACTATACTTTGATGCTCATGTCTACCGGCCTGACGTTTGGCAGTATCTCGGCCCTCTTTGGATTAACCAATCACTATATTACCAGTTTTCAGTATACCGTGCTGGTCACAGTGGTCATCTTGAGCGCGGTCATTCCAACCCTGATTGCGCAAACATTCTTCCGCCCACAGGCAATTGGTGTGAAGTCAGAACAAGAAGCGATGGAGCTGGCATTGGCCCTTGACGAAGAAGAAGCAGCCGGGGCACTGGAATAAGAGGTCGCTACTCGACGGAAAAGCCGAGACACGAGCACCAAGACTCTTCAAGAACACAAATGTAAGGAAGATCGCTGTGGATCAACGTTCTGTTGCCCAGCACGCCACCACAGAGGATGCGCTTGTACTTGGTGCTAGCCCGCGCGACGCACTGGCACTGGAACATGCCAGCAAGGCGCTGGCAGCGCTAAAGGGACGCCAGTTTGTGCGCCCTGATGAGATCAAGCGGCTGGCCCCAGCGGTGCTGGCACATCGCGTGATCGTGAGCGCGCAGGCACGAATGCGTGGGCGTGTTGCAGAGCAGGCGATCAATGACGTACCAGCATCGGTGCCAGTGCCAGCGGAAGAATCGGCCCTCGATGGCACGGGGGCTGAAGGCACACGACAGGCGCATCCAAAGTCTCAGCATGGGCAGGAGTGAAGCATGCCTGAGGGAATTGATGAGGGTACCTGGCTCTCCAACGAACGACTACGCTCACGTCGGCCCTGGTATCTGGTTGGGATCCTCCTCCTGATCGCCAGTGCAGTGTTCCGTCAGCCATTGCTCTTTGCCGCCGGATTGCTTGCTCTGGCATTGGGGGCTATTCCTGAGCTTTGGTATCGGTTCTGTTTTGCAGGCATTGCTTACCACAGGCAGGTGAGCGAGCGGCGAGTATTTTTTGGCGAGACGATCACTCTGCGCCTGAGTGTGGAGAACCGCAAGCTCTTGCCGCTGCCCTGGCTAGAGGTGGAGGATGAGTTTCCTGAACTCCTGAGCTTACAGGGGGGAAGGTTGGACCCCCACTTCAAACCGCGTCGAATGCTCCTGGTGAATGCCTTCTCGCTCTGGTGGTACCAGCGCGTGACCCGCCGCTATCAGGTCCGCTGCACGGCCCGTGGGGTTTTTACCTTGGGACCGTTGACCCTGCGCAGCGGCGATCCGTTTGGATTGCTCACCCGCGAGCAGCACCTGAAAGATGAGGATACCGTGCTGGTATATCCACTCATCGTGCCTATCGAGCGCTTTGGCCTGCCCTCGCGCCATCCCTTCGGCGAACATACTGCGCCGCGTCGCCTGCTGGAAGACCCTGCACGAGTAATCGGGGTACGCGCGTGGCAGCCGGGAGATGACTTGCGCCGGGTGCATTGGAAGGCTACCGCCAGAGCCATGAGCTTGCAGAGTAAAGTTTACGAACCGACCACGACCTATGCCCTGGCGCTCTTTGTCAACGTAAATACTTTTGCCAACCCGGTGTTGGGCGTGAACGTGCCGCTCTTAGAGCTGACCATAGCAGCAGCGGCCTCAGTTGCCGCCTGGGCAAGTGAGCAAGGTTACGCGATTGGGTTGTTTTCTAACGGCGTGCGAGCCATGCGCGATGTGGAAGAAGCCCCTCCTTCAGCCGAAGCAGACCGCGCTGCCGAAGGACGCCTGGCAATGCGGGTCCGCCTTCCACCTTCCAGCCGCCCAGAGCAACTGCCACGCATCATGGAGGCACTGGCACGCCTCATCCCCTACTTAGGCTCCCCGCTCGAACCGCTGCTGACAGTTGAGCAAGCGCATTTGCCCATTGGCGCCACCATCGTCGTGTTCAGCGCGGCATCGGCAGTCACCCCTGCGTTGGTAACAGTATTGCTCCAGGCGCGGGCACGTGGGCACGCAGTAGCCCTGCTGTTGAGCGGGGATGCGCCTGTGGAAGCGCCTGGGTTGCTGAGCTATCGTTTGGGCAACGAAGAGGTCTGGCATGAAATGGCGATACGTGCGCAGGCATCATCTCAAGCCGCTGTGGCTGAGAACCGCTTCGTTCTGGCTTTTACGCCTGCCGACGCCTGACCCTGACCTGGCTGCGCTGACAAGAGCGTATGAAGAGGCGCGCTGTGAGGAACGGGAGCCATCTTCCTCCCAGTTGGCTGCACTCACCGAGCAGGACGAGCATCTGCTCAGGCGTCTGGAGCGCAGTCGGTCCACTACGCCATAGCACCGGGGAGTGCCCCCGATGGGCAGATAAGCTATTGTGCCCAACAGCGCGCCTTAAAGCGCTCTCTGTTCCCTAGAGGGGCATGTTACTGTGCTTCTTGGGAGGGTTGGTGTCGCGCTTGTTCTTGAGCATCTCCAGCGCGCGAATCAGCTTGGGACGGGTCTCACGCGGCTCTATGATCTCATCAATATAGCCGCGCGCCGCCGCTTC
>Ga0070738_10003616_pt1 | contig 19937 bp, 18 predicted proteins | sample Coa_R2_2_FD_66446 | JGI IMG/M metagenome (GOLD analysis project Ga0070738, IMG submission 66446) | Surface soil microbial communities from Centralia Pennsylvania, which are recovering from an underground coalmine fire - Coalmine... | ecosystem: Environmental > Terrestrial > Soil > Unclassified ... | reverse complement strand
CAACCGCGACGGCTGGATCGACAACCTGACCCGCCTCCTATCCGTCACCGGCGTCTCCATGCCGGTCTTCTGGCTGGGGCTGATGCTGCAACTGCTGCTCTACTACCGGCTCGGCTGGCTTCCCGCCGGCGGTCGCCTGGACACGGGCCTCAAGCCGCCGCCGCACCTGACCGGCATGTACATCGTGGATGGCCTGGTGACGGGGCACTGGTCGCTGGCGGCCAACGCCGCCTGGCACCTGATCCTGCCGGCGCTGGTGCTCAGCGTGGGCTCGCTGGCCGTGGTCACGCGCATGATGCGCGCCAGCGTGCTGGAGGTGATGGGGCGCGACTACATCCGCACCGCGCGAGCTAAAGGACTGGCGCGTTCCAGGGTGGTCTGGCGGCACGCCCTGCGCAACGCCCTGCTGCCCACCATCACCGTCGCCGGGCTGCAGACGGGCTACCTGTTGAGCGGCGCCATCCTGGTGGAGGCCGTCTTCTCGTGGTCGGGCATTGGGCTCTACGCCGCGCAGTCCATCATCTCCTCCGACTACAACGCCATCATGAGCGTGACCCTGGTCATTGCCGCGCTATTCATCCTGGTGAATCTGCTGGTCGATCTACTCTACGCCGTGGCCGACCCACGCATCCATTACAGGTAGGCGGGGCAAGCGCGATGGGCACGGCGATCATCACCGATCCACGGCACCCGGTTGCCGCTGAGCTCGAGGTGGCGCGGCGCCCACTCGGTTGGCAGATGCGACGCTTCTTCTTGCTCAGGCCGCTCAATCTGGTGGGTACCATCCTGGTAGTACTGGTCATTCTGCTGGCCATCTTCGGCGATTTGTTGGCGCCGTACGGCCCCCTCAAGCCGTCTTATGGCGAGATCCTCGCCGCACCTTCGCCGGCGCACCTCTTCGGCACAGATCAGTTTGGGCGCGATGTGCTGAGCCGCATCCTGAGCGGCGCCAAGTATTCCATGCAGGTCGCGGCCGTCGTGCTGCTGATGGGCGTGGGCATCGGCGTCGTCTTGGGGCTGCTGGCCGGCTACGTCGGCGGCGCCGTGGATGAGGCCTTGATGCGCCTGACCGACATCTTCCTGGCCTTCCCGGCGCTGGTCCTGGCCATGGCCATCACCGCCACGCTGGGTGCAAGTCTGGGTAATACCATGCTCGCCCTGGGCGCCGTCTGGTGGCCGTGGTACGCGCGATTGGTGCGCGGACAGGTGCTGTCTATTCGCGAGATGGCTTTTATCGAGGCGGCGCGCGCCGCTGGCGTGGGCGGCGGGCGCATGTTGCGGCGCCACATCCTGCCCGAGACGATCGCGCCGATTGTCGTGCAGATCAGCCTGGACGTCGGCTACGTCGTGCTGGCCAACAGCAGCCTCTCCTTCATCGGTCTTGGCGCGCAGCCGCCGCTGCCGGAGTGGGGCGCCATGATCACCGATGCGCAGTCGTACGTGCGCGATGCCTGGTGGACGGCCACCTTCCCCGGCCTGGCCATCACGCTGACCGCCATCGGCTTCAACCTGCTGGGCGATGGGCTGCGCGACTTCCTGGATCCGCGAACGGCCGACTGATCCCGTAGCCTGGCGCGACGCCCTTGCATGCCGACTCGGAGGCCGCGCGCTCCTGCAATTGGCTCGACCCGGGCACGACCGCCTGATTCATCTGCCTCACAAGGCTCTGTTGACCATTAGTTACCATTTGTTTGCCGATCATTTACCAATACGTTGCAACAGTTCACACTTATTTAACAAGTCTCTCCGGGCTAATCGGCACCATCAAAAATGGTACGTACTCCAGTGCTGGAGTATGGGCTGGGGAAGGGGGTGGCCTACATCGGCCGAGCCGCTTACGGCCACCACGGCGTCCTAGCTTGACCAGTTACGACAGTCCAGTGATTAGGAGGTTCTGAGCATGCGCATCCGACGCCATTCACTCGCGCCAACTGTTATCCTCGCCAGCCTCGCCCTGCTCGCGATACCGGCGGCGCAGGGCGCCTTCTCCCTCACGCCCACGGCCGGAGCGGCAACGGTGTCCGCGATCGCCCCCAACAACACCACGGTCGTGACCACGACCTTTACCGGCGCCGTGATCACCGGCACCGATATGGGCACGATCATCGCCGGCCCCATCACTCTCACCGTCGGCATCCACGGCCACTTCAGCGGAACGGGCTTCTTGGCGTTGACGCAATCCGTCACGCGCACCGTCACCGTCGCGGTGACGACGACCGGAGCCATCTCGGGCAGCGCCGTCGAAGCCACCTACTACCTGCGCAACGGCGCGCGACTGATCGCCTCCGGTCGCGTCAGCACCGGGTTCGTATTCCGGGGAACTTTCTCCGGACCGCGTCGTGGCGACGTGGGCCTGTGGAAGGAACAGCCCCGCCGCTGACGAGGGGAGCGCCTTCGACACGGCTCTGCTGCCCTGTGCCACCCATGCCTCTCTCCGTGCGTTGCCGGCGGGCCTGGGCCCGCCGGCAACAGAGCACAGAATATGAGGAGCCCATTTGCGAGGAGAGCGCGATGCGCCGCACGCCGCCAAGACGAGATGTGATCGTCGCCGACGATTTCCTGTTTTCCCATCAGCTCTGCCACTGCGGCGCCACGCTGTGGATGCCGGGGGTGATCGCGCAGGGGCTGGCGGACTATGGCGAGTTCGTGCAGGATAGCCCGACCGGCGAGTACCTCACCTGCTCCGAATGCGGCAGCCGCTTCTATGCACACGGCGGACGGTTCGAGCGCAGGCAATCGCCCAAGCAGTAGACGGTTGATGGAACCGAGGCCGCTTGGGATTAGGGTTGCTATGATGAATCGGAGTGGCCATGGTGCTCCCTTGCCAGGTCGGTGGTTGCGGCGGCCGGTGGGTCAGCCCCTCATCGGCCACCACACGGGTCCTGTATCGATGCATAGCCGGCGCCGTGGGCGGCGGGACCGTCTAAGCGGACGGCCAGCCATCCTCTCGGCAATCGGTGTCACTCCACCGCAAGGTGGCTTGAGGAGATTGAGTGCTCCGGGCGGTGCGCGTACTGGCAAGCGTCCTGATCATCATGGCGCCGGTGATCCTGCCGCAGCAGCCTGGCGAGCCCAGCGCAAACGCAGCGCCCACGGCCGGCCTGAACGCCGGCTATCCACGCCTGGCCAATTATAATGGCTTCACCTCCGCGGCCCAGGTGCCGTTCTTCTCGGCCTACAACCTGATCGTGGCACGGCGCGATGCTCCCATTGGCCTGCTCAAAGCCGCCAATCCCCACGTGATCACGCTGCTCTACGAGCGCACGCTGCAGACCGACCTGTGCTGCACCGGATCGCTCTACGGCCTGGAGCCGCGCCAGATGCCGCCGCAGTGGTGGCTGGTCGGGGCGGGCAGCCGCCTGCCGATGGAGATCGGCCCCGACCAGGACTGGATCCCCGTGGCCGACCCGCGTCCGTTTGCGCCCTGCCAGGATATCCTGGTAGACGGCGAGAGCATGCACATCTGGGGCGTCGAGGGCCGCTGGCTGCACGTCTTGCGCGGCTACTACAGCACCGCCACGGCGCATGCCGCCGGCGCGCGGGTGGCGCCGCACATCAGCTATCGCGCCGATCTGCCCAACTGCCAGATCGATGGGACGAACGCCAAGCTCCGCCCCTGGTCGTTGAACCTCTCCAGCTACTGTCCCCGCTGGCACGGTATGAGCTGGGTCGATTTCCTGGCGCGGCGCATGGCCGACCTCGTGAAGAGCGGCGGCTGGAGCGGCGTCTTCTACGACAACATGGACGACCTGCCGTTCAGCCCGCTGGCCGATACCAATAACGACGGGCGTGCCGACGGCGGCATCGTCAATGGCGTCAACGCCTGGCGCGACGGTGAGCGCCAGCTTCTGGCCGAGACGAGCGCCCTGCTGCCGCATCACCCATTGCTGGTCAACGGCGACCTGCAGATCGCCCGGCGCGCGGACGGCCGCGAGATGGAGAACTTCCCGGTGATCCCCGGCCTCGCCCTGAGCGGCGCCATCGACACCTATCTGGCCGGAGGCGAGGCCGGCACGCCGCTGACCATGGTGAACCCGGATACACAGGACCGCGCGCTGCCCGACCCGGGCGTGGCACAGCTAGACGTGGGCATCTCCTTGCTGGGCGACGGCTACGCGGCCTACGACCGCGGGTGGATGAACCACGGCGACGGCTGGTGGTTCGATGCCTACGATAACGGCGCCGGCACCGCGCTGCAGGACGTGATCGGGCCGTGGACGGCCAGCGTTCGCGTGGCCCATCCCTGGCGCTTCCGGCGCGGGGACGTCGTGCTGATGGACCAGGAAGCCGCGCTGGTCACGGCGGTGACGCCGCATACGCTGGTGCTGCAGCGCGGCCTATACGGCACGGTAGCGGTCGCCCATGCCGCGGGGACGAGCGTGACCACGGCCTGGCAGCGCGTGCAGGGACACGGCTACCTGGGCCTGCCGCGGGGAGCCGCCCGCCTGGTGCCGACCGATTCCTGGCAGCAGTATGCTTTGCCCCTGGCCATGAGCAGGCGTGAGGAACAGGGGTCGCCGCGGCATCACCGCTTCGCGGTCCACCAGCTCGGCGCCACCAACAGCATCAGCATCAGCGCCGGCCTGCACTACGACGGTAACGCCGCGGGCATCAATCTCTATCCGCCGCACGACGGGCCGATCCTGCGCACGCTCACCTTCCAGGCACGCGGCCCGGCCGGCGCCACGCTCTGGGTGACGGCCGGCAAGACGCTTGCCCGGCTGGTGCTACGCGCGCAGTGGCACCAGTACACACTGCCCGTCGTGGACAGCAGCCTGATCGTGGTGGGCACCGGACGTGCCGGCGGCGAGGTCGGGCTGCAGAATGTGCGGCTCTACGGCACCCAGGCTTTCGTGCTGCGGCGCGACTTCACCCACGGCATCGTGTTGGTCAATCCGACCGACCGCGTGCAGCCGGTGCGGCTGGAGCACCCGTACCTCTTGCCCCCCAGCGATCAGCAAGGGCGACCCGAGGCGGGTAAGCCCACCTGCCGCGTGATCCTGGACCACTACCAGGCGGCGATTCTGCTCACCGCGAACGCGCACGCCCACTGCTGAAGGCACTCCATTACGTGAGCGGTACCCGGCAGTATCGCCGCGACGGCTATGGCGGCGGGATGAGCGGCCGGTAGCGATCGCGCAGCATCTCATCTCCGCGCTCACGGAGGGCCGCATCGCGGATGGCCGGGGGCAAGACCCAGGCCTGCGCCGCACGGCGGCTCTGCTCTTGCACCCATTCGGCGCGACACCGACGCCGGGTCACGTACCGATTGAGCGCCGACGCGACGGAATCGGCCGCGCGGAGACTCTCCGCCAGTACCACGGCATCCTCCAGCGCCATGCTGCCGCCCTCGCCCATGTGGGGCGGAGCCGCATGGGCGGCATCGCCAAGCAGGACCACGCGGCCGCTGTGCCACCGGTCGAGATCAACCCACTCGGTAGGTCCCGCGTGGAGCTGCTCATCGCGCTCCAGGGCGGCGAGATACGCCGCCACCGGCCCGCCGAAGTCCTCGAAGCGGCGCCGCAAGCGGTCCAGGCGCCCCGGAAGCGGGGCGTCGACGCGCGGCCCATTAGGGACGGACCGGCTAAAGCCGGACAAAGGCACTTTCGTGCCCGTACTCCATCGTGACACTTTAGTATCGGACACGACATGCCGCAAAACCTGCCCACTCCTATTGAGCGAAGTCCCGTGGAGCAAATGCTCCACGAAGGCGTGGCGCGGCCACTATAGGCGACAATCTTGGCTGTGGCCTGCAGGCACAGTCGGCCGGTAGCGCCTATGGGTCATCCGTGAAGGTGAGCGTCTCGGTCAGGCCGTCGTAGCCGGCGACCGCTGCCGGAAAGATCGCCGTGGCGCGATCGAGACAGGCGGCGGGATCGGCCAGGGTCGGGCTGAAATGGGTCAGCCAGAGGCGGCGGGCGGCGCCGTCACGCGCCAGGCGCGCAGCGTCGGCAAAGGTCATATGCTGCGCCTGCCAGCGCGACGGGCGCTGCGATTCGTCGCCGTACATGCCATCCGCGATGAGCAGGTCGGTGCCGTCTCCGCCCGCGCGCACAAAGTCCGTCAGCTCGGGGGTTGAGCAGGTATCCGTGGCCAACACGAGGCGCAAGCCGCGCCGGGACGGGCCGCGCACCTCATCCGGGCTGATGGTGCGGCCCTCGACCTCCACGGGTTCGCCATGCTGCAGACGGCGCCACTGGGTGATCGGCACGCCCAGCGCCTGGGCGCGGGCGGCGTCGAAGCGCGGCGCGCGCGGCACGGTGAGGGCGTAGGCCAGGCAGGGTATGTCATGTTCCAGGCTCAGGCAGCTCATCTCCAGCCCTGCCACACCGGCCACTGGGCCGCTCTCGCCCCCGGACAGCACCACCGCCTCCAGGCGATACGGCAGCCGGGGCGCCACGACCAGCAGCCCCTGCAGGACCGGCAGCAGCGGCTCAGGCCCGTAGATCGTTAGCGTCTCCTCGGGTCCCTTCTCGGCGTGCGCCAGCGTCAGCAGCAGGCCGGGCAAACCCAGCACGTGGTCGCCGTGCAGGTGCGTGAGGAAGATCGCCGCGAGATCGCGCAGTCCCCAGCCACGCTCGCGGATCGCCACCTGCGTGCCCTCGCCGCAGTCCAGCAGCACCAGGCTACCGCCCAGGCGGACCAGCACGGAGGAGAGGCGCCGCCGCGGCAGGGGCTGCATGCCACCGCTGCCCAGCAAACATACATCAAGCACCGGCCGGCACCCCGGTTGCGCGTCCGCCCAGACTCCTCGTCATAGGTCCAGTATGCCATGCCGGCCGCCTCTGGCCTTGAGCGGCGCCTTGCAGTCGGTCTACAATGAGACCAGGAGAGCCACGTAGGGAGACCGCATCATGGTTGCTGAACCACGACGCTGGACCGTAGAGGAGTATCTGTGGCTGGAACGAACCAGCGAGGTCAAGCACGAGTTCGTGGATGGGATTGTCTACGCCCAGGCGGGTGGAACACGCGCGCATTCGCGTATCGCCATTAACGCCGGCGTCCTCCTGGATGAGGCATTGGCCGACACTCCGTGTCGCGTGTTCAACTCCGACATGAAGATCAGAATTACGCCACGCCTGTACCGCTATCCCGATTTAGCCGTCAGTTGTCACCCAGCGGATACCAGCATCGAGGGTGAAGATCTGGACTACATCAGCTTTCCCACGGTGGTGATAGAAGTGCTCTCGGACTCCACGGACGGCGCGGATCGCACCGAAAAGTTCGATGAGTACCGTACCATAACCACGCTGCGCGAATACGTGCTCGTCGAGTCCATGCGCAAGGCGGTTCATGTGCATCGCCACGCGGAAACCGGTACCTGGCCCACTGTGACCTACCTGGCAGGCCAGGATATCATCCTGGAAAGCCTGGACGTTCGCGTGCCCGTCGATGCGTTGTACCGCAAAGTGCTGCTGCCGGACAATTCGGGGGATGGTGGGACAGACGCGCGACAGTGATTGCGCTACGACAAGTACTGCTAACCCCAGGAAAGCCAGCTCCGCTGTCACGAAGCCAGTCGTCCCGACCGTGCCAGCCAGCGCGTGAAGCGCAGTCGAGCCATCTCGGCCGGCGTGAACAGATCGTGGTCGCGGTGGTAGCGAGCGCGCAGGAGGCGTAGAGCCCGCCGCTCGCCCACGGCGAATCCGGCCGTCAATATGGCGTCGGATATCGGTGTCTGTGTTGACATGGTTCTCGTCCTCCTGTTTGGGTTCTGATTCTGGCACCGGTCCCCGGTACCTCATGACCCCATTCTGGACCACCGACGCTTCCTGCACATCAGGCAATGGACGCGACCCTGCCTCGGACCATCGGCGGCGCAGTATGTGGCCGGAAGGGGGATGGCGAGGTAGGACTAAAGGCGGGCGCCATGGACTCCTCAGTCGTCGTTACCGATGAACAGTCTCGGCAAGCCGGCAAACCCGAGATGCAGAGATTGGCGGCGAGCGACGTGTCGAGGAAATCGACGACAAGCAGTGACGCTCAAGGGTCTCGGGCGCGCGCCATGCGCCCGAGACCCTTGATGCATTGCGGATGTCTGAAATCAGCCAGTCTTGGCTCAGGAGAGCGGCAGCTTGATGGGCTTTCTTTCCTTTGACGACATCTCGGCGGCGAAGCAGATCTCGTGCGTCTTCACCGCGTCCTTGATGTTCAGCATGGGTGTCTTGCCGTTGAGGATGCAATCTATGAAGTAGGTCATCTGCGCCTGATACGGGTGATGTGCCACGTCGGGAGTGTCGGGCAGCACCGTCGGGAACTCGGCCCAGCCGGTCTGGCCCTCGATGACCTCGGAGTAGAACTGGTTCTGCACCAGCGTCCCCTTGCTACCGTGCAGCCGCACCAGGAAGCTGTAGGGCATGTTGCCCTCGATGATGGAGGTGGTCTGGCCGATCGCGCCGTCGGCGAAGTGCATCATCACGCACTGCGTGGCGTCGTAGTCCATCTGGCCGGTGAAGTTGCCGGCATAGCACATCACCTCGTCTACTTCGGCCGGCATGAAGTGGCGCAGGGCGTCGATGGCATGGCAGCCGGCGGTCAGCAAGGCGCTGCCGCCCTCCTTCTTGGTCTTCGCCCAGTAGTAGCCGGGGTACCACTTTGGCCAGCGCCCGCTGATATAGCCGGTCTCGCCATAGTGCAGCTTGCCAAAGAAGTCTTTGTTGATCATCGACTTGATGATCTCGAAATAGGGGCCGAAGCGCAACTCGAAGCCAACGATGCTCTTGACGCCGGCCCGGGTGATGGCCTGCTCCAGTTGGTGCAACTCCTCGAGCGTCATCGCCACCGGCTTCTCGATGAACATGTGCTTGCCGGCCTGTGCGGCGGCGATGCCTTCTCTGGCGTGGCGGGAGTTCAGGCTGCAGATATCGACCAGGTCCAGGTCTTCCTGGCGCAGCATCTGCTCATAGTCGGTATAGATGCGGCAATTGGCCAATCCGTGCCGCTCGGCTGCCGCCTGGGCGTTCTCCTTGCTGCGGCTGCACAGGGCCACCACGTCGCAATGCCCGGTGCCCAGCCAGGCCTCGATGTGCGGGTGCGACACCCAACCGATGCCCACCACGCCGACGCCGATCTTCTTCTCCGCCATGACATCCTCCTTTTCCTCAGTTATCTCTATACGTGCGTGTCTCGTCCCGGCCGCACCGTCGGGACACGCTCAGCCTACACGCTCATAGCCGCACCAATTCAGCAGCGCCAGCGCCAGCACCCTGGTGCCGCGCACCAGGTCGCGCACCTCGATATGCTCGTTGGCGCTGTGCGCGAATTGCGCGTGGCCGGGGCCGAGCAACGAACAGGGCATGCCGGCGGCGGCGATCCAGGCGAGGTCGCTGACCGCGACGAATCCGGCCTGCCGCACCGGCTCGCCCGCCCCTTCCAGCGCCGTCACGAGAGACTGGATAAAGGGGTGATCCTCCTCGGTGGAGGCCGGTGGGAACGAGACGCCACGAATACCCCACTCGATCTCCGGCGGATGATCCCGCAGCCAGGGATCGGCGGCCGCCACGCGGCCGATATAGTCCTCGAAGGCGGCCATCACGTCCTGGCGCGTCTCGGTGGGCAGATATTTGAGGCTCAGCTCCAGGGAGCAGTAATCGGGGAAGGTGGAGACGCTGGTCACCACGGCCGGCTGCCCGTCCTTGCCGCCTCCCGTCCCGCCCATGATCACGCCGGGGTTGATGGTGGTGATGCCACGCGGCAGCAGAGGATGCTCCTTGTGGATCGCCCAGTAGCGCTCCAGCTCCAGCACCGCGGCCAGGATCTTGGCGGCCTTCTCAATGGCGTTGACCGCGGTGCCGTGGCCACCGGCATGGACGGAGCGGTAGCGCAGAGCCGAGTGGCCGGCCCGCCCGCGCACGACCACCCGCAGCCACTCCAGGCCACCTTCGACGCGCTCGATGCGCAGCTCGGTCGGTTCGGTCACGATCGCGGCATCGGCGCGGTAGCCGCGGTCTATGCACTGCTGCGTGCCCGGCCCACCCGTCTCTTCGTCCACCACGGACTCCAGGATGACGTCGCCGCGCAGCCGGTAGCCGGCGGCCTGCACCGCGCGCACGGCCATGGTCATGGCCGCCAGCCCGCCCTTCATGTCGCAGGCCCCTCGCCCCCAGACCTTGCCGTCGCGCAGGTCGGCGGCCCAGGGATCGACGGGCCAGTCGCGCGCGTCTCCCGCCGGGACCACGTCCACGTGGCCGTTCAGGATCAGCGAACGCCCGCCGCCGCTGCCCTTGAGCACGCCGACCACGTCAGGGCGGCCGGGGAAGACCTCCCAGGAATCGGTCTGGCAGCCCAGATGGCCCCAGATCTGCCTGACAAAGTCTTGGCAGGGCGCTTCGGCCGGCTCGGCCGTGGCCAGCAACTTGGGGTTCTCGGTGCGGAAGCGGATCAGGTGTTGCAGCAAAGCAACCGTGTCGTCCTGCAAGCTATCGGCCGCCCGCAGCACCGCCTGCACCGCCTCGCCGTGTTGCTGCTCGCTCATCGCCATGCGGCACCCTCCCCACGCCTACAGCGTCCAGTAGCGGCGCTGCACCTCGATGGCACGCGCAATCGCTTTTTCCTGCTCGGGAGATACCTCGTTGATGGACGACGGCATGAACTGCAGGAAGGGATCGTCCATCGCCGTTCGCACGCCGCTCAGCTCCTCGACCGTCGCCAGCACGCAGAAGGGTACGTACGACGGGTTGTAGCCGCCCTCGTGGCAGATGGCCATGCGCCCAGCGCAGACCTCCCCGGCGACGCCCTTGATCAGGCGCGTCATGGCGCGGAAGCCTTCCGACGACACCTTCATGCGTGCCAGGGGATCGAAGAAGCTGGCATCCTGCCCAGCCGAGACCATGATCAGCTCGGGGGCAAACTGGCGCATGATGGGCACCACCACGCGCTCCACTACCGCGACGTAGCCGCCGGTGCCCGTGGCCGACGGCAGGGGCAGGTTGACCGTGAAGCCCTCCGCACCCGGCCCGCCCACGTCGTCGACCAGACCGGAGTTGGGCGGGTAATTGTTGTCTTCGTGGATCGAGAAGAAGAGCACCGACCGGTCGTCGTAGAAGGCGGCCTGGGTGCCGTTGCCGTGATGCACGTCCCAATCGAGGATGGCGACGCGCGCCACGCCACGGTCGCGGGCATGCCGCGCCGCAATTGCCACGTTGTTGAAGATGCAGAAGCCCATGCCGCGGTCGGCCACCGCGTGGTGCCCGGGCGGGCGCAACAGTCCGTAGACGTTGGCCACGTCGCCGTCGAGCACCGCGTCGACCGCCGTGATGGCGCCGCCGGCCGAGAGCAACGCGATCTCGTAGCTGCCGTGTCCCACCATGGCCAGCTCGCCGCTATCCCCACCGCTGCCGGCGGACAGCTCGCGCACGTGGTCGATGTGTCGCTGGGTGTGAATCCTGGCCACCTGCTCCAGCGTGGCCGGGCGCGGCGGGATCTCCACCAGATGGGCGGTGAGGCCCGTCTTGTCCAGCAGCTCTTTGCTGCGCCTGATCTGGCGCTGCGATGAAATGTGCTCCTCGGGCTCCTGCTCGGGTATGGCCGGCAGATTCATGAGCGAGGGGCCATTATCGTGCTGGAGGTAACTCTCGTGAAAGACCAGGCCGGTTGCCATGCGATTCTCCTTTCTCTCAATGGCCGGGATTACGATACGGTGCGCGCCGGACGTTGATCTGCCCGCCTGTCCAGCAGACGTCCCAGGCTGTGCGCCAGGCCCACCAGGCCGCGCGGGGCAATGACCACCGTGAGCACCAGGATCAGGCCCTGCACGATCAGGTGGTACTGGCTCAGAGGGGCATTCACGATCGGCACGATGAGATTGGGATCGTTCAACCTTTCGTTGATCACGGTCAGGAAGAGCGTGCCCACGATCGGGCCGGCGAAGGTGCCCCAACCGCCCACCACGATCATGGCCATCAGATACATGGTCAGGCCGAAATCGAGCACAGACGGCGCCACGATGCCGGCGTAGTGGCCGTAGAAGGCGCCGGCGACTCCGGTGAAAAAGGCGGAGAACATGAAGGCAAACATCTTGTATTGCGTGCGGTTGACCCCACGGTTGGCGGCCACCTCCTCGGCGTCGCGAATGGCCTTCAGACCAAGCCCTATTGGCGAGCGGATCACCCAGAAGATCAGCAGCGAGACCACGACCATGAAAGCCAGCGCCAGATAGTAGGTGCCGTTGAGCTGGACATCCATGCCCAGACTGTAGGGCAGATATGGATCGACGTTGAGCAGGCCATCGGCGCCGCCGGTGAAGCCGCTGGTATCGGTCTGCACGAAGCCGCTGAGAATGGACTGAAAGGCCAGGGTCAGCAGCACCACGTAGACACCGCGCAGGCGCAGGGACGGCAAACCGACCAGAACGGCCGCGACCACGGCCATCAAGCCGCCCAACAATGAGGTAAGGAACGGCGAGAGGTGGTAGACCAGGTTCAGCTTGGCGGAGGTATAGGCGCCGACGCCGAAGAAGCCCATCTGGGCAAAGGATAGGATGCCGGAGATCCCGAGCACCAGGTTCCACGACTCCGTGACCACCACGTAGATGTAGGCGGTGAGGGCAACGCCGATGATGTAGGGATTGGCCCCCAGGAACGGCAACAGGATGGCCACGGCCAGGCCGATGGCGGCCAGGGCTGCCGGAACCCGTCGACGGGCGGCCGGCAAGGCGCGCGCCAGGCCGCCCTCGTGCAGCGCAGGCGCCGCCTCGGGCGGCGGTTGGGTCTGCGTCTGGCCGATCATAGCCGTGCCTCCTCCGGCACCCCGAACAGCCCGGCCGGCCGCACCACCAATACCGCGATGATGAGCAAGAAGAGCACGGGCAGCGACCAACTGGCGCCCCAGATATAAGAGACAAGCTCCTCGACCATGCCGATGATATAGGCCGCGTAGATCGTCCCCTTCACACTGCCCAGGCCGCCGAAGATGGTGATGATCAGCCCCTTCAGCAGATAGGTCTCGCCGACCGAGGGATAGACGTAGTAGAAGGCGCTGAGCATCACCCCGGCCAGCCCGGCCAGTCCGGCACTGATGGCCATGATCAGCAGGTAGGTGCGCTCGACGTTGATGCCCATCAGCCGCGCCGCCGTCATGTGCTGCGAGATGGCCCGGATGGCCATGCCATGGCGCGATTGCCGCAGGAAGAGCCCCATGGCGGCCAGCAGCACGATGGTGATGGCGGCGCTGGCGATGGCCATGTTGGTGACGGTGATACCGTAGGGCAGGCGCACATCGCCGTTTACCAACAATGGCTGATTCTTGTTCTGCGGGCCAAAGATCGCCAGGGCCACGTTTTCCAGCAAGATGCCCAGGCCCAGTGTGGCCACGATGGTGTTGATCTCCCATCCGGGCATGCGGATCAGGCGCCTGATAACCAACAGTTGGATGGCCATGCCGAAGATCGCGACGATGGCGAAGGCCGCCAGCATGCCGATCAGGGGTGGAAGGCCAACCTGGCCTGAGACCAGCCAGCCGGCATAGCCGCCGATCATGAAGAGTGCCCCCTGAGCCAGGTTGAGCAGACGCAGGCCGCCGTAGATCAGAGTGAGGCCCATGGCCATGGCGGCATAGATCGAGCCCACGATAAGACCGCTAATGATCGACTGTAGAATCCCGGCCATCTCCCGCCCTGTTCGCCTCCGTCCATGTCGCTATGTTTGCGTTCGTCGGTCGCCCACCTGCGTGAGCGGGACCGGCGACTGAAGTCGCCTGGCAGAGCGCCGCCGACTAAAGTCGGGCGCAAGGCACTTTAGTGCCCGTACCCTGCCATGACACTTCAGTGTCAGGCACCACACGCGCGGTCCTGCCAACTTACGTGCCGAGATAGGCCGCCACAAGTCCTTCGTCGGCCAGCAGTTCCTGGACGCTCCCTTCGCGGACCAGGTGGCCGTTCTCCAGCAGATACAGCCGATCGGCCAGGTCTGGAACGTGCGCCATGCTTTCCTCTACCAGCAAAATCGCCACCCCGCTCGCCTTGATGCGCGTAATGGTCTCGTAGACCTGCTGGACCAGGATGGGCGCCAGACCCAGCGACGGCTCATCAATCATCAACAGGCGCCCACCCGTCATCAGGCCACGGCCGAGGGCCAGCATGCGCCGCTCGCCACCGCTCAGGGAGCGCGCCATCTGCTTCTGGCGCTCTTGTAGGCGCGGAAAGATGGTGAAGACGCGCTCCAGCAGCGCCTGGCGCTGCGCCCAGGCCTGTTTCTGATAGGCGCCGAGGATCAGGTTCTCCAGGACCGTCATCTCGGCGAAAGGCAGATCGCCTTGCGGGATGTGGGTCACGCCGCGCGCCACGATCTCGTGCGCCGGCAGGCGATCCAGGCGCGCCCCTTCAAAGGTGATCGTCCCGGCCGCGGGGGCGATCAGGCCCGAGATGGCGCGCAGCAAGGTCGTCTTGCCGTGGCCGTTCGGCCCAAGAATAGCCACGGTCTCGCCGTCGGCCACGTCCAGCGAAACATCGTGCAGGACGGGCATCGCATCGTAGCCCGCGCTGAGACCGCGTACCTGCAACATGAATACTCCCCTGCGTTACGGCTTTGGTGGCGCCGGCCGTGCCGGCGCCGCTCCAATCAACTCGGCCGGCAGGGCCCCGCCGAGGTAGACGCGCACCACCTGCTCGGCGTCGCGCAGATTGGCCGGCAGCCCTTCGAAGATCTTCTCGCCATGGTGGAGGATCAGCACGCGATTGGCCAACCCCACGAGCGCGCGCATCACGTGCTCGATCAGCACAATGGTCACACCGCCGGACTGGATGCGCCTGATCAGTTCCATCAGCGCATCGGTCTCGCCGGCATTCAAGCCGCCGACCGGCTCGTCGAGCAGCAGCACGCGGGGCTTGCTGGCCATGGCCGAGGCGATCATCAGCCGTTTCTTCTCGAAGACAGAGCACTGGCTGGCCGGAGCCTCCGCCCGCTCCTCCATCCCGGTCAGGCGCAGAGCCTCCGCCGCGTCGCGGGCGGAGGCTCCGAAGCGCAGCGTGGGTAGCCCACGCGTCTGGTGGCCGAAGTAGGCGCCGACCAGTACGTTCTCGCGCACGCTCAGCGAGCCGAACACGGCCGGCGTCTGAAAGGTTCGCGCGATACCGAGCTGGAATACGCGGTGGGGCATCAGGCCGGTGATGTCGCGCCCGGCGAAGCGGATACGCCCGGCGGTCAGCGGCAGGTGCCCCGCGATCAGATTGAAGAGCGTGCTCTTACCCGCCCCATTGGGCCCGGCGATACCATAGATCTCACCCTCCTCGACGTGGAAGGTCAGGTCCTGGATCGCCGCGAGGCCACCGAAGCGTTTCGAGAGCCGCTCGCACTCCAGCACGGCAGCCATGGCCGTTTACATCAACCAGGGCGGGAGCTGGAAGCTCCCATTGGTCAGCGGCTCGGGCGAGATGCACTTGTGCTGCTGATTCTGAATCTGGTAGTACAGGTGCGCCTGCCCGTCCGAGAGCTTCTTGACCTTGTCGGGATAGGGCAATACCACCAGCCCGTTCGGGTCGAACTTGTAGTTGCCGTTGACGCCGCGCACGTTGCTGCGGGCGACCATCTGGCAGACCTTGCGCTTGTCATTGGGATCGCCGGCCAGCTTGACGGCATTGGCATAGACGTGCACCAGATCGTAGCCCGAGCCGGCGTTGCTGAAGCCGGGCTGGATGCCGAAGCGCTTCTGGTAGCGCTGTCGGAACGAATTGCCGATGGCATCGTAGTAGGTGCCCGTGACCGTCGACCAGATGACGCCGTTGGCGGCGTCGCCGGCCAGCTTCAGGTACTCCGGCACCGAGGGGCCATACTGCTGGTAAACCAATGACGGCGTCGGGTTCTGCCGGAATTCCTTGATGAAGCCGGCCAGGTCGCTGGGCAAGAAGGCGGTGACCACGATGGCGGCCGGCGGGTTGGCGCGGATCTTGGCCAGCGTCGGCCCCCACTGTGAGACCGGCTCGATGACCGTGTCGTTCATGGTCACAGTCCAGCCCTTGGCTTTCATGCCGCTGTAGCAGAGCTTGGCGATAAGCTGGCTGTAGTCGCCGTTGCCGGCCACGATGGCCACCTTCTTGTTCTTGGGTTTCCATTTGCCCTGGTCGATGATGCTTTGCAGGAACTTGGGAATACCGATGCCGTACCAGATCTCGGTGGGATCGCACATGAAGGTCATCCAGTAGTCCTTGGGATCCTTGCGCACGATGTTGACGTCGTCCTCATGCGTGCTGACGTGGAGATAGGGCATGCCCCCTTGCTGGACGACCGGATACTCGAAGTGCGAGTTGAGGATATAGCCCAGCAGGATGGCGTGTACGTTCTCCTGGTAGATCAGGCGCCGGAAGGCGGAGATCACGTCGGTGGGCGCGAATCCGCCGACGTCGATAACCTTGTGCACGATCTTGGCCCCCAGGACACCGCCCGCCTTGTTGACCTCTTCGATGGCCAGGGTGTAGCCGTTGGCCATCTCCGCGCCGTCCGAGGCTTCGGGGCCGGTGAGGGGAAAGGCGGAGCCGATGACGATGTCGCCGTGGATCTCCGATCGGTTACCACCGGCACGCCGCAATACGGTAGCAGCGCCGGCCATCTGGGAACCCACCGCGACGCCAGCGCCGACGGCGGCGGTGGCGCCAAGGAACTTCTGACGAGAGATGACAGGATCGCGCGGTTCGTCCGGCCGGGAATCTCTTTCTTCCATCTTCGCTCGCTCCTAACATCGCGATTCATGAATGAGACGTACAACTTCCCGCAGCCAAAGGTCCCTAGCCCACGAGGCGGCCTTACCGGCCTGCACTCGCGCTACGTAGCGCTGCACAGAGTGCGTGCGCTGCCTCCTTTCTGCTATCCCCAATACGACACTGATGGCGCATGAAGCGCCACACTCCGCGCCGTGCCCGTCGTGATAATCGCCTATCTTCACGGCACGTAACTTTTCGACTGGCCGGGCGCGCTCGCTTACACGGCATTATGCAGTCAAGCCCTTGCCCGTGTCAAACACGACCTGGCCGCCCCTCAAGCGTTCTCACAGCCACACCAATTGATGGCCAGAGCGGCGTAGGTGCGGCACGCCGTGAGCAACTCGTCGATCAGGACGTACTCGTCGTCGGCATGGGCCACGCGTAGGTCGCCGGCCCCGTAGCTGATGGCGGGAACGCCGCCGATGTTCAGCCACGAGGTGTCTTCCACGGCGGCAAAGCCGCGGATGGGCGGACGGCCGGCAAATCGCGTCCCGACCGCCGCTTTCTCATGCGCGTCCTGTACGGCCTGACAGATTGGGTGCGCGGGGTCGACCACCGAGGCCGGCCAGTTCAGTTTCCACTCCAATGTCGGCGGATGCTCGCGCAGCCAGGGATCGAGCGCGGCCGCCCGCGCGACATGCTCCTCGATCTCCTGCCTGACCTGAGCGGGATCCTCCTCGGGGTGATACCAGCAACAATACTCGATGGTCATGAGTTCGGAGACAAGGAATGGCACCAGAACGCCGCGCGGCCCACCGGTCACCACGCCGGGGTGAATGCTGAAATGCCCCGGAGCAAAGAGGGGGTGGCGCTTCGACTGACCCCACTGATCCTCCAACTGGCGGATGGCCTGATAGAGGTAGATGCCCTTGTCGATGGCGTTGACGCCGACCCGCGCGCCAAGTCCCCCGGCGCGGAACGTCTCGCCGCGCATGGAAGCGTGGGTCGCCTTGCCCACCGCTGTCACCGAGAACCACCACAGCCCGGGCGTGATCGGCACGACGGCCAGCGGGTCAGGCGGCGAGCTGGGCTCCGACACCACGGCCGCGTCGGCGGTATAGCCGCGCTTCACGGTGGCGGTGACGCCACACTCGTGATCCATCACTTCTTCTCCGACCACCGATTCCAGGATCAGGTCGCCGCGCAGGCGCAGCCCGGCCTCACGGATCGCGCGGGCGGCAAAAGCCTGGGCAATAATGCCGCCCTTCATGTCGGTCGAGCCACGGCCCCAGACGCGATCCCCGTCGATGCGTCCTGAAAACGGATCGCCACTCTTCCAGTTGGCCGGATCGCCGGGCGGGACCACGTCCACGTGCCCGTTGAAGATTAGCGAACGGCCGCCACCGGCCCCTTTCAAGACGCCGACCGCGTTCTCGCGGCCGGGCTCGATGGCGAACAGGTCGACGGCGCATCCGATGCGTTCGTACAGGCCGGACATCAAGCGCGACACCTGGCCTTCGCCGCCCACGACGTCGGCATAGACCTGGCCCGGGTACTTCGGGTTGACGCTCGGGATGCGTACGGCCGCGCTGACCGTCTCGACGAGCTCATCCTTCAAGCCGTCGATACCGGCAAATACACGGCCGATGATAGCGCTATCCGTGTCCATCGTCTGGGCCATCGCTCGCTCCTTCCTCGCCACCTACACGCCACACGTGTCTTATACTATAGCGATATGCGCCGGCGTCTGTCAGATAGGAGGATACGAGAACGGCCAGCGGGATGACCCTACGGGACACGCCACGGAATCGTCCTGTGGTGCCAGATGGCCCGCGGCCGGAGAGCCGCTTGAGTGTTGACGATCTCGTGCGGATCGGTTATGGTGCCGTGGGACTCACCGGCCATCGATCAGAAGCTTGAGGTCCTGCTCGGCGTCGCTCCGCCGGCAAGGGTCCTCCCTACGGCTCCGATGAAGCCAGTGAGCCAGCGGTCATCTGGCTGGCGGCACAACTGGCGCGCGAGGCATTGGGGCGTGTGCTTGACACCGCCATCGACCGGCGCTGGCTGGACGAGACCGAGGCGCGCGCAATCGCCGAGGGCGTGTTCGCAGCGCCTTCATGGAATCGGGGGGATAGCCTGGCGAAGGTGAGGCCACGTACTGGGAGCTCGGCCCGGGCCCGATCTGGGGCGCCTCCTCCCTCCGTTCACCTTCTAGATTGGAGGTAGTTAGAGATGGCCAAGGACATCGGGATCGGCGTGATCGGTATTGGCATGGGAGCGACCGTCGCGGCGATCAACCACGACCCGGCATCCAGGCTGGTCGTGCGTGCCCTGTGTAGCAACCGCCGCGAACGCCTCGAGGCCGTGGCGCGCCAGTGGGACATTGGCTTCGTGACGACCGATTACCGCGAGCTCATTGGCCGATCCGACGTGGAGATCGTCGGCGTCTTCTCCCCGGACCACCTCCATGCCGAGCACGCGCTTGCCGCCCTCAACGCCGGCAAGCATGTCATCTGCACCAAGCCAATGGTCACGCGGGTCGACGATGCGGCCGAGTTAGTGCGCACCGTCGACCGTACCGGCCTGAAGTTTCTGGTCGGCCAAACGATGCGCTTCGAGCCTCAGTTCACTGCGGCGCGCCGCATGCTGGACGACAACGAGTTGGGAGAGATCGCCCTGGCAGAGGCCCATTATGTCCATGACCTGCGCCATCTCTTGCCGCTCACGCCCTGGCGCCTGACCGCGCCACAGGATCTGATGTACGGCGGCGTATCTCACCCCATCGACCTGCTGCGCTGGTTCTTTGGCAATGTGCGGACGGTTCACGCCCTGGGCTGCAAGGGCAGGACCATGCCGGATTACCCATTGATCGATAACTTCATCGTGAATCTCCAATTCGAGAACGACGTTATCGCGCGGGTCCTGGGGGCGTATGGTGTCGTTCATCCTCCGATGCCGATGATGGCGCTTGGTCTCTATGGCGACCGCGGAAGTCTGCAAGCTACCTACTCCGATCTCAAGGGCGGACAGGTGCAGTACGTGCTCGACAAGTTCGACACTCTGCCGGTAGCGACGGTACCGTTTGCCGCCGAAACGGAGGGAGCCTATGGCCACGGCAACACGACCCTACGCTACCTCCGCCACTTCGAGGAATGTCTCATCCATGATCGGCAGCCCTCGCCCGGCGTGCGTGATGGCGCACGGTCGATCGCAACCTGCGCCGCGGCCTGGGAATCGGTGCACGGCGGGCAGGTCGTGACGGTCTTCAACGACTTCTAATCCTGGTATCCCCCACAACCGCTATGTA
>Ga0070738_10003615_pt1 | contig 19944 bp, 19 predicted proteins | sample Coa_R2_2_FD_66446 | JGI IMG/M metagenome (GOLD analysis project Ga0070738, IMG submission 66446) | Surface soil microbial communities from Centralia Pennsylvania, which are recovering from an underground coalmine fire - Coalmine... | ecosystem: Environmental > Terrestrial > Soil > Unclassified ... | reverse complement strand
ATCATCGGTCCCAACGGCGCGGGCAAGACCACGGTGTTCAACATGATCACCGGCTACCTCCAGGCGGACGCGGGCAGCATCACCTATCGCGGGCAGGAGCTGGTGAAGATGCCGCCCTTTCGGATTGCCCGGCTCGGCATCGCGCGCTCCTTCCAGGACGTGCGGGTGTTCGGACGGATGACGGTGCTGGAGAACCTGGTGCTGGCCATCCAGCCCAGCGAGAGCCCGTTTACCGGCTGGGCGGGCCAGGCGCAGGCGACAGAACGCGCCCTCACCGTGCTGGACGAGTTCGGGCTTCGAGATCAGGCCGACGAGCGTGTAGGCCAGCTGTCGTACGCGCAGCAGAAGCTGCTGGTGGTGGCCACGCTGGCGGCGCGAGGCGACCCGTTCATCCTGCTCGACGAGCTGGCCGCCGGCCTGGACCAGGAAAGCGTGAACCGCTTTGCCGGACTCGTTCGGAAGATGGCCGCCGGCGGACGAACCGTGTGCCTGATCGAGCACAACCTGGAGTTCGTGTGGCAGACGGCCGAGATCGTGTACGTGCTGGACCAGGGCAAGCTCCTGGCCCAGGGCACGCCCGAGGACATCCGCCGCGACGCGCGGGTCGCGGAAATCTACTTCGGCGGCACCCAGGCGGCAGCGCATGCGTAGTGTGGAAGGCCGGCGGATGCTTCGCTTGACGCTCAGCATGACGAGAGGCGGCACGCAAGCGGCGGCGCATGCTTGAGGTGCAGGGCCTGGTGGCCGGCTATCAGCGCACGAAGATCGTGCTGCGCGACGTCAGTCTGAGCTTTCCAGCCGGCGAGCTGGCGGTGATCATGGGCCACAACGGCGCCGGCAAGACTACGCTGTTGAATGCCATCTTCGGCGTACTTCAGCCCGAGCAGGGCGCCGTGCTGTTCAAGGGACAGGAGATGCGCGGCGGCCCGGAGGAGCGCGTCCGGCGCGGCATCTCCTACTCCATGGCCGGGCAGGCCATCCTCCCGGGACTCACGGTCGCGGACAACCTGGAGACTGCCTCGGCCGTGTTCCCCACGGATGCCACCACCCGCAAGATTCGGCGAGACAGCGTGTTCGACCTGTTCCCCATCCTGGCCGACCGCCAGCGGCAGCGGGCAGGCACGCTCAGCGGCGGCCAGCAGCGGATGCTGTCCATCGGCATGGCGCTGATGCGCGGGCCGGAGGTGCTGCTGCTCGACGAGCCCTCGCTGGGGCTGTCGCCGCTGCTGGTCGAGTCGCTCTACAACGTCATCGCCCGCGTGCGAAGGGAGCTTGGCATGACCATCGTGGTCGTGGAGCAGAGCCTCGACCCCGGCCTGCTCCAGGCGGACAAGCTGCACATCCTACGGATGGGCAAGGTGGTGTTCTCCGGCGACAGCGCCGTGCTGTTCGACAAGCAGAAGCTGTGGAACCTGCTGTGAGGGTCTATGCGACCGCGCCGCCGCTCCTGAGCCCTTCGACCTCTTCGGGGGAGTAGCCCAGCTCGTCCAGGATCTGGTCGGTGTGCTCGCCGAAGCCGGGCGGCGGCCAGCCCGCCTGGCCATTGGACGCGGACAGGTGGATGGGCATGTTCAGCATGCGCACGCGGCCATGCACCGGGTGCTGGCGCTCGGTCAGAATGTCGTTCTGCCAGGCCTGCGGCTGGTCCATGAACTCCGCGCCGGTGCGGACACCTTCGGCGGCGACGTGGGCTGGCTCCATGACGGCCAGCCATTCGGCCAGCGTCTTCTCCTTGATCCGAGCGGCCTGCTTCTCACGGATGAGGGCATCGTGCTCGAACCGGCCCTTAGGGCTGCGCAGACGTTCGTCCTGGAGCAGATCATCCAGCCCAAGCACCTCCCATAGGCGCGTCCACTCCGCGTCCAGGATAGGCACGAGCGTGATCCAGCGCTCGTCCTTGGTCTCGTAGGTGTGGCCGGGGAACTCCTCGCGCGGCTGAGGCGGCGCATCCTCGCGGAAGACCAGCTTGAGCGACTGGATGGCGACCATCAGGTCGAGCTGCGATGTCTCGACCTTCTGTCCGAGGCCGGTCTTCGCCCGCTCCCACAGCGCCAGCATGATGCCGTAACACAGCACGAAGGGGATGGCCTGGTCGGCAGCGAAGAACGGCAGCACCATCGGCTGGCCATCCGGCGCGCGGTTGCGGTCCATCATGCCGGTGTGGGCCTGGTGCAGGCGGTCGTAGCCGGGCCACTGGGCCAGCGGCCCCTGCGTGCCCCAGCCGGTGATGCTGGCGTACACCAGGCGCGGGTTGATGGCGCGCATCTCCTCGTACGAGCAGCGCAGCTTCTCCGCCTGCCCCGGCGGCCAGGCGACGATCATCACGTCCGAGCGCTTGACCAGCCGGTGCAGCACCTCCCGGCCGGCATCGGTGCGCAGGTCCAGCACAAGGCTGCGCTTGCCGCGGTTCAGCAGCAGGAAGGTGTCGGCGGTGCCGCCGCCGTCGACGGTCCGGTCGCGCCCGCCGTTAGGCGGCTCGATCTTGATGACGTCGGCGCCCTGGTCGGACAGGTACATGCCCGTGCCCGGGCCGGCGTACATCTGCGTGAGATCGATGACCCGCAGGCCGTCGAGCGCGCCCATCCGTCAGTGCGCCAGCGCGAGCTCTCGTTCGGCCGCCTGGCCGCCGCGGAGGCCTTCGAGGTATGACAGGGCGTCGGCCAGCGGGATCACGTCGCCGTACTTCTGATTGATGTCGAACAGGTTCATGGCGTGCGTCGCCTCGTGGCGGTCGAACACGCACTCCTCGACCACCATCATGCGGTAGCGCAGCGTGCAGCCGTCGACCGTCGCCGCGCGGACGCAGCCGCTGGTGCTCTCGCCGGTCACGATCAGCGTGTCCACGCCCAGGCTGGTAAGGTGCGCCTGGAGCGGCGTGCCGAAGAAGGCGCTGGGCGAGGACTTCCGCACCACCAGCTCACCCTCGCGGGGCGCGACCTCGTCCACGATCTCGAACGCGCGCGCCAGCCGAGCCTGCATCTCGGGATCGGAGGTCTTGCGCCCGCCGCTGATGCGGCTGCCCTTGGCCCACGGCTGAATGTTGGGCTCGGCCAGATCGGTCGAGTAGACGACCGGGATGCCGGCGGCGCGCGCAGCCTCGAGCAGCTTCTGGATATACGGCAGCGCCCGCCAGCCGGCCAGCCCGCACGAGCTCGGCCAGCGCTTGACGGCCTCCAGCAGCGGCTCTGGCTCGTCGCCGAACACCCAGCGGTACAGGTCGATCATCAGCAGCGCCGGCCGCTGGCCAAAGCCCAGGCGCTGGTCGTCCTTCAGCCGCACGTGCGCGCGGTCCTGCTCGGTCAGATAGGCGTCCCACACTCGGGCCATGGCTGCTCCTTCAGCGGTGATTTGGGCTGATTCTACGCCCACCCCTGCGAGAGCGCGGCGTGAATAATGGTCGGCGTGAAGCTCACCCTCGCCTGCTGGGATTACGATCGCACCCGCCCGCTCATCGATGGCCGAGTCCGACCTGAGGGCATTGATCTCGACGTCCAGGTGCACCGGCCGCACGTCACCTTCAGCCGCATGCTGGAGCGGCAGGAGTTCGACGTCTCGGAGATGTCGCTGTCCTCGTACGTCAGCCTGGTCGCGCGCGGGGACTGCGCCTTCGTGGCCATCCCGGTGGCGCTGTCCAAGATCTTCCGCCACTCCTGCATCTACGTCCGGACCGGCGCCGGCATCGACCGGCCGGAGGATCTGAAGGGCAAGCGCGTGGGCTCGATCCGCTACGGCTCGACCGGAACGGTGTTCATGCGCGGCATGCTCCAGGACGAGTACAGCGTCCGGCCGGACGAGCTGGAGTGGTTCCTGGGGCGGCTCAACACCGCGACGGACCCCATCAACATGGACCCGCCAAGCCTGCCCGCGGGGATTCGCGCGACCGCCCTCAAGGCGGATCAGACGCTCGAAGGCATGCTGGAAGCCGGCGAGCTGGACGCGCTGCTGAGCCTGTACATTCCCACCTCATTCGAGGCCGGCGCGCCATGGATCGCGCGGCTCTTCCCGAACTTCAAACAGGTCGAGCAGGAGTCGTATCGGCGCACGCGCATCTTCCCGATCATGCACACGGTGGTTATCCGCCGCGACGTCTACGACCGCGATCCCTGGATAGCGCCCGCGCTGTACAAGGCCTTCTGCGCCGCACGCGACCTGGCGGTGAATGGCCTCTACGACACCGATGCGCTGCGGCTCGCCCTGCCGTGGCTGATCGACCACGTCGAGGAAGCGCGCCGGGTGTTCGGCGACGATTTCTGGGCCTATGGCCTGGAGCCCAACCGGCCCACGTTCGCCGCCGTAGGCCGCTACTTGTTCGAGCAGGGCCTTGCGCCGCGTATCGTCAGCCCCGACGAGCTGTTCCTTCCAGGCTGCGAAACGCCTTTGTCATGCTGAGCGTCGAGCGAAGCATCCCCAAGCGCCACCGAGGGGACTCTTCGCTCGACGCTCAGAGTGACACGCCGTCATCGAACGGTCATCCAGCGTTCACGTCGAGATCATTCGTCGCCGTCATCCTGCACCCTGATGCTGGTACCGTCATCCGTGATGGCCGACACCAGGACCACGAGCGGGCGCGGACCGGCGAGCGGCGGCAGTGTCCTGGTCGTGGACGACGATCCGGGCGTCCTGAGCCTGCTGCGGCGCGCGCTGGTGCTGGCCGGCTACGAGGTGCTCGTGGCGGAGAGCGGCGAGGCAGCCCTCAACCTGGCGGCCACCCAGGAGCCGGTGCTGGTCGTGCTCGATGTGATGCTGCCGGGCATCGACGGCTTCACCGTCGCTCAGCGGCTCCGGGCCGCCGGCTCAACCCCTATCCTGATGCTGACCGCCAAGGACACAGTGCCGGACCGGGTCACCGGCCTGGACAGCGGCGCCGACGACTACTTGGTCAAGCCCTTCTCAGTAGAGGAGCTGCTGGCGAGAGTTCGCGCCCTGCTGCGGCGTTCTCACGCCGAGGCCGATGGCGACGTGCTCACCTTCGAGGACCTGCAGGTGGACGTCAAAGGCCGGCGCGCCTACCGCGGCAGCCGCCTGCTGGATCTCACGCCGCGTGAGTTCAACCTGCTGCTGACGCTGGCGCGGCACCCCCGCCAGGCCCTGTCGCGCGAGCAACTGTCGCAAATGGTGTGGGGCTACGCCTTCCAGGGTGAATCCAACTTCGTGGACGCAGCGGTCAAGGACCTGCGCCGCAAGATGGAGGAAGCCGGCGAAGCCCGCCTCGTCCAGACCGTGCGAGGCCACGGCTACGCCCTCCGCGAAGATTAGCGGGCGCAGTGTCGTGTCATGCTGAGCGTGGAGCGAAGCATCCCCACTCCTCCAGGGGACCCTTCGCTCGACGCTCAGGGTGACACCCGTGAGTACTAGCAGAGTCTCCCTCCGGTTCTGGCTGGCGGCCGGCTATACGGCCCTGCTGGCCGTGATGCTGGCGGTCTTCGGCGTGCTGCTGTTCTTCGGCATGCAGCGCGCCCTGCTCGACGAAATGGACAAGCGGCTGCAGGTGCGAGCCGACCAGCTGGCGGCGCTGCTGCAGCCGGAACCCGGCACCAGCGGATCGTCGAGCCTGCCATCGGGCACGATCGACGTCTCGGCCATCAGCAGCCTGGACGATCCGGTGGTGTACGCGCAGCTGCGCGACCTCGACGGCGGACTGCTCGCCTCGTCCGGGAACCTTGCGGGCAACGTGCTGCCGCTCTCGCCCGACGCGATAGCCCGCATCACGTCCGGATCGCAGCCCTCGATTCGCGATGCCCGGGTCGGCAACCAGCGCCTGCGATCGCTGGCCACCACACTGGACGTGAACGGCCGTCCCGCGGCCATCCTGCAGGTGGCCGAATCACGCCGGCCGCTGGACCAGACGCTGGGCGATCTCCGCCTGCTGCTGATCCTGCTGGGCGCGATCGCTTGCGGGGGCGCCGGGCTGTTGGGCTGGGCTATCACCCGCCGGGGGCTGCGGCCACTGAGCTCGGTGGCCGACCAGGCATCGTCCATCGCGCGCAGCCGCGAGTTCGAGAAGCGAGTGGAGGCGCCGAACCCGGTGGCCGAGGTCGAGCTCCTGGCGACGACCATCAACGAGCTGCTGACGACCATCGACGCCGTGCTGCGCAGGCACCGCGAGTTTCTGGCCGACACCTCTCACGAACTGCGCAACCCGCTGCTGGTAGTGCAGGGCAACCTGGAGCTGCTGGACATGATCGACGACCCAGCCGCCCGCGAGGAATGCGTCCGCGAGGCCCGCCAGCAGGTGGAGCGCATGACCCGGCTGGTGAACGACCTGCTGTCGCTGGCGCAGATGGAGTCCGGCCTGCTGCTGGAGCCCAGGTCCATGGACCTGTCCGAGACGGTGGCGCGGACGGTCCGCTCCTTCGAGCGGCGGGTGACGGACCGGACGTTCGCCGTCGAGCAGTCAGGCCCCGTGCTGCTGACGGCCGACGAGGGCCGCATCGAGCAGGTGCTGGTCAATTTGCTGGACAACGCGGTCCGCCATACGCAGCCGGGCGGGAACATCACCATCCAGGCGGGCGCCGACAAGCTCAACGCCTGCCTGCGCGTGACCGACGACGGCGAGGGGATCGTGCCCGAGCACCTGCCGCACCTGTTCGACCGCTTCTACAAGGTTGGTGCGGGCGAGCACTCGCTGCGCATGGGCTTCGGGCTGCCTATCGTGAAGCGGGTGGTGGAGGGGCACGGAGGCACGGTCAAAATCGAGAGCCAGCCGGGTGCAGGCACATCTGTCACCATCTCACTACCGCTGCAGGGGCCCGCCAGTCGCGATTGATCCCTTCTTGCGGCCGAGGCTCACCAGCCACTGCCCGGCAGGCTCGCTGAGCCTGGCCCATACCGGCCCGGCGACCGCCAGGATCAGCACGTAGGCCGTCGCCAGCGGGCCAAGACCTGGCTCCGCGGCAGCCGCCAGCCCGGCGATCACGATGTTGAATTCGCCGCGAGCCACGATCGCACTCCCGGCGCGAATGCGGCCGAGCAGGCCAACCCCAGCGCGGCTGGCAGCCCACCAGCCCGTAGCGATCTTCGAGCCAGCGGTGACGGCGGCCAGCACGGCGGCAGGGGCCAAGACCGGCGGGATGAGCGACGGATCGGTGCTCAGGCCGAAGAAGACGAAGAATACCGCCGCGAACAGATCCCGCAGCGGCGCCAGGACGGCTCGCGCGCTCTCGGCCACCCGGCCGGACAGGGCGATGCCGATGAGGAAGGCGCCGACCGCCGCGGACACCTGCACCTCCTCGGCGAGCCCCGCCACCAGCAGCGCCAGCCCGAACACCCGCAGCAGCAGCACCTCGTCGTCGGTGCTGAACACCACGCGGTTGATGACACCGCCAAACCGCAGCGCGACGAACAGCACCAGGACGATCGCTCCCACGGCCACACCTTCCGCCGTGAGCCCCCGCTCGACGCCTGCCCCCGCCAGCAGCGCCGTGAGGATCGGCAGGTAGAAGGCCATCGACAGGTCTTCGAGGACCAGCAGAGCCAGCACCGTTGGCGTCTCACGGTTGCCGAGACGGCCGAGGTCGGCCAGCAGCTTGGCGGCGATCCCTGACGAGGAGGCATAGGTCACGCCCGCCATGGCCAGCACGGCTACCGGTGGCCAGCCCAGGAGCAGCCCGGCAAGCGCGCCCGGCGTGGCGTTGAGCGCGATGTTCACGATCCCAGCCGGCGCCTGGCGGCGGAGGGTGGCGAGCAGCTCCCCGGCCGAGTACTCCAGCCCCAGCAGGAGCAGCAGCAGGATCACGCCGATCTCGGATCCGATCGCCAGGAAGTCCTGGCTGGTGGTGATCGGCGCCAGACCTCCCTTGCCGAAGGCCAGTCCCGCCAGCAGGTACAGCGGGATCGGCGACAGCCCGATCAGGTGCGCCAGCCGGCCGAGTATCCCGAGCCCAAAAATGACCGCGCCCAGCTCGAGAAAGACGGGGCCAGGATGCACGAAGCCTCAGCTAGCCGTCGGTCAGAATGCGCGCCACGGCCTCCACGCCGGCCTGGGTGCCGACCACGACGATGCCGTCGCCCGGCTCCAGGCGGAAGTCGGGGCCGGGCGAGGCGATCACCTCGCCGCCTCGCAGCACGGCCACGATGGACGCGCCGGTGCGGGTCCGCGCCCTGGTGTCGCCCAGCGGGCGGCCCGCGTAGGGCGACTCGGTTGTGAGCGTCAGCTGCTCGCTGAGCAGGCCGGCCAGCTGCTCGTGCAGGCGCGCCAGCCGCTCGACAATGCGCGGCGCGCCCAGCAGCTGGGCCAGGACCTCGCCCTCCTCGGTCGTAAGCGCCACCGACTCACAGCAGCGGTCCGGATCCCGCTGGTCGTACAGGACCAGGTCGCGGCGCCCGCCGCGGTGCGCCACCACGCCGATGCGGCGGCCGGCGCGAGTCAGGAAGTCATGCCGCTTGCCGATGCCCGGCAGGTCCGCTTCCTCGATGGTGACTGGATCGGGCTCGCTGCGCGACTCGCTCATGTCCTCGATTGTGCCGCCTGGGTCACTCGCTCAAGGCGGGCAGCAGCATCGACAGGATGACCACGGCGCCGATGACGGCGAATGTGATCCTTGACCACGTTTTCATGCGGCGGAGGTCACTTTCTGCCGCGCCCAGAAGCTGATGCTCATGAGCAGGCGACGCGCCCAGGCAAATTGCCCTGCCAGGACCGACAGACCGAAGAGGATGCTCAGCACGCCCGGCCCAGGCAGCACCAGCATGGGAATGCCGGCCACGATCAGCGCCAGGCCGGCGCCGAGCGCGGCCGCACGCCGAGGCCAGTGCTTGGAGCCGCCGCCTTCGGCTCGCTTCCGCAGCATGGCCTCCGCCAGCCGTTCGTCCACCTGGTCCAGCATGCGCAGCACCGCGCGGTGTATGCCAGCTGGAACGGTGAACCACGGTGTTGTCGAGCTCATGGCCTGGAGCTTCGCGGGCGCAGATGACCAAACGATGAAGGCGCAGTGACCGTTCGCTGAAACCGCCCCAAATGGCTTGATCTGGCGCTTTCGGCGGGCCTAGACTGCGGGTGCGAAGGGGAGTAGCCCCGGCGGACGACGAAGTCCACCGCGGATGGCCCGTCAGCACGGCCCGTCAGGGCCCGGGCCACCGGCCGGCTGCAAAGCCGGCGGGCGAGACCTCGCCGAAAGCCAAGGGTCTTTGGGGCGAGGTCCTCCTGCGTCCTCACCCACGAGACTGCAGGAGGTTCGTAGACATGGCCAAAGCAACAATGCTCACCGCCGCCGGGAAACGCCGGCTGGAAGCGGAGCTGCAGCATCTGCGAGACGTCCAGCGGCCGGAGGCCGCGCGCCTGCTGTGTGAAGCCGGCGAGGATGGCGAGCTCGATCACCCAGCGTACGTGGACGCCCAGTACCGCTTCGAGGTGCTGAACGCCCGCACGGAGCGGCTGGCGCGCCTGCTGGCCAGAGCCGAAGTGCTGGACGACCACCGCGGGGCGGCCGACGGAAGCGCAGGTCTTGGCTCCGAAGTGACCGTCGTGGACCAGGACGGCGTGCGCTCGCGCTACACGCTGGTCAGCTCCTTGGAGGCGGATCCGGCGGCCGGCCGGATATCGACAGACTCGCCGGTGGGGCGAGCCTTGTTCGGCCAGCGGGCCGGAGCCACAGTGGCGGCCGTCACCCCGGCCGCCACCGTCCGCCTCCAGATCGTCAGCGTGGGCGCAGGAGCCTGAGATGCTCACAGCTGGAACAGAGGCTGCGACGGGCGAGGGAGTTTGAGAGCCGAGGTTCGATGATCCTGCTCAGTCTGCTGCTGAGCATGGCGGCCATGATTGTGGCCGCCGAGGTGTTCACCAACGCGGTCGAGTGGCTGGGCCACCGGCTGCGGCTGGGTGATAGCGCCACCGGCAGCGTCCTGGCCGCGGTGGGCACGGCGCTGCCGGAGACGCTCGTGCCCATCGTCGCCCTGGCCGGCGGAGGCGAGGGCGCGCACGCGGTGACGGTGGGCGCAATCCTGGGCGCGCCCTTCATGCTGGCCACCGTCGCCCTGTTCCTGTCCGGGGCAGCGGCGGTGCTGTTTCGCGGCTTACGCCACTCGAACCTGGAGCTCGACCTGGCCACGACCCGGCAGGACGCCGGCGTATTCCTCTTGATGTTCGCGCTGCTCGTGACGAGCACGGCCTTGCCCGCCGGCTGGCCGCGCTGGCTGGTGGCAGCGGCGCTGCTGGCGAGCTACGGCTGGTACGTCCGGCGGCTGCTGACTTCGGGGCCGGCCCACGCAGCCACTCCCCGCAGGCTGTACTTCGGAGGAAGCTCTCCTCGGGTGGGCGTCATCGTCCTCCAGCTGCTGCTGTCGATAGGGCTGCTTGCCGCCGCGGCCCACTACTTCGTAGGCGCCATCGAGAGCGTGGCGGCTGTACTCGGCCTGCCCCTGCTGGCGCTGTCGCTGCTGCTGGTGCCCCTGGCCACCGAGCTGCCGGAGAAGTTCAACAGCATCATCTGGCTGCACCGCCGCCAGGACACTCTGGCGCTCGGCAACATCACCGGGGCCATGGTTTTCCAGACCGCCATTCCAGGCAGCGTCGGCCTGCTCTTCACCGACTGGCGCTTGGACAGTTTCAGCTGGCTGACGGCCGGCTTCACGCTGGCCGCCATGCTCGCCCTATGGACGTGGTTGGCGACGCACCCCAAGCTGCCGGCCGCCGTGCTGCTGCCGAACTGCGGCTTCTACCTGCTCTTCGCCGCCCTCGTGCTTCGCTGAGGCAGGCGGGCGCTAATCCTTCGGCTTGTCGCGCGCCTCTTCCAGCGAGGTGGTGCGGACCCACTGGTCGGCAGGCCGGCTGGGCTGGCCGGGTGCGATCTGGTCGATGTCGCAGTACAGCTCGAGCGAGTTGCCATCAGGGTCCAGGAACTCGATGCCGGTGTTGGAGCCGGGGCCGCGGCGGCCCTCAAAGGTGATGGTCACGCCCTTCTCGCGCAGGAACTCGCGGATGGCGAACAGCTCGTCCATACTGCCCACTTCCATGGCGAAGTGATGCAGGCCGGGCCGGCCTTTAACCGTCTCGCCCTGATCGGGCGCCTTGGCGATAGCGATGGTGTGGTGGTCGCCGCAGGTGGTGAAGAACACCATGCCCTTCTCGTTCACGTCCGAGACGCGGAAGTTCAGGACTTCGGTGTAGAACTTCTTGGAGCGCTCGACGTCGCGCACCCACAGGACCACGTGGCCGATCTTCCGCACCTGGACCGGACTGCTGCGCTCCGCCGCCGTTCCCTCACGTTCGCTAAGATGCAGCATATTTCGCCTCCGCTTTCCGGGTGGAATCGGCGGAAGCGTACCACGATGAGCACGGAGAGAATCGCATGCTGACCGCCCAGGACCTGCACGGGATGATGGCTATGATGCCGGCCTTCGCCACGCCGGACGCGGGCGACATCAACGCCCGATCGACCATCGCCGTCGACGATCTCGCCGCCGGGGTGGACCGCATCATCAAGGACGGTATCGACGTCATCTCGACCAGCGGCAGCTTCGGCGAGTTCCACACCCTCCTGCCAGATGAGTTTCAGACGCTGGTCCGCACGACCATCGACGTGGTGAACGGGCGCGTGCCGCTGTTCATCGGCTGCACGGCCCTGAACTCGCGCGAGGCGGCGGAGAAGATGCGCATCGCGCGGGACGCGGGCGCGGAAGGCGTGCTGGTCGGGGTGCCGTTCTACTTCCCCTCGACACTGGACAACGCCGTGCGCTTCTATCACGACATCGCCAGCCTGTACCCCGAGCTGGCGATCATGATTTATCACAACCCCGCCCTGCACAACGTCACGCTGGCGGTGAGCGCCTTCAAGCGCATCTGCGAGAAAACGAACGTGGTGGCCATGAAGGACAGCCACCGCACCACGCCCGAGTTCATGAAGCTGATGGACGTGACCAAGGGCCGGATCAGCGTCTTCGTGAACACCCACCAATACCATCCCTATGCCGACCTGGGCGCCGCGGGCTTCTGGAACTACGACGTCTGGATGGGCCCCGTGCCGGCCATCGCCCTGCGCGAAGCAGTGGCGCGCGGCGACAAGGCGCTGGCCCGGCAGATCATCCTGGACATCGGCGCGACCAACGTTCAGGGCGGCGCGAACGCCGGCCTGCAGTGGCGCGAGACGGCCGCCAAGCTCGCCATCGCCGAAGCGGGCTACTGCCAGCCGGGGCCGCTCCGGCCGCCGTTCGTGGAGATCCCGGACAGCGTGCGCGAGAACGCCCGCAAGTGGGCCGCCCACTGGAGGAGCCTGTGCGCCAAGTACGGCACGCCGGCTGGCCAGGAATCGCTCGTCGCGGTCTGAGATGATCTCCGCCCCGCTGGTCGATACCGCCAACGGCACCGTCAGCCGGCTGGCGTACTCCGATGCCGAGGTCTACGAGCGGGAGATGGAGCGCGTCTTCGCCCGCTCCTGGCAGTTCCTCGGCCACGACTGCTACATCCCCAACTCGGGCGATTACCTGGCGACCTACATGGGCGAGGACCCGGTGATCCTGTGGCGCGACGACCAGGGCGAGCCGCACGCCTTCCTGAATACATGCCGCCATCGGGGCAACCGCATCTGCCTGTTCGAAAAGGGCAACGCCAGCACCTTCACCTGCGGCTATCACGGCTGGACCTACAACAGCCGCGGCGAGCTGGCCGGGCTGCCCTTCCACACCGAGGCCTACTACGACGACTTCGACCGCTCCGCCTGGTCCCTGGCCGAGGCGCCGCGCCTGACCAATTACGGCGGGCTGATCTTCGCCTGCTGGGATGCGGCCGCGCCTTCATTGGAGGACTTCCTGGGCGAGGCGCGCTGGTACCTCGACACCATCGTGCTGGTCGCCGAAGATTTGGGCGGGTATGAGGTGGTGGCCTCCTCGCGCTACGAGGCGCACGGCAACTGGAAAATCCCGGCCGAGAACTTCGCCGGCGACCACTATCACAACCCCACCACGCACGGCTCGTCCTACAAGCTCGGCCTGCGCAACGGCGAGTTCGCCGGCCCGCAGCAGAGCCACGGCCCCTTCGAGGTGGCGCTGAAGCCAGGCCACGGCCTCGGCGGACTGATGGTCGGCCAGCGGGCCTACGAGATGGACGTGCGCAATGCGCAGAAGATCGGGCCGGAGGCTGTGGACTTCGTCACCGCTCGCTGGGAGGCGCTCCAGCGGCGGCTGGGCGACGCGCCAGCGAAGGCTTACTCCTTCAGCCACTCGACCATCTTTCCCAACCTGGCCATCTGGGGTGGAAGCGCGCTGCGCGGCATCGGCCTGTTCACCTTTCATCCGCGCGGCCCGCTGCATACCGAGGTGCGCCAGAACGTGGTCCTGCCCAAGCAGGCGCCTGAATCGGTGAAGGCGCAGGCGCGGATCGATCTCGGTCGCGGCGGGCACTTCGCCAGCGGCCTGTTCGAGCAGGACGACGCCAACAACTTCGAGCGCGTCACGGAGAGCACCCGGACGCTGCTGGCCAAGCGCTATCCCTTCTCGCTGGGCATGGGCCTGCACCAGGAAGGCCGCTGGCCTGGGCAGGAGGAGTGGGACGTACAAGGCTTACCGGGCGTCGTCGGGCCGCGCTTCTCGGAGCATGTCCAGCGCCACTTCTATGCCTACTGGGCCGAGCTGATGGACCGCCCTTCCTGACGTGGCGCCTGCCGATCAGGCCACCCTCCTGCTGCGCCTCGAGATCGAGCAGTTCCTGGCCTACGAGGCATGGCTGCTGGACGAGCGCCGCCTGTACGACTGGCTCGACTGCTTCACCGCGGATGCCCGATACACGCTGGCCGTCCGCGAGACGGTTCAGGGGCGGGACGAGCAGCTGGCGCCGCTCGAACCGCCTTCCGCTCCGCTGGTGGACGACGACAAGGAGTTCATGACGGTGCGCGTCAAGCGGCTGGACACGCGCCTGGCCCACGCCGAGCAGCCGCCGTCGTTCACCCGCCATCTTGTCACCAACCTGCTGCTGCAATCGCCCGCGGGCGCGGACACGGTCCGTGTGACGGCCAACTTCCTGCTGGTGCAGACACGCATCGACGTGTCGGGCCACACCTTCTCCGGCAAGCGCGACGATACCCTGCGCCGGGTGAACGGCCAGTGGCGGATCGCCCGCCGCGAGGTGCTGCTCGACCGCGCGCCGCTGGCCAGCACGGTGTCCGTCTTCTTTTGAGCGCGCCGCTGCGCTTCGGGGTGGCGGGCCTGGGCATCGCCACCAGCTATACCCTGCCGGTGTTCGCCGGACATCCCGGCGTGCGGCTGGCAGCCGCCGCGGACGTTCGCCGCGCCGCGCTCGACCGTGCCGAACGCGAGTACGGCGTGCAGACGTTCGACTCCGTGGAGGACATGTGCGCCAGCCCGGACGTCGACGCTGTCTACGTCGCCACGCCGAGCTTCCTGCACGAGCAGCACGTCCTGGCTGCCGTCTCGCAAGGCAAGCACGTGATCGTCGAGAAACCGATGGCCGTGAGCGTCGCGCAGTGCCTGCGCATGGTCGAAGGGGCCGAACGCGCGGGCGTGCAGCTCGTGTGCGGGCATACGCACAGCTTCAACCCGCCCATCCGAGCACTGCACGAGCTGTCGCGCGGCGGCTCGCTGGGCCGGCTGAGGATGGCCCACGCCTGGAACTACACCGACCTGCTGTACCGGCCTCGCGCCGATTGGGAGCTCGATCCGGCGCGCGGCGGCGGGGTCGTCTTCATCCAGGCGCCCCACCAGGTGGACATCGTGCGCCTCATCGGCGGCGGCCTGGTGCGCAGCGTGCGAGCGACCACCCAGTCCTGGGATGCCGACCGGCGAAACGAAGCAACCCCGCCGGGTGGCATCGAAGGCGCCTATACCGCCTACCTGGAGTTCGAGGACGGCACCCCGGCCACGCTGGTCTACAGCGGCTACGCCCATTTCGACAGCGCCGAGCTGCACGACTGGGTAGGCGAGCGAGGCCAGCGGCGCGACCCAGGGACCAACGCCGCCAGCCGTGCCGCCTTTGTCGCCCGCACTGACGAGGAGGCGGTCCTGCGCGATGCGCGCCGCTACGCCGGCAAGCTGGATCGCGTGAGCACGCCTCAGGGCGCCCAGCACCAGTTCTTCGGCTACATGCTGTTCAGCTTCGAGCGAGCCGACGTCCGTCAGTCGCCGCAGGGCCTGGTGCTGTACGAGGACGGCGGCCGCCGTGAGCTCCCGGTGGACACGGAGCCAAGCGGCGCCTGGGCCATGCTGGACGAGCTATGCCGCGCGGTCGAGACCGGCACGCCAGCCCCGCATGACGGCCGCTGGGGCGCGGCCACCCTGGAAGTGTGCGAAGCGATCCTCCAGTCCTCGCGAGAGCGGGGCGAGATGCAGCTCACGCACCAGGTGCTGTATCGAGGCTAATCCTGTTCTTATGCCGAAGGTGGCATGCATCTATTGCCGTAAGTACTCATTAGGATTGCATAAACCTCCAGCCTCTTCGCTGGATTCGGTCTGCTGAAAGCGCTAGGCTAAAGCATCCGCATCGCTGGGCCTTCTAACGTCTCCGAGTCTATACCTCATATGATTCCCGTTCTTGAGCCGGAGGCGGTACTAGAGGTTCCGTTCGAGCCGTCGCCACACACCCGCGATCGCGCGTTTAAGGTTGTCGGCAAACTAGATGGCGCGCCCGCGCCAATCGAAGAGCGGCTTGGCAGAGCGGCTGCAGGCGCACTGTTAATCTGGGGCGCTTACACCCTTCAAGCATCAGCACAGCTGCCGACGCATACGTACCTTGTGCCTTTGTCGTTAGGGCTGTATGCGTGCGGCTTCTTTGCGTTGATCAGCGCCGCCGTGTCATCACCCCTCTCAGCATTCCGGCGGCAGGCGATCACCTGGGTCATCACGACGGCGATTCTCGGGAGCGTCGCTCTGAACGCCTATGCCTCGATTGCGATTCAGAACCCGAGATACGGGACCGATGGGATTGCGCTGGGCCAGATGGCGGTCGAACACGTGCTTGCCGGCATCAACCCGTACACGATTACGGTTGACGCCAGCGAGTTAAGGGCTCTGGGCGTGCCGCTCAACTCGCTTACGCAAACCACCTCCGGCGAATTCATCCCGAACAGCCTCTCCTATCCGGCATTGAGCTTTCTGGACTTTGTGCCGTTCTTTGCCGCTGGCTTACACGACTTGCGTTGGACCGTACTGCTGTTCGAGCTGGCCAGTCTCATCGTCGTCGTAGCCGCGGTGCCCTGGAAAGTCAGGTTGTGGGCGCTCATAGCGATTGTCGCGGACATCAACCTGAGCATTTACTTCGTGAGTGGCAGCGTGGTGGATTGGATTTGGGTCTTACCGTTGCTGCTGATGCTTGTCTCCATCAAGCGCGGAAAGTGGACAACAGCGGCAGTGTTTCTCGGTATAGCGGCCGCAACGAAACAGCAGTCCTGGTTCCTCATTCCGTTTCTCGCGGTCTGGCTGTATACGTATCTGTCTGGCAGTGTGCAGCCTATTAAGCGAATGGTGAAGTTCTTCAGCATCGCTTTTGGCGTGTTTCTTTTGCCCAATATTCCCTTTCTTCTTTTGAATGGCCATGCCTGGTATGCCAGCGTCGTTGCGCCACTCTTCCAACCTCCTGACGGGCAGGGGCTCTCCACTTTGGGCCAGTTCAGCATGATCAGAATGTCCGAGGCGACGTACTCGGCAATCTTCGCGGGCGCGGCCGTGATCCTGTTCGCCGGTTATGTGCTGTATAGGAAGTCGGCGCCAAGCGCGGCCTGGATATTACCCGCGGTGGTGCTGTGGTTCAGCCACCGCTCGTTCCAGAGCTACTTCGTCTACTGGACGCCGATCTTCGTCTTGGGCCTGGCACTCGAGCAGGAGCTCCGCCGCAGGATCCCAGGCCGCCTGAATGCCTAGACTTTCCCGGTTCGGTGCGCTGCTGGCCATCATCTGTGCGGTGGTGGTGGCAGTAGCCGCGGTCGCCCGGGCCACGCCCATTCGGACGGACATGGCCGTTTCCATCCTCCGCGCAACCGACGCCCAGGGGCTCGGCCGGCCCAATGTCCTGGAGCTGTCGGTCACCAACCGGGGGACCGTCGCGGTACAGCCGGTCTTCGCCGTCCAATGGGACCACTACCCATTCGTGTGGAACGGCCCTTCGGCGGCTGTAGCGCCGAATGAAACCCGGCGCGTGGTCATCACAACCGACAACTACGAGGCCATGCCGCCGCTGGCATCCGGCACCGCGCCGGATGCGCCGAGCGTCCGCTCCGTGCCCTTCGTCGTCCGCGTGAACAATGCCGGCGACGTGCAGTACTGGGCCTCCGCGCCCTGGACAGCTCAGATCGACCGGCCGGCGATCGTCAACGGCCACTTTGACCAGTGGCTGCCGCCGGACTTCTCCGACCACGGCCGCACCCCCGTCGGCTGGGACAATTACAGTTCCGGCCAGCTGCCGGACCTCACGCTTGTGAAGCCCGACCTGGCCGGCCTGGCGCTCGAAGTCAGCAAGTCCGCGGGGCCCCAGAGCAACGAGTGGGGGGAGGCCGCGGTTGCGCGAGAGATTTCCGTGGACGCCTGTCCGGCGCTGCGCGTGCAGTTTGCGAACTGGCCGGACTATCTGACCAGTGACGGCGTCCTGCCGGTGCTGATGGGGGGCGTCCAGGTGTTTGCCGACGATGCCCCTGGCCGCAGTCTCCTGGAGGTGCCCAGCCAAGGCACGCTGCGGTACGTCATCGGCAACGGCATGTACATCTGGGAGCAGCCTCCGATCGACGGCTCCCTGGTGGTAGACCTCGCGCAAGCGCGGACCTTGATCGCCGCCGGCCAATCGCCAACGGTGAGGGTCAAGCTCTTCCTTGCGATCCATCGCAGCTCCCCGACGCTGCGCGCCCGAATGGCCGTCAGAGCCGTCGACTGCCTCGCCAGCTAGCCCTGCACGTCCAGCCCATCCGGAACGATTGCGGTGGTAGACTGCCCCAACCAATCGAGCAGGAGCGCCCACACCGCATCAGGCCGGACCTCGCCGGGCCGATCAAGGAGGCGTTCGAGAAGGCCAACCCCGGCATCACCCTGAACGTCACCCGCGACTCTGCCGGAGTTCTGGGTGCGGGCCGACAAGGAGCAGTCCGCCGGGTAGTTCAACGGGGACGTCTACCCGTTCGGCCCGACCATCGACCTGAAGAACAAGGACGGCCTCGCGCCGCTACGCGACTACATGGGGCGGTCCTTTGTCATTCGGAGTGAGGCGAGGAATCCGTGCTCGGGAAACGGATGACTCACTGCGTTCGTCATGACAAAGTCGGTTCTCCGCCACGCTTGCCAGTTAGCTCTTCTCCATCTGGAGCTTGGCGACGGCGGCGGCGGACATGGCGGCGCGGGCGTCGTAGGGCGTGTTCGGCACGCCTGAGCGATCCCAGGCGGGCATGGCCTCCTCCAGGTTGCGGAACATCTGCTCCACCTCGGGCGGCATGGAGTAGTCCAGCCAGGCGGCGTAGTTGCCGTAGCCGTGGTCGTAGTTCCACTCCGTCACCGGGTAGATGCGGCCCGTAGCGCCACCCCGGCCGTTCTGCGAGGCCAGGAACAGCGTGATCGGGATCAGGTGCTCGGGGATCACGGGCCGCGTCGAGTACACACGCCCCGCATCGCGATGGGCCTGGACGGTGGCGTCGAACCACGAGGCCCGCGTGTGGCCCGGCATGACGGCATTCACGGCGACACCCTGGCGGAAGATCTCCTCGCCCAGGTAGAAGGTCAGCGCGGCCACCGCGCCCTTGGTCGCCTGGTACGGCATCTCAGCCGTCCACGGACGTAAGCCGTAGAAGCCGCCGCCGGCCGACACCGGCAGGAAGCCGCTGCTCACGACGTTCACGATGCTGCCACTGCCCTTCTCCAGCATCGGCTGGACGAAGCGGCGGATGGCCTTTACTACGCCGAAGACGTTGACCCGGAACATCGTCTCCCAGTCGCTGTCCTTGGTATCCAGCGTCTTGACGCGGCCGGTCGGCGGGAACTGCGTCTCCGACACCAGGGCGGCGTTGTTGATCAGCGCGTCGGCCGTCCCGAATCTGGTCAGCACCGCCTGGTAGGCGGCATCGAGCTGCTCGTCGCTTGTTACGTCAAGTTCAAGCGCGAGGCCCTGGCCCGACGATTCGAGCCGCTGGCGGTAGGCGTCGGCGTTCGTCCAGGTCTTGTCGGCGGCAGCCACGCGGGCGCCGGCCTGCAGCAGGCCCTCGCCCATCGCCTGGCCGATGCCTCGCGCGCCGCCGGTGATCACGACGACGCGGCCTTCGACTTCGGAGCGCCAGTGGTCGAGGGCGCGGCTGAGGATCTTCTGCTGCTCGGGAGTCAGCGCTTCCGGCATGCTCAGGCCGCCTCGGCCACGGGCCAGGATGCCACGGCCATGCCCATCACTCCGCGGTACAGCGGCTCGTAGACCATCAGGTCGGGCTTGGCGCTGCCGATCGCACCCAGCACCGAGATCCAGCTGCGCAGCTCGATCTCGCCATGGGCGATCAGGTCCTGGATGGTCAGCTTGGCCAGCTCCTCGCCCCGGCCTGCCTTCATCTTCTCGATGATGTTGTGGTCGAACTCCTCGCTGATCGAGCCGTAGCCGAACGGCCCTTCGTAGTGCTTCCAGGGATAGCCGGCGGTGAAGTGCGACAGCCCGCCGCTGCCGTAGACCACCACCCGCTCCACCCCCTCGAACTCCTCGACCACCTTGCGGATCACCTGGCCGACGTAGTAGCAGCGGTGAGGGGACGTCGCCGGCATGTGGATGGCGTTCACGAAGATGGGCACGACCGGGATCTTGGCCTCAGGGTCCACGACCTTCAGCACCGGGCCGAAGGCATGCGCGAACAGGCGGTGGTTTGGCAGCTCGCGTATGACGGAGATGTCCACGTCGGCGTCGGCCAGGCCGAAAGCCAGCGCCTCGGCAAGCTGGGCATTCGACTTGGTGAGCCAGCCCTCGTTGACCAGCCGCCCGGCGATGAAGTCGTCCCCGATGTAGATGGCGAACTGCGGGATGATCGTGTCGGTGAAGTTCTCGTTCTGGTCGTC
>Ga0070738_10003614_pt1 | contig 19946 bp, 34 predicted proteins | sample Coa_R2_2_FD_66446 | JGI IMG/M metagenome (GOLD analysis project Ga0070738, IMG submission 66446) | Surface soil microbial communities from Centralia Pennsylvania, which are recovering from an underground coalmine fire - Coalmine... | ecosystem: Environmental > Terrestrial > Soil > Unclassified ... | reverse complement strand
CATGCGGAGCAGCGGCGGATTCTGGGCGATGCGGTCATTTCCTGGAATGCGCCGGCATTCGACGAGATCGCCGCGCCGACCCGTATCGATCGGATGATCGACAGCGGGCGCGATCGCGTGAAGGCATGGGAGATCGATGAGCGCGGCGAATTATCGCTCTCGGGCTTCGTTCATCGCTTCGCCCATGCCTGCCTCCATGTTTGTCTCGCCATCGGCGCTACCCCCGCCTATATGCGCCAAGAGAAGCGCGGCTTCTCCACTTTCGAGACGCGGTTTCGCCTGATCGGCCGGCCACCGGCGGCAGGCGACGGCTTGGCGTTGCGCAGCGGGTTGCTGGCGGCGGGAAATTCGTCGCTGCGGATGCTTCACGAGCTCGTCTTTGCGCGAAGCGGCGAGCCGGTGGCGCTGTTTCATCAGGCCGGCGTCCATTTCGACATGGAGGCGCGGCGCTCGGCGCCGATGCCGAGCCGCCTTCGCGACAAGGCCGCCCGGTTGATCATCGCCTGAAATCGCTGCAGACCGCCACAACCATCGCTATACTACCGTGGCCGATAGTCGCCCAGGGAGGTCTGCCGTGATTCGCCTTTACGAACATCCGCTCTCGCCCTACGCGCAGAAATGCAAGATCGCCTTGGCGGAGAAGGGGATACCATTCGAGACGCATCTGCCCGAGGCGTTCGGCACGGGCTCGACGCCCGATGAAGGCTTCAAGGACCGCAATCCGCGCCACGAAGTGCCGGCGCTGGTGGACGGCGAGACTCGCATCTTCGACTCCACGGTGATCCTCGAATATCTCGAAGACAAATGGCCGCAGCCACCGCTCTTGCCCAAAGATCCGGCGGAGCGGGCGCGGGTACGCATGCTCGAAGACGTCATGGACACGCAGTATGAGGCGATCAACTGGGGCATCCTCGAGATCGACGGGTTCAAGCGGGCGACCGGATCGTTGCGCGAGCAGTTGCTCGCGCGGGCGGCCGAGCAGACCCAGAAGATGCAGAACTGGCTCGAGCGCCAGCTCGGAGATCGCGAATGGTTCACCGGGGCGAGCTTTGGTTGGGGAGACGCCGCGGTCGTCCCCCATCTGAACACGTCGGCCGCGCGTGGCAACGGGCCGAAGCCCGGGAGCCGGCTTGCCGATTGGCTGGCGCGGAGCAATGCGCGGCCGAGCGTGATCGCCTGCGTCACGGCGGTTCGCGAGATCATGAAGGTGCTGCCCGATTTGGGGTGCCTCGTCGAAATGGGCATCTTCAAGCGCCAATATCGCGATCACCGCCTCGAATGGATGATGCGGAGCGGCGGCTTGCCGATCGTGCTTCAGGGGATCGAGAAGAATACGATTCGATTCAGCAACGAGATCGCTTAGCCCTCGCTTTCGGCGTCGCGGAAGGGCCCCGAGACGGCGGCATGCCCTCTTTCTTGATCATTGCTTAACCATTCCGGCGCCATCATGACGGCCGATTGCGCCGCCGCTCTTCGCATGGCAGAAAGCGAGCCGCGCCGCCGATCGTTTCGCTGTCGTTTCGTATAAGAGAACCCGACCTTGCGCCTTCGTTGGATCCTGCCGGCTCTCATCCTCGCCTCGACTCCGGCTTTTAACCCGGCGCATGCCGCCGATGTGGATTTCCCGACCTTTCTCGGCGGTGTGAAGCAGGAAGCCGTGGCCGCAGGGATACGACCGAGCACGGTCAATACCGCGCTTGCCGATATCGAGCCCATTCCGCGCGTCATCGAACTCGACCGCAAGCAGCCCGAAGGAACGATCACTTTCGAGGACTATCTTCGCCGTGTAGTAAACCCCAAGCGCCAGGAAGCAGCACGACAGCATCTGGCCGAGAACCGCGCGCTCCTCAGCGAAATCGGCCGTCATTATGGCGTTCAGCCGCGCTTCATCGTCGCCCTCTGGGGGATCGAGACCAGTTTCGGTCAATCCGTCGGCCATTTTCCCGTGATCGCGGCCTTGGCGACGCTGGCCTATGACGGCCGGCGCAGCACGTTCTTCCGGCACGAATTGATCAACGCGCTCAAGATCGTCGACCAGGATCATATCGATCCCAAGGAGATGCTCGGCTCCTGGGCGGGCGCGATGGGGCAGAGCCAGTTCATGCCGTCGAGCTTCCTCAATTTCGCCGTGAGCTATCGTGGCGACGGCCGGCGCGACATCTGGCATCGGCGGGAAGACGTCTTCGCTTCGATCGCGAACTATCTCGCCCAAAATGGCTGGCACGGCGATCAGACCTGGGGGCGCCTCGTCCGCCTTCCCGCGGGCTTCGACCCGGCCTTGATCGGTCCAAATGTGAAGAAGCCGCTCAGCGCGTGGCGCAAGCTGGGCGTCCGGCGCAGCGATGGCGGGCCACTTCCGGCGCGCGATCTGCAGGCATCCGTCTTGCGGCCCGATGAGGATCAGCCGGCGGTTCTGATCTACGACAATTTCCGTGTCCTGATGAAATGGAATAGCTCGAGCTATTTCGCCAGCGCGGTTGGTCTTCTTGCCGATAGTATGGAATAGGGGTAGAGTACGCTATATCTAGTATCTAACTGAAACATTCGATGATCGATTGCCGAACTTTACTGCTTTGCCTGATCGGTATCGGCCCGCTGATGGCGGGGTGCGCCGCGCCGCCGCCGCCTTCGCCGGCGAAGACGGCGGCGCCCGATGCGACGCTCGGCCGAGGCCAGTACAAGGTCGGCCAGCCCTACCAGATCGGCGGCGTCTGGTATTATCCAGCGGAAGATTTCAGCTACGACGAATCCGGGATCGCATCCTGGTACGGCGAAGACTTTCACGGCAAGTATACGGCCAATGGCGAGGTATTCGACCTTAACGCGCTGAGCGCCGCTCACCGCACGCTGCCGATGCCGACAATCGTCGAAGTAACCAATCTGGAGAATGGCCGATCGCTCGCCCTGCGCGTCAACGATCGCGGTCCCTTCGCCCGCGGCCGCATCATCGATGTATCGCGCCGTGCGGCGCAATTGCTGGGCTTTGAGGGGCAGGGCACCGCCAAAGTGCGGGTGAGGATCCTGGTGCCGGAGAGCATCCAGGCGGCGAGCCTGGCGCGGCGCAACGGCAGCGATGAGAAATCCATTGCCGATCCCGCGCGAGCGGCGCCGCGTGCTCCGGTGATTGCCGAACCGCTGCCGCCCTCGCCGGGCGTGCGGGTCGCCTCGACGCAGCCGCAAGCCGTTCCGCGCGCGCCCGCGCCTCTCCCGGCTCCCCCGGCGCCGCAAGCCACCGCGCCGGCGGCGCCGCCGTTACCGGAGAAGGTCGCCGTCGTTCCCGTCAAGCCGACGCAGATCTACATCCAGGCGGGCGCATTCGCGCGTCCCGACAACGCCATCAAGGTCAAAAGCCGGATCGACTCCCTGGGGCCGGTGAAAGTGACGGGGGCCCGTGTCAGCGGCGTCGATCTCTATCGTGTTCGTCTCGGGCCGATCCGCAGCGTCGACGAGGCGGACAAGCTTCTCGACCGCGTGGTCGGGGCCGGCATCACCGAAGCGCGCATCGTGGTCGATTGATGCAGAGCCCATCATATTTTCGGCGCAATCTCCTCTTAGTGTCAGCACCTTACCGTGCGGTGCTCCTGCCTTCCGACGTTTCGATCTGAGAGTGGACGCATGAAGAGCTTCTTGTCTTACCGGCTGGTCATCCTTTGCCTGTTGGGTGTCGCGGCGATGGCGGATCCGGCCGCCGCCGAACGGCCGACGATCGACACCTCGGCCCGCAACGCCTTCGTCATCGACTATCAGACGGGCGCGGTCCTCCTCGACAAGAATGGCGACCAGCGCATTCCGACGGCGTCGATGAGCAAGATCATGACCGCCTATGTCGTCTATTCCTATCTGAAGGCCGGCAAGGCAACGCCCGAGGACGTTCTTCCGGTCAGCGAGAAGGCGTGGCGTACCGGCGGCTCCAAGATGTTCGTCCCCTATCCCGGTCAAGTGAAGATCGATGATCTCCTGCAAGGGATGATCATCCAGTCCGGCAATGACGCCTGCATCGTTCTTGCCGAGGGGTTGGCGGGCAGCGAGGCGGCGTTTGTCGAGAAGATGAACGAGACGGCCAAGAAGATGGGGCTGACCAATAGCCATTTCGCCGATGTGAACGGCTTGCCGGCGCCGGATCACTATATGTCGACGCGCGATTTGGCGACGCTGTCGCGCAACTACATCAAGGATTTTCCGGAATATTACAAATACGAGGCGGTCAAGGACTTCACCTTCAACGGCATCAAGCAAGGCAATCGTAACCCCTTGCTTTATAAGGATCTCGGCGCCGACGGCATCAAGACGGGCCACACGGATGAGGCGGGATACGGCTTGGTCGGCTCCGCCGTGCGCAATGGCCGGCGCATCATCATGGTTCTGGCCGGCATGAAGAGCATGAAGGAGAGGGCGACCGAGAGCGAGCGGGTGATGGACTGGGCATTTCGCGAGTTCAGCAACTATACGGTCGTCAAGGCGGGCGATGCGATCGACGACGCGCCGGTGTGGCTCGGCGAGGAGGCGAAGGTGCCGGCGACCCCTGCCAAGGACGTCGTCATCACCCTGTCGCGCGGCGCGCGCAAGGACTTGAAGGTCGCGGCCATCTATGACAGCCAGGTCAAGGCGCCGGTTGCCAAGGGGCAGACCGTCGGCAAGCTGGTGATCACGGCGCCCGAGACCGATCCCGTGGAAGTGCCTCTGGTGGCGGCGCGGTCCGTCGATCGTCTCAACGCCTTCGGCCGCATGGCGGCGACCGCGGGCTACCTGCTATGGGGCAGAAAGAACTGAACCGGGGCCGGTTCATCACCTTCGAAGGCGGAGAGGGCGCAGGCAAGTCCACGCAGGTGCAACGCCTCGTCGCGGCTCTTGCGCAGGCAGGCATCCGGGCCGAGCGTACCCGCGAACCTGGCGGCGCCGAGGGCGCCGAGGAGATCCGCCGCTTGCTGGTCGAAGGCGAACCCGACCGATGGGACGCGCTGAGCGAGGCGCTGCTGGTGACCGCGGCGCGGCGGGCGCATTTGCGCTCGAGGATATGGCCGGCGCTCGAGCGCGGCGCCTGGGTGGTCTGCGACCGCTTCGCCGATTCCACCATGGCCTATCAGGGATATGGCGGAGGCGTGCCGCGCGCCGATTTGGCCGTGCTCTATCGCATGATCGCCGGCGATTTCGCGCCGGATCTGACCTTAATCCTTGATCTGCCCGTGGAGCTGGGGCTTCAGCGCGCGGCGACGCGCCAGGGAAACGAGACCCGCTTCGAAAATATGGATCGGGCGTTCCATGAGCGGCTCAGGCAAGGGTTTCTCGACATTGCGCGGCTCGAATCTCACCGTTGCGCGATCATCGATGCGGCCGCGGATACCGATGCGGTCCATCACGCCGTGCTTGGCGTGGTTCGCTCGAGGCTCGGCATAGATCTCTGACGGTCGGGTCTTGCCTGTTGCGGTATATTGGTGCCGGCCATGACGGACGATCTCGACAACGGCGAAGAGGACGAGGCCGAGGAGCGGGGCGGTGAACGGCCGTCCATCCCGCAACCGCGGGAAAATCCTTTCCTGCTTGGACACGAGGCGGCGGAGCAGGCGCTGCTTGGCGCCTATGCGTCCGGCCGGCTGCCGCATGCCTGGCTGTTGAGCGGGCCGCGCGGGATCGGCAAGGCGACACTGGCCTTCCGCTTTGCGCGCTTTCTCTTCGCGGAAGGCGCGGCCCGCGGCGGCCTGTTCGCTACGCCGCCTGCCGCGCTCACCGTTCCGCCTGACCATCCGATATTCCGTCGGGTCGCCTCGGGCGGCATTGCCGATCTCTTGCTCGTCGAGCGCGGTATCGAACCGCGACGCAAGCGACAGCGCAGCGAGATCGTGGTCGATGACACCCGCAGCATCGCCGGCTTCATGCGTCTGACCCCGTCCGAGGGCGAATGGCGCGTCGTGATTCTCGACGGCGCCGATTTCATGAATCGCAACGCCGCCAATGCGCTCCTCAAGATCCTGGAGGAGCCGCCGACGCAGGCGATTCTGCTGCTGACGAGCGATAATCCGGGGCGATTGCTGCCGACCATCCGCTCGCGTTGCCGCTTGCTTGCCTTGAAGCCCTTATCCGACAGCATCGTGGCAGAGGCGCTGGCGCGCTATCGACCGGATCTCTCCGCGGCCGACCGAAGCGTGCTGGTGCAACTCGCGGAGGGCAGCATCGGACGTGCGCTCGAACTCGGCGCGGCGGGCGGCTTGGCAATCTATCGCAAGCTCCTCGATCTGCTTGACGGCCTTCCCGATCTCGACGGGGTTGCGCTCCACGCTTTTGCCGATCGGCTTGCGCGCAATGATGGCGAGGAGTCGTTCCGCATGGTCGGCGAGCTGTTGCCGGCATGGCTTGCGCGCATGGTTGCCTTGTCGGCGGGGGGTGCGAAGGAGGGAGCGGTATTGCCGACCGAAGCCGCGACGATGCGCCGGCTCGGCATGCGACGCAGCCTCGATCAATGGATCGAGGTGCGGGAGAAGGTCGCCCATCTCTTTGCCTTGGCGGATGGCGTCAACCTTGACCGCAAGCAAGTCGTACTGAACGCATTTTTTGCGCTCGAAGGTGCGGCACGCTAAAACCCGAGGACGGGCATCGCGTTCAGGAGACATCATGACCGGCGGCCGGCCGTATTACCTCACCACGCCGATTTATTACGTGAACGACGCGCCCCATATCGGGCACGCCTACACCACTGTTGCCTGTGACGCGCTCGCCCGGTTCATGCGGCTCGATGGGCGGCGGGTTCGCTTCCTCACCGGCACCGACGAGCACGGGCAGAAGGTGGAGAAATCGGCGCGTGCCGCCGGCATGGATCCGCAAAGTTTTTGCGACCGCGTTTCGCAAAGCTTTCGTGAGATCCGGACGCTCCTGAACATCAGCAACGACGATTTCATCCGCACGACGGACCCGCGCCACATCCGCGGCGTTCAGGCGCTTTGGGAGGAGCTGCAACGGCGCGACCAGATCTATCTCGGCCGCTTCGCCGGCTGGTATTCGGTCCGTGACGAGGCGTTCTATGAAGAGAGCGAGCTCGTCGGCGGCAAAGCACCCACGGGAGCCGATGTCGAATGGGTCGAGGAGGAGAATTATTTTTTTCGCTTGTCGGCCTGGCAGGATCGCCTGCTGCAATTCTATGACAAGAACCCCGACTTTATCGCGCCACAAGCGCGGCGCAACGAGGTGGTGAGTTTCGTCAGGGGAGGGTTGCGCGATCTTTCGGTCTCGCGCACCAGCTTCAGTTGGGGTGTGCCAGTGCCGGGCGACCCCAAGCATGTCGTCTATGTCTGGCTCGATGCCTTGGCGAATTACATCACCGCGCTCGGCTACCCCGAGACCGAAAGCGGCGACTACGCGACCTTCTGGCCTGCCGATCTTCACATGGTCGGCAAAGACATCATCCGCTTTCATTGCGTTTACTGGCCGGCCTTTCTCATGGCGGCCGAACTCGCGCCGCCCAAGCGCGTCTTCGCCCATGGCTGGTGGACCGTCGAGGGCCAGAAGATGTCGAAATCGCTCGGCAACTTCATTCCGCCGCAAAAGCTCGTCTCGCAATACGGTGTCGATGCGGTGCGCTATTTCATGCTGCGCGAACTGCCTTTCGGCAGCGACGGGGATTTCTCGCATCGCGCCATGGTCGGCCGCATCAACAGCGATCTCGCCAATGATTTCGGCAATCTGGCGCAGCGCGTGCTGAGCTTCATCAACAAGAACGCGGGCGCGCAAGTGCCGCAGCCCGGCGCCTATGCCGAGCCCGATCGGCTGCTGCTCCAAATGGCGAGCTCACTGCTGCCATCGGTGCGTCCTTGCTTTGAAAGGCAGCAATTCCATCACGCGCTCGAGCTCATCTGGGGCGTGATCGCCGAGGCCAATCGCTATGTCGATGCGCAGGCGCCGTGGGCGCTGCGCAAGACCGATCCTGCGCGCATGGCAACGGTGCTTTACGTGCTGGTCGAGGTCGTGAGGCATGTCGCCATTCTCGTGCAGCCGGTGGTGCCGGAGGCGGCGGCGAAGCTGCTCGATCAACTCGCCGTGCCGGCAGAGCGCCGGGGCTTCTCCGCACTCGATGAGAGACTTGTTCCGGGCACCGCGCTGCCGAAGCCCACGGGTGTCTTCCCGCGTTATGTCGAAGCGGCCGAGACGTCGTGATGCTTGTCGACAGCCATTGCCATCTCGATTACGCGACGGCGGATGAACGCCCGGAGATTCTCGCACGCGCGCGCCGGGCAGGGGTCTCGACGCTGCTGACCATTGGCACGAAGATCGCCGAGTTTCCGACCGTTCGCGCGATCGCCGAAGGCGATGCCGATATCTGGTGCTCGGTCGGGATTCACCCGCACGAAGCCGCGAGCGAGGACGACGCAGCGGTGGAGCAACTCGCGGCATTGACCGAACATCCCAAGGTGGTTGGATTGGGCGAGGCTGGGCTTGATTTCTATTACGAGCACAGTCCGCGCGAACGGCAGGCGGCCGTGTTCCGGGCTCATTGCCGGGCAGCGCGCGAGACCGGCTTGCCTCTCATCGTCCACACCCGCGATGCCGACCCGGAGACGGCCGCCATCCTCGCCGAGGAGCGACCGCCGGCCGGGGTCATCCATTGCTTCAGCAGGGGTCGGGAATTGGCGGAGCAAGCACTTTCGCTCGGCTTCTATATTTCGTTCTCGGGCATCGTGACCTTCAAAAATGCCGAAGAGCTGCGCGCCACGGCAAGGGACATTCCTTTGGACCGGCTGCTGATCGAGACCGATTCGCCTTATCTCGCGCCCGTACCGCTCCGCGGCAAACGCAATGAGCCTGCTTTCGTGGTCCATACCGCGGCTCGCCTGGCGGAGATCAAAGGAATTTCTCTCGATGGGCTGGCGCGCGCCACTTCGGAGAATTTCTTTCGCCTGTTCGGCAAAGCACGGCCTGCGCGGACCACGGCGGGCGGGCTCGTTGCATGAAGGTGACGATGCTGGGCTGCGGCCCGTCCTGGGGGGTGCCGCGCATTGGCAATGGTTGGGGCCAATGCGACCCCAAGAACCCGCGCAACCGCCGGCGCCGCGTATCGGCTTTGGTCGAGGAAGCCGGCGCCACCTTGCTGATCGATACGTCGCCGGATTTGCGCGAGCAATTGCTCGATGCCGGTGTGGCGCGGATCGATGCCGTGCTTTTCACCCATGCGCATGCCGACCATCTTCATGGGCTGGATGATCTCCGCAGCGTCAACTGGCTCATGCAAAAGGGTATTCCGATCTATGGCAGCGCCCGGACCCTGGCGGAGATCGGCGAGCGGTTCAGCTATGTCTTCGGCGCCGTCGATCCCGGGACCCAGCGGTCGAATTACTACAAACCGGCGCTCGAGCCCCATGCGGTCGACGGTCCGTTCCGCGCCGCGGGCATCGAGATCGTTCCGTTCGTGCAGGATCATGGTTTCTCCGAGACCCTTGGCTTTCGCATCGGACCATTTGCGTATTCGACCGATGTCATCAATCTCGACGAGAGGGCGTTCGCCGTGCTTTCGGGCATCGAACTCTGGATCGTCGATTGCATTCGTCGCACGCCGCATGTGACGCACAGCCATCTCGCCAAGACCCTGCAATGGATCGATCGCGTAAAGCCTCGGCGCGCGGTGCTCACGCATATGGACGAGAGCCTCGATTACGAGACATTGCGACGGGAACTGCCGGACGGCATCGAGCCGGGATATGACGGATTGGCGATCGAACTTTAACATATGACGAACGAAGGCTGATTTAGATTTCCCATAATATACATTATGCGATCTTGCCGCAGGGCGAGACGCGGCAGGATGGCTGCCCTATTCCGAGAATTTTGTGGCAACCTTGTTGACCTAATCGCGGTCGAGCCGCAGGCGGTGCAGCCATGACGCGCGATATGACGTTTCGCCAGTTCCGCAAAGCCTGCGCCCAACAGGGGCTGCGGATCGAAGGCTTGTGGCTATGGGATGACAGCACGGCACGCGGCTACGGCATGGTGATGACGCGCCGCCGCGGGCAATGGAAGATTGATCGTCGCCTATCCCTCGCCGAGGCTCTACGGAAGCGCCGCGAGGCGCAAGCGGTGCAGCCATGACCGTCCGCTGGTTCGTCTCCGACCCCGACGGGCGCGCCGAGGAGATTTCCCCCGGCTTCGTCCACCCCGACGCCATCCGCCGGCTTTCGATGATCCGCCGGCCCGGCATCCACGACGACGACGAATGGATTGACGGGAAGCGGTACTGGATTTTCATTTCGGTCGATAGCCCTCTAGCGCAGGAGCGCGTGCGACCGGCCTTCATGCCGCCGGTGGAGCGCCACCGCCATGGCTAAGGCAATCCTCGCCGGCCTTGCCGCGACGTCCCTCGCGCTCGTCGTGGCGCATGGGATGCTGGTCTACCGCGTCAACTCACTTCTCTGTTACGACCACACCCGGCTCGACTGGGCGCATTGCGAGCGCGTCCATCGCATTTGGCCGAAATTCGACTTTTCCCGCCTTGATCGAGGATGGCGCCACGCCGCACCCTTCGGTGTCAACACTGGCAGGGAGAACCCGTTATGACGCTCTACACCGTCCGGCTCACCAGGGCCGAACTCGACGACCTCATCGGCGCCCTGGGCCAAGCGGCCATGAATTTAGCCGCCGGCCCGGATTTCGAGTGCATCAGCCGCGCCCTTATCAAGCTGCAACAAATCAAGCTCGACGGCCCGATGCGCTGGCCCGGCAATGAATAAGCCGGCGCCACGCCCGCGGCCGCGGCCGCGCGCGCCGCGCCCATCGACGGCGGAGCGGCTGGAACTGCGGTTTCAATCGCTCTCGCCGCATTTGGGCCGCATCGACCGCGGCAACCTTCCCCATCTAATCCTCGACCTCGAAAGCCGCGTTGCCCTGTTGCGCCGCCGTCTCCGCGACCTCGAGCTAAAATCCCGCCAGCAAGCGAAGATCACCGCCGATCTTGACCGGGTGGACCGCGAGCGCGACTGGCGGGCCGATGACCCCTATTCGCAGAAGATGCGCCGCCGCGAGATCCGCCGCGCGCGCGACATCGAGATCATGCGGCTTGCCGCCCGCGGGTGGCCCAACGACCGAATCGCGCGGAAGCTCGCCTTGAGCCCGTCACAGGTAAGCCGCATCGTCCAGCGGCTTTTGAAGGAGACGCGCGCGCTGCCGGGGGAAAAGGCGTTCGGCTGGAAGCCGCCGCCGTCAAATCCCTGAAAGGGTTTGATCCATCGCGCCGCCGCCGTCAGACGGCAGATTGCCGAAGCTGTTGCCGAAGAAATTGCCGAGCGAGCCGAGCAATCCCGTCGCGTTGTTGAAGGACTGCTGGTTCTGCTGGTTCGCGAGCGATTGCTTGCTCAGGAGATACCACGCGGCGATCCCCACCATGAGCACGAGCCCGACCGTCATCTTGCCTGACATCTAAACCGCTCCGAATTTCGACGGAAACGGGGCATGGGCGCGCTTCAATGAAGGCCGCGCCCTGCCAGCCCGTCAGAGACCGAGAGACGACAGGAGCCCGCCGCTCGGCGAGCTGCTGTTCTGGTTCTGCTGGTTGAGCACGTAGAGCAGCACCAAACCGCCCACGATCCACCACACCGCATGTTTGCCCATGGGATCACCCCCTTTCAGCGTTTGCGGCGATGCGTCCGCCGCTTCCGGCGACGCGCGCCGGAACTCTTGACAAAGCGCCCGGTGCGCTTCGAGCGCTTCGGCCGGCTCACTTGCCACCCGCCTGCGGCGCGCCCGGCGCCGCGGGATTGGCGCCAAGGCCGGTCACGACCGCGTGCGCCGCGATGTTGGCAACCGCCAAGCCGATGCCGGCCCAAGGCCCGGCCGCGGCGAGCACGCCGGTTCCGGCGATCTGGTCCAGGATGCCGGCGAGCCCCGCGAAGAGGTTACCGGCGACAATGCTCCAGTGCATCACACCCTCCGTTCTAGTTGCACGATGCGCCCCTCATGTTGCTCGACATGATCCGTCAGCCTGCCGAGCCGATAGAAGATCCCGGCGAGCATCGCCAATTGCCCGCCGCCGATGACGAAATGGAGAAAATCCGCGCTCATCACCACACCTTTGCCAGCTTGCCGCCGGCATAGAGAAGGCCGATCACAACGGCAGCCTCAACAAGACTGTCGAGCGCGTCGCTCGAATTTTGCTCGGCTTGCGCGACGCCGTTCGCGAGGTAACCGCCCGCGGCAAGCGCGCCAATGCCGATGATGCCCCAGACAATGAGCGGCATCAGGCGAACCCCAAGCCCGAGAGCGCGTCCTGATAGGCCGCGAGGTATTTCTGCGGCCCTGGTCCGCTCGCCCCGCCCGGCCCGCCATTGTAGGCCGCAACGACCCACTCGTCGGCGTTCGGCCCGCCGTGGTAATTGCGAAGCCAATGCAGATAGGCGCAGCCGAAATACAGCGACCCCTGCGGCGTCAAGAGACTGTCCGGGCCAGGATCATAGGCGGTGTAGCCGAGCGTCGCGAGCCACGCCGCAGTCTTGCCGAGCACTTGCATCAAACCGTAGCTCGCATCATTGAGCCGCGGTTCCTGCCGCACCGCATCGGGATTGAATTTGCCGCCCGTCTCAACCGACGAAATCCCGACGACCATGGCCGGCGAAATATCGGCGATGCCCATGCTTTGCAGCATGGATCTCGCGAGATCATAGACCGAGCTCGCATCCATCACGCCACCAGCCCCGCCGCTTGCATCCATCGGCAGAGATTGGTCGCCGCCGTCGCCGCCATCATCGCCGCCGCCCTCCAAGAGCCACCACGCGCCGTAGGCGAGGAGACCGAGCGCGAGGAGCGATACCAGCTTATCGCCGCCATCGCTCACCCCGTAACCTCTAGGAAGTCAAATTCCACCGTCACCGTCGAATTGGCCACCGACGAGTAAATCGCATAGCCCATATTGGCCGGCAAAATCAGCGGGTCCGAAAACTGCAACGGAAAGGCCGATGACGCTGGAATCATCGGCGATTGCAGCGGCGCGGTATTGAGCAAGTTCCCGCTATTCGCCGCCGCGGATTTCTCGTCAAAGCCCTGCGATTTCGACACCGCTTGGCCGCCGTATTTGCTTTGCCCAAAGGGCTTGCCAATGCCCATTTGCACCGTGGTAAACCCGGCCAGAAGTTGTTGCGCGACGCTCGTTGAGATCACGATGCTAGTGATTTTCGCGACGATCCCCGACCCGGCAGGGTTCCAAAGCTGGCAATTGGTGAAGAGCGCGGCGGCGCCAGTTTCGCCGAAGGCAAGGCCGAAACCGCTTGCCGTCTTTTGCGTGTTATCGACGAACGAACTGTCAAGCACGTCGCCGAACCCGACCGCAATTGTCAGCGCCGCGGGCACCGTCCCCGCGGTATTGTCGATGATGATAAAATTAAAGGGTTGCCCCGCTTGCGTGCGGATTTTGAGCCCCTGGTAGAAAATGCCCGGCGTCGCGCCGTCGATGGAGATTTTGCAGCTCTCGACGCTCGATTTGAGGCAGGCCACAAAGGTGCCTTGCTGGTCGATTTGCTGGACCCCGCCCGCCGGCACTTTCAGCGAAATCGAGGTATATGCAGCGCCGCCCTGGTTCATCGTGCCCTCGATATGAAAAACACCACTGCCGTCACCGTCCCGGCGACGAGGATCATGCGGAGTAGCGCTTGCGCCGGCTCGGCCGCCGCGAGCGCCTGATTGGCAATCCCGAAAGCCGCGGCGATGGCTTGCTCCTCGCCGCCCAAGCTCTCGGCCGCGACCGTGCTACCGGCGCTTAGGCCGGCGATGGCGAGCGCCTGTCCGGTTTGCAACGCTAGATGCGCCGTGTCCTGCCCGGCGGCGATGGCGTCGCCGCCGAGCGTCACCGCCGTGGCATTGCTCGCCGTGATCGAGAGCGCGCCCAAGGCCGCGGCGTCATCGGTCGATTTCTCAACGGTTTGCAGCGCCGCCAGGATCACGGCGGGATCACTCGACTGGTTGATTTGCGTGACCTTGGAGCCGCCTTGCGCCACGATCGCGCCGCTATCCGCGCCAACGCGATTGTCTTGATTGCTCGTCGATTGCTGCTGATCCGACGACGAGGAGCCGCCGCCGCCGCCGCCGAAGCAAATGCCGGCATAGGCGCCGTCATTGGGCGCGCCGGGAATGTAGACCCTCATAGCACCACCTTCCGGCAGGCATATTCGACGGTGCCATATCCGAGCGCCCGCGCCTTCTCCGCCAGCGCGCGGCGCTTGGTATGGAAGCGCACGCGCCGGCATCCCATGCTCTTGGCGATGCGCTCGACATGCGCCGAGCAATGGTGCATGAGGTCTACCGCGGGATGGTTGCCGACCGCGGCGACGATGACAAAACACGGCTCGCCGCTGTCGAGCTCGCGGCGCCACAGCAAGGTGCCGACGCGATCAAAGCCGAGATAGACCGACCACGCGCCGAGCGCGCCGCTCTCGACCCCGCGCGCATACCAATCGAGCGGCGTTTCATCATCGGCGATGATGGCGAGATCGCGCGCCATCGCCGGGCACCAATCCTCGGCAATGAGCGCGGGCGCGAGCATGGCGAGGCTATCCATGATGATGCCTCAGCACGAGCAGCAGCAGCACCGCGCCGCCAATGAGCAACAGCGGCGAAATCCCGCTTCCCGAGGCGCCGAGCAAGCCGCCGCCGAGCGTCGGCGTGGAAGTCTGCGGCGAGAGCGCGGCGTTCCCCGTTCCGCCCACCACGAAACTGCCATCAGAGAAGGTGATGTTCTCCGGGCCGCTATCGAGGCCGGAAGGCCCGGCCGAACCGCCCGGCCCGCCCGCAAAGCCCAAAGAAAGCGATGGCAAGGGAAACACCGCTCAATCCCGCAACAAGATGATGGCGCCCGCCAGCAGCGCCAGGAGCGGCAGATAGGCCGATACGCTCGACCCGGCCGGCGGGATCAAGCCGCCGAGAAAAGGCTGTTGCAGCGCGCCGAAAGCGCCCGGCGAATTGCTGCCGCCGAAGATCGAATGAAGCGCGCTGCCGAGCCCGCCGAGCGCGCCCGAGAGCACGCCGCCATTCTGCTGGAAGGTGGTGGCGCCCGGCCCCTGGTCGATGGCAACGGGCGAATTGGCGTTGTTGAGGTTGGCGAGATCGCCGCCGTTCTCGAAACCGGGCGCGACATCGCCGCCGCTATCGTCGATGATCGCCGAATGAAAGCCGTTGTTGTTGAGATCGGCGAGCGGCCCGCCATTGCCGAAGGGATCGACCGACCCCAAATCCGCCTCATCCATGCCGCCTCGCTACGGACTGGCAGGACCCGCCTAAGCGCGGTCCCGCCAGCCACCCATAGATCAATCGCGAACGCCCAGAACGAGCGTATAGAAGTTGAAGGAGTTCGCCGCGTTCATGTTGAAATCGACGCGGAAATCCTGCACCACCTGCCCCGTCGCCTTGCCGTTTTGCGTGTAGGACATCGCCAGCGCGTCGGAGACGCGAAGGGTGCGGTCGAACACGATCGAGAAGAGCGCGGTTTGCGGCGTCAGGTTCCCATAGTGCGTATAGAGGTTGTTGGCGGTCGCTTCCGTCAACTGGAAGCGGATCACATTGTCCACCGTTACCGTCACGTCCGTGATGTCCGTGGACGCCGTGGGAACGCAATGGATCGCCTGATACGCCTCGCCCGCGATCTTGGGCAGATTGTTGTTGATGTTGTGACCGGTCGCCGAGACAACCTGGTTGAACTTGCGCCACTTCGCAATGACGCCGTTCGGGCGCGAGATGTACTCGACTTCGGCCGTCGCCGAGAGCGAGGGACCGGTTGCCGCGGCGGCGATGTCCACCTGAATTTGAAAGGTGCCGACATCGGCCGTTCCCCACGCCAGCACGTCCTCGCTTTGGACCGTGCGGCGCCAGGGCTCGGAGAAAAAGATGTCCAACTGCCCGGCGGTGCCATTGGCGATGAAGCCGCGGCCATAAAAGGCGTTGATGCTGTCCAAATCCTTCGCCGAGAAGCGGCGCTGGATTTTGCCGTTGAGCAGCACGCGGATTTCCGTCAGATGCGCCTCGGTGTTGGCTTGGTTGCCATTGCCGGCGTTCGTGCAATTGTAGACGAGCGCGATTTTGTGATAGGTGACGCCACCCACCGGGATCGAGACGGAAGCGGTCTGGCCCGGGGCCACACCGTTGAAGTTGGGGAGAACGACGGCGCTACGCATCGCTCAGCCCCCCGCGCCGGTAAAGCCCGCCTCAGCGGTGCCGATCAGCGAAATCGACTGCGCGAACGTCGCCATGACATAGCCGGCGACAAGCACGCCGAGCACGACGACACCGACACTTTTGAGGAAATGCTCGTCCATGGTCCGATCCCCGCGCCAAGCGGAAAGTTGAAGCGATCGGACTGACCAGACATACGCCCTCGCGAGGAGGGTCAACAGAAAAATGCGCTCTTATGTAAGTAAGAGACTAGCGCCGGGCGGTGCGCTTCCGGCCTTGCAAGGGCGGATTTTCCCCGCGAGCCGCGCCCTGGTCGCTGATGCGGATGAAGGCATGATTTGGCAGCGCCGTGGCGTCGCCGGCCCGCCGGAAAATCCGCGCGTCCTCGGGATAACCGAGCGCAAAAACATAGGTCTCGGAGACGTTCGCGCGGAAATCGGCCGAGACCAGCGCCGGGCGCTGCGAAACGCCGATAATCTCGATGCCGCGATGACGCCCTTGCAGCACCAATTGCAGGAAGCCACGCTGCGCCGCCGGCAAGGCATGGACGGGAACCGAGAGGTTCATTTCTTCGACCACGAGCGTCAGCTTGCGGCGGAGCCGGCCGCGCTCATAGGGCTGCTGTACGTGCCACAGATAGGTCGAAAGCTCATGGAGCGCCGCGGGATAATCGGGCGCGTCGGGCGTAAAGGCGATCTTAAATCCGCTCGACCATCCCTCGCGCAAAAGCGAATGAAGCAAGCTTAAATTCCCGACCGGGCAATAGCCGAACTCGCGCGACCATTGCCCGAGCGGATCGAAACAGATGACCGCCGGGCAGCCTTCGACGAGAGCGCGAGTTCGCGTGGTTTTGCCGCTGCCGCGGCGCCCGAACACCGCGACGCAGCGCGCATCCTTAATCATTGCCCGTCATCAATCCCGAGAACGCGCGCCTCGGGCGCGGCCGACATATCGGGCACGCCGGGCGCGGGCGAGGCTTTGCCCGCCGGCTTTGCCGCGCGACGCTGGCGGAGCTCGCCCGCGACACCCTTCGCCACCGGCCCGTAGAACGCGAACACGACGAAGCCCCGCTTCATCCATTCGGACTTCGGATCAATGAGCCAATGAAGCATCGGCGTGTCGGCCGCGGTGTCATAGATCGCGCCCGCCGCGTCCATGGCGCCCGCCCTCTCCGGGCAATGCGCCAGCGTCGCCGAGCCGAGCATTTGCCCGCACACCCCATGCGCCGCGAGCCATCCCTTGCACCACTCGTCGCGCGGCATGAAACGCGGGCCGGCGGGCTCGCTAGCACCCGTCGCCGCGGCAAAGGCTTGGTCGAGATGCGCCGCGTCAGAGGATGTAGGATCGCCGCTTGGGAGCGGGTTGCTCGACGACGGGCTCGGCAACGGGTTTTGTATCTCCCCGCTCCTCACCTTCTCCGCCAATCTTTCCGCCATCGTCTTTTCGTTCATTACGCTTCCCCTCACCCGCCGCAATCAGCTTCTCGCTATCGAGCGGCCCGAATGTCATCTTGCAACCGCACGCCTTGTGATCGTAACTGCCGTTGCAGAAGAAAAAGACGCAGCCGCCCTTGTTGATCTTCAACAGGACCGTCGCCCCGCAATTGGGGCAGGGCGACTTCCTCAGCGGCTTTACCTCGGCGTTCACTGGCCCGCCGCGGGCGCCGGCTTCAACAGCGCCTCGACCTCGGCGAGGCGCGTTTTCAGCGCGGCGAGATCGGCGGCGATCTCGGGCGCGGCCTTGGCCTCGAGCGCCGCCAAGCGCGCCTCGATATGGTCGATCAGTTGCTCGCCCGCCGTGATGACCTCGCTAAAAGCGGGCCGCTGAAAGAGCGTCGCAAGGTTGAACACCTTGAGGAGCCCGCCGGCAACCATCGCCTTCAAACCGGAAAACGTCGGCACCGGTTGCGCCGCTTGTGCTTGATCCATCGTGCACCCTCCAAAAGCCGCAGGCGGAATTGCCCGCGGGATCACATGATGATGCCCTCGCCTTCGAGCGCGCCGCGCTCCAAGCTGGCGAGGCGGTTTTCTTGATCGCGAAGGATTGCCGCGACCACTTGCGCGAGATCGCGCACCGCGTCAGCCATGCCGAGCGCCCCGGCGCGCTCGACCCGCGCCATCGCCTCATTAAGCCGCCCAATATTGTCCATGCCGTCCCCCGCGTGGATTGCCCTTCATGCCCGCCAAAAAGTGATCGGGCGGGCCGACCCAATAGAGGCCCCATCCCTTGAGCAAATGGACGACGCCCGGCCATCCCTGGTCCTCGGCAGCTTCGAGCACCGCGGCACAGTTCCCCTTGAAAGCGATGCGCGAATAAATGCGCGCCGGGATGCGCCCGATAACCTCGCCGGCTTCGGCTGCCGTGATCTCCCCATCCTCGCGCTCGTCGATGCCATAGCGCGCTTTGAGGCCGTAGCTCCACGTCACTTGGCGCGCGCCCTTGAAGGCTCGCGCGAACTCTTGGAACAGCCGAGCGGCGCGCCGATCGCCCGCGCCGGCATCCTCCAACAATTGCCAGGGCGAGCGCCCGCCGCCCTTCGCCAGCTTCATGTGACCGCGCGTCAATTCGAGATCGAAGGCGCCCTTCACCACGTAATCCGCGGCAGCATCGTAATTCGCGGCCTTCTCCCAGCGCCAAACCGCCGGGTTGCAAGCGGCATAGCCGTGGCGCTGCACCGTCGCGTCCCACCGCTCGAAAAGCTCGACACCGAAGGCCGCGGCGCGCGCATCGTCGGCATGGTCGAGCGCGAAAAGCGCGTGAATATGCGGGTGCCAGCCATTCTTGCCGTGCGTCACTTCGAGCGCCCGCACGATGCCCACAACGCCGGCCGCGGCCTTCATCGCCTGCCAGCGCCGGCCGGCGATCATCTTCGACCACATGAGGGTCACGTCATCGCGCAAGCCATTCATCGCCGGCATTGGCCCGACAAAATCAGGATGCGCGCGCTCGCCCTCGCGTGGCAGCAAGGTGTGCCATTTCTTATGGCTGAACGTGAACGCCGCCATGTAGAGCGTACCGCCCGCCTTGGTGTGACGCTCGCCCATCGTGCGCAGCTCCTCCGCGCGCTCGGCGGCGATAAGCTGCGAACACGCCGGGCATTGCCAAACGCTCGCGCAAGTCTGCAAACCGGACCAGCGCGCGTGACCCTCCTTCACCCGGATCGCAACATCGGCCATCACGACCCGGCGGCCGCACCATGACACCCGCTCGTGCGGCAGCAGCGCGCGCGCGACGCTGCGGAGGATATAGGCTCGGCGACGCCCGGCGCGGCGGCGATTGCGAGCCTCAGCGGAAAAGCTTGATAGCTTATTGACAAGGGGAGCGGTCATGGACGCCGCCGCAAATCGCCGATCGCCTTTTCCAGCGCGCTCGCGAGCAACAAAGCGGCGTCAGCATCCATACCGACTTCAAACCGCGGCCCTCCGCCCCGGCGAAAGTCAACGCTGAACTCCACGAGGCCGTGACGCGCTTCGACTTGCAAAATCGCGCCGCCGAAATCGAGATTGAGGATCATTGCCGCCTCACCAAATGCAGCGGCATTGCTTCGGCAAGGCACACCTTCGGCGTCGAAAAAAATTCGTGCAATTGCACGCCGTAAATGCGGCAGATTTCGCAAGCCGCCGCCCACGAAAAAAGCGCCTCGCGCCGATCGCCGAACACGTCGATTGTCGCGACCTTGTAAGGGTTCTCGGGATCGCCGGTTTGCTCGATGCGCCAGCCGCCTTGAAGCACGCGCCCGCGCGATCCCAAAAGCGGCACCGCGCCGTTAAATTTCTCGCTCATCCAACAACCTTTATCATGGCCCAAAGAAACGCGACTGT
>Ga0070738_10003609_pt1 | contig 19951 bp, 16 predicted proteins | sample Coa_R2_2_FD_66446 | JGI IMG/M metagenome (GOLD analysis project Ga0070738, IMG submission 66446) | Surface soil microbial communities from Centralia Pennsylvania, which are recovering from an underground coalmine fire - Coalmine... | ecosystem: Environmental > Terrestrial > Soil > Unclassified ... | reverse complement strand
ACCAATTCTACTTCTGGCCCGGCTACACGGCTCGAAAGGGCGAAAACGCTATTTTCGTCCGGGAACTCGACCGCGACCAGGTTCCGCCGACCGACACGCCACCGAGGCTCGAGCAGGAATTTGAATCGGTCACCGACCTGGGCATCACCAACGTGATGTATCACGACAAATTCCTGTTACGGCCGTTTCAACTGTTTGCCTGCCGCGGTGTGCGCTGACTTGAGCACAAAGACTTTCGAGGTCACCGATTACGACCTCAGCACGACCCTTGAAAGCGGCCAGGCCTTCGGGTGGCGCAAGCACGGCCAAGGCTGGGTGGGAGTCGTCGACCGTCGATGGGTATTCCTGGAATCGAGCGCAACGACTCTGCGGGCCGAAACGGCGGGAGAGGTGCGTGACTGGTCCTGGTTGATCCATTACCTGCAACTGGAACTGGACCTTGGCTCGATTGTCGCAACTTTCCCGGCGGATCCCCCAATGCAGCAAGCCGTCCGGGCCTGCCGAGGTTTGCGGCTTTTGCGTCAGGACCCATGGGAAACGCTGGCTTCGTTCATCCTCTCTTCCACGAAGCAAATCACGCAAATTCAGCAAATCGTCAGGTTGGTTTGTGAACGATTTGGCGCGGGAGTTCCGACACCGCCGGGCCACACGCCGGCCTATGCATTCCCCGCTGCCGAGGTTCTGGCCGACCTTGGCGAGAAGCAGTTGCGCGATTGCAAAATGGGCTTTAGAGCGCCCTACCTTTTGGGCGCGGCTCGCGCCGTCGCACAAGGGCGACTCGATTTGAACGCGCTTGAATCCATGCCCACCGAGGCTGCAAGGACACAGTTATCGGCTCTGCACGGAGTCGGCCGCAAAATCAGCGATTGTGTTTTGCTGTTTGCTTATGGGAGGCAGGATGCCTTTCCGGTCGACGTCTGGATCATGAAGATGCTGCGGGAGCAGTATTTTCCAAGGCGAAAAGTCAACCTGCGACGCCTTCAGAGATTTGCGGCGACGCACTTTGGTCCTAATGCTGGCTATGCCCAACAGTATCTGTTTCACTATGCGCGTTCTCAAATTAGCCAACGCGCGCGCGACGCCTCATGAATTCACTCGAAGTGCTTTTCACCCCAGCCGATTTCGGCGTTTTACCCTCGCAGGATTTATCTCAAACGGTCTGCGTTGTGTTCGACATTCTGCGCGCCACTTCGTCGATGATTACCGCACTGGCCAACGGCGCCGAAGCGATTCTGCCCGTCGAGAAGATTGCCGATGCCCTTGCGGTTCGTCGCGCGCAGCCGCAGGTTCTGCTCGCTGGCGAGCGCGATGGGGTTCGGATCGGCCCCGAATTGACGGGGGGAATCAGCTTTGACCTGGGCAACTCGCCCCGGGAATTCACCGCCAAGGCAGTCGCGGGCAAAACCATTGTGATGACCACCACCAATGGAACACGCGCGCTGAATGCCTGCCGAAATGCGAAACGAACATATGCCGGCTCATTTTTGAATCTACGGGCATTGAGCGACGCCCTGGAGCGAGTGGACGCCGCGCGTTTGCTGATTGCATGCAGCGGCACCTTCGAGCAAGCGGCTTATGAAGATACCCTCGCCGCCGGAGCGCTGTGCAATAGCATTTGGAGCCGGTTCGCGAACCAGGAAATCGCCGACTCGGCCCGGATGGCCCGCGAATTGTACGTTCAATCAGAGGCTAATCTCCTTGAGACAATGGCGCGCGCATCGCGCAACGCGCGACGCCTCCTCTCGAGACCTGACCTGCGTGAGGATGTCGAGGTTTGCCTGCGCCGAGACACGCATCCATTGGTGGCGGTCCTGGATAAGGACGGAGCGGTGCGGCGGCAGACTTAGCCGCCGTAGGTCTTTGTTTCCTGCCACGGTTTCCTTGTGTTGTTCAGAATCGCGGATTAAGGCGTATTGGTGCTACGCAACTCCAAACCAGGTTTGGAAAGGGCTTCCAACTGCTTGCGCGCTTCCGCGTTTGCAGGATTAAGGCGGAGCACTTCCTGGAAGTGGGCGGAGGCTTCTGCGCGATTGTTTTGCCGTTCCAAGGCCACAGCCATGTTGAAGTGCGCCTCCGGGTTGGCCGGATTCAACCCAAGCGAGAGCCGGTACTGTTCAATGGCCTGCTGGAGGTTTCCCTGTTCGACCAAGGCGTTTCCCAGGTTATTGTGGGCTTGAGGATCGTTGGGGTTGAGTCGCAGGCATTCCTGGTACTCGGCAACCGCTTCCGGAATTCTATGTAGAGCCGCGAGGGCATTGCCCAGGTTACTGTGCGCGCTCGCGTATCCAGGTTTGGCGCGAATGGCTGCGCGAAAGTGCGAAATCGAATCCTCCAACTTACCTTGCATGGCGAGCGCTATGCCCAAATTATTGTGGGCATCGGCATGGTCCGGTTCCTGTCGTAAAGTGATCTGGTATTGGGCAATGGCTTCGTCCAACCTGCCGAGTTCGGAAAAAGCGTTTCCCAGGTTGTTATGAATCTCCGGATGATTGGGGCTCTGTCGCAAAGCCGCTTCGTATAAAGGAATCGCTTCCATCACCTTTTTCTCCCCCGCGAGGGCGTATCCGAGGTTATTCAAGGCATCTGGATACCCAGGGTTGATCTCCAGAGATTTCTTATAATTCTCTTTGGCTCGTTCGAGCTCCCCTTTGGACGACAGGTAAAAGCCAAGATTGTTATAGGCGAGATAATTGTTGGAAGTGACCTCAATGGCGTGTTTAAACAGGGCTTCGCTGTTGCGCCAGAATTGAATCTGCTGTGCACAGAGGAACGCCAGGAACCCAGATACCAACACCGCACCACCGCCAGCGATCGGCTTGAACCGGGGTCCCAAATCCATTAATTCCGCAGCTCCCCAAACGATCGCAATCAAAAGCCCAATCCCGGGAATATACGTGTAGCGATCGGCCATCGACTGAATCCCGACCTGCACGAACCCGATCACGGGGACCAACCCGCCGAGGAACCAGAACCAGCCCACCGCGGCGTACGGGACCCTGCGCACATTGAGAATTGCCAATGCGCAAACAACCACCAACCCCGTCGCGCTCCCCGCAACCGCCCACAAAGGCCAGTGGCCAGGATGCGGATATAACACCGACAAATCGACCGGGTACACCGTTTTCCCAACATAACGAGCGTACGACACCAGCGCATTCGCCACGCGTTCCCATAAGCTCAGGCTGGTGGAGACGGCGCCGCCTTTGCGTTGCACCGCAAAGGTTATGATGCTGGAAATCGACGCCATCACGGCAAAAGGAATTTTTTCCCGGACCAAACGCGGCACTCTTCGCAACCCGTCCCGGTCCGGTGCGAACCGTTGCAGCGGCCAATAATCTAAAACAAGCAGCAGAAACGGGACTGTCACCAGCATCGGTTTGCTGAGCAGTCCGAGCGCGAAGCAAGCCAAAGCCGCGCAATACCAACGGCGCGATATTCGAGCACTGTGAGCCTCCGCGTTTAAACTGGCGGCATAGATGCCATAGGACCCAACGGTGAGCAGGAAGAAGAACGTGCTCAGCACGTCCTTGCGCTCGGAGATCCAGGCAACGGACTCGGCGCGCAGCGGGTGGATGCCGAACAGGAGGGCCACTAATGCGCTGCGCCAGTGCGCACCCGTAAGGCGACGCAGGACCGCAAAAAGCAGGGCAGTATTCAGCGCATGGATGACCATGTTCACCACGTGATCGGCTGATGGATGCGCGCTGAATAGCTGCCAATCGAGCATGTGCGAAATCCATGTAAGCGGATGCCAGTTGGAGGCGTGCCCAGTGGTAAAAGCCCAGTAAAGGTTCTGCCCGGTCAATCCACTCTGAACGTGAGCGTTGGCGCTCACATAGTCGGCGTCATCGTAGTTTACAAAATCAAACGCGTGGACCGGCCAAAACACACAGGCCACCACCACCACCAGGCCGGCAGATATGATCCCAGATTGGTGCAGAATTTGAGCCCAGCCCGAACCCTGATCCGCGTTGAGATCTGCAGTTTGGGGTCTCTTTTGTTTCTTAACGACCGTATTGGGCACCAGCTTCAGATAAGCGGATTTCCAGGCTTGGGGGAATATAAAACTGCGGTTAGCGCGGCGCGTTCGGACGCGTGAAGTTCCAAAGCAGCCTTATACGAGGTTCTTCTGAAGCGAAGCGGCGCCCGCAGAGGATAATGATTATTTGGCGTGCTAACGGCCTGGCCTCTGCCCGACCGCACCGTCGAGTCAGGTGCTAGTCTCGCCTTCTTTGGGCCGATAGCTTGAAACGACCCATTCGCTAAGCACTTTGTCCGGTTCACGGACAGCGTCGGTATCGAGCGTGAACTCGCGCTGGCCCGAGTTTTGGGCGATCAACTTGAGTCCAAACTGAAAGTCTTTGAATCTCGCGCCGCAAAGATCGCGAACCGACTGTTTACCCGAGAGCGCGTCTGAGACCAGGACATCGGCCGCGCCGGCTGTGAAATGGATTTTCATCCCATGCTGTTCGTAAAAACGTTGGGCAAACTCCTCCACCAGCTGCCGTGCAACAATCCGTTCCTCCTGCGGCGGATCGGCCAGCATTTTCGTCAATTCGGCCGACGGGTTGTCCACCAACTCGCGCGTCACAACGAACCTCTTAACTGTCGATGACGGCAGGTCGAATTTGATATCGCGAAACACTCTTTCGCAAATGGTCATCAAACCCCGCGCGCCGGTCCCTTCGGTGCCGGCCTTCTCGGCGATGCGCCGCAAGCCTTCATCGGAAAAAAGCACCTCGATTGAATGAGCCGCAAAATCCTGTTCGTATTGGCGAATGATGCTGCTCTCGGATGTCTTCAGAATCAAAAAAAGGTCCTCCTCATTCAGCGAATGGCAAACCACGCGCACCGGCAGGCGTCCGATAAATTCGGGCTCGAACCCAAACTCGATGAAATCCCGGGTCTGAGCCTCGCCCAGGACTGCTTCGGTCTTCTCTTCGGGCCGTTCCTTCGCCGCGAAGCCGATGGTTGCGTCGCGCAATCGCCGGCGCACTATCTTTTCCAAACCCTCGAAAGCGCCGCTGACAATGAACAGAATATGACGGGTGTTGATGGTGGCCGGCGGCTTGCGCCCGCGCTGCGTGAAATCCATCATCGCTTGGATTTGACCGGCGATATCGTTCTGTGAACGAGCGGGCACCTCGGTTTCCTCCATCAATTTCAGCAGGTTGGTCTGCACCCCTCGCCCGCTGACATCGCGTCCGCTGACGTTGTTGGCGGCAGCAATTTTGTCGATCTCATCGATGTAGATGATCCCGTACTGAGCCCGAGTGACGTCCCCGTCTGCCAACCGGAGCAGGTCGCGCACCATATCCTCGACATCGCCACCGACATAGCCGGTTTCCGAGAATTTCGTGGCATCGGCCTTGACGAACGGCACTCCTATCAGGTCGGCGGCTTTGCGGATCAGGAACGTTTTTCCAACGCCCGTGGGGCCGAGCAGGATAACGTTTTGCTTGGTATAGTTGGGGAATTCCTTCTCGTCCAGAGCCAACCGCACATGATGGTAATGGTCGCACAGCGCCACGCTCAACACCTTCTTGGCGTCATCCTGTTTGACGACGAACCTGTCCAGGTAAGTCTTTATATCGCGCGGTTTATATCGAAATTCGAAGGGGTCATTCTTGCCCGGGCTATGCTCCGACCCTGACGGAGGGGCTTCCGAAGCCTGGGCTTGCTTTCCGGCGGAATGAAATTGTTGACGGACGAAATCCGCCAAGTGCCGCTGGAACTCTTCAGGCGACGGCGGCCCGTTTAAATTCGGCTTAATCATACGGTGTGCAGGCGGAAGCGGGCCCTGGCCCGCAGGTTCAGTGTTGTCACCATAGCGCATTTTTGCGACAACACAAAGCACATGGAAACGCCTTCCGCGCCGCAACACCTCGATCGCTTCGAAAGGGCAATCCGACGTTTTGATGAGGAGAATGCCAAAGATCCTCACTTGCTGACGCAGGGGGACGAGACGGGCCCGCGCGAGTTGATCTATGCCCGGTGGCTGACTGAATGGGTCCTGCGGATCGAGCCTCAAGCTTCCGAGGGGTTGAGGCTTGCCGCAAGGGCGGCTCACCTCTGTCGCTGGACGATCGCCCGGGACGCGTATCCTTTAACCCGCGCAGGCTACCTTCGCTGGCGGCAGGATCTCAAAGCCTTCCATGCGGAAAAGGCGGCCTCCGTCCTCCAGGAAGTGGGTTACGACTCCGCAACCGTCGCCCACGTCCAGGCCCTGATCTCAAAAGCGGCATTTCCCGCCGACCCGGAAAGCCGCGTGCTTGAAGACGCTCTTTGCCTGGTATTTTTGGAACGGCAATTTGCCGATCTGGCCTCACGAAGCCCCGAAGAGAAGATCGTCAACGCATTGCAAAAGACCTGGAAGAAGATGACTCCGCAGGCGAGAGAAGCCGCGAAGCAATTGACATATTCGGAGAAAGAAAAGGTGCTGCTCGAAAAAGCTCACCTGGAGTGAACGAAAGACGGGCCAAGGCCCGTCTTTCGTTCTTGTAACGCTTACCTGCCCGTTGGTTTGATCGAGCCTGCAGTGCCGTTGTTAAACCACGCCTGCTTTCCGTAATACTGATAAACCTGCGATGCGAACGAAGAATCGGTCAAAGAGGGCCAACTGTTGTTCGCGAAGTGAGGAGCCCCGGCCAGCTTCTGTGTATCGACCCCGGTGACGAGGTGCTTCTGATCGCTGCTCAAGGTGAATGCATCAGAAGGCATGGCATAAAGATTATTGCCCAGATTCAAACTGGCGGCCGGGGAGAAAACGACGTAAAGCAGTCGCCCGGTCGGCATGTCGACCACGACATTGCTGATCTTGCCGATGGAACGATTGTTGACGTCCTCGACGTTCATGCCAATAAGCTGGTTCAGCTTGTGAACGTTATGAAACGCACCCTGGTCGGCGCCGGCACTGCCCTGCCACCATGCACTTTGCCCGAAATACTGATAGACCTGGTTCACGAAGCTGGCTTGTCCAAGTTGCTGAGGCGTGTCGTTGTTGCTCGTGAATTGCGGAGCACTCTCAATTTTAGTTTTGGCTGCATTGGCCCGGAGTGTGTTGCCCGTTGACTGGCCAATCACTTCAGGCGGAACGGCCGCTTTGCCTCTCGAGGTATTGAGAACGACATAGAGGATGTGCTCGGATTCGAGGTCAACCACCACGTTGTCTATCTTTCCAACCTGCTGGTTGTCGGAGCTGAGGATCTCGCGGCCATATAGGTTCGCGGCCCGCTCGGCTTGGGACAGTGGGTTAGCGGCTGTGCTTGTTGCTGCGGGTTGAGCATTCGCCGATAACAGGGCGAGGCTCAGGCTGCATAAAGCCGCCGGTAACATTGCTATTCTTTTCATGCTTGTTTTCCTTTGTTCACAATTTAGTTCAAAACTCATTGGGTTAAACCCCCGTACTGAAGCATCGGGGTCAACCGGCGCTATTCCAATGGGGTCAAGTGCTATGGAGAAAGATTGAACGGGAATAAAAACGCGAAGCCCGGGACGCGCTTGCTCGAACAAGCGCGCCACGGGACCGTTAATGTGTCCAGAGGCTTTGGGTTACAGCCGCCCCAAAAGCGCCAGGACGATAATAATCACCAGCAATAATCCGACGATCCCACCCGGAGCGTAACCCCAAGAGCTGGAGTAACCCCAGGTTGGCAACACACCAATGAGCGCCAACACCAACAAGACGATTAAGATTGTTCCCAGGCTCATAACGTTTCCTATTCTTCTTATGTTTTCTTACGGGGCCAACTAGCCCCAGTGAAGCATAGGAGAGGACACCTGGCATGCCATAGGGTTTAGTCCTCAAAAGCTCCGGTACAATGGGAATGACTAAGAGCCATTCCCTCCGGGCCCTAAAGCGGCCTAAGTCCGACGTTGGTCTCGATAATCCCCTTGGCAATTGCATGGCGCGTCAGGCCGGCCACATCATGAATGCCGAGCTTGTTCATGACCTGTTGCCGGTGCTTTTCCACCGTTTTAATGCTGATGCACAGCTCCGCGGCAATCTGTTTGTTTGCCCGGCCCTCAGCAATTAATTGCAGAACTTCGGCTTCGCGAGTGGTCAGGTAGTCCGTGCGCTTCTTAACCGGTTGCCCGCTTACAAAAGCCTCGCGGCAACGATCGCGCAAGCGCTTGGCGACCGATGGGCTGAAGAAAGCGTTCCCCCGGTAAGCCTCCCGAATTCCCTTAAGCAAGTCATTGGCGGCCGTTTGTTTGACAAGATATCCCGCAGCTCCGGCTTCCGTAAGCTGCTGGACATAGTCGTCGTCGCTGTACGAGGAAAGAATCAGCACCTTTGTCGCAGGCAGGCTTTGAGTGATTTGCCGCGTCGCCTCGAGGCCATTGAGCACCGGCATCGCTATGTCCAGCACGGCCACGTCCGGCGTTAGCTTCCTGGCCAGTTGCACCGCCTGTCGGCCGTTGTCGGCTTCACCCACTATTTCGATGTCTTCCTCCGCGGCGAGCAGGGCCCGGAGCCCCTGCCGCACGACAATGTGATCGTCAGCCAATAAAACCCGGATCTTCAGCATAAGTAATCTCCAAATTAGTTTAGTGCATGCCAACCGAGCCAAAACCTAACGCGCTTTCAAATTTGTGCCATCACTTTTCTCAAGAAAACTAATGAATTTGTTTCACCCACCTTGCCTCGTCACCCAACTTGCTCCAGATTTTTGGGCATGGACGGAACTCGCTTTTGTCTTCTGTGCCTCTTCGTGATTATGCGGCTCGCTTGCGCGACCGGCGCCGCCGTGGCGCCGGAATCCAAGCTGCAATTGCCGGCGCTGGGTTCCTCAAAGCTGACTGTCATCACTCCGTCGGTACTCGAATTGGAACTGATTACAACTGAGGCGGCGAACGCCGCCGCGCCCGCAATTTGGAATTTCGTTGATCCTGCGGGCAAAGCAAGGCTGCCGGGTTCCGGCAAATTGGCGGTTGTCGCCGATGGCCAGCCGATCGCCATCAAAGCCCTGGGATTCAAGCGGCGCGTTCTTTACGCGCCGTTCAAGCAACGCGATCTGCGCATCGCCAACTATCTTTACGCGCAACTCGGCACCGACCTCCCTGACGAGAAAGCGGTGGAAGTTAGAAATCCGGATCGCACACTCTGGACGGAGCGGGTCGTCTTTCGGACGACCACTTCCAGGCAGAGGCTTAGTCCCGTAATACACGTCAATCAAACCGGTTACCTGGCTCGCTTCTCCAAGAGCGCCATGATTGGTTATTACCTGGGTTCTTTAGGTGAACTGAACCTTGAAAGCATTCAGCCGTTGGCATTCCGACTCGACGACGCGGGGACCGGCAAAGAAGTCTATTCCGGAAAGCTTTCCTGGCGGCGCGATCGAGGGTTTCCTTTCCAAACATACCAGCAAGTTCTTGAGGCAGATTTCAGCGACTACAAGACCCCCGGGCAATATGTTCTTTCTGTGCCCGGATTAGGATGTTCGTTCCCGTTTTTCATCGGAGACGAAGTAGCCGGAGCCTTTGCGCGGGCCAACGCGCTCGGAATTTACCATCAACGCTGCGGTACCGACAACGTTATGCCGTATACGCGATTTGAACATGGACCTTGCCATACCCGGCCGGCGGAAGTGCCTGACGCATCGCGAAAATTCGAATCCGCCAATGAGTCGCTGAAAAAGGAGAGCTCCAATTATAAGGACAATCCCAGGCACTCGGCTCCGCAACTGAGCAACATGGCAGCAAGCCTTTACCCATTTGTGAATCGCGGCCCGGTCAATGTGCGAGGCGGGCACCATGATGCGGGTGATTACAGCAAGTACACCATTAATAGCGCCTCCTTCATTCATCACTTGGTCCTATCGGCTGACATTTTTCCCGGAGTCAGCGCGCTGGACAACCTTGGATTGCCGGAGAGCGGCGACGGAAAGAGCGACATCCTCCAGGAAGCAAAGTGGGAGGCCGACTTCCTGGCCAGGATGCAGGACGCCGACGGCGGTTTCTACTTCCTCGTATACCCGAGAGACCGCGAATATGAGAACGATGTGACTCCCGACAAAGGAGATCCTCAAATTGTCTTTCCAAAAACAACATCCGTAACCGCGGCTGCAACCGCCGCCCTGGCGCAGTGCGCCTCATCCCCCGAATTCAAGAAAGAGTTTCCCGAATCGGCGGTCGAGTATCTGGAAAAATCCAAAAAAGGGTGGGCCTTCCTGGAACGAGCCATTGCGAGGTTCGGAAAAGACGGAGCTTACCAGAAGATCACGCATTATGGCGACGAGTTCATGCACGACGACGAGCTGGCATGGGCCGCTTGCGAGCTGTTCCTGGCGACTGGGGAAAAACGGTATCAAGAGAAGCTCATGGAATCGCTCAATCCTTCGGATCCGAACACCCGCAGATGGGGCTGGTGGCGGCTTTACGACGCGTATGGGTGCGCGATCCGCAGCTATGCATTCGCGGCGCGCAGCGGCAGGCTTAAGCGCGATCAGTTAAACCGCCTGTTCCTGGAACAATGCGAAAACGAAATCGCGGCCGCCGGGGAGGATCAAATGCGACGCGCGCAGGACAGCGCTTACGGAACCAGCTTTCCAGAGGAAACAAAGCGCGCCCTCAGCGCTGGATGGTATTTTTCGAGCGACGCCGCGTTTGACCTGGCTGTGGCCTGCCAGCTTGAATATCCCAGCAAACGGGACCCTCGGCCAAAAATGATCGATGCCCTGCTGACGAATCTCAATTACGAGCAAGGCTGCAACCCGGTCAATGTGGTTTACCTGACCGGTCTTGGCTGGAAACGGCAGCGTGAAATTGTCCATCAATTCGCGCAAAATGATCGCCGGATACTTCCGCCAACCGGCATACCTTTGGGCAACATCCAGGCGGGGTTCGGCTGGAATACCACCTATCAGCAGGAATTGGACAAACTGAGCTTCCCGTCCGATGGAGCGGATCAAGCCCCTTACCCGTTTTACGATCGCTGGGGTGACGCCTTCAACCTGAGCCAGGAGTTTGTCATCGTGAACCAAGCCCGGGCTTTGGGGTACACCGCGTGGCTGATGGCCATGACGCCGTTGAAGGACCAGAAATGGAAGGCCGCGGCAGCCCGAATCACAGGCTGGAACGAGCGTTCCAATAACCCCATCCGGCTTGAACTGGCAGCCGCCGGCGTTGATCTGTCTGCCGCACGAATCGTGTGGGAAGCGCAGAACATGGAGCCTTTCCTGGGCGCCGTTTGGACCCTGCCGGCTGGCAAACGGATCCCCGATTGGATTGAAGCCGAAGCGCAACTGCCCGACGGGCGGCGTATTTTCGCCGTTCAAAACATCCACTGACACGGCGATTGCGAGCTCCTTGACACGTTGGGGTGAGCCTCTGCTTGGCGCTGCTGTCTTCACCCACTTTAAGCGGCCACTAGCCGGACTTACGGTGTTCTCTGGCAGCGCATCAGATCCGAGTTAAAGCATAACGCCCATACCCGGATAAGGAACTGTCAAGGATTCAAATGCCGGCGAGTCAGGAACCACAGGTAAAGCAGTCGGAAGACACAGCAGGCGCAAAACTGATGGATGGATGTGAGTTCGCAAGGCGATGAAACTACTGTTCGTTCATCAAAAGCTGGGGGAGTTTGGAGGGGCTGAAGCAAACATCCGGTTGTCCGCCGGAGAACTGGCAAATTTCGGATTAAATCTCGGGCTGCTTCACAACGAAAGCACCGGCCAGGGAGAGTCGGAATGGCGGCGGCTTTTTTCCAGCACTTTCAAACTTCCCGAGAAGAAAACAGCGGAATTCACGCGGAAAGCCCTTTCAAACTTTGCTCCGGACGTAATCTATTTGCATAACCTCAGTGATCTGGAGGTATTGGAAACGCTTCTGGATTCGGGTGTCCCGGTGGTGCGCATGGTTCACGATCACGCGCTGTACTGCATGCGGAGCTACAAATATAACTACTTTACGCGCAAGATCTGCACGCGCGCCTTCTCACCGTTCTGCGTCTTTCCGTGCCTCGCCTCCATCGGCCGCAATCACCAGGGCCCGTTGCCGCTCAAATGGGTCAGCTACTTCGCGAAAAAACGCGAAATCGAACTGAACAAACGTTGCGCCCGCCTGATTGTCTATTCCGAATACCTGAAACAGGAGTTGATTCGGAACGGCTTTGAACCCGACAAGATCGAGGTCTGCGTTCCGATCCGCGTTTGGAACGATGAGACAAGGCTGAGCACCTTCAGCGAGCGCAACCTTGTGCTGTTCGCGGGGCAACTCATTCGCGGCAAAGGAGTGGATGTGCTGCTGCAGGCCCTGGCCAAAGTCCGGACTCACTTTGAGTGCGCGATCTTAGGAGACGGCAACCACCGGCATTACAGCGAAAAGCTTTGCCAGCGCTTGGGGCTTGGAAATCGTGTCCACTTCCACGGCTACGTCCTTCCCACTGAACTGGGCAGATTCTACCAGGAGGCCAGTGTCTTCGTCATGGGATCGATTTGGCCCGAGCCATTCGGGATGGCGGGTCCTGAAGCGATGCGCTACGGACTGCCGGTGATTGCCTTTGACGCAGGAGGCATCCGCGAATGGCTTACCGACGGGGAAAATGGATTTCTGATTCCGTGGAGAAACGTGGATCTGTTTGCCGCGCGGTTGGAGCAACTGCTGCGCGATAAGGAAATGGCCAGGGCGATCGGTCGGAACGCTTTTGAAATAGTTCAGCGCTACGATTCCGGACGACAGATAGCGCACCTTCGGAAGATTTTTCAGAACACCGCGCGCGCGGGGTTGAGGACCCTGCCGCCGCAACTCCCGTCAGAAACACATTTGCCTGCCTATGAATGACCCGGTCACTCCCTACCTTCTGCGCCGGCTCGAAGCCACACAAAGACCCTGGGGCCGGTTTTGGTTGCGCGCACACCTAGAGGGCCAGCGCGTGCGCGCCCTCTGGCTGTCGCAAGGCGATGCTTTCGTCAAACGCGTCTTTGATATCGTCGTCAGCTTCATTCTGCTGGTGCTGCTCTCGCCCTTCCTCCTGGTAATTGGCACGGCGGTTTGGGTCGAAGATGGCGGCGGGATCCTCTTTGCGCAAACAAGAGTCGGCCAGTATGGGCGGTTGTTCAAAATGTACAAAATCCGATCGATGTGCCCCGACGCCGACAAGAAGCTCAAGGATTTGCTCGAAAAGAACCAACTCAAGGAAGGCGTGACTTTCAAGCTCAAGGACGACCCGCGGATGACCCGGGTCGGGAAGTGGCTGCGCAAGTACTCCTTTGACGAACTGCCTCAACTTTACAACGTGCTCATAGGTGACATGTCGCTGGTTGGACCCCGCCCGCCGGTCCCACGCGAGGTGGCTTTGTATCGCCCCGCGGATCGACGGCGCCTGGCCACCAAGCCGGGAATCACGTGTATCTGGCAAATCAGCGGCCGAAGTGAAATAGACTTTTCCGGACAGGTCGGCCTGGACGTGGGTTACATCGAAACCCAGAGTTTCTGGACCGACCTGAAGATCCTGGCTCGGACAATCCCAGCTGTGTTTTCCGGAAAGGGCGCCTGTTGATGAGCACGATCCTAATCTGTCCTGCGGAACGCAAACCGGTCGCAGCCCTGGCAAAACGCATGCCGCTGGTGACTGTGCCGGTTCTGGGCCAAAGTCTCTTGGAATATTGGCTGTCTGCGTTAGCCATCCGCGGCGCACGCGACGTCCTGGTCCTGGCGCACGATCGTGCGGAATTGGCGAGCGAGGTTGTCGGACAAGGCCAGAGGTGGGGACTCTCCGTCAGGGTTATCGCTGAATCTCGGGAACTGACTCCGGCCGAAGCGCTTTTGAAATACGGCGCACAAATCGACCCTGCCCTCTCCCAGGAGAGCATCGTGGTTCTGGACCACTTGCCCGGCAAGCCGGAGCACCCGCTCTTTAGCGGATTCGACCATTTCTTCGCAGGAGTCCGTGGATGGATGCGCTCGGCCTTGACGCCTGACAGGGTTGGGATTTGTGAGATAGCGGCGGATGTTTGGACCGGTTGTCACTCGCACATTTCGCCCGGCGCAAAATTGAAGGCGCCGTGCTGGATTGGCCAGCATGTATACGTTGGCGCAGGCGCGATTGTGGGCCCCGGCGCCGTGGTGGAAAACGGCTCGTTCATCGAGCCCGGCGCTGAATTGGCGGAAAGCTGGGTTGGGTCCGATACTTTTGTCGGCCGATTTGCGCGCATCGCCGGTTCGCTGGCATGGGGCTCAACCCTCGTGGACTGGCGCATCGGCTCTGCGGCGGAACTGGCCGACCCCTTTTTGCTTTGCGCATTGCGAAAGCCACGCCGCGCGCACTCTCCGGGATGGTTCACCCGCCTGTCGGAGGTGTATAATCGGAACAAAGGAGAAGTGAGCGTTCTCTGGAAACATCTCCTGCTCCATAAAGAAGGATAACATGTCGCTCACCACCCTCCCCATTCCCGTCCAACCGCAAGCTGGCGTTGCCACAATCCCCGATTTCGGGTTTGCAACCTTTTGCCGAAATGCTTCAGAGCTGGGCGGAGGGGATGTGTGCGAGGTGCTGCGTTTGTCCGGCAGCTCCCTTCTTCTGATCATGGCTGATGTGATGGGGAAAGGAGCAGGCGCCTCGGTTTTTGCCGGCGCGTTCCGCACGCTGGCCCGGGCCGTGGCGCATCCGCAAGTCGATCCCGCCGCCTGCCTGGCTGAAATCAACGAACTCATGTTCAGTGAATTATCAAAGAAAGACACGTTCATCACGGCGCAGCTCGTGGTTGCCGACCTCAAGAACCGCCAACTCCTCGTCGCCAACGCGGGACATTGTCCAATGCTGGTTGCGGATGGGTTCCATTCGGTGCAGGCGTTTGCCCCCCAGGGCATGCCCCTGGGAGTCGAGCCGCGTCCTTCGTTCGAATCCGACTGTGTGCCGCTGGAGCCATTCAGTTCAGTCCTGCTCTATACCGACGGCATCACGGAAACCCGGAATGCGTCTGGCAAGCTCTTTGGACAGCAGCGGCTTGAACGCTGGTTTTCCAAGGCCGGAACAACCCAGGGAACGGCCGCCCAGCTGAAAGCCGGTTTATTGCGCCACATCGAACAGTTCCAGGGCGAGGGCAGCGCTCACGATGATCAAAGTTTCCTGTTCCTTGCCGACGAAACGCCTCGTCCAGTCATGGTCCCGTCGCGGGAAAGCCTGGCATGGTTCCTACCAAGGCGGCGACGAACGCAAGCGGCCTCGCTGACCGTTATGGAGTAAGGCGACGCCGCGATAAAGGGCGCGCAGAATTTTACGACGGCACCAGTTGGAATCGCTTTTTTGCTTCCAATTGGCAGTTTAGCTTATATGCTCCGGCGTGTGACTGCCGACACGTTCAGACAGGAAATCGCCGAAGCGATGCAAGCCTACGACAAGTACGTGATTTGCATTGATAAAACACCGGAGGAGTTTCATGCGTCTGTAGTTTCCCTCCTGAATAAGGCCATCAAAGCCTACGAGAGCAGAGGCCCGCAGTTGCGCCATGGAATCGCTCTCGACCGGCAGGTCACGGTGATCCTCAGCCAAAACGACAACCCTCGCCCGCTCTGCGGCATTTATTTCAATCTCCATTCGCCCTACCAGAAGCAACCGGCCTCCAAGTCGTTCAAGACGGTGAGTGAGCCGATCGCCGGAGGCGGAGAAGATTAGCCGCCCGGGTTCGGGGACCGGCTAAAGCGCGGCGCGCGGCTCAAACCGCCGGCTTAAGGAAGGCACTTTTAGATAACCCAAGAATTGGCCTTTGCCTACCCGCTATGTCATTGGCCAGGCTTCGCCTGGCGATCGCGGTTACCCACAAGTAATAACTCAAGCATAACAGTTCGGGGATCCACCATCCCAGGAGATAACCAGTGGCCTGGGTGCCTGTCCGGCTGATCGAAGCGCCCGCGGAAATCGAGCACAACAACGATAACAAGCCGGTCACTCCCTGCCCCAGGCCTACCGACCAGACAATGGCGGTAGCCTGGCTCCGCGACCGCAAACCAAACCATAACCCGAGCCAGCACATGGCCGCGGCTCCGAAGAATGAATTGGCTATGGTGAGCATCTTGAGGAAGGGCAAAGTAGGGTCGAACACGCCTGGGCCCGTGGTTCGCAACGCCGAGAGCCCCACAAGGAACCGCGGGAGCATCGGCGCTTGCATCATGAGGACGGGCCATACAAAAAGCCGTTTCAAAACGCGCCACTGATCATTCAGAACCGTGTCGGCGCCCACCGGCGTGGTGAGCAAAAGTTCAAGGTCACCGGTCCGGCGAACTCCAACAAAGAAACGACTGGCCACCCAGGCCACCGCCGCGCCGCCGATTAACCCCGCAACGGTGCCCAACGGGGACGCTACGGCCAGGAAAAACGGGCCGACGGGATGGCCTTGCGCCTGTCGCACCAGCGGCACCCAGGAGTTGCAAGCGAGGGCGAGAACAGCGATTCCCCAAATTCCGGCGTGAATGCCGTACTGCCGATGAACCAGCCATTCGACAGGACTGGCTTCCTCCTTGATTGGCCGCCAAACGCCCAAACCCACCGCCCGCTTCGTCATTTCCTCGGGCGGCGTCGATTTACGCCCGGCGCCGGCGCATTCTGTCGCAACCGCGCGCCTCAGTCGCAACCCTCCATACGCCAGTAAAAACCAACTCACCGCCTGCACTGCCAGCAGGGACAGCCAATAGGGCCACGCCGAGGTCGTATAGGCCATATCCCCTGCCCTAATCAGCAGAACAAGCGGGCTAAACAGACCCAGAAAAAAGAAGAGGCCCCGCCCCCAGCCGACGTAGGCAAAGAACGGGATCAACACCACCAACGCGAGGCCGATCATGGACTTGCGCACCGCGGGAAAACGGTCTCGCTCCGCGGCGGAACTAAAGAGCCCAATTACCAGCGCCAAAAATAACCCGTCCAGAAGCCCAAGGCCTTTGCGGAACGCCTCACCGCCGGTAATACCGCCCGCGAGAATCGGCACCATCAAAACAGGAAGAAAGGCCGCCAGAGCGCATATCGCGGCAAAGCCAATCGAGCCCAGTTTCCCGATGAGCACATCCAACACGCGCACCCGGGTCAGAAACAGCAGGCCGAGAGTTCCTTCCCGCCATTCGCCGCTGATGGCGTCGGCGGTAAGCAAACAGGCGCTGCAACTCACAAGAAATGCGGCGCCAACAATCCCGTTGAAGACGAAGCTGCCCATCATGGCCGGTGTGCCGAACACATTCGATTGCATCGATTCGATGCAGATCAACACACCCGCCAGCGCAACGCAGAAACGTGTCCAATAGTTTGCCTGGCCACGTGACCGCGCCTGCAACTCCCGGCCAAGTATCGGGAGCAAGGTCATTGTTTAAACCATTTCCAAGCAATCCAATCCCTGGAATTCGCCTAGCACTATTGCGTTTCCCCTCGAGTTACCCGCATGAAAACTTCTTCCAAACCGATTTCGTCCTCCCTCAACTCGATGAGGCGCGCGCCGCCCCGGACGAGAACGTCAGCGACAATGCTGTGATCCACATCATGCCCCGACAGGGTGATCTTAATCTCGCCGTCCACCGTTGAAACCTCGAGGATCTCCGGCCTGGTTTTAAGCAATTCCAGCGCCTGCGCCTGGTCGCTCGAAACCCGAACCCAAACCACGCGTCCCTGGGACATCTGATCGCGGACACCCTGAACGGGTCCGCTGTAAATGAGTTTGCCTTTTTCAATGATGGCCACGCGATTGCACAACGTCTGCAGCTCGCTCAGAATGTGGGACGAAATGATGATCGTTTTTCCAAGACGCTGGAGTTCCTGGAGAATCGCCATCATCTCGATGCGGGCGCGAGGATCCAGCCCGCTGGCAGGTTCATCCAGCAGCAACAGCTGGGGATCGTGGATTAACACCCGCGCCAGTCCCAACCGCTGTTGCATGCCGCGACTCAGCGCGCCGATGAGAGCGCCCTTCTTTTCGGTGAGCCCAACCAATTCGAGCACATCATCAACCGCCTTCTCGCGCTGGGCCGTCGGGATCTTGTAGCAGGCCCCGAAAAAGTCCAGATACTCGGTCACTTCCATGTCTTTGTACACCCCGAAAAAATCAGGCATGTACCCGATAACATGCCGCACCGCGTCGGCGTCTCGCACAACGTCGTGGCCCAAAATGGTGGCCTGTCCGGCGGAGGGCGCAAGGAAAGTTGCCAGGATCCGCAATGTTGTCGTTTTGCCGGCGCCGTTGGAACCGATAAATCCGAACAAATCCCCTTTGTTGACCGTGAGGTCGAGGCCGTACAAGGCGGCGATGCTGCCGTACATCCGCGTCAATCCATGGGTCTGAACCGCCGGAACTGGAGGTGCCGCTTCGCTCATAGGGGTGTTACTGGACTTTAAGGGCCAATCGCCACAGGGTGTCGCGCTGCAACCGGCGCGGCGAGAACTGGTAAATCGGTTTTATCGGAGCGTAATCTCCCGCCCAGGCGAACAGAACGGCTCCTCCGTGTTCCAACACCGGCGCAAGATCCAGCCCGGGCGGAGCTATGAAGCCGCTTTGATAATTCTGTGAAGCTCCGAGCTGGGAGATAAAAGAGACGGCCACGCTTGAACCCTGCTTGTCAGAAATCTGGCCGCTGGTCGTCGAGCCCAGGGCATGCTGCCGGGAAACCACGGCGTTTTGGAAACTGCCGCCCAGGGTCGAAACGAAACTTCGCAAAGGCATCCCCTCTCGCTGAGAGAGCACTCGAGTGCGCGTCTCGTGGGGCCCAAGACTTCCCAGCTCGACAATGCGATCGCCCACTGCCAATTGCAGGTTGGTAAGTTTTTGTTCGGTCTTGTTTTCCACGCGCGCCTCCAAGCCGTTGTCTTTAAGACGCAACGCGCATTCCAACGGCATTGGAGCCGATTGCCACCAGTCGCTGACGAACAGTTCGCTGGTCCAAACAGGAACAAAGATTTCCGCTTTAAAACTGTCGCCACTCTGGAGAACGGTGGCTTTTTCAGAAGAGGGGTTGGCATTCCAGCCGCCGGCGAATTCTCCCCTGAGGGTCGCAAATTTCTGCTGGCTGGACAGGGTATACCGCTGGTTTGCGGGCGAATAGATAGACGAATAGGTGCGGCCGCGCAGCTCGGCTCCCGGGCCATTGCTCAAGATATCCACGATGTGCAACTCGTTCCATTCGGATTCGCCCGCGCGCAGCTTGTATCCGATGAAATAAATCACCAGTGAAAAGAGAACGACATAGCACGGAAAAGTAATCCAGGTCAGCATAGGCCGGCCTATTTTTTTCAACCAGAATTGATCGAACGGCCCAATGACGACCAGGTAGACAATCAGCAACGCGAGCAACCACCCGACCGGCAGTTTATGGACCTGGCGGGTGTCGATCATCGCGCCGAACACGCCGTCCGTGCTCCAACCGCCCTCCGAGTAGAGGTTTTTGGACACATACCAGGAACCGGGAACCTCGGCCAGCTTGGCCCAGAAAGTGGGCAACTCGCGCCAGGAGCGCATCGGCTCGCGCTCGGGGCTGAACATAAGCGCGGTCAACCGCCCGCGACCTCGTTGCGCGGTCACAACCAAGGGGCTATCTCCCGATTGCACCTCCACAATGCCGTCGTGCACCGTCCCGCCCGCGGCCTGCATGTCCTTGGACTCAAAATCAAAATCGTCCGCCAGTTGGGCAAAAGGGTTGGGCACTTCCCCGACGACTTCGGAGACCTGTGCGCCCCCGTAACGATTTGGAAAGCCCTGGTTTCGCAGCGAGTTCGTGGACCACGTTGCGCTACGAAGCCATTCCTGCAATTCCGGGTGGCGCGGAAGAGTCTTGAGGTCTTTCACATCGCACGGGAAAACGCTCTTAAGCCACGAAGCCGAGTTGATATCGCCGGGTTGCTCCACCGCAACAATGAGGTGTCCGCCGGCATTGAGCCATCCGAGCAAAGCGTCAACCTGGTTGATGCTCAGATCGGCCGCGCGCTCGGAGTTCAGGTAAATACAGCTCATGCCTTCGAGCACAAGCGGGTTATCCGGGA
>Ga0070738_10003604_pt1 | contig 19974 bp, 19 predicted proteins | sample Coa_R2_2_FD_66446 | JGI IMG/M metagenome (GOLD analysis project Ga0070738, IMG submission 66446) | Surface soil microbial communities from Centralia Pennsylvania, which are recovering from an underground coalmine fire - Coalmine... | ecosystem: Environmental > Terrestrial > Soil > Unclassified ... | reverse complement strand
TAAGAAAAGTAAAGCAAAATAGTCTTGCTTGCTCTTTCCTAGGCTATTTACTACAGAGCCGACCAGACGTAAAAGCAGATGGCCTCTTGAAGGCGGTAGAGGGTGAAGCTATGCATCTTGCTGCTCAATATAACAAGGTTGACATGATCAATAGGCTTTTGGGATTAGGAGTAAGCCCGTGGGCAAAAAATAAGGCGCACCAGATCCCCCTCCAAGTGGCGATAATGAAAAATTCTTGGGGTGCGGTATCTGCTTTAATCAGGAAGATGGAAAATATAGACCGCTTACTAGATTCTTTTGATATCTCCACAATAGAAACAACCCTCCTTAATTTGATTGAATCCAATTACTGGGAAGCAGCGGCTAGATTATTATCCTCGAATATCCTAAAGATGAAACCATCGTTACTCAATCGCTTGTCTACTGAGGATAAAAAAGCCAAGTGTATTGAAATGCTTGTCCATCAGCAGCAATTCATGCTTGCTTTACAATTCATTGAACAGGCTACTAATCCAGGAATGGTGAAATATTTTAATTCTGCTAGTTCTATTAAACTACCAACTTCTTCGTCACATGTTAAAGATAAAGCAGGTCTTTTCTTTTTCTTTAAGAAGATATCCGAAGCTCCGAATCAGGAGGAAGTGATTGGTATTTTAAATAACTTAAAAGCTTCCTCATTGAGGAGTGTCTTCAAAAATAAGAGCGGTGTTAGTAAGCCTGTTCATCAAAGGAATTGGCAAGATCTAGAGCCTCATTTACTCAAGCATGCCAAAAACAAAATTTTGGAATTAAAATTAAATCAACCGGTAAAAACAGCGAGTACGTCTCACGAGCAGGATTTGCTTAAATTAAAAGAAATTTTAAAAGCTAAAACGAGCTTTAGTATTCGATTTTTCCATAAATCCTGGGATATTTGGAAGAAAATTCAAAATAATAAAATTGCTGCATGTCAGTCATTAACTCAGGAGAAAAATAAAATTGCTCGGTGGGGAAGAAAACGTTTTGGGGAATATTAATTTTTTCGCCCTCTGATTTTTCTTCCACAGCATGCGCATGTAAAAGGTGCAGCTAATTTATCTTCATTTTGATTATAATTGAATGTGATTTCTTCGCCTTTTTTGATATTTTTTGTGCTCTTAAATGTATGTGATCGTTTATACAATTTGGCATTCGGTTGGCAGCTATGATTCATATGAGCACCAATTTGATCTTCGATATGTTGGTATTTGCCGATTTGGATAGAAGTCCGCGTTGGAAAATCGAGAATTTTTCCCTTCAATTTAAATAAAATTTTCCCTTTTTTTATATCCGCTGTCGTAAATACACCGAGGCCATGAATGCCGTTTTTAATAATAAAGTGAGGTGAAAAGCGACGGTATTTCATGTCTTTATTCTCCGTGCTCATAAGCTTATTGTATCATGATTGTTTTTTGTAAAAGAAAAACACGTGAGATCAATAAGATATGCTGGATATTTTATTGTGTCATCACTGCGAAGGTAGCGATCCACGTATCTTTTCTAGCTCTTCCCATCGCTGATAAGCTAACTCAATATCGGAGGTTAATTGCGTCAATTTCGCCAATGTTTGCGTAATTATTTCTTGCGGTTGCTGATAAAACTGCGCACTTGCTGTCAAGGTTTGTAATTCAGCTTGTTCCTGTTCCATCTTTTCAATGTGCTTAGGTAATTCTTCTAACTCTCGCTGTTCTTTATAGCTTAATTTAGTACTTCGTCTTGGTATCTCATTAGTTTTTTGAATTTTAAGTTCAGGAGATGGTTTAGTAGCAAGAACAGATTTTCTTTGCCGCAGCCAATCTTGATGGCCGCCTACATATTCTTGAATCTTCCCATCACCTTCAAACACAAGCGTACTTGTAATCACATTATCTAAAAATGCCCGATCGTGGCTAACAATCAAAAGTGTTCCTTGGTAATGACATAATAATTCTTCTAGTAACTCCAGCGTTTCTATATCTAAATCATTAGTAGGTTCATCTAATACCAGTAAATTTGTCGGCTGACTGAATAATCGCGCCAATAATAAGCGATTACATTCGCCACCTGATAGCGCTTTGACGGGTGTTAATGCACGCTGTGGTGTAAAGAGGAAATCACCAAGATAACTAATAATATGGCGTTTACTACCATTGATTTCGACAGTATCGCTTCCTTGCACCACATTTTCAGCAACAGTTTTTTCAAGGTCTAATGCGGCACGCAATTGATCGAAATAAGCAATTTTTAATTTTGTTCCCTGAATAACCGTACCTTGTTGTGGGACCATATTCCCTAACAAAATATTTAATAATGTCGTTTTTCCAATACCATTTGGGCCAATTAAGCCAATGCGATCGCCACGCATAATGCGAATAGAAAAATCTTTAATGATAAATTTATTTTGATATTGCTGAGTAATATGCTTAGCTTCAATGACTAAATGCCCTGATTTTTCTGCTTCACCTAAGTTGAAAGAAACCTGCCCTTGTACCTCACGCCGTCTAGCGCGTTCTGCGCGCATGGCTTCTAATGCACGTACCCGCCCTTCATTTCGTGTACGGCGTGCTTTAATTCCTTGCCGTATCCATTTTTCTTCTTGCGCTAATTTTTTATCGAACTCGGCATTTTGTTTGGTTTCTGCGTGCAGCATTTCTTCTTTGCGTCGTAAAAAATTGGCGTAATCTCCAGGCCATGAAGTGAGCTGACCACGGTCTAGCTCAATAATACGTGTGGCTAAACGTTGTAATAGGGAGCGGTCATGGGTAATAAATAAGAGGCCGATATTGCAATTTAGCAGCTGCTCTTCTAACCATTGAATCGCTTCAATATCGAGATGATTAGTGGGTTCATCTAACAATAATAATTCTGGCGATATCACCAATGCTCTTGCTAATGCTACCCGCCGCTGCCAACCACCTGATAAATCTGCGACTTTCCATTCAGGGTTTAAGGCTAAACGGCTGAGGATGGTTTTAATTTCTTGTTCAAAATGCCAGCCGTTACAGGCATCAATTTTATGTTGTAAGTATTCTAATTGCTTTAAATCATCGGCCGTATGTTTTTCTGTTAATTTCATCGTCAGTGCATGATAAGCTGCAAGCAATTGGCCTGTTTCCGCTAAGCCTTCAGCTGTATATTCAAATACTGTTTGAGTAGTGTGCTGGGGTAATTCTTGAGCCAGCCTTGCTATTCGTAAAGACGACTTGCGCCAAACAATTCCGCTATCAGGTAATAGTGTGCCTTCGATAATTTTGAGTAAAGAAGATTTCCCCGCTCCATTTCGGCCGATTAAGCAAACACGTTCTTTTGCCTCGATTTGAAGTTTTACCTGATCCAGCAAAACATCGAGACCGAAGGCGAGGGAGATATTATCTAATGTAATTAAGTTACTCATCGGACAGCATTATAAATTGCAGGGTTAAGTTTGCAAGTTCTTCGAGGTTGTGGCATTATTTTTCGCTTCCTGTTATCCATCCCTTGTTAATCATTTTCTGTGTAGGAATTCCATACATGTCAGCCCAAGCAATATTACATGATGTATTTGGCTATAGTGAATTTCGTGGCCAGCAAGCTGCTATTATTGACCATGTGATCCAAGGTCAGGACGCCCTGGTTTTAATGCCCACTGGCGGTGGTAAGTCACTCTGTTATCAAATTCCCGCCATAGTGAGGAAAGGGGTGGGTATTGTAGTGTCGCCTTTAATTGCTTTAATGCAAGATCAAGTTGAAGCTCTCTTACAACAAGGGGTCAAAGCCGCTTTTTTAAATTCCAGCTTAGATGCGGAAAGCGCCTGGCGAATAGAACAAGATTTGGTCGATGGGAAACTTGATTTATTGTATGTTGCACCAGAACGTTTACTCACCCCCCGATTTTTACAATTACTCGACCAAACAGAGTTAGCTCTTTTTGCGATTGACGAAGCGCATTGTGTCTCCCAATGGGGTCATGATTTTCGTCCGGAATATGTACAGCTTTCCATTTTACATGAACGCTTCCCCCATGTTCCTCGCCTTGCCTTGACAGCAACGGCCGATGAACCCACACGTCGGGAAATAATTGAACGATTGGGTTTAATCGGTGCGAAGCAATTCACCTCTAGTTTTGATCGTCCTAATATTCGGTATCGTATTGTCCAGAAACAAAATCCACGGGAACAATTACTCCGTTTCTTAGAAACTGAACATCCTACGGATGCCGGTATTGTTTATTGCTTATCGCGAAAGCGGGTAGAAGAAACAGCAGAATGGTTGCGAAGTAGAGGATGGAATGCGTTTCCTTACCATGCGGGTTTAAGTAATGCCATTCGTCAAGAGAATCAACAGCGGTTTATACGTGAAGAAGGTAATATTATTGTAGCGACAGTTGCTTTTGGGATGGGCATCGATAAACCCAATGTGCGCTTTGTAGCACATTTGGATTTACCAAAAAGCATGGAGGGCTATTATCAAGAAACCGGGCGTGCTGGTCGGGATGGTTTACCTGCAAATGCTTGGCTAGCGTATGGATTGAGCGATGTGATTACCTTGCGTTACATGTTGGATCGCTCTGAAGCAGATGAGCAACATAAGCGCTTAGAGCGTCGTAAACTGGAAGCTTTATTAGGATTTTGCGAAACAACCTTATGTCGACGCCAAGTATTATTGAATTATTTTGGGGAGTCTTATTCAGCTCCTTGTCATCATTGCGATAATTGTCTTGAGCCTGTTGCCACATGGGATGGAAAAATCGCTGCGCAGATGGCTTTGTCATGTGTTTATCGTACGGGACAGCGTTTTGGTGTAAAACATTTAATCGATGTATTGCTAGGAAAAGAAACCCCACAGGTGCAGCGGTTCTTTCATCATAAAGTCTCTACTTTTGGTATTGGCAGAGACTATAGTGAATTGCAATGGCGTAGTATTTATCGTCAGCTAGTGGCAGCTAATTTACTTACGGTCGATATGAGCGGATATGGCAGTTTACGATTGACAGAAAATTGTCACCCTCTATTGCGCGGTGATCAAACGATTGCATTACGTAAAGATCCAGAAGTCTTTAGACGGAAAACAAAAATTTCACCTGCTCGTGAGCAGAAAGAGAGCAGTGCGCCTAAGGATGAGTTATGGCAAATTTTAAAGAACAAACGGTTGGAATTAGCAAAAGAACAAGGGGTGCCACCCTATATTATTTTTCACGATAGTACCTTAGTAGAAATGCATGCTAAGCGGCCAAAAACGTTAGAAGAATTCGCAGGGATTTCAGGTGTCGGAGAGCGGAAATTAGAACGGTATGGTGCTGCTTTTATTCAAGTTATCCGTGCGCATGAGAGTTAGCTTATAATAATAAAATAGGATAGCAGCAAGATAAGGAGTGTCATATGAAATTCAATACAGTGATGGTAGGATGTCTGCTGACTTTAGGACTATTATTGACCAGTTGTGCGACACCCCTCTCATCTAACCAACCTAACCTCCAACAATATCCCGAATGTAAACCTTACCATTGCACCCGCCGCCATACTTGCAATTATTGGCAGACTACTTGTTATCCTGCTTGTAATGAGACGGGAGCAAATTTTTGTCGTACGTGCCACTAGATTTGATTAAAAAAATATTTAAAATAATCAAAGTGTTATTTTAATAACTAGCAGAGGAAGAACGAATGAGTTCCGTACGTCAATTGTCAAAAGAAGAAGAACAAAAAAGCTTAGCAAAAACCTTAAAAGAACTCTGCAAGGGATGGCGAGAGAAAAATGATTTGGCTGGGGGCATAGTGTCAGCGAATTTAGCACCGTTGGGAGATGAAGTAAGACGTTTAAACAAGCTCTTATTTTATCTTGATATGCTAGCAAGAGAAAGACGAAAAGAAGAAGAGGCGACATGTGAAGCAAAAAGCGCATCGGCTAAAATAGAAGCAATGCGAGAAAAAAAATCAGAAGAGGAGATAAGACAAGAGATTGCATTGCAACAATCTAAGGTAAACCTTGCTAAAGATAGGCAAAGTCATCCTAAAAAGTCAAAAAAAATAATTGAAGTTGAAAAAATGGAGCCAGTGAATTTTTCGGAAACGTTAAAGCAACAAGAAGGATTTCAATTAACGACAGCATTTACCTTTCTTCAATTGGATAAAGCCGCTGTGCATCAAGAAAATATTAGAAGATTAGAAGAAAAAATTTTCCGTATTAAACGAAAACTTAAATATGAAAACAAAACTCGGAAAGAAGCAGAGGAAGTGCTTAATAAACTCAATAAAAATTATGGATTAAGATGTGCACGTTTAAGAGAATTAATTCAGCAGGATATTTTATTTAGTGATAATCCTCACCTCTTAATTAAAGAATGGGTTCGTACTATGATGGAATGTTATCTGAAGGGTGATCTTAGTACAGCTAATTTAATTAATAATGCTTTAACTCATCCTTTCTTGAATCGATTAGTGCATGAAGTAAAAGCGGCGAACCAAAATATAAAAGCATGGATTGAGCAAATTGAAATCCTAAGCCGTGAACCTTATCTTATGTGGCGAGTAGTAAAAGATAAGATGAAATATGATGCTTCTTTAGAACCAACTTTTCCTTATACCCATTTTATGAGCGTGTTGGAAAAGAGAGGGGATTCCATCGAGCGTGATCCTTCAGTTAAGAATAATAAAGTAAATTGTGAATGGAATGAATTATCAATAAATCGGTATAAAAAGCTCGTTCTAAAAAATTTAAGTAAAAATGCTAATAGGGATTACCTTGATCCATTAATAAATATTAATGTGGAAATCAGTATAGAGGATCAAAACTATAGACAAGCTAGAAAAATCAATGCGGATGAAGTAGTAGAATTTGATGAAAATGCTGAGGTTGTAATCCCAGATAAATTTCAACTGCATCCTATGTTGGTGAATCGTTGCGTAGCATTTAGAATAAAAGATAAGCATTATTACTTATTAACTAGAACAGTGCCCTTCTTAGAAAATGAAATAAGGATACTTAAAATAAAAAAAGCAATCTGTAAAAAAGAATTATCCCAAGAAGAATTAAAACAACTCCAGTGTGAATATTATAGCGATATTGAATTAGCTCGATTTATCCAAGCTTGTTTAATGAATAAAAATTATAAAGAAGAAAATGACCAGCTTCATGGAATAAACTTAACGGATTATTCAAATACCCCAACGCATCAGCAAAAATTATCTAGTGAAAAGACGAAGAAATTTTCCCCTCAAGAGGTCGCTGCGAGATTAAAGATAGTAGAGGAAGGCTATAAAAAAAGGATAAAAAAATTAAAACCCATCGCGAAAATTGAAGAACTACGAGAGCTCAATCCAGCTCTAAGAGAAAAAAAGGAAAAATTACGAACTCTCAAAAATCAGCTGGAGGAATTGGAGGACCAAGCGAATAAGCTGGATGCGGAATGGAAGGAATTATTAAAAGAACCAAACAAGAAGGAAAAAAGAGAGAATAAGCGAGGTTTGACAATAATCCACCATGCCAGTAGTACGCCAGAAGGCGTAGTGTCAACAGATATTTCGCCAAAATTACTTCCCAAGTCATATAGCTTGGCGGATAAAATGGGTGATACAAATAATAATAATCAAGTAGTGAGCTTTAATGCTAGAAATACAATCAGTGGCGATAGTACTTCATCCACTTCTTCTTCGGGAAAATCAAGTCGAAATTCAGGAATAATGGATTTTTCATTTATGAAGCCTGCGCATTTTGATCAATCTCCAATAGAAAAATTAGTGAAGAAATCCACCACAAAACTTATGTTACCTAGCCAATACCTCAATGCAAAGAAAAAGAAGGAAGGGAGTAGTCGACCACCGTCTTGTGTGATGTTCCCCTCTCCGCCTGATTCTTCCTCTGTATCAGAAGATAATGATAAGAAAGAGGCCTTGAAGCGTGAGCTGGGTATGTAAACATATTGTTTAAATGCTATAGTGGAAGAGAAAATAGCTCAGCAGGATTTTTCCCTATGGTATTAACAGATACTCTTCATAAACGAATGGTAGTATTTATTGTCTCACTGGCATTATTCATGGATGGCATTGATGCCACTATCATTAATACTGCCATTCCTGCTGTATCACATAGTTTACAGGTTCATCCAGTAGATTTAAAAATTGCCTTAATTAGCTATCTCATTACCTTAGCTGTTTTTATTCCTATTAGTGGTTGGATAGGGGATAAATACGGCGTCAAACGCGTTTTTATGGCTGCTATCGCAATTTTTACACTCAGTTCCTTATGGTGCGGCTATGCACATAGTTTACTCGAGCTTGTCTTAGCACGCAGTGCTCAGGGATTGGGCGGAGCGCTGATGTTACCGCTTGGGCGTTTAATTATTTTGCGCAACTTTGAGCGCCACGAATTGGTTAAGGCCATGAATCACGTGATTATGGTAGTGTCTATCGCGCTGATGCTCGGGCCACTTGCGGGTGGTTTTATTACCGACCGTTTTTCTTGGCATTGGATTTTCTGGGTGAATATTCCTGTCGGTTTATTTACCATCGGCATAGGAGCTTATTATCTCCAGCCGATCCTGCCTCAAAAAGTACGCCCCTTTGACAGTGTTGGTTTTATTTTATTCGGCGGAGGATTGTCTGCCTTAACTTTTTCACTATCGGATTTAAGTGAATCCAGTACCAATCAACAGAATGTTTTTTTTATTATGGGTCTTGGAATAGTAATGTTAATTGCTTATTTCATCTATTCCCGCCGGCAACGCCACCCTATCCTTAATACCGAATTATTCCGCATTCGGACGTTTAGAATTTCTATACTGGGTAATTTATTATCTCGTTTAAGTTTTGGCGGTATGCCTTTTTTAATGCCACTCCTCTTACAAGTCGCTTTAGGTTATTCAGCGGAATTATCTGGCTTGCTATTAGTGCCGCTGGCATTTGGTGTGCTGATTGTAAAAGCTATTACATTACCTATCTTTCGTTATTTTGGTTTTAGGCAGTTATTAATATGGAATACGTTATTAGTGGGCTTCTCTCTATGGGCTTTTATGATGATTGGAGAAGGCACCACCCTGTATGTGATTGCTATTTTAACCTTTATTTTTGGTTTTTTAATTAGCATGCAATATAGTGTGCTTAATTCCATTGCCTATGCAGATCTGACCTCAGATGATTTAAGTTCGGCGGCTAGTATCATGAGTACAGTTCAACAATTATCACAAAGCGTGGGGGTTGCTACTGCTGCGTTACTCTTACGCTTTTGTTCGTTATTATCAGGAAACCCGATTCTTTTAACGCCCGTTATTTTCCATCAAACTTTTTTTGTAATGGGCTTATTTACATTTATACCTATCTTGATTTTTATCCACTTAAAAGCGGAAGATGGACACCAACTTTTAAAAGGAAGGTAATATCCATCCTGGCACTTGCGTTGCTGCTATCTTTAATTGCTTGGCATGTTCCTTCGCCTTCTCATCCATTTTCTCAAGCAACCGCCAAAACCGTACCCCATGATTCATCACCTTCGTATGACAAAGTTCATGTAGCAAAATATGTCTCATCAATACCGGTGGTAAAAATAACAATTTACAACACAGGCTAATCTTCCCTTCACTCGAACAGCTTCCCCAGCGTGAGGTATTATTCCGAATGGTCATACTTGTAAAACTTAACCCTGTTTCTCTTGAAAGCAGTCTCAATTGCTCAGAAAGATAATCGTATGCGACCTCTTTCAACCACTGCCGAAGCTTCTTTAAGCACTCTTCTTCATTACTAACATCTCCCATGATCGTAATTTGCCTGCTTAAATTCGCAATCAAGGTTACTTTCTTCTCTACCGTAGGCGCATACACCACCTTCCAAAGTTGATCGATTGCATGAAGATGAATAGAAGAGGGCAACGGTTGCGGGCAGGTATCCAGCGCATGCGGCGCATAAAACTTTCGCTGTCTTTCTATCCAATTGCGTTTCTGTAGCACAAATTCTTCAATTTTATTATTATTCAGCCGCTGCTTAGCCGGCACGACCACCTCAAGACCTCGGGAGGACAGCCGTAACTGTAGATATTTTGCTTTTTTACTAACTCGTAATGTGTAGTGAGGCAGCGTCATCAGAGGATACCTTTTTCTGAAATACTATAGGGTGATATGATATTGTCAAGTTTGCGTTAGCCGAAAGAGCAGGTACATCATGACCCTCCATCATAGCTCGCTTAAATCCTATCGTTTTCTCCTTGTTTTACTTTCTTCCATTCTGCTTGGTGGTATAGCGGGGTATGCTGGCGGTCAGGGCGTACACTATCTAAAACCATTCGGTGACATCTTTCTTAATTTAATTTTCACGGCCATTGTTCCGTTAATTTTTTTCAGTGTCTCTTCTGCCATCGCTCGCCTTCATTCATTAGAAAAACTAGGTAAGATTATTTTTTATATGATGCTTATCTTTGCCTTTACAGGCTTAATAGCTGCTATTTATATGATGTTTGTGGTAAAACTTTTCCCCCCAGCGCAAGGCGTTTATTTAACATTTACAACACCACCCAAAGTAGGCGATATTAATTTTTCTGATCAAATTGTAAATATTTTCACGGTGTCTGATTTTTCCAAACTACTTTCCCACGAAAACATGTTAGCGTTAATCGTATTTTCACTATTAGTGGGTCTTGCTGGTTCCACTGCAGGTGAAAAGGGAAAAGCGTTTGTTGTCTTACTACAATCTGGCGAAGAAATTTTCATGCGCGTTTTTTCGTTAATTATGTATTATGCACCGATTGGATTCTTTGCTTATTTTGCTGTCTTAGTCCATGAACTTGGCCCGCAATTATTAGCAAGTTATTTGCGTGTAACCATTATTTATTATGCTGCCGCAATTCTTTATTTCATCATAGCCTTTACGTGCTATGCCTATTTAGGCGGCAAAATGCAAGGCGTAACATTATTTTGGAAAAACATCTTTCTTCCCATGCTCACCGCCATTGCCACCTGTAGTAGTGCCGCAAGCCTTCCTGCGAATTTATTAGCTGCAAAAGCCATGCGTGTGCCACCCGAAATCTATGAAACCACTATTCCGTTAGGCACGATTATTCATAAAGATGGCTCGGTTCTGGGTGGGGTAGTGAAAATTGCCTTTTTATTTGGGATGTTTCATTTAAACTTTACAGGTATTCCTGTGTTATTAATTGCGATAGGTGTCGCGATACTTGTTGGCACTGTCATGGGAGCAATTCCAAGCGGCGGTATGCTCGGTGAGTTATTAATTTTAACGGTCTATGGCTTCCCACCCTCTGTTTTAATCGCCATCGCAGCGATCAGTATTATTATTGATCCGCCCGCTACGATGCTAAATGTCACAGGAAATACAGTTAGTAGCATGATGATTGCTCGTTTAGTAGAAGGAAAGAGGAGACGATAAAATGTATCAATTTTCAGCCGTCATGGGGAATTCTCAAAAATTAGATGGCGGTGCGATGTTTGGAAATGTACCGAAAGCTCTCTGGAGTGAATGGATTCAGCCGGATGAAAAAAATAGAATTCAGCTTGCTTGTCGGGCTTTGCTAATTCAGACAGGCAATAAAAATATATTATTGGAAACAGGCATAGGAGCTTTTTTTAATCCGATTTTGCGTGAGCGGTATGGGGTGGAAGAAGAGGAGCATGTTTTATTAACGTCGCTGAAAGCTATTGGGTTGTCTGAAAACGATATTGATATTGTTATTTTATCCCATCTCCATTTTGATCATGCTGGCGGCTTGCTTTCAGCGTGGCAGCCGGATGAGAAGCCTAAGCTTTTATTTGAAAAAGCGCGATATTTGGTGAGTAAAAATGGCTGGGAACGAGCTTGTCGTCCTCATCCGCGAGATCGAGCTTCGTTTATTCCGGAGTTGAATGAGTTGTTGGAAAAGTCGGGTAGGTTGGTGGTAATTGACAGGGAGAAGGTGGATTTATTAGGGGATGAGTTTAGGTTTATGTGTACGAATGGCCATACACCGGGATTGTTGCATACGATATGTAAGGAGTCGGGGGAGGGGATGGTGATATTTGCATCGGATTTGATTCCCGGGGTGAATTGGATTCATTTGCCAGTGACGATGGGGTATGACCGGTATCCGGAGTTGGTGATTGATGAGAAGAGGGAGATGTTGGAATTGGCAGTGAAGGAGAATGGGCGGTTGTTTTATACACATGACCCGAAGGTGGCGATGTCGAGGATTGGGAGAGAGGAGGGTGGGAGGTTTGTGGCAGTGGAGGAATCTCACCATTGATCCCAATTATTTACACTATCAGCAATCAAGGAAACCACGTCTCTGTTTAGGTTTGGTCGCTCGGCAACAGGGTTAAACTGAGTAAGTTGTAATAAGCATAGTAAATCCATCAATTTCGCTTGTTTTTTCCATTGAGACGGCAACTGAAATCCCTTCGATTGGATACCCGCTATAAAACTTTCTTCATAATAATCAGGTAATCTGTGGCTGTATCTTAACATCATCCCCATATCGAGTAGATAAGTGCTAGCCAAAGCAAATTCCCAATCAAGGATAGCCGCGATTTTCCATTTGTCGCCAATTTGCCTAACAAGTATATTGGCAGGGTCATAATCCGCATGGGTTAAATTAGCATTATTTTTATCCGGCAATAAGTTTGCATTTGCCTTAATAAGAGCTGAAACAGAATTTAAAAGCGAGTCCTCTATACTTTCTTTAACAAGGAGAAGGAACAGGGATCTTATCAGCAATTAGGTTATGAATAGCTATTTCGCGCGCGAGAGCAGATTTTTCTCTCATATAAATACGAATAACAACTGGTGAACGATTATTTTTAAATATTACTTTATAATTTGTGTTTGCACCCCCTTCAGATAAGAGAAATAATTTATCAATCATGTCGTTAGTATAGGGTGCTAGCAAATTAGTAGCAGTAGAGATGTCTAATGCAACATGTGCTTTAAAACGTTCCCAGTGATTTTTAAGAATAGGAACATCCATTATTTCATTGCCTCTAAACCCATGTGATCTAGCATTTTATTTACTCCTATTTGCGAATTGCGAATGGGTCATAAGGTCTTAAGTACGTTAGCGCTAATGTTTTCTAGCACATGAATCGCTTGATTATATGGGAAGGCCCTAGTGGTATCGTATACCATTGCTTCGATAAATTCTTCATATCGCTCTTTCCATAGTGGTTTATCTTTTAATAAAGCCAGTGATTGTTTAATTTCTGTGCTTGGGTCAGCGGCGTATTCAGGGTGTTGATTTTTGAATTGCTTACCATCGCTGATGATAACAGTTTTGGCAAGATCAATAAAATTTGAATTTACTTTGTTACTTTGATTTATGGCATTTAAATCATAAACGTGACGGATTAGCGTTTTATCATCATCTTCGCGACCACGCTCAATTGCCATGATGCGTCGAGTTAGTCCAACCCATTTTTCAATAGCTGTTTCATCAATCGAGATACATGTGGTTGCGGGTGGAGCAAATAGATTTATTTCTTTTAAAGTATCTTCAATGATTGTTTTAACTTCTAATTCATCAGTTGAAAGAAGAATATCTGCAAAGGTAAATTCAACCTTAATATCAGGTCGTAATGTCGATTGTATGGGAAAGGAATAAGGATATCTCAATGTGATTTGCTGATCTCGTCCTTCATTTCGGGCAACATCGTTTATCACTGATAAGTCAGGCACGATCAATGTTGATCTGATTAGTGAGCGAAGTTCTTTTAATTCCTTTTTTAAGCGAGACTTGCTGAAATTCTCAGTAACTTTGAGCTGTACTTTAAAATCCACATCTTCTGACATGCGCTGAACAAGCTTGTGCGCTTTGGCAAGACAAGTGCCGCCGCAAAACACTAGGCAAAAATTTTCGTTTTCTTCATTCGAAAGGGTATGTATGACTTGGGTGACGTAATAGTCTTTTTCGATGACAGTTTCGCGTAAGTTAATATGCTGGCGTGTAGTTTCAATTAACTCTCGTAAGTCCTTCCTATTTGGCATTTATATTCTTCTCAAAAATTAATTCACTGTTTCTATACCCGATCCGACGACGGCAACGACTTTTTAATCTAACAACGTTACGTACAGGTATCTGAGTTGTTTTGCCTTCGTTGTATTCCTTTTCCGCTCTACCAGGTTCATAAGCAATGCCTAAGCGCTTTAATGCTTCTCTGAGGGTGTAGTCTATACCATTTTTTATGAGGGGGGTGTCGGAATACTTGGAAAGATAAGCCTTAGCATAAATACCCGCACCAATCTTTACCAGCTTTTTTTCTTCAATGAGTTTATTAATAGCGCGACTCACCTGACGATAAGACCCAAGGCCACTTAAATCTTTGCGTAATACAACGCTCCCACGAATCGTTTTGATACGGTTCAGTGCTTTAAATTCAATGCTGTCTGTATATTTAGTGCGCATATGATAATCGCCAAACTAGGACATATAATTGATTATAGCAAGTAAGATGTGAATGTCAATTTAGGTCGTATGTATTGTATAATTTATTGAATTAATTGATTTTGTTGAAAATTGAGACAGTAACTGAAATTCATTCGATTGTATACCTGCTATCCATTATTTCATTGCCTCATACCGCAACTATACCAACCCATTAAAATAAGCTTGCGATGATACTAATCGCCACCATTTCTCATCATTAATTTTGCTAAAATGAAAACCGATATTATTGGTCTATTATTCAGGGTCATGACACACTGCTTCAATATTATGTCCATCAGGGCCTAGTACAAATGCGCCATAATAATTCGGATGATAAATTTCACGTATCCCAGGGGCGCCATTATCTTTTCCACCAGCCGTAAGAGCAGCTTTATAAAATTCATCTACTAGTTTGCGGTTATTTGCGCGAAAGGCAATATGGATTGGAGGTATTGTCTGTTTGCCTTCCTTCAACCAGAAATCAGGTTTACCATTCACAGCGAGTCCTACCCATTTTTCCCATTCCATAAAAAGTTCGTAACCCAATGGCTTAAGGGCAGCTAAGAAAAATTCTTTTGCTTTTTTAATATCGCTTACATCTAAACCAATGTGATCTAGCATTTTATTTGTTCCATTATTTCAAAGGGTTTTAGGAGGAATTCGGACATCCTTAGGCATCTATAGAAATCTATTTTATGGAGGCGGCGGGAATTGAACCCGCGTCCGCGAACCCTCTACTATCGGGTCTACATGCTTATCCAATCTTTGAATTTAACCACCTCACGCCTGGTTGGAAAGGTGTTAAGGCAGCGATCCCGCTTAGATTTAGCAGTTTGATCTCGGGCAGATCATCCTGCGAGCTTGTATGCTATGACCACCCGTTGTTTACTTTCGTAAACGTCCGATCGTACAAGCACAACCGGTGGATGGCGCTGTGCCGGTGTTTAGGCGGCTACTGCAAATTCTTCAGAATTTGCAAAAACAGCGTCGTTGCTATATTTCTTGGCAACTATTTGGTTTGTAACGATTTTTTACGAGGTTAAGTTACGTCCTCGGCATGCACCTCAAGCTTTGTAATCCACGTCGAAACCAGGTCGCCCCCAGTTACTATTATAGATCAAAACCTAGGCGTAAAAGCGCATAGTAGGCACTCTTTTCAAAATAGTCAAAACTTTTTAAACATGCGCTCTTTTTGCCGCTGCCAATCGCGTTCTTTCTCTGAGGCACGCTTGTCATGCAGCTTTTTACCTTTTGCTAAACCTATTTCCAATTTCACCCGATTGTTTTTCCAATAGAGCGAAAGTGGCACCAGCGTATAGCCACGTCGTTCCACACTCCCGAATAATTTATTCAATTCATGCTGCGTCAACAGCAGCTTTCGCGAGCGCTGCGGATCTGCCACGATATGCGTGGAAACCGTTTGCAAAGGTGTTATCAGCGCACCAAATAGCCAGGCCTCTCCCTGTTTTAAGAGAATATAGCCCTGATCAAGCTGGATGCGCCCAGCCCGCAAACTTTTTACTTCCCAACCTTGTAATACCAAACCAGCTTCATAGCGGTCTTCGATAAAGTATTCGTGTTGAGCTTTCCGATTAACGGCAATCGTTGTATTTGTCTTTTGTGTCTGTTTCATGTTGCGAAGTATAATGGCAAATCTTGTAATTGGGAACTGATATGAATAGTTTAAAGAGAAATGCAATTGTCCCTTATTCAGCACATCAGATGTTTGAATTGGTGAACAATATTGAGGATTATCCACGCTTCTTGCCATGGTGCCATAGCAGCCAAGTGATTAATCGTACGGAAACGGAAGTGGTCGCTTCCTTGGAGATTAATTGGAAGGGGATTCATAAGAGCTTTACGACGCGTAATCGCTTGTATCCGCATGATAAAATCGAAATTGATTTAGTCAATGGGCCGTTGAAGCGCATGGAAGGAATATGGCAATTTGATGCCTTGGATGTCCATGCTTGTAAGGTGATATTGGATTTGGAGTTTGAATTTGCTGGCGGATTTATTGATCGGTTCTTTCAGCCAGTATTTCAACATATCGCTAATACTCTCGTGGAGGCATTTTGTAAACGAGCAGCAGAATTGTATGGGCAGGATTGAAAAATGATTGTCGAAGTGGCTTATGCAAAACCTGACCAGCAACGAATTGTAACAGTGGAGGTAGAAGCTGGTTGTACGATAGAAATGGCTATTTTGCGGTCGGGGATAGTGTCACTCTTTCCTGAAATTGATTTAACTAAACAAAAGGTCGGGATATTTGGTAAACATCGTGAATTGACGGATGTGGTGGGAGAAGGGGATAGAATTGAGATTTATCGACCGTTGATTATCGATCCTAAAGAAGCACGAAGGGCGAAAGCGAAAAAGAGGAAACAAGGATGAGAAGTGTTGTCTCATCCTTGTTGGATTTCTCGTAATCGACCATGGACAAAAATACACGTTAGGCGCTTTTCTTCCATTTTGTTATACCCTTTTTTAGAGGTATAAACATATTCCATGCGGTCTGCTGTGAAGATATGCATCAGGACGGGTGTTCCCATAATGGCTTGGACTTGGCTTTCTGTCATGCCGATACGGAGTTTGCTGGTGTCTTGCGGCATAATAATATTGCCTTGCTCAATATCCATTTTATGAGGCCGAAGCCAGGAGCAGCCTGAGAGCGTGGAAGCAATCAAGATGAGAATGAGACTTTTTTTCATGTACAATACCCTGTTTATGTCAAACCGTGCCATTCTAATGGAATTGAATGGGTTTCTGAATGCCTATCGGAGAAAATAGCATTGGATAATTCAAATTTAAAGAAAGCTGGGTTAAAAATTACCACGCCTCGACGTCGGATTCTCGATATTTTGGAGAAGGCGACGGAGCATCATATGAGTGCGGAGGATGTGTATCGTGTGCTGTTAGAGGCGGGGGAGGAGATTGGGTTGGCGACAGTTTATCGGGTGTTGACGCAGTTTGAAGAGGCGGGGTTGGTGGTAAGGCATCATTTTGAAGGTGGGCAGTCGGTGTTTGAGTTGGATTATGGGACGCATCATGATCATTTGGTTTGTGTGAAATGTGGGCGAGTGGAGGAGTTTGTGGATGAGGTGATTGAGAAGAGGCAGGAGGAGATTGCAAGGCGAGCGGGATATGAGATGACGGATCATAATCTTAATATTTATGGAGTGTGTGGGAAGTGTCAGAAGGTGGTGTCGGAATAACTAACGGATAATAGTTAATAGCTAATGGCGTTACCAATAAAGGCTTGTATTGACTATTGGTTAATACCTTTTTAACATTTCAGCGATTAATAAAGATTATTAAATAACTAGCATAAAAAATTAAAAGGCATTAATTGAGTATGAATTCCCGTAAATTCCATCAGCTTGTCAGTACGTTAGATCCAGGACAAATTAAAGAAAACGAAGTTAATTTAAGTGGTAAATTTAAACTTTCAGTAGAAGAAGAAATCCGAAATTTAAGAAAATGGTTGGTTGACCTTAACAAAGGTCAGGATTCTACGTTAAGCATCCTACGATTAGATAACTGTAATATAGGAGGGCAGGAATCTATTTATCAAACCCTGTTAGATGAAGATGTCCGTTTATTTGCAGCCTCCTTAAGGAATTCAGCTCAAACAATCGATAAAAAAGTCGAACAGTTCCAGTGTTTATTACAAGAACATCCCAATTTATTACAGTTAACTATCAGCAATAATAATTTTTATGAAAAAGAAATGGAGTTGGTTATTTTTGCCCTCAGTAATCATAAGAAACTCCGTGTCTTAGACTTGAGTTGTAATAAACTTGGCCATAAGAACCTTGTTAGCTTAACTAAAAGACTTACTCTTTCTGATTATGATTTAAAGTATTTTAATTTGAGCCGCTGCAATATCGATGATACGGGAATTAGCATATTAGCTGAAGGATTAAAGGTTAATACTCATTTACGAGAACTCAATTTAAGTAAAAATCTAATAACAAATAAAGGTATTAAACTATTAGATTCTGTTTTAGATGTTAATAAAGTATTAGTAAAAATTGAGTTGAATGAGAATGATAACCTTGATCCCGATTTACTGAAGCAACTGCAGGTGAAATTACAGCAGAATAAATTGCAGAGGGATCGGCTTCATGAAAATTTAGTTAATCCTCAAACGATGCTTAAAAAAGCATGCACTGCCATTGATATAGATGATGTGAGTTCTCTTGAGATACTTTTCTGCCCAAATATTGGGAAAGAAAAAAGACGATTTAGCAAAAGGTTGGCACGTATTAATCTCAAGTTAGAGCAAAAGCGTCAAATTTGTACTTATAGTCAAGCGCAGATAGATTTTTTAGAAGAAATATCGCCCGCGGATCTTCAAAATTCAGCCAGGTTGAAATCTTGCCAAGATAGAAACAAGGCATTTTTAATTGATCTCTACCATAAAAAAGAAGCGAATAATTCAAACGAAAAAGAGGATGTTTTAGATTTCGATCTCTCCCTGGATGCAACGAGTTCATTGGAGGAATTGATTGAAGACTGTAAAAAAAGATTAAGTAAAGCTCAAAAAGAAGCTGAAAAATTAGAGAGCACGCAAAAACGGCTCCAAACAGAATGGCAAAGCCTTCAGGAAGAATATCAACGTTTACAGTTTCAAGCTGGTCAGCTTGTTTTTGATGAGTTTGCGATTGCTTCAGAGCAGGAGGAAATTGTTCCTAAAATACTCGATAATTCTCTTAATCCTAATCAAATGGATGAAAATGGCCAAACATTATTACACCGGGCATTTGCTCAAGAGAATATAAATAGCCTTGCATTTTTATTGAAGAAAGGAGCATCACCATTTATACCAAATAAGGAAGGTGATTCTGTATTTTATTTGATCTTAAAGGCAAAAAAAGATGTGGCTAATCGTTGCCATAAAATCGTTGTTGAATATATTAAAAAGAATATCAACATCGCTTTTTCTTCCCTGTATGAGGACCATCTTCAGGATTATGCAGCTAGATTACAAAAGATAAAAGCCAACATTCTTGATCCTTACTTAGATAACCTTATAGAAAAGAATAACCGCATGCCTAGTTTTATGCTGCAATTGCTTCTTTTCTTTCAAGGTGATTTAGAGCGGGAAAAAGATTTAAATGAATATTACAGGCAGCTTATTCAAGTCAATGCAGATAATAGTGTTAATCCGCTTGTTAATATTTTGAATGAATTGTTAGCTATTGCTAAGAAAGGAAAATATGGTCCGCTTAATCAATCTAAATTACATGATAGTATCAAACTGCATGTGAGGAGTTTCTTTAATAGTGCAAAAATGCGTTATGAGGATTATGAGAAACGATTAGAAGCAGCCCGCGCTGAGATACGGGCTGAGCAGAATGAGGAGCAATTCAATAAATGGAAGGAGGGACTTGAGAAGGAAGCTGAGGAGCGAGAAAGAAAATTAAAAGAACAGCTAGATAAGCAAGCAGAACAATTAAGGAAGGAAGCGGAAGAAAGGACGAAATTAGAAGAGAAATTAAGGAAAGAAGCGGAAGAAGCCAAGGAACAACTAAGGAAGGAAGCGGAAGAAAGGGCGAAGTTAGAAGAGAAACTAAGGAAGGAAGCGGATGAAAGGATAAATCAG
>Ga0070738_10003600_pt1 | contig 19979 bp, 19 predicted proteins | sample Coa_R2_2_FD_66446 | JGI IMG/M metagenome (GOLD analysis project Ga0070738, IMG submission 66446) | Surface soil microbial communities from Centralia Pennsylvania, which are recovering from an underground coalmine fire - Coalmine... | ecosystem: Environmental > Terrestrial > Soil > Unclassified ... | reverse complement strand
CATGGGATCGCCTAAAAGCCTTCCTCAAAAAAGCTGGGATCGCGATCATTTTGATGGTCATTGTCCTTGGTTTTATGAACTCTGTGGGCACTGATGGTTCTTTCGGTAAGCAAGATAGCCGAGATTCGATTCTCAGTGCTGCAGGTCGCACATTAACTCCGGTCTTTACCCCAATGGGGATTACACAAAACAACTGGCCTGCCACCGTCGGTATTTTAACTGGCGTTTTTGCTAAAGAAGTCATGGTCGGCACGATGAACTCTCTCTACACCGATCTGGCAAACGAAAAAGCAGACAAACCATCTGAAACATTCAGTTTTTGGGGTGGTATTGGCAAAGCGGTTGCTAGCATTCCGACAAATTTAGCAAAACTGCCTGAGAAACTTTTTGATCCCCTCGGTCTAAATTCCACCAATATCCAAGACGAGAAACAAGCAGCCGCAGATCAAGGTGTTTCCGCCAGTACTTATGGACAGATGTCTCAACGCTTTGGTAGTAAAACTGCTGCCTTTACCTACTTGTTGTTTGTGTTGTTGTACTTCCCCTGCGTCTCCGCTACCGCTGCACTTTACCGCGAAACGAATTTAGGGTGGACACTCTTTGCAGGGTGCTGGACGACTGGTTTAGCTTACTGGGTCGCAGTGTTCTATTACCAAACCGCAACCTTTGCACAACATCCTGGTTCTTCCGTTGCTTGGATTTTCGGACTGGCGATCGCGATGACTATCACCCTACTAGGAATGAAGATGGCACAACAAAGCCGTCTGGTTAAGCGTGAAACGCAGGCGTAGCCTGGGGAATAGGGAGATGGGGAGACAAGGGGGACAAGGGGGACAAGGGGGACAAGGAAGTAAAAAACCTCTGAATTATTCACTCCCCACTCCCCACTCCCTACTCCCTACTCCCTACTCCCTACTCCCCACAAAAAATAAAACTATGATTTTAAGTGAATTACAACAGTTTCTTGCCCAACATAAAAAAGCTTCACTTGCTGATCTGGTACTCCATTTTCGGATTGATGCAGATGCTTTACGGGGAATGCTTGATCGCCTGATCCGCAAAGGTCGAGTCCGCAAGATGGCAGATGGTAAAAAGTGTAGCGGATGTCATAGTTGCGCTCCAGAAACCATTGAATTTTATGAGTGGATTCATTCACTAGATTCATCTATGGAGCATGCTGCTAGACATTAGTACAGTTAATGACTGTTAAAAATATTTCAGTTCCCTCATGAGGAGTTGGTGAATGCCAACTCCTTAGGTATTTATAGCAATCCTAAATCATTAGTGGGCACAAACTTTAAAATTTGCTGAGAACTCTATAAGAACTGTCTAACCACAATATCAGCTTGTTGGATATTAATCCTTAAATATCTATAATTTTGAGGCTAATTATTCCCGCAATAATCAGTATGACAGGTAGTTAGCTTTATGGATGGTGGACTACTTTGGAACTCACAAAAATACTAGGGAGAAACAACCATGCCAGATACACCATTATTCATTCCAGTTATCCTCGGCACTCCCCGTCAAGGTCGCCAAAGTGAACATGTTGCTAAATTTTTGGTTGAGCAAGTTGCACAACGCGATCGCCTAGAAACTCAACTCATCGATATTAGAGATATGGCGATCGCTACGAATGATGCAGGTGAATCGCTCAAAGACCCTGAGTTTTCTGCAACGATGGAACGAGCAGATGGATTAATTATTGTTACACCAGAGTATAACCACGGTTATCCTGGTTTGCTCAAACATGTACTTGACACCTGTCTCAAAGAATATATCCATAAAGCCGTTGGACTATGTGGTGTTTCATCAGGTCCCTTTGGTGGCACAAGGGTCATCCAAAACCTTTTACCTGTCATGCGAGAGTTGGGACTAGTCACTATTTTCTATGACCTTAATTTTGGTAATGTTCAACAACTCTTTGATGAGTCAGGCAATTTGATTGATAAACAAACCTATATTCGCCGCATGGAAAGGTTCATGGACGAGTTAGTTTGGATGTCAACTGTCTTAAAATATGGGCGCAAAGAAGTCAGCCTGGAGAAAATCCAATAATCTAAATATTAATTGCCAGAAAGAGTGTTGACTTATGGGTATTGAATTTGGGCGAGAAATCTGCGGTCATCTTGATGCAGCAGAGTCACGGGAATGGTTGGTGACTAACGGTATTGGTGGTTACGCCTCTGGAACAGTGGCAGGGTTATTGAGCCGCCGCTATCACGGGTTACTAGTAGCGGCATTGCAACCGCCTCTGGGTCGTACCTTACTGCTTGCAAAACTAGATGAAACAGTCGTGTATGATACTCGCTCTTATTCTCTGAATACGAACCGTTGGGCAGATGGTATCGTCAGTCCTTGCGGTTATCAACACATTGAATGTTTTTCTCTAGAAGGTACAATCCCTGTATGGCATTTTGCTGTTGCTGATGCCTTGTTAGAAAAACGGGTATGGATGCAGCCCGGAGCTAACACAACTTATGTCCAATATACGCTGTCTCGCGCTACCCAACCCCTAAAGTTGACATTCAAAGCAATGGTCAACTACCGCGATTATCACGGCGACACTCAAAGTAACGGTTGGCAAATGTCTGTTCAACAGGTGGATCAGGGGATTTGTGTCACTGCTTATCCAGGTGCTGCACCACTGTATCTGCTGAGCAACCACGGTAGTACATCGCCTGTCCACAATTGGTACTATGGCTTTGACTTAGCAGTTGAACGTTACCGAGGACTAAACGACAAAGAAGACCACCTTCATGCTGCTACTTTTGAAGTTACACTCAATCCTGGAGAATCACTGACGTTTGCTGCTAGCACTCACAAGGAACCAGACTTGAAGGGAGAAGCAGCACTCAAGCAGCGTCAGGATCTTGAGCAAAAGTTAATCGGACTCTGGAAATCTCATCGTCCCCCGAATGCTGCTGATTCTCCTGCGTGGGTTAATCGTCTAGTTTTGGCTGCTGACCAGTTTATCGTTGATCGCTCCGTACCAGAAGACCCTGAGGGTAAAACTATTATCGCTGGCTATCACTGGTTTGGCGACTGGGGACGAGACACGATGATTAGCCTGCCAGGTTTAACTCTTGCCACTGGTCGGCCAAAGGTAGCACGCTCTATTCTACGCACTTTTGCTAGGTACGTAGACCAGGGAATGTTGCCCAATCGTTTCCCTGATGCGGGTGAGATACCAGACTACAATACAGTTGATGCAACTCTCTGGTATTTTGAAGCCATTCAAGCTTACTACAACACCACTAAAGATGATCATTTGCTGATGGAACTGTTCCCTGTGCTGGAAGAAATCATCGACTGGCACTGTCGCGGCACACGTTACAATATCCACCTCGATTCTGCTGATGGTTTACTGTATGCAGGGGAAACAGGTGTGCAACTCACTTGGATGGATGCGAAAGTAGGAGATTGGGTAGTAACGCCTCGCACTGGTAAACCAATTGAAGTGAATGCCCTTTGGTATAATGCTTTACACACAATGGCAAACTTTGCCCGCTATCTGAGTAAACCACATCAAGAATATGAGGCGATGGCGGACCGTGCTCAAGTTTCATTTGGTCGCTTTTGGAATCAGAAAACTGGCTACTGTTACGATGTGCTGGATAGCCCCGATGGAGATGACCCATCTATGCGCCCTAACCAAATTTTTGCCGTTTCCTTAGCTGAAAGTCCACTCACGCCAGCCCAACAAAAAGGTGTCGTAGATGTTTGTGGGCAGATCCTACTAACTTCGCATGGGTTGCGATCGCTGACCTTTGAGCATCCCAAATATCAGGGCAAATACGGAGGAGATCAGTATCAACGTGATGGAGCTTATCATCAGGGTACAGTGTGGGGTTGGTTATTGGGACCGTTTGTCCTAGCACACCTACGTGTATACAAAAATCCTGAACAAGCACGTCAATTTCTCCAACCAATGGCTCATCATCTCACCTCACACGGTCTTGGCAGTCTCAGCGAAATTTTTGATGGTGATGCCCCAATGACTCCACGGGGATGTATTGCCCAAGCATGGACAGTAGCAGAGGTTTTGCGTGCTTGGCTAGCAACAGAAAATTGCTAATGGTCAAGCTATGGTTTTCGTTTAGGATTCTCAACGTGGAATAAGTCGTAGTAACGTCATAGCTAAAGCTTGTATCATTGGACGTTGGGAGACATCTTCTCCTCTTTCTAGATAGTGAACGCTACCTTGAAGAATGGGTGACTCTGACTCAATGTGATCGGCTGTCCCTTTGTAGTCGCTGTAAATAGTTGCAATCACTTGTAGATTCAACGACTTACAAAACTCTCGCCATGCCAAAATGTCTTGCTCAGTGTTAGCTAAGATCACAGCATGAGTTGCTTCAGCCATGATCAAACGATTTTCATCCGAAATTCTGCCACCAACATCAAACACTAGTAAAGGTGTGTTGATCACTTTTACTTCATGTGCTTTTAGCTGGGCAAACTCTGGGGTGAATTTGGCTTTGTACTCTTTCTTTAATTGTTGAGCCAATTTGGGATCGCGGCGTGCGGTTTCGCAATACCAGGAACCATCACCATCAGGACAACCTGAGATAACGTAGGAGTCTGGTGCATCAGGGATGTTTAAAAGTGCTTGCTTTAACCCTTCTCGAAAGCACGACTTTCCTGTGTTGGCAAAGCCACAAAGTACTGCTTTGACATTGGAATGATTCTTTTGTGGTCTACTGAGGTCGAGGGTATCTCCAACCTTGTACTTTGGATTATGACTGATTGTAATGACATACCTGTCTAGTCCTGTGTCACCTATTTTGGGATCAAAGAATGCGATCGCCCCATAAAGGTGAGATAGTTTGTGTGCTAGAACCTGGCTAACAAGTACAGATGCACGACCATTGATTTTGATGAGGGGACCTCCAGATAATTCCCCAGACTCAATTAATTCATCTAAACGTGCAGCAGCATCGCGGACAATTTGGTCTCCATTTGCAGGTTCACCAAACCCGACTTTCAAAACATCATTTTCTAAAGTGATGTGGTACGTAGTCATTGATTTAAGTACTGTATGCAATTACCAATCTAATATGACACGATAGTGGAAAACGCCTTTTCCAGTAACTGGTATTCTAGATTTGTACTCTTGTCGCAATAAGACTCATGTCTGCTGAGGTTTTTGACTATCCGCCTAGCGTGGAACTTCTGAAGTGGTTAACACCGGGGTCTTTGAAACAAAACTTGGCAAAGGCGTTACGTCTATGGGTGATTTTGCGATCGCTTTATGGGGATGAACCGGATGAAGTCAGGTTGCAACTGGGCGAACAGTTTACCTATGAACAATGGCGTGAGCAGTTCTTCACCCAAACCAAGAGAGTGAGTCACACAGATAAAATACATCACCAACGCGATGAAATCCCTATCTTGCATGACCCTGAATGTCGATGTACAAAAACACTGCAAGAGTGGTTATTTAAGTCAAACTTAAGTATTGAAAAAAACAAATGGTGTCAATCATTTCAGCAACTCTACCCAATCACACTCGATGAACTAGAAAACCTACTGTCTTCAGCCACCATCACTCAAAAGCTCAAAAAAACCTCCAAAAAATCTCTTCCTGAAGGTCGTCTTTTTGCTGTCACTGGTAAAAATTTAGAGTATGACTTTGAAACCTTGGTGAAATTGGGCTGGTTGCAACTACAAACAAATGAAAAAGGTGAATTGCAAAGAAATAGATTTTGTAAAGTATCTCAGTTTCCAACTTTAGCTGTTTCAGCTTCTCGTGAATTGCTCATAGAGTCAGAACTTTATACTCATTTAGAATTAGCTAGTTTCCACGAAAACTTTTCTCAAAAAATCAACGGCATTCAACGATTTTTTATTCATGTAGAATATATTGTACATGAGAAACTTTCAGAACAAGTCCAAAAAATTCAAAGTCAGCTTAAAAGTATCTGGGAAAAAGATTTAGTCTCTGTTATTAAATTGACTTATCGGAGTGCTAGACGTTTTCAAGACATAGATAATTACATTGTTTATCCTGTTTGTATCTACTACTACCAACGTGCTCCCTACTTGTTTGCGTATGGCCAAACACCTCTAAATCAAAACGAAGACAAGTGGAGTCAAATTGATTGGTACGATTACAGAATGGATAGGATTGAAGATTTAAAAGAATTGAAGTGGATTGATATTAATGAATTAACATCACAGACAAAACTGAATTCTAAAAAAATTCAAGAATTAGAAAATTCTAACTGGGTTGATATAGATGCTCCACAGCATTTTATACAAAAATGTCAGGGTAAATATCCACCAAGTCCTCAAGAAGTTAAAAATAAAATGGCAGAAGCTTGGGGGTTTGACTTCTATAATCCGCAGGAATTACTGTTACTCAGGTTTGAGCGTTATTTTCATAGCAACTATATAGCAGGTACTGAACGTACTGAATTATTTAAAGAAATTTCACACACACAGGCTAAAAGATTGATTGTATCTGCAAAGCTGACACCAGACAACAAACAATCTCTTTTATCGATTTTACAATCACGATCTGAATCTGATATCTACTGCACCGTCAGTTACCGGGTGAACGACAACAATGTCGTTATGCGCCTAAGAGCATGGGGACCAAAAGTCGAAGTTCTCTTACCTTGGGACTTGCGATCGCGAATAGCTAAGGACTTACAGGATACATGGAAGCTTTATAAGTAGGTCGTTAGCAACGAAGAGAGCGAGTTCGCGGGTGCTAACCAAGCAGAGTTTCAGTCCCCTTGCGGGGATTTTGTTAGTAGCAACATTTATGGAATTATCTACTGATGAGTGTGGTTACGGTTTCAGTCCCCTCGCGGGGATTTGGTTAGTAGCAACATGCAATGTAGATCATCAGAGCTAATTTTCTCTGACGTTTCAGTCCCCTCGCGGGGATTTGGTTAGTAGCAACTTAGTTTCCTGCACTGCCTTATTGGTAGTGCTTTATTTTTGTTTCAGTCCCCTCGCGGGGATTTGGTTAGTAGCAACAGACAGACTCGCAAGATTTGGATTTGAGTTATTTGAGGTTTCAGTCCCCTCGCGGGGATTTGGTTAGTAGCAACCCAACAATGGTACTCAAGATATGGCAACCCATTTAAAACGTTTCAGTCCCCTCGCGGGGATTTGGTTAGTAGCAACTGCCAAGGCTGAAACTCCTACTAGGCAGTACTTCTACAAAGGGTTTTGCCAAAGCTGAAAAAAAAGTCGATTTCAGCGTCTTGATTTTCTCTGAAAATGGCTTACCTTTGTTTCTTCTAAACGCTAGACCTATTGATTTGTCAAGGTTCTGGCATTTTTCGTGAACCCCCCAGGGTTTTTGACCCCGCTTTGGTTTACGAAAAATTTGTTTGTTTAGTCCATTATATGATGCTAATAACCATTTTGGTAGTTATATCCCAAATCCTTTTTGATCTGTGAAAATTCCAAGTCCTAGAGCTTGGTTTCCCTACCCTCACAAAACATTGAGAAATACCTAATTCTCTAATCAGTACACCTAACCTTTCTGATACTCCCATCGTCCTTCAGGTCTAAAATTTCTACTTTGACCTTTTGTCCTTCAGCAAGAAATTGTGCTTTTTTGGGTTCTCTTTCACTAAGCTTAATCTTTCCCACAATTTCATACGTTACTTTGTTCCCTTTGATTGCTGTTACTGTAGCTTCTATAAGTTGACCAACAACAAAGTTATGATTGCTACTTACCTGTGCAATTTCTACTTGGCGTTCAGAGACCTGTTTTGTTTCTAAATCTACTCCTGTAGCTATGGAGGTAAGAGGTGTAGGAATTTCCTCAATAGGACTAGCATCTTTGTAGTAGCGCATAAGACGTGCTGTCCATCCTAAAATTTGCAACATGGCTTGAGCATTAGCTTGTTCCCTTTGCAGATATTGATTGCAAGCGCGCTCAATGCTACGGTAGTATTCACTAGTTCTAGAACTATGTCCAATTTGCCTACCGTTGTTAACTAAAGTTTTTAGGTATTTGAAGAATCTTCCACCTGCATCGGTTTGATGAATAGTGGCGCGGAGATAGGCGATCGCTTTTCCCAATTCGTTGACATCTGTACCATCTTTAACTAGAGTAAGTGCGATCGCATGGGCTATTTGCCATTGAGTTTCCGATAGGGATTCAGTGCTCAGCATCAGTACATTCCTTCTGGGGGTTGGCGGTCAGTTGGATAACCTAGTACAACAGCTAATTCCTGTAATTGGGGGGTTTGGATCAGCCTAGAATGACCAGCTTGTATTTGTTTTTGGATAAATTGTTGTAGTGCTTGACCTGTTAGGCGATCGCTTTGTGAAGGGGTATATGTAGAGTAGCGATCGCGCAAGTCTTGAGCATTTTGCAGCACAGTTGCTTGTGTGACCTCTACTGTCATCGTTCCCATCCCTATTGGTTTACCACCACCCACCTTAAGAGCAAGAGGATACTTAGGGTCTTGTCCAAGCACAATCAACAGGGTACCAAGTTCTTCTGGCTTCAAGTTCCTAAAATGCAACTTGGTAGTAAATGTATACTCTTTTGCCGCTTGCTGAACTGCAATGCCTTGATTTTGACCCTTTTCAATCGCTCTGACTGTATGATAATAAAACTTACGTCCAGCAACTTTACCTCTTTGATCAAAGTATGCTTTTCTCTGTTCAGGACGAGGACGATAAAGAGAGGGCATAAATCCTGTACTAAAGCCAGCATCCTCACATTTAGCATCACTAAAGTCAATCAAGCCTTGCCAATCTAAAGCACCGAAGACGAGACTGGCTGGACAAAGTTCTGTTTTGTTCCTACAAGGCAAGCGTTCTAGCGGGATAGTGGCTTTATACTTCGATGTAACAATGGTTAAAGTACTGTTGGTAATTGCCTCATACACAGATCTAATACAACCTTTGAGAGAACTACCTTGAATCGAAAGTTTTTGGTCAACTCCCTGTACCATTGTTTTGATAAGAGGTACACGACTGTTGATGTCGCTACCCATGACAACCACACCTGTGGAAACGTGCAGAGAAGTCTTAACTTTCAGAGTGAGAAACAAAGTCCCATGTAGACGATGACTATCATATTTATGATGTCCAATGGGATGCTGTAAGGTTGGACGTTCTTTAGGAAAAGAAATTAATTCATAAGGCTTAGGTGCAGCCGTATCGTCCGAAAAATCACGAGAACGAGGCGGAGTTGGTGGTGTGGATCTTTGGGGTCTTGGGGGAGGAGTTCTAGTCATTTTTCCTTCACAGTAAGGGCAGTAAAATGAACGGTTGCAGTATTTTTATCCTTAAAATATCGCTGACCTATATCAATGGTTTCGGGTCCAATATCTTCATCTTCTAAGCCCTTAAATATGAAAGCGTTAGGAAATTTAGTTTCATTGTTGTAAAAATAAGCATTGAAGTCACAAATTTCCCAATCACTTGTTTGGTCATGAGTCAGAACTGGCTGGATGTTCTGAATATCTACTTCAACTCGGCTGAGAACTAAAACATCATAGCTAGATCTTTGTTTTTTCCAACGCAATTCGCAATCAGCATTGAACATTTGCCCTTCAAGTGTAGGAAATTCCGTCGGTAATGTCATACGGATACCACTGACTGCATGAGCAGAACGCAAAAAATAGTAACTTGGCTTCGTTGCTAATTTTTCTAGCAAAACTTTCAAGTCATCTTGTGAGACAAATTGTTTAGAATACACATACCCCTTCATGCTGCTGCACCTCTTAAAACTTGACTCCAAGCACGAACAGCCCTAGTAAACAAATCAGGTACACCAGACTCACCATCTCCTTGCCACTTTAGCTGTACACCAAAGCCTAAATTCATGACTTCAGCACGAATGGGAGTGTCTTGTCTATCTGGTTTTAGGAAACCATATTTCTCTGCTTCTGTATTTGGCAAAAACTCTCCTACTCCCAGCAGAGAATTCCAATTCCATTCTCCGCTGTTTCCTAACTGGCGTATTGTGTGCTTGTCTTGGTTTAACTCACATCCAGGATATTGCACAGCCGCTGAATTGAATTTGACTGCTACTGTACCCAAGCCGCGAGACTTGGCAAAACCAAGACCAAACCAACCATCATTTAAATCACGCAGTACTAAACCAATTAAACCTAACTGTGCCAAAGTGAAGTTTTTCAGATGAATTTTGGTGCGAAATTCCCCCATTGTACAGACTTGATAGTTGAATAATGCGCCTGGTATTGTTGATCCAAATACTCTATCAATAGCTACACCATTACGTTCTTCAACTTTAATTTGCTTAGGGTCAACGGGATATGCATCTTCCACACGGATACGACTGGCAATAGAAGTATTGCCAAACATCTGGTCCGTGAAAGATGATTTTTTATAGACATCATGACCCAGCAAATCTTTCAAATAATCATACTTATCATTTAAGGGGTCATTAGCCCAGGGAGTCTTAGAATTATTGGAATGACTTTCTCTTCCTACAGTCCTCACAATCCTTTCTGAATGAGCGCGAATAGCACCTTTCAAACTACTCCCCGGTAAATAAATTGAGCGTCCGCCTGCATGATATGTTTCGACAAACTCCATATCTGGCTTTGTAGGATCAGCCCCTTCTCTACCAGATTTAATGAGAATTGGTCCATCAGGTATGAGGGTGAAGTCGATAGTGCAATGGTTGACTAATCGTTTGTGCATTGTATTAAAAAGAAGTGTTTGCAAGTCTTCTCGAAAGGGATTGGGATATTACTTAGATGCTTTCATAAAATTAGCTTCAGCATAGGTCATCTGAAATACTCGTAGAACTTCACCTATTGTTTTGTAGTTACTAAAAGCCATCGTTAATGTCCTGAAGGAATTTACTCTGTTTAATCCCCTTGCGGGGAAGAGAGATGGGAGATTGTTTAAACTAATCATCCAACATCTCACGGATTAAAGTATCCGTCGCCCTACAGAGCTAGTCTGACAACAGTACTTGACTGTTAGTCAGCATATGACGGAGATAAGTTTCCGTCCCCTTAGGGGGATTTGATAAGTCAGCCATCCAATATTTGCTTGATTGCCTGCAAATTTTGAAGAGATATTGTAACTTTTGATTTATTCTTAGTGTAATATGCCTTTGCATTAGTGGAGATATCTTCTAGATATCTGGCTTTACGACTCTCTTTTTCTAAATTTTCATATACTTTGATTAAATTACGATTACCTAGTTGGCGGGAAAGGTTCTTAACATAATCCCGACGAGACTCGTGAGGCGATCTCCCTTCAAATTCCTGCTCTATATCAGACCCGTTAATACAAGCATAGTATTCTACCCAATGCAATGCTGCATAAAAGCATATAGTAACTGCCCAATCTGGATAACTGTTCACAACACTGCGTGCTGCTTGTTCATTGCTTTTAGCTTGCTCAAGGTAGTGGTCACAGGTCATTTTTTTACAAAAGCTTGTTTCTATAAAAGCTTGGTTAAAGGCAATCAATGCAGTACTAATTTGAGAGGAGAGCTTGACCAAGTTCGTACACGAACTTCTGTTGGTTGTCTGATACAAGAAGAATCTGCAATTACCTTAGTCTTATCTTGAAGTAAAGAAAGACGAGCTACTGTTTGTACATAGAAATACCATTTTTCTCCAGAATCATCTCTCAACTTCCATTCAGAGTCAATAACTAAATCTTGTATGTTATCCCATACTTCATCTGATAACTCTGTTTGTGACTGTAACTCTAGTTCAAAATCGATCCAGTGAATATCTGGAAATCTCGGAGCTATAGCCCTTACTCTTTTTACATTGTCTACTTTAGCTAACTTGTGTACCAATTCTCTTGCTTCAGGAACTGCTTCAGTTCTTGATAATTCTTTCAATCGAATCAAGTTTAATGAAGAAATTGTCCGATAGCTTGTCTTCGACCACTTATCAGTTGAGTTCCTACTCACAATCATTCTTCATCCTTTAAAAATTCATTTAAACGCTCTCTCAAGAAAGCAGCTTGTCGTCGAGTAAAGGCAAAGTTACCTATTGGATATGCTGATGATACTGACTCTTGTTCATTGTCTATGAATGGGCTGTCGGAAAATATTCCTGCTATTAAAATTCCATCATCACTATCAATCGCTACTCTTACACCAGTAACCAAGTACACCTTGTCTTTACTTTGCTCAATCATGATTAATTTGTTTTTTCCCGTTAGTTTTTTCCTTATTTTAAAGGAGAAGCAAAAATGCAGTAAGTACCCATTTTTACGTTCTCCCCTTATTTTAAGGTAGTTTTACCTGCAGTCTGCGCTAGCCTGTAGCCGACACATTGATCAGCAACAACTTACTCTTTGAGGAGTGTAGTTTTTGATACTGAGTTGATGGGCCGAGCAATTTGCAATAAAGGTGTAACTTGATACTGAGTAAAAGAACAATACTGCTTTTGGAAAGATGTAGAATGCGTCGATGCAGAGTATGAGTCTAGTACTGTAAAGCTTGACTTTAGTTCATTCATAAAGGGTTATTTGCCATTAACTTCTATCATCATTATACTGCAATCTAAAGCTCTGTCAATTAGAGCAGACAAGGCTTTTCGGCAAATACAACCTCTTATTTAAGGAATATGCTAAATACTTTTAATACTTCCATATTCCTTAATAATCCTGAGAAACTGTTTCCCTTGACAACTACCCTAGTAGGGAAATGACTGCTCTTTCAAACTTAAACTCTCATTGTTCTGTTCTAATGACAGTTTTATTATGCTGAATCATCTTATTATTCAGATGCTTAATAAGTTGTCTTACCCACTCATCTTTGTAATCTGCAGCATCTTCGTAAGCGGTTTCATCTTCCATCACTAACTTCTGGAGATACTCCAGTAAAAACTGTGGGTTGTTCTCCACATCGACCCATCGCATCTTATCGATGTCTAAGCGAACAACACCCAAGCCACGCGATCGCCCTCCTCCCAAAGGAATTTGTTCTGTCTCAAATTGGTGCAACCCAATCATTAATAAGCCTAGTTCCCACTCTTCAGCATTTTCTACTACAGCCTTAAAGTAAAAGGGTGTTCCTGCTGGTACAACCTGAAAATCATAGAGTTTACCGTCTGCTGCTGTTTCCGTATCTCGGTCAATGGCAACACCATCTCTTTCTTGGTATTGTCCAAACCAATATTCTGGATCTACCGTTAAATCTCGTACTTGAAATTTACTAGCAAGCCAAGGAGAACCGAAGAGGTGAGAGGCTAAATCTGTCTTTGCCAGAATTTTTTCTGTTAGCAACTTATCTTGCTTTAGAACTTTCAGGGGATCTCCTTCCAACTCTTTCTCAGTATCCTCTTTCAATTTGTCTATACCTTCTTTAATCACTTCCTTTCGTTCATTTTCTATTGTTCTAGATGGAATAGACCACTCTGCTTCTATAGCAGGATTAGCTGCAAAATCTGGGTTAATAGCACGTAGGATGCTTTCGAGACGCGATCGCAATGCTCCCTTGAAACTCGCTCCTGGAATCAAAGGTCTACCAAAAGCATCTTTCATCACAGGTAAATCAGAACCAATTGGTTCAATTGAGCGCCCAGCACTAATGCGTAATGCTGTTACTGTTGTCAGGGTTCCTATTAGTTCCAATCTATTTATAAACTTGTCAAACATTAAATAATTAGGGGTTATTGTTGACATAATTATGTTCTCCGTAGTGACGTAAGTATAAATTGCCCTCTTTAGCGATACAGCTTACACGTCTATCTTTAGGTAGGTCAAAGTGGTCAATATCTTTGTTTTTGCCTTCGTAGCGGCGAAGTCTAAAAATTCCATCTTGCTTCATGGCACTAATACCATCTTTGTGGTTGAGCAATAGACATGCAGACCTAGCTAAATTTTCTTGCAAGATAATTTTTTCATCTGCTGGTTTGCTTTTATAGTCATCTATGAAAGTTGATGCATATTCAATTTTTGGAAATTTAAGCGGCTTGTCTTGTGAAAGTAAGTTATCTTTGCATTGACTCCAAACCAGCTGTCCCCAGGTTGATAAGGTCATTTCTTGATTATCAATCAAAACCCATTCTTTTGGAACCTTCTTAGCTTCTTCCCAAAATGTGGGTATTTCGCCAACTTGCATTAGTGCTAGCTGAACTTTATGGGGTACAATTTTATCTATATCAACATTAACAGGCAGTCTTGGGATTGTGATAACTTCATTTGAACCTTCAAAAACATAAATAATTTCATCAGCATAAAACATTCCTATTGTATTGAAGTAGCCTTGTAAAGCCTTAAATCCCCCTACCAAATTAAAACAAATATCATATTTGCTCTTTTTACAATCCAAAATAGTTTTTTGCATCGAAGGAATCAACTTTGCCATACCTTCGACAAAGGTATTACTACTGCTAATTGAGAGTCCAGGTTGAATACATGTGGATGTATTAACTAATCCCTTACTCCTCAAAAACGATTCAACTATTTCGGCAGTAACTATACCTTGAGCAGTGTCAGTAGCAATTAATAAATGAGTGTCTGGAATGCCTTGCTCTATTTTCTTATTGTACAAACCATATATGCCATTCAACTCTGCACTAGCTTCTCTGAGAGGTGAAACATCAGTATCATCATCATAAAGTTTCTCCTCTGCTCTTTGGCGCAAATTATTAATAATATCTAAAATATCTTCATGATATTTGCTAACTTCTTCATAAGAGAAATTTGCTGTCTCATTAAGACGACGTTTCCAATCTTTAGGATCGGTTCTTTCCTTAATTTGATTAGTTAGCAAACTCGTACCCATAGTTGAAATTACAAGTCTAGGCATATAATCAAACTCCTAAATAGGGTATATTCAAAAACTAAGACTCACCTTTATTCTTGTATACTAGATAGCGAGCGCCATAACCTAAATAACGTCGAGTTAGCTGTAGTACAATTGGATTGATATCATCAGTTTTCGCATCTTTTGCAATCTTATCGGCGATAATTTTAATTTCATTGTTGATCTGATTAATGATTTTTTGAGCTAATGAGTTTTTACCTCTCCCCCATTTTTTATCTCGACCTACTTGATAAAACAAAAAGTTTTTGATAACTTCTGTACTTTCAGTTGTATCGGCAACTCGGAGTAAATTACGAAATTGAGACTCTTCTAATTCGCCGTAAGAACTTTTATCATCTAAGGCAGTTTGGATAGCTGTTACTAACTTATCCTCGGCTAGACGGATTCCTTGCTGAATTTTGAGTTGTTTTTGTTGTTCTGTTGGTTCACTCATACTGCATTCTCACGAAATACCAGATGAAAATCGTTACAAATTTGCACTTGACCAAAACCTTCACAGGTGCGATCGCCTACACCTGTTAATTCCAATTTGGATAAAGCTTCATACCATTCATTGGGTTGAGTAGTACTAAATAAATATACTGCTCCTTTGTTAGTCACCAGTTCCACATCTTTCATCAATCCCCAAGCAGCATTCCAACCAGAACGGTAATCATAGCTGCTGTAAGTAGCTTCAAGTTTCAGGGGTGCTTCAACACCTGTAAACTGTTGTAACATTGGAGCAGAAATTACAGTAGTGCGCCGCCACTGTTCGCTCAAGACAGCATCAGCCTGTAAATCTAAGGTAAAGAAAGTGCGATTACTCGGCGATTCTTTGATAGGAGAACCAAAAACGTTATTCCACTCCTGCCAACGTTTTCGCAGTGCATGAGTAAATTCTGTGACTTTATCCTCTACATTTGGTTTTGCATCTTTGGGCGGTTTTGCCTTAATTTCCACTTTACCCAATCCTCGTGACGTTGAACCACCTAAGCGGAAGTCGTGACGGCGGGCATGAATAAATTGCCATAAAGAATCTGCTAAAGTATCTGTAACTACAATTGCTGAACTGTAAATTACGGGTTTCAGGTTTTTACCTTTAGACTCAGATTCATTCAGCACTTCAATACTGTAAAGTATTTCTTCCTCAGCTGTTGCCCGTCGTCGATTGATTCCTACCCGTGTTAACAGCCGTTTATTAGCTTCATGTTTACAATATTCTTCATTGAGTTGGCTGTAAAAACTAATGCCTGGAGTGTCAACTCTTTCCCCATCAGTAGGGCAGTTTGGATCGTAGGGATAACTATAACCTTCGGCACAAAAGCGATCAATTAAAGTATCAAAAACACCGTTATTCTCAGGCTTAAAACCTGGTTTAGTCTTAGAACTGAGCGCAGTAGCAGGTAAAACCTTGATATCATCTTGAATGACAACCTCATTCTGATTCTTATTCTCAATTTTTAGTACAGCAGGATAGGCGTGTTGAAAAATTGCAGGTTCATCACTTAGAAATAAAGCTTGAAAGTCACCGCCATTTTCTGCCAAATTGGTTGAGCGATGACCAGATTGCTGTAAGATTTGAGTAGCAACTGCTCCGCGAATCACAGTTCCAGGGATATAATCCTCAACTTCACTCACTGAACCACCTGGTTTCTGTCGTGCGATCGCCAGAGGAGACAAAGCCTTAATTTGCAGTTGAATGCACTTCACTTTACCCCTCCTTTTGCCAAAAACTGCCACGCCTTTTCATCAACTTCAATTTTTGGTAGTTCCCAATGTAGCCATCCCAAACCAGCTGACTTACTTCCTCCCAGTGCATGAATATGTTGCAACCCAGCCCAAATCAATACTGGCGCATAATCTGGTTGTTCAGGTTTGAGGCTTGGTTGGATGAGAATGTTACCCTCAAACCTAAGTTGTGCGTTTACTGGAGAGGTTTCGAGAAAGTAGAGTTTTTTCTCCTCTGCAGTGCGGCGACGGCGATTAATTGTCACACCTGGACGCAAAACTTCAGGTAAATTCTCTGGCTCTTCCTTGCAAATCAAGTCCTCAAAAATCACTCGTGATGGCAAAACAGGATCGCCAAAAATTTGGCTAATTAAACAGTGATATGTTTCGTTATATCCTGGTAATTCATATTCACTGCGTTGAAACTCAACAGGTGCATTTACTCTACGAATCACCATTTTTTCCGCACTAGGCGATTCAGAAATAGCCCATCCCAAAGCTCTAGCTATTTTTTCGCACTCATGACGCAGACGCCCTTTAAATTGAGAAGCAGGAATCAGCAAATTTTTTTCTGAATTCCGGACAATTGGTTTGTCAGCCAGTACTCCAGAAGCACCACCTGCACCTACACATAAAGCTGTATCAATTACTGCTGTAATTCTGATGGGTTCAACTGAATTTTGCTCCGATAGTGGTTGTAGAAAAATCATGCATCTACCTCCAAGGATGAAATCGGCGTTTTAGCATCAGATAACTGAATAAAATCATACAAATCCACTATTTCTCGCCAGATAGTTTCATATGCAGCATCTTCTAGATGAAGTGGATCGAGCTTGCCTGAATCATACATCCAAGGAGCTATATTGCCTTCATTCGTTTTTGCTTTACACCAAGCATCTTCAAACTGTTTTTTTAGTATTTCTGACTTATCACTCTTAAGTCTGGAGCGGAAATAAAGATAATTGAGAATAGCGGTACGCTTACCTGATTCTAAGAAGCTGCGAATTTGGTAGAGTTGCGATTTGGGAAAATTAACTTCTTTCAAAGCTTCAATTACTTTGAGTAATCCCCCTAATTCATGTAGAGTATAAGGAGCAGCGTATAGCCTCAGTTTTGCACCACGCTCTTTTGTTAAAGCCTGCTTACGGAACTCTTGGATATTAGATGAAATCATAGTAACAGATTTCATTGTTAAAAAATCTACTGTGCCGCCACCGTAACCAACATTTTTAAGCTTTTTATCACGTTGCTTGGCTGACTTGAGTAACTGTTCAAAGAGATTCTGTGCGTAGTAAACGGGAGTGTTGTAAGCAGTAATCAATACTCCACTAGATGTACTCAATTGACATTGAGAAGATTCTGTACTTTGCCAAGAGTAGCGATGACACTTACTCAAGTCTATTGGTTTTTCTGATGGCTTAACCCGATAATCTCTTTTAATTTCTACATTTTTGCCTTGTATATTTACTAAAGAAATTTGTCTCAGGAGGATTTGCTCAAACTGTTCGCCAATCATCTTGGCAATTTCTAATGCCTTATCCGCTGGCACAATCAAGATAATGTCATCACCGCCAATAGTAAGGATTTCAAAGGGATGAATCAGAGTTCCATTTTTATAGGATGATTCTGATTTTTTAATATTTGTTATTACACGCGGATGAAGATTATGTGCTAAGGATTGATAAACAGCATATTCTGTGGCTAGGCTAACATCGTAACTAAATTCTTGATAATCCTTAGCAGTAGTTATATTGTTTTGAATATAGCCACCCATATTGTTGCCATCAGCATATATATAAGCAACATAGCCATTACTAACATTGCCAATTTCTGTTAAAGATTGAGGAATGTTAACTTGATCAAGTTGGTAATTCCCGCAGTATTTATGACACTGTTCAGAGTTTTCGCTCAAAAACTCCTCAAATTTGTCAACCCAACCTTCAATTATTCCTGCTTCCCACTTTAGCCCAGTATCTTTATACCATTGAGGTGTCTCTGATGAGCCATTTTTCGCTCTATCACCTACCCGTCTTTTTCGTGCAGAAGTTTCAGAAAAATAAGGTTCTCCTGGAAGTTGATTTACTTGAGTAATAGTGCTTCTTTGCTCTCCTTCATCTCGTTTTAGATAAGGATGGGTTTCAAACATCGGTGGATAGCGGCGAGTGGGGCGATTTTCATGGTCATTGCCACTGCGACGCTGATTGAAAAGAATTGCCAATTTCGTAGTTAATTCGCTAAAACTCTTACGATTTTTAAAATTCTCAAATATATCTGATTTATCTTTTATTTTCCCATAATAAGCTTCTACCAGTGGCTCTTTATATTTTTGCTGGTACTTCTCTAACCAAAATGTTTCTTCGATATTGTCTTGCAACAAGCCAAAGCGAGTTTCTATCAGTCTGAATTGAACTCCCACTGCGCAAGAGTTAGCTGTTAACGTCTCATGAGTGTAGCGTTTTTCAATAGCATTAGCTAAGATATCTACAAAAGCAACAGGACAAAAAGCTAAAATATTTCCACCAGTGGAGTAAATAATTAGTTCGGGAATCAAAGCCTCTAAAATATTTGAGCGTTCGGAATTTTGATTCAGCCAGTTTCTGATCTCAATACATTGAGCATTGTAATTAAGTTTAGATTCAGGTTTTTTGTTGAAAAAGGCAGGTAAATCAACTAAATTAATCCGATCTAGAAGGGCTGATGCACCCCTAATGTCAGGAAGTTTGGCTGCTTCAAAAACATACTGCTTAATCTTAGTTGCACCGCCATAAACTAAGCCTATTTTGGAATTCCAGAGGATGGGGTGATTTTCGGTTAATTGCTTTAATCCCTCTAATGTTTTAGGAAATTGGAGAGTGTCTAATTGCTTAGCTTCCTCAACGAGCGATCGCACTTCCTCCGGAACCTCTCCCCCATCATTCAAAGCTTGTCGCATCTGCTGCAACACACTTAAATCAAACTGAGGCTGTTTTTGTTCTCCCCAGGCTAAACACCAGGCGATCGCTGTTGTGATTGGGTTTGAATGAATTGCCATACACAATACTTTTTTTCCTAGTTGAAATTTTGAGGATTCTCTGGTGTCATCCAATGTATTTTATGTAGCTAGTGACACCATTATAGTTGCTGTAAAAAATAACAACAATTTTTAGGTTGAGTTCAGTACAGAATTCTTATCATTTTCGAAATTCGTTATATCTCTCTCGTGAGAATCAAAGCCTAAGTAGCAGGGGGGTTAGTATTATTTGTTCTATTATATACATCGCGTGTTAGTTACTACTAAGTAAGTTCACACTTTTTACATAAGTTGCTACTTATTTGACAAAATCCTAAGTAAAATTACGCTAAGACTCTGCTGCGCTCCTTTCTCAATTCCAAATGATTGGGAGTTCTCGAATAGACTTATCTTACATGCCACTGGAAAACGCCTCTTCCACAGAGTATTACACTGAATCAGTCGCCTATTTAAATATTGCAAATGTAGAGGAGTAGGAGGACAGGGGGGACAAGGAGGACAGGG
>Ga0070738_10003586_pt1 | contig 20017 bp, 18 predicted proteins | sample Coa_R2_2_FD_66446 | JGI IMG/M metagenome (GOLD analysis project Ga0070738, IMG submission 66446) | Surface soil microbial communities from Centralia Pennsylvania, which are recovering from an underground coalmine fire - Coalmine... | ecosystem: Environmental > Terrestrial > Soil > Unclassified ... | reverse complement strand
GATCGCAGACCCAGCGGTCGGCCGCGGGCGGCGTGAAGCGCGGCTCGGCCTCCTGGGCCGGAGAGGGCTCGAGCCCCGCGAGCTTCAGGTGGCGATGGATCGACGCGAGCGCGCGCTCGGCCTCGCCCGGCTCGCCGCCCCAGACGCGCACGTTGCCGAGAGCCTCGCCCGCCTCGGGCGCCGCCTCGATCGGACCGCCGACGGGCGCGAGCTTGCGCGTCCGCGCCCGCGTCATGTTGATGCGGACGCGCACGTCTCCCTTGACGCCGAGGACCTCGAGGACGCGGTGCGCCGCCTGCGGCTCGTCGACGTCGGTCGCGATCCCGAGCGCCGAGCCGAGGAGGAAGAAGCGGCTCTGCGTCGTCGCCTCGCCCCGCTTGAGGGCGAAGCGCTCGCCCGCGCTCCCGATCTCGATCGGGACGCCGGCGGCGAGGTCGAGGCCCACGAACCGCATGAGCTCGTCGGGGCTCACGGCGAGGGCCTTGGGGCCGAACGCGAGCGCGGGCGCCTCCTTGTGGAGGACGAGCTCGCGCTCGGATGGATCTTCCAGCGGCGCCGCGGTCACGGCTCGTCCCTCCGCGCGAAGAAGGTGAGGTAGCTCGACACGAGGACCATGAAGAAGGTCCCGAAGAGGGCCATGCGGAGGCCCCAGTCGATCGAGAGCTTGAGGGGCGGCTCCTTCGTCCCTTCGGACCCGGAGGCGACCGCCGCCGTCCCGTCGCTCCCGACGGGCGCGACGTTGGCGCGATCCGCCTCGCGCCGCCTCTCCTTGGCCTGCTCGACCATGAGGTAGTTCGTGTAGATCACGTCGGAGCCCGACGTGACCTTGTAGGTGACCTCGGCCGCGCACCCGAGCGCGAAGGCGCTCGCGAGGAGCGGCGGCCACTGGATGTCGGATCCCGTCACGATGTCGTAGCTCGTGAAGAAGAACGCGATGAGCGCCGCGACGCTCATGTAGGCCGACTGGAACGCCTTCGGGTCGTCGCCCTTGAAGGCCGCGACGAGCTCTCCCTTGGAGTAGAGCGACCACCACTGGAGCTGGCAGCCCACGATGACGAGGACCTCGAGCACGATGTGGACGAGGAGGAGCGCGTTCCTCACGTCGCGCGCGCGCTTCTCCTCGGGCGTCATCTGCGTGACCTTTTTCTTGCTCACTTGGGAGCCTCTCCCGCGGGGGCGAGCGCGGCCTTGAGCCACGCCTTGTCGACCTTGCCCTGGATCCTGAGACGGCGGACCTCGATGCGCGCGCCGCCGAGGAGGTCGAGCCCGGTCCTCGCGGCGAGCGGCGCGAAGACGTTCGTCCGGCACCGCTCGGTGCCGTCGAGCGTCCCGATCGTCTTGTCGGCCTTGAAGTCGAGCTCGACCCGGTGCTTCGCGCCCTGGGCGAAGAGGGACTCGGCCCCCTCGCTGCCCGCGAGCCTCTTGCCCGGGGCGCCGTTCTCCCAGGTGCCGATCCGGGCGCCGCCGCAGGAGGCCAGGCCGCCACCCTTCGCGTCCTCGAGGACCGTCTCGAAGTGGGCCTTCGCCGCCTTCTCGACGACGGTGAGGTCGTAGGCGACCGAGACGGGCGGCGCGAAGACGACCTTGTGCTTGAGCGACGCCTTCTTGCCCGGCCCGAGCTTCCAGACGAGCGCCCCCGAGACGACCTCGGGAGCGACGCCCTCCGCCTCGAAGTCGGCGAGCGCCGCCTCGTCGAGCGTCTCGTAGCGGACCGTGGCGACGCCGCCCTCGCCGATCTCGACCGTGCCCTTCACGAGCTTCGCGAGCGCGCCGGGGTCCGGCGTGTCGTCCGTCGGCGGCTCGCCGATCGTCGGCGCGGGAGGAGGCGCCGGAGGCTCGACCGGGTCCTCGGGCGGAGGAGCCGGCGGCGTCTCGACCGGCAGCGGCTTCGGCGGTGGCGGCGGCGGCGGCGCCGCCGGACGAGGAGGCGGCGGCGGGGGAGGCTGCGTCACGGCCGCGACCTGCGGCTCGGGCTCCCTGTCGTGGCGCGAGAGGACGAGGATCGCGGCGAGCGCGGCGATCGCGACGCCCACGATCGCGACGACGCCGGCTCCGGTGCTCTTCGGGCCCAGCTGGGCGCGGCGGATCGACTTCCGCGCCGACTGCCGCGCCGACTCGACCTTCTTCTCGGCGAGGATCGTCCCGGGGATCTCGCCCGCGAGCGCCTGCTCGAGGATCCGGATCGCCTCGCGCGCCGTCTGGGGCCGCTTCTTCCGGTCCTTCTCCATGAGGCGGTCGATCACGAGCCGCCCCGGCTCGGAGACGCTCGGAGCTATGTCGGCGAGAGACGGCGGCGGCTCGGTCAGGATCCGCTGCATGGTCTCGGGCACGTTCTCGCCGCGCCCGAAGGGGAGCTCTCCCGACACCGCGGCGTAGAGCGTGGCCCCGAGCGCGTAGAGGTCGGTGCGGACGTCGAGGTCCGGCTGACCGAGGGCCTGTTCCGGGGCGAAGTAGGCGACCGTCCCGACCGTCAACCCCTTCTTCGTGAGCGTCACGTCCTCGCCCCGCACCTTGGCGAGCCCGAGATCCGTGAGCTTCACCGAGCCGTCGGGGGCGAGGAGGATGTTCTCGGGCTTCACGTCGCGGTGCACGATGCCGTGGCGGCTCGCCTCCTCGAGGGCGTGGCACACCGAGATCGCGATCGGGAACGCCTCCTTCTCCGAGAGCGCGCCCTCCTCCTCGATCTTGCGGCGAAGGTCTCTTCCCTCGACCAGCTCCATGGCGATGTAGTAGAAGCCGCCCGCGCATCCCGCGTCGAGCGCGCGCACGAGGTTCTGGTGGTTGAGCTTGGCCGCGGCGCGCGCCTCGCGGAGGAAGCGCTCCCGGTACTCCTCGTCCTCGGCGACGACCGGGTCCATGATCTTGAGCGCCACGTTCTTCTTCAGCCGCTCCTGCTCGGCGCGGTAGACGGTGGCCATGGCGCCCCGTCCGACGACGGACAGGATGCGGTAGCCCGGAACGTTGGGAAGGTCGCTCAATCGAAGGAAACGTTAGCAAGTGAGGGGGGCGGCAAGACAGATGGAACCTTCCTGGCGCCGATCCCAAGTGCGGCTATGCTCCTTGGCATGCGAGCGCTATGGGCTCTCCTCGTCGTTTCCCTCCTGGGCGCGACCGGGTGCACGACCCCCGAGCCACGCGGAACCTCAGCCGAGAGCGCACATTACGAGATCCGGACCGACCAGGGGAGCGCCCGCTTCTCGAGGAGTGTCGCCCAGGCGGCCGAGCAGGCCCACGCGGCGCTCAAGCGCCTCTACGGCGACGAGCCCGTGAGCTCTTTCCCGGTCGTGGTTTACACCGATCAGCGGGCCTTCGAGGAGCAGCTCGCTCCGGCGCTCCGCGCGAAGGGGTTCGTGGGAGAGTGCGAGGATCACTACGCTCTCGTCCTCTGGCGCGACGATGACAAGGGGAAGGACACGCTCGCCCACGAGCTCGTCCACCACTTCAACGCCGAGCTGCTCCCGGACATCCCCTACTGGCTGGACGAGGGGCTCGCGAAGGCGCTCGCGCCGAAGCGCACGGCCGGTGACTGGCTCGAGGCGGTCGCCACCCTTCGCGAGGACGAGCTCCGGGCGCGCCTGAGGACGCTCGACTCGCTGCCCGAGGGCGAGGACTACTCCGTCCGCTGCCTCGTCGCGGCGGCCGTCGTCCGCTTCGCGCTCGAGACGGGCGACCTCGCCGACGTGCGCGCCCTCGAGAAGTGGAAGCTCAGGCCCGACGACTTCCTCAAGTGGCTGCGCGGCCGGCGCGGAAACCTTTCCAAACGCTTTCAGCCCGTCTGGGCCGCGGGGTCCTGAGCTGGCGTTTTGTCCTAGGCACGGGTACTCTCGCTCCGGGTAGGCAGGAGAGGGTAGGTAACTCCCGTGGTCCTGGACAGTGACGTCCGCCGGGACATCCTCATCCTCCTCGCCAGGGGTGCGAGCCCGGCTGGCACGATCGCCGAGACGCTCGACAAGTCGCGCTCGGGGGTCTCGCAGCACCTCTCGCACCTCCTCTCGGCCGACCTCGTGACCTGCGAACACCGGGGGGCGCAGCGGATCTACGCGCTCAACGTCCCTCGAGCCCTCGCCGCCTGGGACGAGTGGGTGGAGGGGGCCCGGTGATCTCCGTCTACCGGGGAAAGAGCGCCTCCGACCTCCACGTGCCGGAGGGGGAGAATCCGCTCGTCCGGGTCCGCGACCTCGCGCACCTGGACGAGGTGCTCGAGCAGAGCCCGCTCAGCCAGCTCGAGCGCGAGGCCGTGAGGCGCGCCGCCGCCAACATCGAGCGCGGGCGCGACGCGAACATCCTCGTCGTCGCGAACGGCGCCCTCTTCCGCGTCGAGCTCGCCGACCCGCCGCGCCGCATGCCGACGCCCATGGTCCCGGCCCGGAACTGGCAGACCGTCGAGCGTGGCGCGGCCGTCTCGGTTTCGCACCCCGACACCGCCTGGGCGAACCGCGCCGCGACGGCGCTCCGCTTCGTCGGCTACTCGGCCCGGGCGATCGAGGGTGGGCCGGTCCTCGCCGTCGAGACCGCGCCGCCCCTCGTCCTCCTCGCCTACGCGTCGTCGGTCACGAAGGAGCTCATCGAGGTCGCGAGCGACCGCTGCGCCGTCATGGCCCTCGTCCCCCGGGGAGGAGACCCGCCGCCCGGCGCCCACGGCGCGCTCATGCTGCCGCTCAAGCTCGCGACCTGCGCGGGGGAGATCGACCCGCTCATCCGCCGCGCTCGGTCGGGGAGGCTCCGGCTCGGGAAGGCGACTCCCAGGCCTTGAGCGCAGGCGGCCGTCCGCGCGCGGGGTCGGGGCACTCCCGACGGCCGGTCGGGGCCTCCCGACGGCCGGTCGGGGCCTGCCGACGGCCGGTCGGGGCCTGCCGACGGCCGGTCGGGGCCTGCCGACGGCCGGTCGGGGCCTGCCGACGGCCGGTCGGAGCCTCCCGACGGCCGGTCGGGGCCTCCCGACGGCCGGTCGGGGCCTCCCGACGGCCGGTCGGAGCCTCCCGACGGCCGGTCGGGGCCTCCCGACGGCCGGTCGGGGCCTCCCGACGGCCGGTCGGGGCCTGCCGACGGCCGGTCGGGGCCTCCCGACGGCCGGTCGGGGCCTCCCGACGGCCGGTCGGGGCCTCCCGACGGCCGGTCGATGCCTCCCGACGGCTTGCTGGGGGCATTCCGCCCCCACTACCGCCTTTGCGTCCTCTCAGCCCGAGCGCGCTCGACGGAGCCGAGCCGTGCTCGTGAGCGCGGCGATCTGCTCGCCCAGGTAGACCCGCCGGCTCCGGCGGCCGAGGCCGCACGTCACGACGTAGGGGATCACGCCCGCCGTGCGCGCGACCTCGTCCACGGAAATCGATTCCCGACCGTCGGTTCCGATCGCGGTCGCCACGTCCCCCGCCTGCACCGGGGGCGCGTCCGTCACATCGCAGACGACGAAGTCCATCATGACGGTCCCGACGATGGGACAGCTCGCTCCCTGGAGGAGGAGGCGACCCCGGTTCGAGAGCCGGTAGGGGAGGCCGTCGTCGTAACCGAGCCCGACGACGGCGAGCTTCGTCTTGCGTCGGGCGGTCCAGGTCGCGCCGTAGCCGACGGGCGTGCCGGCCTCGATCTCTCGCGTCCGCACCACTTTAGCCTTGAGGGCGAGTGTCGGACGCAGCGCCCCGTGAGAGAGCCCCTCGTCGATCCCGTGGAGGGCGATCCCCGGGCGGACGAGGTCGAAGCGCGCCTCCTCGAGCGTGAGGGCCGCGGTCGAGGCGGCCGCGTGGACGAGGATGCCGCGAGCCCGGGCGCGAACGGCCCGGACCACGGGCTCGAAGCGGGCGAGAGCCTCATGGGCGGCCTCGCGGTCGCCGGCCCGGGCGAGGTGGCACATGAGCCCCTCGAGCGCGACGCCCGGCGTGGCAAGCGCGGCCTCGACGACCGAGAGAGCCTCGGAGGGCGCGGCACCGTGGCGCGCGAGGCCGACGTCGACCTCGACGTGGACGCGCGCCTCGAGGTCGAGCGAGCGCGCGACGCGGCCGAGGCGGACGACCTCCTCGACCGAGTGGACCGTCACCGAGGCCTTGGCCGCGAGCGCGGCGAGGATCTCCTCCTCGATGAGGGCTCCGAGGATGAGGACGGGTCCCAGCCCGGCCGAGGAGAGCTCGACCGCCTCCTCGACCGTCGCGACCGCGAGCATGCGGGCCGAGGCCTCGAGCGCGGCGCGCCCGACGGCGACCGCTCCGTGGCCGTAAGCGTTGGCCTTGACGACGGCTATGACTCCGCGGCCCGTGAGTCTCCGCAGCGCCGCCACGTTCGAGCGGACGGCGCCGAGGTCGATCTCGGACCAGGCGCGGCTCACGCCTCGCTCCGGGCCCGCTTGCGCCGCCTCTCCTCGGCCTCGTTCGCGCGGAGGTAGACGGGCGAGAGCGCGATCGCATCTTCCCTCTCACCCGCCAGATGGCGCTCGCGGCCGAGCTCGGCCACGAGGCGGGGCGAAGGCCAGGCGAGCTCTTCCGGAGCGCGCTTCAGCGGACGGCCCCCGAGCTCCTTCTCGAGCGTGGCGGCGGCGTCGCCTATGATGACGGCCTCGTCGGCTCCGAGCTCGCGCGCGAGGCGCTCGAACTCGCCGATCCGGGGCTCGGTGAGGAGAGTCGCCCCGATCTGGCCGCGCTCGAGGACGCAGTACCAGACCTCGCCCCTCTGGGCATCGAGGGCGCAGACGACCTTGCGGGCGGGCGGCGCCTGGCGGGCGAGCGCGTCCACGAGCCTCACGCCGAGGAGAGGCTTCCCCCAGGCGAACGCGAGCCCCTTGGCGGCCGCGAGCCCGACCCTGAGGCCGGTGTAGCTCCCGGGCCCGAGGTCCACGGCGACGAGGTCGGGCGGGTTGTCGGGTCCGAGCCCCGCCTGGTCGAGGAGGGTCTGGATCGCGGGCGCGAGCTCGCTCCCGAGCGAGCGCTGGGCGTTGAAGCGACGCTCCTCGCAGCCACGCTCGGTGAGGAGCGCGACGCCGCCCGTAGGTCCCGACGTCTCGATTCCGAGGACGATCACTTCTTCCCTCTCCGACCCCACTCTCTATCGGCTCCCTCGGGCCCCATTCTGTTGCCCGCCAGGATGGATGCGGGGTTTGACCTTGCTCCGAAGGGACCTTATGATCGCACGCCCCTCGCCGCGACAGTCGCGGACGATTCCATCATCTCTGAAGAGGCCTTGGTGCAGCTCGTCGTCGGCAACTGGAAGATGAACGGGACGCGCGAGAAAGCGCGCGAGCTCGCCTCGGCGATCGCCAGGGCGAAGCCCATGAGCGGCGTCTCGCTCGCGGTCGCGCCGCCCTTCGTCTACCTCGAGACGGTCCGGGCCGCGATCGACAAGGGCCCCGTCGCGCTCGCCGCCCAGAGCTGCGCCATCGAGAAGGAAGGCGCCTTCACGGGCGAGGTCTCGGCCGAGATGCTCGCGGACGTGGGCTGCACGTGGGTCATCGTCGGCCACTCCGAGCGCCGCGAGCACCAGCACGAGACGGACGAGGTCGTCGCGAAGAAGGTCGCGGCCGGCCTGCGCGCCGGCCTCCGGGTCATCGCCTGCGTCGGCGAGACGCTCGCCGTGCGCGACGAGGGCAGGCACGAGGAGGTCTGCGCGCGACAGATCCGCGCGATCCTCGGGGCGGCCAAGACCTTGGCGCGGACCGTGATCGCCTACGAGCCCATCTGGGCGATCGGCACCGGCCGCGTCGCGACGCCGCAGCAGGCGCGCGAGATGCACCAGCGCATCCGCGCCACGATCGCCGAGACGCTCTCGCCCGCCGAGGCGAAGAACGCGACGATCCTCTACGGCGGCAGCGTCAAGCCCGACAACATGGAGTCACTCGCGGCCGAGGAGGGCATAGACGGCGCCCTCGTCGGCGGCGCCAGCCTCGACGCACGGAGTTTCCTCGCCATAGCCGAGAACGCGGTCAAGGGCGAGGCCAAGCGGAGAACCCAGTCATGATGAGCGTCCTGTCGTTCCTACTCTCGGCCATCTTCGTCCTCTCCTGCCTCTTCCTCATCTTCGTCGTCCTCATCCAGAAGGGCGAAGGCGGCGGACTGGGTGGGCTCGCCGGCGGCTCGGCGGTCGACACGGCGTTCGGCGCCAAGGCCGACCAGACCTGGAAGCGCGCCACGAAGATCGCGGCGTTCCTCTTCTTCACGCTCTCGATCGTCCTCGGGATCGTCGAGAGGCCGCGGTCGGCGACGCACTCGGTCGCCCAGCCTCCGATCGCTCCCCCCACCTCCGGCACTCCCTGAAGGATCGCGCGCGTGGCGGGCATCGCGAGCATGACGGGCTTCGGCCGCGCGACGCGCGAGGCCGGCGGCGAGACGTTCGAGGTCGAAGTGCGCGCCGTCAACAACCGTTCGCTCAAGGTGCTCGCTCGCCTGTCGGAGACGGCGTCGTCTCTCGCGGCGCGGGTCGAGCAGCACGTCCGCGAGCGCGTCGAGCGGGGCACCGTCTACGTCACGGTCAAGCACCGCCGCGTGGGCGGCGGGTCCTCCTACCGCCTCGACGAGGCGCTCCTCGAGACCTACGCCCGGAAGCTCCGCAAGGTCGAGAAGAAGTTGAAGGGAGTCTCCCGCTTCAGCCTCGCCGAGGTCGCCCAGCTCGAGGGCGTCGTCGTCTCGGCGGACGCGCTCGAGGGCGACCTCGACGCGTTCTGGGAGCGCCTCCGCGTCCCGCTCGACGAGGCGATCGACCAGCTCATCGCCATGCGCAAGGAGGAGGGGAAGGGGATCACCCGCGACCTCCTCGCGATCGCCGACCGGATCGCGAAGCTGGCGTCGTCGGTCGAGGCGCGCGTCGACGCCGCCGTGGACGACTACCGGAAGAAGCTCAAGGAACGGATCGACAAGCTCCTCCGCGGCTCGGGCGTCCCGCTCCCCGAGGCCGACCTCGCCCGCGAGCTCGCCCTCTTCGCGGACCGCTCCGACATCTCCGAGGAGCTCCAGCGCCTCCGGAGCCACGTCGCTCAGCTCCGTTCCGCGCTCGCGACGGAGAACGGCACCGTGGGCCGTAAACTGGAGTTCCTGGCGCAGGAGCTCCTGCGCGAGGCGAACACCATGGCCTCCAAGAGCCACGACACCCAGCTCGTGACGTCCGTCCTCGACCTGAAGCTCGAGGTCGAGCGCGTCCGCGAGCAGGTCGCGAACGTGGAGTGACGGATGGCCCTCGGGACCGGGAGGATCGTCATCGTCTCCGGCCCGGCGGGCGTCGGTAAGACCACGATCTGCGAGCAGCTCCTCAAGCGCCCGAACTTCGTGCGGTCGATCTCGGTCACGACGCGCGGCCCGCGCCCGAACGAGCGCGAGGGGATCGACTACGAGTTCTGGAACAAGGTCGCCTTCGAGAAGAACCGCGACGAGGGCGTGTTCCTCGAGTGGGCCGTCTACGACGGCAACTACTACGGGACGCGCCGTGGCCCCGTCGAGGAGCGCCTGCGCCAGGGCAAGAACGTGATCTGCAACATCGAGGTCCAGGGGGCGGCGCAGATCCGGAAGCTCGGGCTCCACGTGATCTCGTTCTTCCTCCTCCCGCCGAGCACCGAGGTGCTCCGGCAGCGGATCGCGCGCCCCGGCCTGAGCCCCGAGGTGATCGAGCGCCGCATGAAGACGGCCGAGATCGAGATCGCGCGCGCCAAGGAGTACGACTACCAGATCGTGAACGAGCAGATCGGGCCGACCGTCGACACGATCGCGTCGCTCGTCGGGCAGGAGAGCGAGTCGAGGGAGGGCTGAGCCGTGGCCGAGATCCTGCTCGGAGTCACGGGCTCGATCGCCGCCTACAAGGCGGCCGACCTCGCCTCGCGTCTCAAGAAGCGCGGCCACCAGGTCCACGTCATCATGACCGCGAGCGCCGAGCGGCTCGTCGGTCCCTCGACGTTCCACAACCTGACCGGGAACCGCGTCTTCAAGCACGACCCCTTCGACGACGAGAACGGCCAGACCGAGCACATAGCCCTCACCGACAGGGCCGACCTCGTCGTGGTCGCGCCCGCGACGGCGAACTTCATCGCGAAGATGGCGCTCGGGATCGCGGACGACATGCTCGGGACGACGCTCCTCGCCGTGCGCTCGCCGGTGCTCGTCTGCCCGGCCATGAACACGCGCATGTGGAACCACCCGAGCGTGCGGAAGAACCTCGCCCTTGTCCGCGAGCAGGGCGCCCACGTCCTCGAGCCCGACGCGGGCTCGCTCGCCTGCGGTCACGTCGGTCCCGGCCGCCTCGCCGAGCCGGCGGCGATCGAGGCCGAGGTCGAGCGCCTCCTCGCGTCCGGCAAGCCGGCTCCGGTCGCCTTCTTCCTCGAGCGGATCACCCTCGTCGAGGAGCCCTCGAGCGAGCTCCTCGCCCAGGAGCAGACCTACCGGCGCGGCCTCGTCCAGGAGGGCGCGCTCCTCGGCGGCGGGCCGGTCGCGCCGCGTGACGGCCGCGAGTGGCTCCACGTCCACCGCGCCGCCTCCGTCGCCGAAGCGCGCGCCCGCGCCCAGGCCTCGCCCTTCGCCAAGAGAGGGGCGAAGGTCGAGCTCGTCGAGTGGCACGCCGGCGCGATCTAAAGCAGCAAGGCGCGATCCGGCAACCTTGGCCGTCGTGCTCGTTCTCGTTCTCGTTCTCGTTCTCGATCGAACGGCCGAGAACGAGAACGAGAACGAGAACGAGCACGAACGAGGTCACGAGAACGCGGAGTCGTGCTCTTCCTTTAGTTACTTCGCGCGTCCGGGCGTCCCGTTGCCGTTCCTGGGTTTCGGGGTCTTCTGGGCCGCCTCGGCGTCGGGCTTGTCGAGACCGAGGACCGCGAGGAGCGGGGCCGTCGTCGTCGCGGTGAGCCCGAGGATGAGCCCGTTCACGGGCTCCTTGTCGACCGCGGCGACGAGGACGATCGCGGCCCCGAGCTCGGTGTCGGGGCTCTGGTTCCGGCCGAGCGTCTTCACGAGCTTCGCCTGCATGTCCTCGACGGTGCCCGGGAACTCGCCGGGCATGGCCGCCGCGAGGTTGGCGACGAGGCGGTAGACCTCGGCCAGCTTCGCGAGGACGTCCTTGATCTCCTTCTCGAACGCGGGGGGGACGTGCCTGGTGTCCGGCTTCTTGAGGTCCTTCGCCTTGTCGAGCTGCCGCTCGCGGATCGCGTCCCTGAGCCGCCTCCTCGTGTCGAGGACGACCTTCACGACCTTCCACTCGGCGTCCGCCGTGCGGCCGGCGTTCGTCTGGGGGTACTTCCGGTGGACCTCGGCGAGCTCGGTGCGCTCGAGGACGGGCTTCTGGTCGAGGGCGTCGAGCTCCTCCTGCGCCCTCGTCCACGACTCGTCCACGCGCGGAAGGGCGAGCTCGAGCCACTCGAGGAGGGGGCGCGCCCGCTCCCGGTCGGCGAGGAGGTCGGGGACGGCGATCTTCTCGACGGCCGCGAGCGTCGTCGCGCCGACCTTGAGCTCGTCCTCCTTGCGGTCGTTCTCGAGGAGGGCCTGGAAGACCTCGGAGGGCGCGTGCATGGCGAGCTCCTTCTTGAGCTTCGCGTAGGCCGCCTTCATGGAGCCGAGCGAGGCGGCGAGAGTATCGAGCCCGTCCACGAGCTTCGCCGCCGCCCGGTCGCCGCCGGGGATCGAGGCCCGGAGCCGTCGCGCTCCCTGCGTGACGCGGTCCACGTCGCGCGCCCTGAGCGCGGCGAGGACCTCGGTGCGCACGGTCGCGGCCTCCTCGGCGAAGATGCGGAGAGCCTCGGCGTTCGAGACCGGGGCGACGACGACGACGACGGGGGTCACGTCGGCCTTGGGAGGAACGGCGGTGGGCGCGTTCACGCCCGTGGCCGAGACCGCCGGCGCGGGGTCCGCGCTCGCCCCGGCGCTCTCGACCGGAGGCTCGACGGCATCGCGGGGGCTCTCGGCGGTCGCGAGGCTCAGGCGCACGGGCGCCGGAGCGCTCTCGACGGCCCTGGGCGGCGCGACCGGAGGCGGCGCCGGGAGCGTCGCCTCCCGGGGCGGCTCGGCCGGCGTCGCGCGCGCGGCGACGATCCCGCTCACGCCACCCACGACGAGCGCGACCGCGACGAGGACGGGGAAGGGACTCCGGCCCGGCGCCGGCCTCGGCGCGACGACCGCCTTCTGGCGCTGCGTGCGCTCCGATGCGCGAGCGGTGCGGTCGGAGGGCCGGCCGATTCCCTCGAGGAGAGCGATCAACGCCTCGGCGTCGCGGGGCCGGCTCTCGGGCTCGCGCGCCATCATCTTGAGGCACGCGCGCTCGACGTGCGCCGGGATCCCGGGCACGACGGCGCGGGGCGGCTGCGCCTTCTCGTTGAGCGCGCGGGCGAGCGTCGCGATCGCCGTCGTCGCGTGGAAGGGGAGCTGTCCCGTGAGGAGCTGGTAGTAGGTGACGCCGAGCGCGTAGATGTCGGCGCGTCCGTCGAGCGGCTTCCCCTCGGCCTGCTCGGGCGCCATGTAGTCGGGCGAGCCCAGGACCTCGCCCGCGAGCGAGATCGTGGGCGTGCCCTCGAGGGACTTCCTCGAGAGCTTGCAGATCCCGAAGTCGGCGAGCTTCACCTGGCCCGCGCCGTCGAGGAGGATGTTCCCGGGCTTCACGTCCCGGTGGAGGATCCCCGCGGCGTGCACGTCGCGGAGCCCCTGCGCCGCGGCGAGGACGATCCGTGTCGCCTGCTCCGGCGCGAAGCGCCCGAGCTCGGTCACGAGCTGCTGGATGCTCCGGCCCTCGACGTACTCCATGGCGATGAAGGGAGTCCCGTTCTCGACGCCGAACTCGTGGACGCGGACGACGTGGGGCGAGGAGACCTTCGCCGCGGCGAGCGCCTCGCGGCGGAGCCGCTCGACGGCGACCGGGTCGCTCGCGAGATCGGGGGAGATCACCTTCACGACGACCCTGTGTCGCAGGTCATCGAGAGCGAGGTACACGGTACCCATGCCCCCGTGCCCCAGGGGCCGCTCGATCGTGTACCGCCCGAACCGCGCGGGGAGACTCATGGATGGAAGCCTGTCCCTCCCTTCTACGTTCGTCAACGCCGGAAGGTGGCTTCTTGCCTACTTCTTACAATTGGGAGACCGAAGCGCTCACGAACGCCGCTCGAGCTGCCGGATCCGCTCCTCGAGGCGCCGGATCGTCTCGTCGCGGCGCTCGATCCCGCCCTCGAGCTCCTTCAGGCGGCCGTAGAGCTCGCGGATCGCGCCCGCCGTCGCCCAGGGAAAGAGCACGAGCTGGAGCGCGACGCGGAGGGCCCGCTCCTCGATCGCGGCGAGCTCGTCCATGGCCTTCTGGGCGTCGATCCGCCCCTCGTCGTAGCGGCGGCGGATCCGCTCGACGGTCTCGCGCACGTTCGTGGGCGCGCGCTCGAGAGCGCGCCCGGCGATCCCCGCGGCGCGCGCCCGGGCTTCCTTGAAAAGGCTCACTAGGGCATCTTATCGGGGAGGAGGGGAGCGGGGAAAGAAGTGCGCGTTCTCGTCATCGGCGCGACCGGCTTCGTCGGCTCCCACGTGACCCGCGCCCTCCTCGAGGCGGGGCACGAGGTCACGGGCTTCAAGCGCTCGACGAGCTCGCTCGAGCTCCTCCGCGGGATCGAGCTCCCCTGGTTCGAGGGCGACGTTCAGGACGCCGACTCGGTCCGCCTCGCGGTCGCCGGCCACGAGGCCGTCTTCCACTGCGCGGGGACGCTCTCGCTCTGGCCCGAGGCGCGCGAGCGGCTCCACGCCGTGAACGTCCTCGGGACGAGGAACGTCGCGCGCGCCTGCCTCGAGACGGGCGCCCGGCTTGTCGCGACGGGCTCGGCGGGAGTCTACTCCGGCTCGCCGCGGCTCGAGCCCGTGGACGAGACGGGCTCGAAGTCGGCGGAGCGCTGGCGGAGCTTCCACGTCACGTCCATGGCGCTCGCCGAGGCGGAGGTCCTGCGCGCCGTCGCCGCCGGTCTCGACGCGCGGATCCTCCACCCGAGCCTCGTCGTCGGCGCGGGCGACCGGAGCTTCCACTCGTCGTGGCTCCTCCTCGGGATCGCGCGCGCGCGCTTCGGGCTCGTCCCGCCGGGCGGCATGAACCTCGTCCCCGTCACGGACGTGGCTCGCGCTCACCTCCTCGCCCTCGAGAAGGCGAAGAAGGGGTCGATCTACCTCGTAGGCGGCGAGAACCTCTCGAACCGGGCCGTCTACGACCTCGTCCTCGAGCTCCTCCGGGAGCACAAGACGCTCGTCCCCGTCCCTCGCGGTCCCTTCCGCGCGCTCGGAGCCGTGTCGGAGGCCCTCGCGCGCGCCACGGGCCGCAACAAGCTCGACCGCCTCGACCTCAACAACGAGCTCGCGTGGGCAGCGACCCTCTACTGGTACATAGACTCCACGAAGGCGGCGACCGAGCTCGGCTGGCGGGCCGGCTCGGCGCGGAAGGCCCTCGAGGAGCAGATCGAGTGGCTCCGCCACCGCGGGATCCTCTGACTGGCTGAAAACACCGCCGCCCCCGTCCCCGCGGTCACGGTCGCGCAAGGACTTGCGTTCGGCCCACGGCTTGCCAGGACGGAGTAGCATGGCGAGGGAGAGATCATGAGAGGCAGGATCCAGGCGGCGGTCGCGGGGCTCGTGCTCGTCCTCGCGGCGGCGCCCGCCCGCGCGCAGGTGCCCGACTACGAGGGTGAGTTCTTCACCGACCTCACCCACCAGGTCTCGACGCGGCAGGCGGTCGAGATCAGCCGGACGCTCCGCGTCGCCGCGGAGTCGACCCGTGTCCACCCCATGCTCGTCGTCGTCGACCGCAGGGCGACCTATTCGGCTCTGCCGCAGGACAAGGAGAGCTTCGCGAAGCGCCTCCGCGAGGAGTGGAAGATCGGCGACGCGACGACGCACCAGGGTGTGCTCGTCCTGTTCTCGATCGGCGACCGCGACTACTGCGTCTCGGGAACGCCCGAGGTCGACCAGTCCATGACGGACTCGATCTCGAAAGGCTTCCAGGGCGGCACGATCGACGCGCTCAAGTCGGGGAACGTGACCAGGGCCATGACGCTCGCCGCGCAAGCGATCGCGACGAGCCTCATGCAGAAGCCCTACTCGGGGTCGCGCTCCGTCGCGAGCACCCCGGTCCATACCTTCACCCGCACGACGCACGAGCACCACGTGGACGGTCAGCCCGTCCCGTGGTCGCCCCCCACGCACAGCTACCACGTGGGCGGCGGCAGCGGAGCGTGCTGCTTCTTCATCATCGGGTCGTTCCTCCTCCTCTGGTTCTTCGTCTTCATCATCCGCAGCCTCTCGGGGACGGGCGGCTACGGCCCCAACTACGGCGGCTACTACGGAGGCGGCGGCTACTACGGTGGCGGCGGAGGAGGCGGCGGCTTCCTCTCGGGCATGGCCACGGGCGGCCTCCTCGGCTACCTGTTCGGGAGCGGCGGGAGCTCCGGCTACTCGAGCGGCTGGGGCGGCGGCTGGAGCTCGGGCGGCGGCGGCAGCTACACCGACACGACGACGACCGAGTCGTGGAGCTCCGGCGGCGGCAGCAGCGACTGGTCGAGCGGCGGCGGCGGCGACTCGGGGGGTGGCGGGTTCGACTCGTTCGGCGGCGGCTCGGGGGACGGCGGCACGTCCGGGGGGAGCTGGTAAGTGATCTCGTCGAAGACGTTCTTCACCGAGGAGCAGAAGAAGGCGATCGACGCCGCCGTCTCCGAGGCCGAGAAGGCCACCTCGGGCGAGATCGTGCCCGTCCTCGCCTCGAGCTCCGGCGCCTACGCTCACGGGGCCTACCACGCCGCGATCTCGTCCGCCGTGTTCGCGACGTTCGCGGTCTTCGGCGTCCACTTCCTCCTGCATCAGTGGCTCGAGGCGGACGTGTGGGAGATCCCCGTCTACGTCCTCGTCCCCGCGCAGGCCGTCGCCCTCTTCGCCGGCTTCTACCTGGCCCGCAGCTCGCCGCGCTTCCTCCGCGCCTTCTTGCCGCGGGCGCTCCTCCAGAGGCACGTCGACATAGCGGCGCGTCGGGCGTTCCGCGCCCTCGACATAGCGAAGACGCAGGGCGGGACCGGGATCATGCTCTACGTGTCCCTCTTCGAGCGCGTGGCCGTCGTCCTCGCCGACAAGGGGATCGCGGCGAAGGCCCAGCAGTCCACGTGGGACGGCGTGCGCGATCTCCTCATCGCCGGCCTCCGTCAGGGCGACGGAGCGGGCGGCTTCACGCGCGCGATCGCCGAGTGCGGCAAGATCCTCGCCAAGGACTTCCCGCCCGGCGCCGAGAACCCGAACGAGCTGCCGAACCAGCTGAGGATCCTGTAGACTCTCGCGCTTCTCATGGAACGCCCGAGCGGCCGCGACCGCGCCCTCCTCGTCGCTTACCTGCTCTCCGGTGGGGCCGCCCTCATCTACCAGGTCGTCTGGGCCCGTGCTCTCGCGCTCCGCTTCGGGAGCGACGTCGTCGCGACGAGCATCGTCCTCGCCGTGTTCATGGGCGGCCTCGCCCTCGGTGGCTGGATCGGAGCACCCGTCGCCGACCGGGCCAAGCGCCCGCTCGTGATCTACGGCCTCCTCGAGCTCGCCGTCGGGGTCTGCGGTCTCCTCATCGAGCCTCTCCTGGGCGCGGCCGACCCGATCCTGCGCTCGGCGTACCAGGGCTGGTTCGAGACGGCGCGGCTTCGCTACGAGTGCGTTCGCGTCGGTATCGCCGCGCTCGCCTTGCTGCCGCCCACGACGCTCATGGGCATGACGTTGCCCCTCGTCATACGGCACGTGGTCCGCGACAAGGACTCGCTCGGTCACCTCGGGGCGCGCTTCTACGCCGTCAACACGCTCGGCGCCCTCCTCGGGACGCTCGCCTCGGGGTTCGTCCTCGTCCCCGCGCTCGGAGTCCGCGCGACGACGCTCGTCGCCGCGTCGGGGAACCTGATCGCCGCCCTCACGAGCCTCGCCCTGGGAGCGGGCCCGGGCTCGGTGCGCGAGGTCGCCACGGTCTCCGTCGCGCGGGAGAGTGGAGCGAAGGGCGGCGGGAACGTCCTCCTCGCGATCGGAGTCTCGGGCTGCGCCGCGCTCGCGCTCGAGGTCCTCTGGACGCGGGCCCTCCTCCTCTCCTTCGGGGCGACCGTCTACTCGTTCGCGATCATGCTCGCGTGCTTCCTGTTCGGGATCTCCTTCGGGAGCATCGTCGCGGGCCGGGTCGTCGATCGCGTCCCGAGCGCCGCCCTCCTCCTCGCGAAGCTGGAGCTCGCGCTCGGAGTCGTGGTCGCGCTCCTCCTCCTCGTCCTCGAGGTCGTGCCGCCCGTCTTCGGCGGACTCTTCCTCTCGCTCGCGAAGCTCGGGCAGGGCTCGTTCGCCGTCTCGCTCGTCCTCGCGCCGCTCCTCGTCTCCTTCGTCGTCCTCGCGCTCCCGACGAGCCTCCTCGGGGCGACGTTCCCGGCGGCCGTCCGCGCCTACGGCGACGCGATCGGGCGTCCCGGCGCCGCCGTCGGTCGAGTCTCGGCCGCCAACACGCTCGGAGCGATCCTCGGGGCGGCGGGCGCCGGGTTCGTCCTCGTACCGGTGCTCCACACCAAGGCGGCGCTCGCGGCCGTGGCCGCCGCGTTCGTCGTCAACGGGCTCTACCTCGGGTTCGGCAAGCTCTCGGGGCGCCTCCTCGCTGGGGCGTGCGCGCTCGTCCTCGCCTTCGCGGGCACCGACCTCCTGATCCCCTACCGCCCCGTCCTCAACTACAACCAGCGTGAAGCCTCGGGCGCGAAGGTCGTCTATCACGCCGAGGGACCTTCGGCGACGATCGACCTCCTCCAGTCACCGTCGGCCGAGATGAACGGGCGCGATGCAACCTCGCTCGTGATCGGCGGGAACATCGAGGCCGACAACTCGCCGACGCAGATGCGGCACTTCATCCTCAAGGCGCACCTCCCGCTCCTCTACCTGGAGCATCCGAGAGACGTCCTCGTCGTCGGCCTCGGCATGGGTCTCACGCTCCACTCGAGCCTCGGACACCCGGGAGTCGAGCACATCCAGGTCGTCGAGCTCTCGCCCGAGATCCGGGATGCGCACGCGTACTTGAAAGACGTGAACCAGGACGCGATCCACGACCCGAAGGTCTCGGTGCGGATCGACGACGGCCGCAACTACCTCAAGTTCGCCGACGCCCACTACGACATGATCACGGCCGACCCGATCCACCCCAAGGTCACGGGCGTCGGCTACCTCTACACGACCGAGTACTACCGCTCGATCAAGGAGCACCTGCGTCCCGGCGGCGTCGTCTGCCAGTGGATGCCGATCTACCAGATGTCCCCCCGCAGCCTCCGCTCGGCGTTCAAGTCGTTCCTCGAGGTCTTCCCGCAGGGGACGTTCTGGTACGTGAAGAACCACGGACTCTTCGTCGCGCGCGACGGCGAGCCCACGATCGACGCCGCCCTGCTCATGAAGAAGCTCGCGGACGAGAACGTCCGCCGCGACCTCGCCTCGATCCACGCGTCCACGCCCGAGGAGCTCCTCTCGCTCTTGCTCCTGGGTCCCGAGGAGGCGCGCGCCTACGTGAACGGCGACGCCTCCGCCCCGCTCAACACGGACGACTTCCCTTACCTGGAATATCAATGCCCGCGCGAGATCTTCTTTAGACCGCGGCAGAACGTGGAGGAGCTCGTCCGCTACGCCCGCCCGCGCGCCGACCTCGTCCGCGGCCTCGATCCTGCGATCGTGGCGCGCTTCGAGGAGGCCGTGAAGGGCAGGAACGAGCGGCTCGTCGGTGAGCTCGGAGAACGTTAGTAACCGCGAAGACGCAAAGCCGCCGAGAGCGCGTCAGCGACGCGCTTGGCGCCTTGGCGACTTCGCGGTTCCACTCCTCTTCAGTAAGGAGAGGGGTGCAGCCGGGGCGGAAGGCCCCCCGCGAAGACGCTCGAGAGGATCGCGTCGGCGACGCTCTTGTTGCCCTCGGCCGTGAGGTGCGCGTCGTCTATGAAGTGAGTCAGGTCCTTGGGCACCGAGGTCGCGAGGTCGACGAGGCCGAGGTGGAACTGCTTCGCCACGTCGCGGATGCCCTGGTTGTAGGACTCCATGAGCTCGATGCACTTGTCGGGCGGGACGTAGATCCCGGGGCCCGGGAGCGCCGACATCCAGAGCGAGTCCTTCTCGGCCGGGCTCATGTCGGGCTTCCAGAGAGTCGGCTGCGTCATGAGGACGAGCGGGACGCCGGCGTCCTCGCAGACGAGGGCAATACGGCGGAGGTTGGCGAGGAAGAGCGGGCGCCCACGCAGGAGGTCGAGGTCGGGCGGCACGTAGGGCTTCATCTGCTTCGCCGCCTGCCTGCGCTTGAGGAACGTCGTGGCGCGCGAGTCGATGTCGTCCTTCCTCGAGAGGGCCACGTCGAGGACCCCGAGCAGGCGGCTCGAGTCCATCAGCAAGTCCTTGAGCGTGACGGGGTAGACGCGCGAGACCGCGTTGGCGGGGTCCCACTCGGGCGAGAGCGACGCGAGCATGTCGTTCTCGCCGTCGAGGAGGACGATGAGGTCCGGCTCGAGCTCGAGGACCCGGTGCTCGATGAGCGAGAGCGAGCGCACGACCCCGGAGCCGAATAGGCCGCAGTTCGCGACCTCGATCGGCGGCTTCCCGCCGAGGCGCGCGGTGAGCTGGTCCTCGACGATCCCGGGGAACGTCTTCGGCTCGTCGAGGTGCTGGTTCTCGGTCGTCGAGCCGCCGACGAAGAAGATCCTGTAGGCTCCGGGCTTCTTCTTCGGGTCCTCCATGCGCTTGCCCCGGAAGCCGAGCGCGTTCGCCTTGAACTCGAAGACCTGGGGCGGCTCCTCGAGCGAGTGGCGCACCTGCCGGTAGCCGGGCGTCCGCACGACGCCGAAGAGAGGATGCGGCGAGTAGGGACGCGTCACCGGGACGGGGAAGAAGAGCCGCGTCACGCCCTCGGCGATCACCAGGAGGACGGCCGCGACCGCGAGAACGACGGCGGCGAGACGCGCGACCCGTGAGAGACTCGGAGCAGGCACGGGGCCCAGGATACTCCTCCCCCCCGCGAAGCGGGGGGAGGGCTGGGTGGGGGGGCGTCTCCGCGCGTTCGTCGCCCCCCACCCCGACCCTCCCCCCGCTGCGCGGGGGGAGGGAGACCG
>Ga0070738_10003582_pt1 | contig 20027 bp, 18 predicted proteins | sample Coa_R2_2_FD_66446 | JGI IMG/M metagenome (GOLD analysis project Ga0070738, IMG submission 66446) | Surface soil microbial communities from Centralia Pennsylvania, which are recovering from an underground coalmine fire - Coalmine... | ecosystem: Environmental > Terrestrial > Soil > Unclassified ... | reverse complement strand
GGCGAAAGCAATATCCGATTGTGGATGGGGAACATTCACCAACTTCTTAGCCTACAAACTAGAACGCAAAGGTGCGAAGTTGATTGAGATTGATAGATGGTTCCCTAGTTCTAAACTCTGCTCTAATTGTTTCTATCAAATGGGAGATCTGCCACTAGATGTTCGTGAGTGGACTTGTCCACACTGCGGCACTCACCATGACCGTGATGGAAACGCTGCTACCAATATTAGAGCAGAAGGAATCAGAATGCTAAAGGCGGAAGGTTCAGCCGTCTCTGCTGTAGGAGGGGAGGTAAGACCAAAGCTTGGACGAAAGTCTAATCTGAGGCACTCGCCTATGAGTACAGAAGCCCAGCCTACCCTTCGGGAACGGCAAAGCCGAACAGGCGAAGCCAAGGCTGGGTAGTTCACTTTAGCTCCTTACGAGGAGCAATCTTCGGTTTTAAAACACTAGGAATTGCTTCTATGACTCGTGTTGCGACTTGTTCGGGTGTTTCATCCTCGCTAACAGTGATTCGCAAATCGGCTTGAGCATAAAGTGATTGTCTTTGTTCTAGAAGAGATTGCAATTTACTGATGCGATCGCTGTCTTGCAATAATGGTCTTGTCGTGTCCTCTGCTAGACGGCTGTTTAATAGTTCAACAGGTACGTCTAGCCAAACTATTAATCCGTGGTGTAAGTAACTCCAGTTCTCTTGTCGTAAAATAATACCGCCACCAGTCGCTATACTTAACCTTGTATAAGCACATACTTGTGCTAGTACTTCGCTTTCGATCTGCCGAAATTCATCTTCACCAATTTCTGCAAAAAGTTGATTAATTGTTCGTTGTGTTGTTTTGACAATCACCTCATCAGTATCTAAATAGCCATAACCCAGCTGCTTTGCAAGCAAGCGCCCCACTGTCGTTTTACCGCTACCCGCCATCCCAATTAAGTAAACATTGATCCCGCTTAGTAAATCGTTATTATTCATATTGTTGATTGTTGGTTGTTAATTTTTAAATTATTAATTGTGTTATTTCTCGTCAATTCTTAGATTATTTAAACGATTTCTTTTAATAAAGTTTCTAAGTTGTGCTGCAAAAAGTGTATTCCGCATCTAGAAAGGTAAACTCTTACTGTATTGCTACTACGACTTTTATAAACTGTATTAGCAATTTCAGCAGGACTCAAACCACAAAGAAAACCTCTAAGAAATTTTTTTTCAACTGGTGTTAAAGCTTTTCCTTTTGAGGATGCTAAATTTATGTATAATTTTTCTAATGTCCAATTGTTTTGATCTTCAATAAACTCCTCTTCTGATTCGTTTGACTCAGATTCTGTCATTCTAATTACTTAAAGCAACTCAGGCAAGATACTAACGATCTGTGTGTAAAGCCAGAATAAATAAAGGTTAAATTTATAACAAACTTAATAACACCTGTTAGGTGATGAATCTATTGAACTTAGGTATCTTTGGATTTAAGAGAAATTTAATCAAACTTTTTTGAAACTTTATCCAAACAATATACGTCGATAAATCTAATCAGGACTTCTTACCTGTTGGGGCGATTCTTACATTGCCAAACACTGTGTCTCTACCAACACACTATACAGCATTTCAACATCTCGTGGCAGTAAGCATTCAGTCCCATCTGATAGATAAATGTCTTAGCTCAAGGTGTAAAATATGACTTATTTTCTTATATCATACAGCAAAGCTTTAACCAAACCAAAGTTTCAGCACCTGAAACTCCTGCATAAGTTATTTGTACAAACTTGAAATAAATTTATGTGTGTTCGCTGGGGTCTCAACCATGATTCGGATTCGTGATGTTGTACAAAAAGCTTTAGCAAGTGGCTATCTGACGGTTGAAGCAGAAAATCAGTTACGACAACTGCTAACAACTCGCTATGACATAGAAGATTTTAATGCTTTTATGACTTTGCAGGAAGCTGCAATGACAGGCAAAGTTAAGCAAGAGTCGCGTGAGCGCTGCGGTATCTAGTCCAGACTGAGTAAGCCGTGTCTGGATTCATTTACGAGGTTGCTTGTCATTATTCTCAGAATCGTCGTCGTCAAAAAACCCCCAATCATCATCATCAGCTTCTTTCGTAGCCGATGGTTGATGTGGGGGTATGATTACGCGATAATCAGCATCGTATACTGATTCTGTTTTTCCAACTCCAGAATTTTTAGGCTCTTGATAGCTATAAGAATAAACTGAACCAGATTGTGAGCCACTTGTTGGTTGTTTTGGACGTTCGTATGTCTTAGAGTCTTGGACTTGTGTATTTTGTTGATCACGAGTAGATGCAACATTAGGCTTTTCATTAAAGTCCCAATCTTCATTACTAGTACCATCTGTCTCCCAATCATCAGGCGTGTCACTTGCTCGCGACTGTGCTTCACTAACTCCTGTAGGAGGCGCTTGCTTTTGGAATGTAGGTTCTTCTCTAGGTATTCGGTTTGTTGTACGTGATGAATTTCCTGATGACTTCAATGGTGTCTGGCGTTGTTGACCTACCAAATAACTAGATAATTGAAACAAGCCAGTAATCAACAAAGACGTCATAGCACCAGCAGTCGTAATAAACAGAATCCACATTGCTAAAGGTAATGGTCGAGACCGCATGCCTAAAAAAACTAGCGGTATAACAGGCGACCAATTTTGCACTAACAATAGCGTTAGTGCTCCTAATACTGTCACCAATAAAATTAAGCGAATTACAGCCATAGTCATTAGTCATTGGTCATTAGTTACAGGGAATAAAGGACCAATAAATCCTCATCTTCCATTGTGCCGCTATTGACGACCCTGCCATCGCTGAATAGGAATGCAGTCAATATCCAGTTGATCTAAAGCACGAGCAACAACAAAATCAACTAAATCCTCTATGGTTTGGGGATTATGATACCAAGCAGGAATAGCAGGGACAATTCTAACCCCAGTTTCTGCTAAGGCAGTCAAGTTTCGTAAATGAATCAAACTAAAAGGAGTTTCTCTAGGAACAATGACTAACTTTCGCCCTTCCTTGATCTGAACATCAGCCGCGCGTTCTAGCAAATCAGAACTCAATCCATTGGCCAACTTTGCTACGGTACTCATACTACAAGGAATAATAATCATCCCTAGAGTGCGGAAAGAACCACTGGCAATGTTCGCTCCAACATCACCCCAAGGATGACAGTACAATTTACCTGCTTTTTCAACATCTGCTTGCTGCCGCCAAAATTGCTCTTGTTGAAAAGGCTGCATTGGCATATGGGTATCCTGCTCAGCTTGCCAGACCATGTAAGTTGATTTGGACGCGACCAATTCAATTTCATAGTCAGCTTCTAGCAAAAATTTAAGAGCACGAACGGCATAAATCAAACCGGATGCGCCTGATACGCCTAAGATAAGTGGTTTTGTCTTGTTTGACACTTGTTAACAGTAGAATTTACAAAAAAAAGTTAGGAGTTGGGTGTTGAGAGTCAAGAGTTTTTCTTTCTAACTCATCAACGCCATTCCTAACTCTCTAACCCCCATTATTCTTCGTCAACATCATACGGTTCTAGGTCACCCGGCTCGATGTCGTTTGGTAAATACATATTAGAGGCTTCGTCACCAGCAACACTGATACTTTTACCTAGAGGTATACCATCGTTACCGACAGTCACTAAATCAATCTGCTGACGATAGTAATCAACACTTTTAACCTGAACTGCTACACGATCGCCTAGTCGATAGGAAGCTCTATTTTTGCGACCAAACAGCGCTTGTTGTCTCGCACGATACTCGTACCAATCGTCTTTTAGAGAACTAACATGTACTAGTCCTTCCACACGTAGGGGGACACGTGGATGACCACTTGTGGTGCTTTCCGCAAAAGGCACTTCAATTTCCACAAAGAACCCGTAAGATTGAACACCAGTGATGACGCCAGTGAAAACCTCACCAATACGTTGTTTCATCAAAGAGGCTCTTTGTAGACCTGCTAAATCTGCTTCGGCTTCTTGAACTTCTTTTTCCCTGTCATTAAGCTGAACAATCACCCTATTCAAGTCACTTTGAAGTTCTTGTTGCAGTTCTGGAGGTAAGACGTTCCAGTTAATTTCGCTATGACAAGATGAGTGACGTAGATTCACGCGCTCTTTGACACGGGTATTGCGACGGTCTCGTCCATGTTCAAGAAGAGTATAAAATACTCTTTGCATCAGTATATCTGGGTAACGTCGCAAAGGAGCAGTACAGTGAGTGTATTCTGGTAATGCCAATCCAAAGTGAGGACCTTTGGTTGTACTGTAACTCGCCGGCTTGAGTGTATCTTGTAATAAGTAGGTAAGTACTTGCTCGGATGATGATTCTGCAAAAATCCTGGTTAAGTGTTGGTAATCTAGAGGCTGAATTTCTACATCTGGATCAAGCGAGAGTTCTACCCCCAAACTAATTGCCAACTTCAGCATTTCCTGGACATCTTCAGCATCGGGCGCGCCTTGGACTCGCCAAATTGCAGGAATGCCAAGCGCGCTGAGATGATTTGCCATCAATTGATTGACAAGTAACACCAACTCTGTGAGTATTGAGCGCACAGGGAGATCATTCACTACCACAGATCCAAGAATGCCCTCATCATAGTAGGGATTTTGGTTAGGTGGCAGATTTAACTGCAAACTACCACGATCTAAGCGGATCTGTTTCAACCCTACTTGCAAGACCTGAAGCCGTTGTATTAACTCCACGACTTCAGCAGGAAACTCAGTCGTTTTTGTGGAGAGAATAGTTTCTGCTTGTTGTTCACTCAGTTGGTGATTTACATTAATGACACTTGGTTGAATTTCCCACTCTACGACCTCTCCTGATTGTGAATTCACCGTGATTAAAAAAGAAAGACTGAGGCGATCGCTTCCAGGTAAAAAGGAACAACGTTCTGCCAAAGTATCTGGCATCATTGGCAGGACTAATTCTCCCAGATAAACTGATCTACCTCGCTTGAGTGCTTCTCGATCAAGCGCTTCATCTGGTTGAACATAGTGGGAAACATCAGCAATGTGAAAGCCCAACTGCCAATTTCCGCCTGTCGTTTTTTCTAAGCTCAAAGCATTTTCTACGACTTTGGGATCACCGTTATTGCTGACAATAGTTACGGTCAACTTTTGACGTAAATCCAGTCGATTTTTAAGATCTGCTTTGAGAAGTTTTTTTGGCAGTTTTGTTGTTGCGTCTTGTACAGACTCAGGGAAACTTCTAGAGAGATCGTGCTTACAGGTTACCAAATCTATATCAGCTGCTGCTTCTGCATCGCTACCCAGAATTTGCACCACTCTACCCACTGGGGGATACTGTGCTAATGGATAACGCAATACTTCTACATGAGCAAGATGATCGATAGCTTCGCCTAATTGAATGCCATTTGCAAGAAGTTTGAGTTCAAACAGTAGGCGATCATCTAAAGGGACTGCACGAAAGCCACTTTCGATTTGTTTAATTCTTGCCAGTAAAGTGTGATTGGAGCGTTCTAGAATGAGCTTGACTTCTCCTTCTGGAGAACGTCTACGGCTACCTTCTTTAAGAACCCTGACCAAAACGCGATCTCCATTCCAAGCATTGCTCAAATGGCTTTCGCGAATGTAAATGTCCTCAGCCCCTTCTACATCTTGAATTGCAAAGCAAAAGCCTTTACTGGAACACCGGAGTTTGGCTTCGATCAGTCCTTCTTCTGTAACACGGCGATATTTGCCGCGTTCTTTCACCAAGACCCCGATTTTCTCAAGCACCTCTAAGGCAATGTGAAGTTTTTGTAAACACTCTTCATCTTCACAACCAAGTTTCTTTTCTATAAGTTTACGGGCCACCAATTTATCATCGGTGAAATTGGCAAGGAGTGTAGCGATTGAAAATTCCATGCAGTGAACCGACCTTTGGTCAAAACATCATTTTTTGTTGGATCTGGTTCTTTGCTGTGTACCCTCACGACATCCAGAACATTAGCTGAAAACTAATTGTTCTTGGTTAGGGTACTACACGAACAGGTCAGAGTTTACGTAGGTGAAAGTCTCTTTACTAACCTCATCTGACAAAACCACCTGGTGTGAGATTTTCTCCCACTTGGTCGTGATGCAACCGATCTTCGAGAGGCTTTGTAAGGGAAAACTCTCAATGCTGCCCGTGCATCACTTTTTAGGGAACCCGCCGGTGTTGGATTGTCTGGAGTGAAGGTACTTTTACGCCACTAGACTCTGATTTTTACCTAAGAGAAACTGCTAACAAACATAATTGACCCATATGTAGAATCGGTCACAATTAGGTCAGCAGCTTAACAAGCAGTGAGGACGAACCATTACTCCATTATTGTAGATTTAGAGCGTACTTCTTTGAAAAGAGTTCTGGAGATCAAATTAAGTAATTAGTATAGCATTCACCATTAGACCACCTAGGGTAAGTTGACAGTATCCAAAAAATTGCGCGAGAAACCTCATGCTACAATAAATACGGGATGAGAAGACAGAACACCACCTCAACAATTGAAAGTGTGACTCTTTATTTATTCAATAGGGATATCGAGAATCTAAGTCAGCAAGACTTAAAATAACCAACTTGTCTCTCATCTAGGTGGAAGTAGATGACACATTCCTCCCCAGTTATAAATGGTATGAAAGGTGAGTCAAAATTTACGAGTTCGACGCTCCTAATCTTGACACGTAATCTCGCACAGCTTCACGAACCAACTCATTGATAGAGCGCTCTAGCTTTTCGCTCCATTTTTTCAAATCCTCATGTTCTCTGTCTGAAAACCTAATATTCAGTGCTTTCATACTTTATTTGCTATTGGTGCGAAATTAGTACTATAATAACAGCACTGGTTAAAATTCCCACCTGACTTGCTAAATAGTTAGGCTTTAGTAATGTGGGGCAAACAAGAACCTGGGAGTTCCAACCGCTTGTAAGAGTCGAAACCGTCATTCGGTCAGCGGAAACTATCAGGATAACTAAGTGGATAGTTTACTAAACCTAAGATTGGTAACAGCATTATGTTAGCTCAATTTCAGAGCTTGTATCCCCAAGGCAGTCTTATTTCTGAATTAGTACAAATTGATCACGGGAAATATATTGTCCGAGCAAGCGTACAAATTGAAGGTGTAACCCGTGCTACTGGTTTGGCAGCAGCAGAAACACTGGAAGAGGCAGAAGATCGTGCCAGAAGTAGGGCATTAATGGTTTTAGGAATAACAAGCACAACACAAGACTCAGCGCCATCTTCTACACAACCAATAATGCAGACTCAGGCAAACTCAACACGTATGAAAACCCCTGTATTGAGTGAAGCGCCTGTCTATCCTTCTACAATTAATTTCCCTAAAACAGAAGCGATCGCCCTCACACCTCCTTTGACACCCACAGATGATCCCTACACTCATGATGTGGAGCAACAAGTCGCTGGAACTAGCAATCAAGAACCTAAATTAGATAAGAGAGTGGAAAACGAAGGAACATTATTTGACACTCTACCACCAGAAGAAAGTCATCCTTTACCTAGTGCCTCTACTAGTAACGTAACACCTTTTACACCACGCAGTTACAGTTCCTCAGAAGAGATCCAAACAAAACCAACACCCACGACAGAGAAAAAAAGGAAAAGAAGCGAACCTGTAGATCTATCTGATGTGATTGCTAAAACAGATGTTCACATTGAACGGTTAGGGTGGACAAAAGAGCAAGGACGAGATCATCTAAAGAAGAAGTACGGGAAGATAGGGCGTACTTTGCTCAACGAAGAAGAATTATTAGATTTTCTGAAATATCTTGAATCTCAGCCAACACCACTAGACCCATTAGCCGGATTTTGATCGGCAAGTAAGGATGAACGTCTGTTCACCCTTACCAAACTCTTAGATTGACTATTGAGCAACCACGGCCATTGGACGACTGCCAGCAGCATGGCGATCAATGACTTGATCAATCAAGCCATAATCTTTAGCTTCATGAGGCGACATAAAGAAGTCCCTTTCAGTGTCTTCAGCAATCTTTTCTATAGGCTGACCAGTGTGTTCAGCTAAAAATTCGTTGAGCCTCTCCTTGTGATAAAGAATTTCACGAGCTTGAATTTCAATATCAGTTGCTTGTCCTTGAGCGCCACCTAGGGGTTGGTGAATCATAATCCGAGAATGAGGTAAACTCATCCGCTTACCTTTGGTACCTGCGCTTAACAGGAAAGCACCCATACTTGCAGCCAGTCCAGTACAGATGGTACAAACATCTGGGCGGATATGTTTCATAGTATCAAAAATACCCATTCCAGCCGTCACTGAACCACCAGGAGAATTGATGTACATATAAATATCTTTCTCTGGGTCTTCAGCATCTAGAAATAGCAGCTGGGCAACAATTAAGTTAGCTACGGTGTCATCTATCGGTTGTCCCAAAAATAAGATGCGCTCACGCAACAGCCGTGAGTAGATGTCAAAGGCGCGTTCGCCACGACCCGATTGTTCAATAACGATAGGAATCATGCAACTGGATTGTTACTATTTTATATCTATATTAACGACTACAGCAGATGTTTGTACAAACCTTGTGTAGCAAGGCTTTTCTAGCAGCTTAGGGAAACTTTACCAAAATTTTCAGTGGTAAATTTCCGGAATTGGATCAACCCATGGGGTAGAACAATACTACCAGGTGCGCTAATGTCAGCCCATTCTAAGGGAAAACTACCACCATTAGAGAGGACTCTGCTATGCTAGACAAACTTTTCCAAGCTGCCATCATCACCTTCTTACTTTATCTGATAGTAGGACTTAACTCGGCTACCACAAGTCAGACAAAGGCAGCATCAACCACACCGACAACACCAACATCTATAACTAGATTGCTACTTAGCTCTCGCTAGTAACAAATTTTGCTGATGCTCTTGAGAACAACTTTCCGGACCTATTGAGGGTGTTGACACCAATAGTCTTTAAGAAAAAGCTAGACTTAGCAAAGAAGGCACTCTCCTTGCACGATATCATGACTAATCGCCTTGCTGAAGCTAAAAGTCTTTACCTGCGTAAACACGCTCTCAACCCCATTGATTGGTGGTCTTGGTGTGATGAAGCACTCGCAACTGCCAAGGCACAGAATAAACCGATATTTCTCTCAATTGGCTATTCTAGCTGCCATTGGTGTACTGTCATGGAAGGCGAAGCTTTTTCGGACCCAGCGATTGCCAAGTATATAAATGAGAACTTCCTTCCAATTAAAGTAGACAGAGAAGAAAGACCAGATCTTGACAGCATTTATATGCAAGCGTTGCAAATGATGACTGGTCAAGGAGGCTGGCCTTTAAATATCTTTTTGTCTCCAGAAGATTTAGTGCCGTTTTATGGTGGAACATACTTTCCAGTTGAACCACGTTATGGTCGTCCAGGCTTTCTACAAGTACTGACCGCACTTCGCCTCTACTACGACACAGAAAAAAAAGACTTGCAAGAACGCAAAGCCGCTATGCTTGAGTCTCTGTTGACGTCTTCTGTCTTGCCTCAAGATACTGTCACACAGTCTCAAAATCATGAATTACTGCGGCAAGGCTGGAAAACCAGTACCGGGATCATTGCGTCTGGTGAGCACGGCAATAGCTTTCCAATGATTCCTTATGCAGAATCAGCTCTGCATTTTACTAGAAGTCCTCAGGAAGAATTTAGGCATAATCCTATACAAGTTTGTACACAACGAGGACTAGACTTAGCACTGGGTGGAATTTATGACCATGTAGCAGGTGGTTTTCATCGCTACACTGTTGACCCTACTTGGACAGTACCGCATTTTGAGAAAATGCTCTACGACAACGGTCAAATTGTGGAGTATCTGGCAGATCTGTGGAGTGCAGGAGTCCAAGAACCTGCTTTTGAAAGGGCGATCGCAGGTACTTTTCAATGGCTGAAGCGAGAAATGACAGCACCGGAAGGTTTCTTTTTTGCTTCTCAAGATGCTGATAGTTTTATCAATCCAACAGCAGCAGAACCAGAAGAAGGGGCCTTTTACGTCTGGAGTTATGGTGAATTGGAGCAACTCCTGACGCCTGAAGAACTAACGGAATTGCAGCAACAGTTTACAGTAACTTCTAGAGGGAACTTTGAAGGTACGAATGTTTTGCAAAGACGCCATGCAGGCAAACTCAGTGAAATCATAGAAACATTGCTCTTCAAGTTGTTCACTGCTCGTTATGGTGTGGTTAGTTCTACTTTCCCTCCAGCTCGTAACAACCAAGAGGCAAAAAGCGGCAATTGGCAAGGACGCATACCCCCAGTCACAGATACAAAGATGATTGTCGCTTGGAATAGCTTAATGATTTCTGGGCTGGCTGCAGCCTATAGAGTTTTCCGACAATTAGAGTATCTGGAACTCGCATCCCAAGCAGCAGACTTTATCCTCAATCATCAGTTTGTCAATGGGCGATTGCATCGACTGAATTATGAAGGTGAAGCAACTGTGCTAGCCCAATCAGAAGATTATGCCTGTTTTATCAAAGCACTGCTGGATTTACACCAAGCATCACTTTTGTTGGAAAATTTGGAAAATGGGGAAAAACTTAGTCTCCACTCCCCCTCTTTTTGGTTAGACAAAGCGATCGCTATTCAAGAAGAATTCAACGAATTTCTTTGGAGTGTGGAACTAGGTGGTTACTACAATACATCAAGTGATGCAAGCCAAGATTTAATTGTTCGGGAACGTAGTTACACAGATAATGCGACACCCTCAGCCAACGGCATCGCAATCTCTAACCTTGTCCGTCTGTCCCTCCTCACTGACAATCTTCATTATTTAGATTTAGCAGAGCAAGGATTAAAAGCTTTTAGAAATGTGATGGGTCGCGCGCCTCAAGCTTGTCCAAGTTTGTTTACAGCTTTAGATTGGTATCAAAACTCTACCTTGATTCGCACAACAACTGAGCAAATCCACTCTCTGATCTCCCAATATCTGCCTACGACGATGTTTGTTAGTGTATCTACTTTACCAGAGGGAGCCATAGGCTTAGTGTGTCAAGGACTGAAATGCCTACCCTCCGCTGCAAATTTAGAACAGCTATTGAACCAAGTTCAGCGAAGCCAATTGAGGGGATGAGGGAGCAGAGGGTATACCCCACTCCCTATTTCCCATTTCCAAACAGACAAGGGAAACATGACAAATGGCGTCTAACTTGCAAAGTCGTTTAACTACAATTGTTTTGGCAGGTGGGATGAGTTCTCGTATGGGTCGGGATAAAGCCTTGATTCCTATTCAAGGTGTACCCATGTTGCAATTGGTTTGTCAGGTTGCTGAAAGTTGTGCGGATACAGTCTACGTGGTGACTCCTTGGCAGGAGCGCTATGAGCATTTGTTACCTTCTAAAAGCCAGTTTATTCAGGAAGTTCCTTTATCTGTTGAAAGTGGAAAAGACGCATTACCTCATGGACCCCTGATTGGTTTTGCCCAAGGACTAATGCATGTCAATACAGAATGGGTTCTGCTACTAGCTTGTGATTTACCTAAGTTGCGAGTTGAGGTGTTACAGAAGTGGATAGCTAGACTAGATAACGTGTCAGATGAGGCGATCGCTGCGTTGGCTTACAACAATAAAAGATGGGAACCCCTGTGTGGCTTTTATAGACGCCGTTGTCTACCAACTTTGATGGAGTTTATTCATCAAGGAGGTCGATCATTTCAAGAGTGGCTGAAGCAACATCCCGTGGAAGTGTTACCTTTATCGGAACCAGATATGCTTTTTAACTGTAATATTCCAGAGGATTTGCTGCTCTCTCTTAGAGAGATCAACCGCTGAAAATCCCCAGCAATCGGTTTAAAATATATTCTTAAACTTAGAATTTAAGTATAGTGCAACTATGATGCTGCTAAGTTGGGCTAGCAAAGAAAGATGAAACATACCCTCTCAGTACTTGTAGAAGATGAAGCGGGGGTTCTCTCCCGCATTTCTGGTTTATTTGCTCGTCGTGGTTTTAATATCGAAAGCCTTGCTGTTGGCCCGGCTGAGCAGTCGGGAATTTCGCGCATTACAATGGTTGTACCTGGTGATGACCGCGTGATTGAGCAACTCACTAAGCAACTTTACAAGCTCATAAACGTCCTAAAAGTGCAGGATATTACCGAGACTCCTTGTGTAGAGCGAGAATTAATGCTGCTCAAGGTGAATGCTACAAGCAGCACCCGTTCAGAGATTGTGGAACTATCACAGATTTTCCGAGCAAGAGTCGTAGATGTGGCGGAAGATTCTCTTACCTTGGAAGTTGTAGGAGATCCAGGTAAGATGGTGGCGATCGTACAAGTGCTACAAAAATTTGGTCTGAGGGAAATAGCGCGCACTGGCAAAATTGCTTTAACTCGTGAATCTGGTGTGAATACTGAGTTGCTTAAGTCTTTGGAAGCCAAGGTATAGCACTACAAAGGAGCATTCTGGTTAACAGCAAATAAGTCTGCGTTGACAACTTAGCTACATTTTAGACTGATAGTAGCACAACAGTTTAGCTGAGTCGGCAGAATTCCCCATCTGCCTGTGCGATGGGGTAGTTCACTTTAAATAAATTAATAAGTTTAATCCAGGTATTGTCCGTGAAAGAGTCCATAAAAGTAGAGTAATGTACAGTATACCCAAGCTCCACTGATACCATGCTAGTGTCGTAATGATACCTGGTAGATGTTCGTCACGCAGACGAATATCATTAAAACCTATTCGTAGTAAGTTATTCAGGCTAAAGTCGTAGTAATTGAGCCAATTCCAACGGCGATTCCACAATAAAGGTAGATACCGTTCGCGGAATAACTGACATCTTGGAATGACTGGCAAGCGCCCAATGAGTAATCTCAGTTGTCGCATAGTACCATCTTCTGTAAAGTAGGAAATATTCATCAGGTCATGATAGCGACCTTGAGAATAAAGTTGTAATGCCAGAAATGCGGGTATAGGAATAATGATGATGAAAAGGCACGTCAGTGTGAGCCAGGGTTGTTCCGCATTATGAAAGATCGCTAGCAAGCCAAATAGTGTCAATAAACTAAGACTCACTAGCATCGAAGTAGCTTCGTAACAATCAGGAATGATCGCTACTGGCTGCAAGCGCCGAAAACGGTCAATCAACCAAAATAGTAAGCCGAAGTAGGCGATCGCAATCATTCCTACACCGAAAACTAACCAAAAATTTGTACCGTATCCAGAAAGCAACAGTAATAAACTTAATGCTAGCCAACTCCATCCTTGCGATAGCCATCCAAAAAGTGAGAGGGGTTCCTCAACAACAAAGCGTGAAGATAACTGCGTGTACGTTTCTAAATCAATTTCTGTTAAAGTTAATAACTCAGTGTCCTTACGGAATAATTTTGTCATCCGACGACGGATGATTGCTTGCGCTTGAGTTGGCGAAAAACCCAAATGTATCAAACCTTGCAGAGAAACACTATTGATATTTGTACCAATCAAAAGATGGCTCAATTCTTCTAGTCGTAGCCGCTGTTTTGTGTATTCCAGTTGATTAGCATCGGCAATTTGCTGCAACTGACGAAAATTTTGCCCTAAATTACGCAAAACACTTTGATTACCTTGCAGTTTTGCCACGACAAGTTTTTTCCCAATTTGACCGAGATTCCCTAAAATTTTTGCTTGGTTAGAGTTAAAAATTAAACCTGATACATTTAAATCAATATCCTTAGCAAATCTGGCATCACTAAAATCAGCTTGGTTTTGAATGCTAGCACCCTGCAAATTCACTGGGTTGTTAAACTGGGCTTCTCGGAAACTGACAGCTGCTGAAAAACTAGCTTCTGTAAGTGAGAAGAAATGATTAAAAATTGCTTGAGTAAACTCTGCTTGACTAGAAAAGTGAGCTTGAGAAAAATCAGTATTTCCTTGCCATTGCACACGAGTAAATTTAGCCAATTGATGGAAATTTGCCTGGGAGAAGTTAGTCGCTTCCTCAAAGCTACTGTCTTGAAAAGATGCAAGTTCTTGAAATTGTGTTTGCTTAAAATTTGCTTTGTCAAAGAAGATACTTCCTAAAAACTGGCTCTCTTGCTGAAAACTAGCTTTGCCAAAGCTTACTGCACGACTGAATCTTGTTTCAGTAAAATTGCCAATCTGACTGAAAACAACGCCTTCAGCATCTACAGGCTGAAGAAAAAATGTATTCGCAAACTTCACTGTTCCATTAAAGTGAGTCTGTACCAACTTTAAAGAACCACGGAAAACATTGATTTGACTTGATGTTGTTGACTCTACTAAAAGTGATCGACAGTCGCGAGAACTTGGAAAAGCCACATCCAGAGACTGTAAGCACACTTCACGCAGGCGTTCTAGTTGCTCTTGTTCAGACGGGGTGAAAATAGGTGCGATCGCTTGTGTATAGAGGGGAATTTTTAAACCCAAATCGCTCCCGATAAAATCCCCTTGAATAATAGAATGGCTCAAGTCTAAACCCAAAGGTTTTGTCCCAGTTTTTTGCAATTCTTTTCGCAGAATTTGATAGAAAGCATCTCGGAAGCTGGCATTTTCGGGACGCAAATCGATCACCATATGCTGCAAATCTACCATCAGGTTACCTTCTTGCAGGATAGGTTTGTTTATTCGCTCTTGCAGCAGTTCCAAAGTCAGGATAGTACTTTCTGGTATTGCATCTGCACCCCACGCTGGTAGAGGTTGCAAAAATAGCAACAACATACACAGACACATGAGGGCTATACGAACACAGATGCCCAAATCATAAATCACCGCAGGGTAGACCGCCTGCATAAGCTTGGTGCTGCCTACTTGTCTCAACCCGCGTCCAATTCCTCTAAACTCTACATCACTATTTTAAAGATACAGGCAAACCACTTAGATAAAATTTTTTGTTTCCTGCACATTACTAAGTAGTTTGCTCGTGCGATCGCACGAGCAAATCATCCAGATCTTTATCCAATGGTGATATGTCCATCAATTGATAATAGATTTAACCAAATTTACCACTGACGTACTCTTTTGTCGCTTCCTGCTGGGGACTTTGGAAAATGTTTTCTGTGCGATCATACTCTACCAAATAACCAGTGCGTCCTCCTTTTTCGGAAGTTTGGACGTTAAAAAAGGCAGTCATATCCGACACCCGCGATGCTTGTTGCATGTTGTGTGTGACGATCACAATCGTGTATTGTTCTTTAAGTTCGTGCAGCAGATCTTCAACCCGGAGAGTGGAGATTGGGTCAAGAGCAGAGCAAGGCTCATCCATTAAAATAACGTCAGGTTGGGTAGCGATCGCACGAGCAATGCAAAGACGCTGCTGTTGTCCACCAGATAGAGACAAGCCACTTTGACGCAGTTTGTCTTTCACTTCATCCCACAAAGCCGCTTGCTTGAGCGATCGTTCCACTAATTCATCCAAATTTCCCTTGAAGCCGTTAATTCTGGGTCCAAAGGCAATGTTTTCGTAAATTGATTTTGGGAAAGGGTTTGGTCTTTGAAAAACCATTCCAATGCGGCGACGCACTTCTACAGGATCAATGTTGGGTGCATACAGATTTTCCCCATAGTAATAAATGGTGCCTTCTGCTCGAAATGATTCAATGAGATCATTGAGGCGATTGTAACAACGCAGTAATGTACTTTTGCCACATCCAGAGGGACCAATAAAGGCTGTTACCCGATTTTTTGGTATATCTAGCCAAATATCACGCAATGCCAAAAAGTTTCCATAGTAAACGTTGAGACCCTCTGTTCTTAAAACAGCGTCAGTTTGATGATCGTCTCTAATATTAGTGGCCATAAAATTGTGTAGTTTTAAAGCTTGACCGTTAGAAAATCCAGAATAGAATTGTCTTAATAAGCTTTGCGACTAGTTGCCCAACGAGCAATGATACTAGTTAATAAGACAAGCAAAACCAAAATCAAAGAAGCCGCCCAAGCAAGCGACTGTTGATTTTTGAATGGAGAAATTGCAAAGTTAAACACCAACACGGCAAGAGAAGCTGTAGGCGCGAACAAGCCATTTGGCCAGTACTGAGAAAATAGGGCCGTAAACAATAGAGGTGCCGTTTCGCCCGCCGCACGAGCGATTGATAAAGTGGTTCCAGTAACAATTGCTGGTATTGCTGCTGGCAACACGACTTGAGTCACTGTCTGAAAGTTAGTTGCACCTAATCCCACAGATGCCTGACGCAAGTCCTGTGATACTAATTGTAAGGCTTCGTCAGTAGTGCGCACAATAATTGGTAACATCAAGATTGACAAAGCCACCCCTCCAGCAACAGCTGAGTATGTGCGTGTGGTAGCGACGATAATACCGTAAGCAAAAACTCCAGCAATGATTGATGGCACGCCACTTAACACATTAGTAGCAAATCGAACGCCGCGCGCTACTCTCACAGAACTAAACTCTGTTAAGTAAATTGCTGCTAGCACGCCCACAGGAATGCTGATCAGAGCACCCAGTCCTACCATAATCACCGTACCTAGAATGGCATTGCCAAACCCTCCTCCTGGTACTAATGGTGGTGGTGGTAATTGCGTAAACAGACTTGGGCTAAGACTACTGAACCCTTGAATGAGGACATAAGTCAGCACTGCCAACAAAGGCAAAAGAGCTAATATCCCACAGACAAATGCCAAGACTGTCATCACTGTACTGAACAGTGATCTGGGAGTCATGGAACGCACTAGACTACCACGGGTAAACCCATTAGATGGCTGGTTTGAAAAAGCAGAAGGCATAATTGACACACCAAATTTTTACAGTCGCTTCACTCGCAGAACAATTAACTCAGCCAAAATGTTAACTATGAGAGTTAAAACAAACAGAACTAAAGCCGCAAACATCAAAGCACTGACTTGCAGACCATTTGCTTCTGAGAATTGATTTGCCAACAAAGAGGCGATTGTATTAGAAGGAGCAAACAGTGAAGCACTGATGTTGTTAGAGTTACCAATCAACATTGTCACCGCCATTGTTTCTCCCATCGCCCTGCCAAGAGCAAGCATAATAGCGCTCACAATCCCAGAAAAGGCTGCTGGAATAATCACTTTTAAAATCGTTTCCCACCGAGTTGCTCCTAGTCCTACAGCTGCTTGACGCAAACTAGGTGGTACAGCAATCAATGCATCGCGGGAAATAGCAGTTATGATTGGCAAAGTCATAATTGCCAAGATAACTCCAGCCGGAAACATTCCTGGTCCTGTGGGCGGAGTGCTAAAAATTGGCAAAAAGCCTAGGTAAGTGTTCAGAAAATTCCCAACAGGTGCAATTAGGGGAATCAAAACAAAAATTCCCCAGATGCCATACACAACACTGGGAATAGCTGCTAGCAGTTCTACCAAGAAAACCAGTACTACTCGTACAGATTTTGGTAGTAAATTTTCGCTTAGTAAGACAGCAGTGCCTACACCAATTGGTACAGCGATTAATAAACCAATCAAAGCACTGATCACTGTCCCGTAAATTTGCGGTAGCACTCCGTAATCATTGTTTACCGGATTCCAAGCGCTTTTGACTAACAAGCTAGGACCAAATTTTTGAATAGCTGGCATTGCTTGAATGGCTACCTGAATCGCTATCCATATTAAGACACCTGCGATCGCCAGTGCAAAAATACGAGTGAGCAAAATAAAGCCGCGATCCAGTGACTTTTCTGCCTTTGTGAGAGGTCTAACTATTGGTTGACGATCCTGGGTTGGTATATTCATGAGTGATTTTACTCATCAATGGAAAAGTGGGAGCGAACCCAATTTGTCATTAGCCATTCATCACCAATGACTAATGACAAACCACAATTACTTAGTATTGCTGGCACTAGTACTGCTAGTGCTGCCTACTGAAATCTTATAATCAGGGCTGATTTGATCAGCTGCTGCAGCCACTTTCTGAATCACATTGGAAGGTAAAGGAACATATCCTAATTGAGAGCTAACTTTCTGACCTTCTGTTAAGCCGTACTCAATCATTGCTTCAACTGCTTTAGCTTTTGCCTTATCAGGATATTGCTTGTAAGCCAAAAGCCAAGTGTATGTAACGATAGGATAGGAACCTGCACCATCTGGATCTGTGATGAAAGCACGGAGATTTGCTGGCAGAGTTACGGATGCCAACGTTTTAGATGCTGATTCCTCACTGGGTGCTACAAACTGACCTGCTTTATTTTGCAAACTAGCAAACTTGAGGTTATTTTGTTTGGCGTAGCCATACTCTACATAACCAAGTGCACCTTGGGTTTGTGCGATTTGGGCAGTCACACCTTCATTACCCTTAGCACCAACTCCTGTTGGCCAGTTAACAGTTTTGCCACTACCGACTTTGGTCTTCCACTCTGGACTAATAGCAGCAAGATGTGAGGTAAACACACCTGTAGTACCACTACCATCGGAACGATGTACAACAGTGATTGGTTGTTTAGGAAGGTTGGCACCAGGGTTAGCAGCTTTGATTTTGGGGTCGTCCCAGGACTTGATTTTGCCTAGGAAGATATCGCTATATACTGCACGTGGTAGCTTTAGCTCTTGAACACCTGGGAGATTGTAGGACAATACAATGGCTCCAGCCGTCATTGGTAGCAAAATAACGCCACGTTGTACCTTCTGGATTTCATCATCCTTCATGGCAACATCGCTGGCTCCAAAGTCTACAGTACCTTTGGTAAATTGCTCAACCCCTGCACCACTACCTACTGACTGGTAGTTTACTTGGAGATTAGGATATTTCTTGTTCAGACCTTGAAACCAAGTTTGATAAAGGGGTGCGGGGAAAGAAGCACCAGCACCAGTTAAAGTGACATTGCCCCCGAGATCCAATTTTCCTGGGCTAGAAGCAGTTGCATTAGTCGCACTTCCAGGAGAGGCTTCGTTATTACCACTGTTGTTAGCTGTTGGTTGACCACCACAAGCAGCCAAAGTGAATGTCAGTGCTAGTACGGAAATTGCTTTTGTAAGATGAGCGGAATTCTTTACAGGGGGACGGGAAACAATCATTGTAAACTTTTTGTAAATTTGCACCTGAGCGTATATAGTTTACATCTTGATAGTAAAGGGCAGGTTAACATTATCGAAATTTGGCTCTTTCTTTGGGGTGAAAATATTAAAAAATTAATTTTTTTCCTTTAAAATTATTTCTTGACTCCACTAGCATAGTTCTGGGTACAAATCATACACAAGGTACAAATGTACTATATGCCCTGCCAACAACTGTTTGCACCAAAATGTTACTTTAATGGCTTTTTTGGCTAAAAATGAAAATTAGTCGCGCCTATATGCATGGGGCATAAGCACGATAAAAATCCCATGCCCTAGTTTCTACAATTGATGAGAAAGCAAGACACTGCCTTTATTGATTATTTTTCTGGTGAGAATCTTTATACATGAGTACTTTGTAAATGTTAGCCGCATCCAATCAATTATTATGGTCCATGATTGGCTTACTGCTAACGATGGGTGGTACCTTCTTAGAAGCCTATGTCACCACCTTACCATGGAGTTGGAGTAAGCTCGGAGTTCATACTTTTTCTCTAGGTGTCACCTATCAAATTGGTGGGGTGTTGCTGGTTGGTTGCTTGGGCGGCAAGAATGCTGGTGCACTTTCACAAATTGCCTACTTGGTTATGGGTTTAACCTTGTTACCTGTATTTGCTGAAGGTGGCGGTATTGGTTATGTCAAGCTGTCCCAGTTTGGCTATTTGCTTGGATTTATCCCTGGTGCATGGATTTGTGGCTTTTTCGCCTTTAAAGCAAGACCTAAGCTAGAAACATTAGCGTTCAGTAGTTTTTGTGGTTTGTTAACAATCCACTTTTGCGGTATTGCTTATTTAATCCTCAGCTATATTTTTCAGTGGAAAGGTACAGAAACTCTATCCTTAACACAAGCAATTCTGAGATACTCCTGGTTGGCTCTACCAGGTCAACTTGCTGTAGTCTGTGCTGTCACTGTAATAGCATATGTATTACGGCACTTAATGTTTTATTAGTTAAAGGAAGTGGGGAATGGGGAGTGGAGCATAGCGTCTAGGGTATAGGGCATAGTATAAGATATTTCCCTTGTCCTCCTTGCTCTCCTTGTCCCCTCTGCCTTCCTGTTCCCATGCCCCATGCC
>Ga0070738_10003580_pt1 | contig 20031 bp, 18 predicted proteins | sample Coa_R2_2_FD_66446 | JGI IMG/M metagenome (GOLD analysis project Ga0070738, IMG submission 66446) | Surface soil microbial communities from Centralia Pennsylvania, which are recovering from an underground coalmine fire - Coalmine... | ecosystem: Environmental > Terrestrial > Soil > Unclassified ... | reverse complement strand
TTTGAGGAAAACGCGGAATGCGAAAGAGTTTAACCACAAAGGGCACGAAGGTTCACAAAGAAAAATACTCCGTGTGTTTTACGTTTCCTGTAGTTTATTTTTGGGTCGGCAGCGAATAATCGAATTCGTAGAAATGCTTGCCTTCGACGATATTGATGATTAGCGTTCCGGAAATTCCAGCCAGTTCGCCGGTGCCAGAGTCGGGCACGACGACGATATTCATCTGTGGCGTACCGCGGGTCATGGTCGCATTGTGTTGAAGAACGAACGACCCGCTGCGGCCGTTGAGCTTGCCGACGACGTGTTCGAGGGCGACATATCCCCCGGAGCCTTTGACCTCTGTCATGAAACTGAGCATTTCCCCGTCGCTTTGCGCTTCGAGGTCGCCATGAAATTGCTTATCGAGGGACATACGACCGAGGCCAGCTTTTTCTTCTTGTGGATTGTCGGGCTTCTGCGGGACGACTTTTACGTCGAATGAACCTTTGGCGTGCATGGTTGTCTCCTTGGGATTATTGGTCTGTGCGAGCGCGGACATAGAAATCATAAGAGCGAGGAAGGCCACGAAAATGTTAGTCATATGATGTTCCTCAGGGGCTAAAGCCCTCATTTTCCAAGCTGGCGAATCGCAGCGCTGGAAGCACTGCGCCACCCAAAATCAAAAACTGCTGCTCGCTCCTCGCCCATTCTCCTCTGTTTCCATGCCATCGGCCACTGATTCGTTATCCTAGTGAAACGCGAATGGCAATAATTGGAAAAACGCGACAGAAACCAACAAAAGTTGTTGAGGAATATGACTCGGGCGCGGGCAAAGCGCGAGGAATTCTGCGGCGGACGATGGCTGAGGGCTCGATGCAGCATTTTCGCCGTGATCCGGCTCCGGAGCTTGCGCCGTGGATTTTGCATTATTGGATGATCCATTGGGATATGCGCGGCTGCAAGCCGCATTTAGCCGAGAATTTGCCGCATCCCAATGTGCATTTGATTTTCGAGAATGGCAAGAAGGGCGTCGTGAGTGGAGTGCAGACGCACAGGTTCTCGCGCGTGCTCGACGACAAGTCGTGGGTAGTTGGCGTGAAGTTTCGCGCGGGAGGGTTTCGGCCGTTTTTCGGCAAGCCGATCTCGGAGTTAGCAGATAAGACGATTCCGGCGAAGCGAGTTTTTGGAAACTCAATCAAAGAATTTGAGGCTATCGCGCTTTCTTCGCGTCCAGATGAAGAAAAGATTGCGGCGGCGAATAAATTCTTCTTGGCGCGGATGCCGAGGCCGGACAAGACGATTGCTTTGGTCAGTGAACTGGTTGATCTGATTCTGCGCGATATCGAAATCAAGACGGTGGATGATTTAGTTGTACGTAGCGGCATCGGCAAACGGACGCTGCAAAGAATCTTTCGGGAATATGTGGGTGCGAGTCCCAAGTGGGTGGTGTGCCGCTATCGTTTGCATGAAGTCGTAGAGAAATTAAATTCCGGCCAAAAGCCGGACTGGGCGCAGCTCGCGCTCGATCTGGGATATTTCGATCAGGCCCATCTGATCAACGATTTCAAAGCGCTGGTGGGATGTACGCCGAGGGAGTTCGTGAGGCAAGTTGCAAACGGCCTTCATTCCTAAGGAAGATCGGAGCGGGTGAGTATCGCACCATAGCCTACGATCTTAGAACCCTCCCGAAGAGTAAATGTCGCTCCTGGGGTGACCTCGTCGTATTGGTACTCGGGAAAATACATAAGCGCGAGAGTCACTTGTCCACTTTCACCTGGGGCCAATGTGTCTGGCCCTCCTACAAACATGACGCCAAGGAGCTTCTCCATGTACGCATTCCCTTCGCGAATAGCAACGCGCTGAGACTGTGGTCCCATGACGATATGAGGCCTATACTGTCCGGTCGTCAAGAGTCGGCCTTGGGATAGTTCAGGTAAAAGCGTGACCTTGGCTTGTACAGTCGGAACTTTAAGTTTCATGGCGACCTCTTGTTTTCAACTCCTCCACTTCAGCGTCACCGGCCCGACCATCGGATGCTGCATTTCCGTCCCTGAGCGGCGGGATTCGAGATGGGCCGCCTTCAACTGGAAGTACCACTTGGCGGGGCGGTCGGCATCGTCAATCAGCATGAGATGCGGATTGTGCTTCAGACCCTCGGATTGATCTTCCATGGTCTGGCGGTCCTGCTCAACGAATTTGGCGAAGACAAATTTCAGCAGCTCGGGTGCAAAGGGAATCCAGCGAAATAAATTCCAGCATGCGACGACGTCAATACGGCAGTGGTCGCGGGTGATGGGCGTGACTGTGGTCAGCGACGAAAACCAATACTTCCCTGCCCGAATGGTTTCGAGGCGAAGATTGGGCAGGACAAAATCAATAGTTGTGGTAATGGAGTCGGCGTCGGCGTAAAGACGCAGCAGCTTGTAAGGCGCGCTGTTGGAGCTGGGCGTGTGCGCGCTCATGCGGAATCCGTTGGGAATCGGCTCGAAATGTTTCTGCTTCTCGTGGATGCTTTTTTGTGTGCGCCACCACCAGGCCTGATGCACGAACGGCCCGTGCGCGGGGTCCATGAGGCCGATGATGCCGTGGTCCACGTTGCAGGGCAGATCGGCGGTGAGATGGGCGATCTTATATTTGTCGCTAAACGTGGGCACACGAGGCGCGGGAAAAGGGGGCTCGGCAGTCTTGGTGAATCCGGCGCCGGCGGGCGAGGGCTCAGGGATGAAAACCCATACGAAATCGTCATGCTCTTCGCAGGCATAGCTGCCAGCGTAGATGCGGTCCACTTTTAACTTCTGGTCGGCAGTGAGCGACGGGATAAGCTGGCATTGGCCGGTGTGCGCGGCAAACTTCCAGCCGTGATAGCTGCACTCAATATCTTTTCCGTCGAAATGCCCACAAGAAAGCGGCATCCCGCGGTGCGGACAGGCATCGCGCAGGGCGAATGCGCGGCCTTGCGGATCGCGGCCCAAGACCAATGGAATTTCCAGCAGCATAGCTTTGTGCAGGCGATTGCGGGTGAGTTCCGCGCTCGAGATGGCGCGATACCAGAAGCCGAAGAGCATGAGGGCATCCGGAGTCTGGCGGTCGGGTGATGGGAGTTCAGTCATTGGTCAAAGGAAGGGTACTACATAGATAGGAATGAGCGACAGGCGTGGCCCACTGGAGCGGTGCCACGCCGTACACGCCCGAGAAGGTTCGCTCCGGCAGGTCGCGTCTCGTTCGACTACCGGACGCCTTCTCCCATCGCCGGAGCGAAAGCACCGGTGCCGGGCTTAACTACAGTCACCGGCATCCGTTCATTGCTCCCACCATGTGGAACCAAAGTGAGCGGAACTGTCTGCGGAGCCGTCAAATACTCCGGATAGGCAGCGGCGCCATGTTCCGAAAGATCGAGTCCGGCAATCTCGGCTTCGGGTGAAACGCGCAGCAGACTCGCCTGATGCAATGCATACATTACGCCCATCGCGACCACGAACGTTGCGCTGGTCACGATGAAGCTGCCCATCGATTGCGCGACCAAAAGAGACGTTCCGCCGCCATAAAACAAACCCTTCAGCGCGACCGAATTGTCAGGTGAAATCGGGCCACTCGCGCCGTACTTGCCGCAGGCAAACAAGCCGAGCGATAGCGTCCCCCAGATTCCGCAGATGCCATGCACCGGAACCGCACCGATAGGATCGTCAATGCGCAGATACTCGAGCAACTCGACTCCGGCGACGACGATCACACCAGCCACCGCGCCTAGCACGAGCGATCCAAACGGCGAAACCCAATAGCAGGGGCAAGTAATGGCGACTAATCCAGCAAGAAAGCCGTTGAGCGTGGAGACCATGTCCCATTTCTTGGCAAGCATGTAGGCATAACTCATGGCTGTGATGCCCGCGGCGCAAGCGGCGAGCGTTGTGTTGGTCGCCACGCGGCCCACGCCTTCAAAATCCATTGCCGAGAGCGTGCTACCGGGGTTGAAGCCATACCATCCGAACCAGAGAAGCAATCCGCCGCTGGCCGCGATGGTCAAATCATGGGGAACGGTCGGACCTCCTCCATCGCGTTTGAAGCGCCGCCCGAGGCGAGGGCCAAGAACGATTGCACCCGCTAAGGCCACGGCACCACCAATCGTATGAACCACGGTCGATCCGGCGAAATCGTGGAAGCCGACGCCAAGCGAAGCCAAGAAGTGGCCGTCGGTGCCCATGGTGGCGAGAAATCCATCTGGCCCCCAGGCCCAGTGGCCGATGATGGGATAAATAAATCCCGAAACCACGATGCTGTAGAGCAAGTCCCCGATGAAGCGGGTGCGACCAATCATCGAACCGGAAGTGATGGTCGAGCAGGTGTCAGCAAAAGCGAATTGAAAGAGCCAGAAAGCAAGGAACGAAACGCCAGTTCCTTCATAGGTAGCGGGAATGTTCTGGAGAAAGAACCAGTGGTAGCCGATGAACCCGTTGCCGTGGGCGAACATGAAAGCAAAACCGAAGGCGTAAAACAAGATTCCGCAGAAGCACGTATCAACCACACATTCCATCAGTACGTTGACGGTTTCTTTGGCGCGGCAGAAGCCGGCTTCGAGCATGGTGAAGCCTACCTGCATGCCGAATACGAGAAACGCTGCAATCAGCACCCAGATGGTATTGATGGGATTCACAATGTCGGCGGCTTGCACGGGAGCGTCGGCCGCCAGCACCTTGCTGAAGAAGATTCCTGAGATCACATTGATCGCCATGAAGAGCACGGCAATTCCCAAAGCTTTGCCCGTAAGCAGCAAATAGCCATATCGCCGCCACTCGGGGTCGCGGAGACGAGAACTCAAAATTGAAAGCTTTTTGCTGACAGAGGATGTGCGTTGAGAATTTCCAATCGCGGCCATATTCAGCTCCTCCCCGTGGATTCTTTCAATTCGCCTGCATTTCTGGAGCGGGAGCGGCCTGGGTTGAAAAGTCTCAGTGCGTCTCTTATCTTGCCCAAGCCGCCCCGCATAAGCGATTGGGTAGAAAGTACGTTGCTCTGAGGGGTGAGTCCAATCGAATGTTTTTCTTGCCCCGATTCAAAAAACTATTAGGGCCGAGAGCAATGAGGGACGTGAATGAAAAGCCTCAAGCAAGCTTTCCCAGGGTGGTTACTAAGATTAATTACTACCGTTAACAATCTTTAAATCAATTACTTACAGGATTAAAAACCATGGTTCCATGTCCTTTCGATAAATTGTCCGGCCCAGAACCCGACCCTATAATTATTGGCATACATGCGAAAACCACTTCATTTCGTCTGCCTGACTGGCCTCTGTTTAGGAGCGCTTTTAGCGGTCATGGTGCCTGCGCAAGCTGCATCCACAGGCAGCTCGATTTCGGCTTCGGCAACCGTCATTACCGCTACTACCGATGAAACCGGCCATCGTATTTACGTAAATGACGCCATCGTGCCACCCGCGCAGCGTGCTGAAGTTCCCGCTGGCCAAAATGGCCTGGTTTTTTGGAGTTCCACCGAGAAGCGCTGGAAACCCGTGCCGTCTTCCAACATGCGAGCCGCGAGGTCAGCGGCTGCCGAAGTGAATCATTACCTGGATCGCCGGTATTTGGGCAGCAATTTCACGCAATTACAGGCAACACAAAGCAACTTTAGCCAGCAGGATGTGGACTCCGCCATCGAGCAGTCGGCGTCACGCCACAATGTTGATCCAAATCTAGTTCGCGCGGTGATTAAAGTTGAGTCGAATTTCAATCCCAACGCAGTGTCGCGAAAAGGCGCGATGGGACTCATGCAGCTCATGCCGGAAACAGCGCGATCGTTGAACGTGAACAACCCGTTCGATCCACAACAGAATATTGATGCAGGCGTACGCCAACTTAAGCAGCTGATGGAGAATTATGGAGGCGATGTGCGTTTGACGCTTGCTGCTTACAACGCAGGCCCCAAAGCGGTAGCACGCAGCTCTGGCATTCCCCACTTCGCTGAAACCCGCAACTACGTGAAGCGCATCACCCAGCTTTATAGTGGTGGACAGGTTGACAGCAGTTCCCACTATCTAAACGGTCCCTTTAAGCAACCCGTTCACGTGGAGCGCGATTCACGCGGCGTGCTGTATATCTCCAACACGGACTAGGCTTTACCCTTCCCAGTTGACCCGGCGCATCTAATCTTTAGGGTGATAAAACAGTACCTAGCTAGTAATAGCGTAAACGCCCGCCAGAGTGTGTGATTAAGGGTAGGCTGCCGCATTTGACCCATGTCGAATTGCGGCAAGGTTAGGTCGAAGAGACAGTGAATTTTTTTCATCGAAGCCAACGCAGGACGCGGTGGGCTATTGCATTGTTTTTTATTGCGATATTCGCCCTGCCGGCCTATGCCCGCCATAAATCCGAGGCGTGGGCGCGGACGGAATTTGCGAAAGCGTCCACAATGCAGGAAGCCCTCGGAGGGCGGCCCGTTGCCGACCGATCCCGCGCCGAATATCAGCGTGTAATTGACGCTTACCGGCGGGTCTATCTGGGAGCGCCAACGTCCTCCAAAGCTGAGCCCAGCGTCGTCGCTTCAGCCGAACTCATGGTCGAGATGGGCCGCCGCTTCAACGACCTCAAAATTCTCAACGCTTCTATTGCACAATACGAATTCCTCCGCCGCGAATATCCCGGCAGCAAATATCGCATCGAGGCGCTATTTACCATCGGCGAAATCTACAAGGACGATTTAGACAATCAGGCGAAGGCTCGCGAGACCTTTGATGACGTCGTTAAGCGGTATCCGCGTAGCCATCTCGCGGTTGAAGCGCGCAAAGCTCTAGCAGAGCCTGTGCGACAGGCTTCATCGAAAAAATCAGCGCCGCGGAACGATTCCACGGACGACGCAAAAACCAACCCTGCGGCAACAGCAACTAAGAACATCAAGCCCGGCGACAGTGACAGTAATGATGCCAATGACGATCAACCGGCAGAGGCCATATCTGCCAAGAATGACAAGATTTCCCGCGTCACCGGAATTCGTCATTGGTCCACCCCCGACTACACGCGCGTAGCCATTGACCTCGAGCAGGTAGTGAAGTTCGATTCGCAGCGTATCGGCAATCCTGAACGTATTTTCTTCGACCTGCACAACACACACCTAGCCTCGACCCTCGTCGGCAAAAGCCTCGATGTGGACGATGGCTTGTTGCAAAAAATTCGCGTCGCACAATATCAGCCTGGACGAACGCGCATTGTTCTTGAAGTCGGGGAAACTTCGTCTTATCACGCATTTCTCTTGCCCAATCCGCCACGGCTCATGATTGATATTCACGGCAAGGCAGGAGCAAAGGACGCCGCAAAAGATACAAAGCAAAGCACGAGTAATGCGGCTATCACCGATGATGACGCGGGGAGTGATTCCGCAGCAAAGTCTGAGGCAAAGAACCTGTCCGCAGCCGATTCAGACGACGATGCCTCTGCGCCACCTCCTCCCGCACAGGCCAAGAAAACTCCACCGATTCACACAGTCATCACCGCTTCTGGCATAAAGAAAACCATTGTGGATGCGGATGATGATCCCAAACCAATCCACATAGCAGCAAAAACTAAAACCGCATCCGGAAAAGAGATTGACGCCGATAAAGCGAGCGCGGAGAAAATCAGCAGCGGTGACTCTGTTTCTTCTGAAAGTTTAGTCGCAGCGCTCGATGAGCCAAAATCGGATGAACTAAAAGCAGATACAACAAAATCTGCGTCAGATGCAGCGCCGAGCGTTCCTGCAAGCAAGCTCAAGCAAGATGATGCATCTGACGTTGATAGCGGCAATCCGCCTAGCATACCAATTCATAGCAAAAGCCGCAGCGCACGTGGCAAGAACAAAACCGTTCCCGATCTCGACATTCACGAGGCACAACCTCGTGCCGACGGTGATCGTTCCCTGATTCGTGCTCTGGGCTTGAAGATCGGCAAAATCGTCATTGATCCCGGCCACGGCGGACATGACACCGGAACCATCGGTCCGAATGGTCTGGAAGAAAAAGACCTGGTGCTTGACGTGAGCCATCGTCTTGGCAAACTGCTCGAAACCAAACTCGGCTCTGAAGTCGTATATACGCGTCGTGACGATACGTTCATTCCACTCGAAACCCGCACTGCTATTGCCAATCGCGAGCAAGCGGATTTATTTATTTCGGTTCATGCCAACTCGAGCCACGATCCAGATGCACGCGGAGTGGAAACTTATTATTTGAATTTCACTTCTTCGCCCGACGCACTGGAAGTCGCCGCCCGCGAAAATGCAGTTTCTGAAAAAACCGTTTACGAGTTGCAGGATTTAGTGAAGAAGATTGCGCTGCGCGAAAAAATCGAAGAGTCCCGCGAATTTGCCGGCGATGTCGAAACGTCGCTGCATGCCGGACTCGCGACAAAGAACCCGGGCCTGCGTGATCGTGGGGTGAAGAAAGCTCCGTTTATCGTGCTCATCGGCGCGAACATGCCGTCGATTCTTGCTGAGATTTCTTTTGTTTCTAATCCGGGAGACGAAAAACGCCTGCGCTCTCCTGAATACCGCCAGCGCATCGCCGAGTCACTCTACCGCGGCATCGCCAAGTATGTGAGTGGATTGAGCGGCGTGAAGGTCGCCAGCAGGATGGAAAAGAGTTCAGCGCAGTAGAGCGCTTTTAACCTATTTAGTTTTACCAATTCGTTCGAAGCGGTATCCAGCTTTCTTGAATTGCTGATTCAGATAGGTGCCCTTGGACGGCGCACTCATAAAGGCTTCATATTCCGATTGTGGAACCTCGAAATATAGGTAGACTTCGCGGGTGTCCTTAAATTCGATTTCAAGCATTTTCCAAGTGGGATCGTAGCCAACCGAAGCAATACTGCTGGACTCGACTGGCTCGCGCTTCATTCCCTACCCCAGTAAGCTCTCCACCACGCCGTAAACCTCGCCCAGCGCGGCATCCAACGCACCGGGGTCTTTGCCGCCAGCTTCGGCGAGGTCGGGACGGCCTCCGCCTTTGCCGCCGACCTTCTGCGCAATCGGGGAGATTACTTTGCCAGCTTGGATTTTCGACGTGAGGTCTTTGGTGATGCCGACGATCAGAGACACGCTGCCATCATTCGCCGAACCGAGAATGACAACTCCTGACCCGACTTTGTCGCGCAGTTGATCCACCAAAGTCCGCATCTGCTGGCGTTCGAGATTATCGGCGCGGTGCGCCAGAACTTTCACGCCACGCACTTCTTTGATTTTGTCTTCGATATGCGCAGCATTTGATGAAGCTGACTTCATGCGAACCTGATCGAGTTCCCGCGCCAGGCGCTTGATCTCCGCGTCTTTCTTTTCCAGTTCGGCTATCAATGCTTCCGCAGGAGATAAAACTTCCTCGGGTGCCCCACCCTTTCGCGTTTTTTGCGAAAGGGTGGGCGCTGCAAAACCGGCCACGACTTTTTCCAATTGATGATCTTTCCTGAAATGTTCGAGCGATCCTACGCCAGTGACCGCCTCAATGCGGCGCACTCCAGAAGACACGCTGCCTTCTTTTAAAATTTTGATCAGGCCAATTTCGCCAGTCGCGCCAGTATGCGTGCCGCCGCATAGTTCGGTCGAAAAGTCTCCTATCTTGATGACCCGCACACGCTCGCCGTATTTCTCCCCGAAGAGCGCCATCGCTTTGTATTCGTTGATGGCGACATCAATCGGCACGTCGGGAATGACCTCGACCTTCACATTGCGCAGCACTTCTTTGTTGATGAGGTCTTCAATGTCCTGCAATTCTTCGTCTTCCACGCCGGTAAAGTGCGAAAAATCAAAACGGAGATGATTCGGCGCCACCAGCGATCCGGCCTGCTTTACATGCTTGCCCAGCACTTCGCGCAGGCCAGCTTGCAACAGATGCGTCGCCGTGTGATTGCGCATCGTGGCCTCGCGAATATCAGCGTTGACGACAGCATCCACTTTTTGTCCCACGCGAATTGCCTGTTTGGCTAGAACCTGATGCGCCCGCACGCCCTGAATGGGCGCGTAGCAGCCCTTCACTTCGGCTACGACTGTGTTGTGGTCGTCGCTGTAAAACCATCCCTTGTCGCCGACTTGCCCTCCTGCCTCGGCATAGAACGGCGTGTGATCAAGAATAACTTCGCCTTCTTGCCCCGGCTTTAATTCCTGCGCGCCCTGTCCATCGCGAATGATAGCCAAGACTTCACAATTTTCCGATCGCGTCTGTGTGTAACCTTCAAACTCCGACTTCGGTAATTTTTGATACGCGGGATTGGCCGTCTGCTTGGCCGCGCCTTTCCAGGAAGCGCGTGCTATAGCTCGCTGCTCCGACATCGCCTCGTCAAAGCCATGTCGTTCAAACTCGATACCACGATCGCGTGCGATATCGTCAATGTAGTCCGGGGGTAGGCCAAAAGTGTCATACAGCATGAACGCATCCCGGCCAGATATTCGCAGCGGCGTTCCTTCTGCATCACGCCACCCGTTACGAAATACATTCGCGCGTTCAACTCCAAACTTGTTCGATACAAACGTAAATAACACACTCTCGTCGTTTGTCTTCGCGGCTTCTCGTAGCACTTGCGACAAAGCATCCTTAATGTCTGGACGATCTGCTTCCAATTGACTGATGAGCGAACCTTGTACATCCCGAATCGGCTGTTTTGCGAATGACTCGAACAATTCGAGACCCTGTGTCAAAGTATTAGCAAATCTGGTCTCTTCAACATGAATCGCCTTCGCCACCCGCTCCGCCGTCTCCTTCAACTCCGGATAGGCGTCCTGCATTAAATCACGCACCGCAAAAACCATCTCGTTTAGAAATGGCTTTGTCTGTCCAAGTAATCGCCCGTGCGTAATCGCACGGCGAATAATCTTGCGCAGTACATATCCGCGGCCTTCGTTCGAGGGCAGCACTCCATCAGAAATCAAGAACGTAGCTGCCCGCGAATGATCGGCAATCACGCGCAAAGATGCAGCCGATTTTGTGTGCGCCTCTTTGTCCAATTCTTTCTTCAGCGAAGTTCCCGTCAGCTCGGCAGCTTTTTTAATCAGCGGCGTGAACAAATCTGTGTCGTAATTTGAAATCACGCCCTGCAATACCGACGCGACGCGTTCCAACCCCATCCCCGTATCAATCGAAGGCTTGGGGAGCGGATTCAGTTTGCCGCTGGCATCGCGGTCGAACTGCATGAACACAAGATTCCAAATTTCGACGAAGCGTCCGCAATCGCAGGTAAAAGCGCAATCGGCGTGGCCCTGATCACTCGCCGCCGGGCCCATGTCGTAGTGAATTTCGCTGCATGGCCCACACGGGCCGGTGTCTCCCATCTGCCAGAAGTTGTCTTTCGCGCCTAGCTCGAAAATGCGTTCTTTGGGCACGCCCTGCGTAATCCATAAGTCATGCGCTTCGGAATCTCGTGGCACACCGCCCTCGCCGTTAAAAACCGTGACATAAAGCTTGTTGGCATCGATCCCAAACCACTCCGGCGAAGTAATCAGCTCCCAGGCATAGGCAATCGCGTCCTTCTTGAAGTAATCGCCAAAAGAAAAATTGCCCAGCATCTCAAAAAACGTGTGATGGCGGTTGGTGAATCCGACGTTCTCGAGGTCATTGTGCTTGCCACCCGCGCGCACGCACTTCTGCGAAGTCGTCGCCCGCGTGTAAGCACGCTTTTCGAGGCCAAGAAAGACGTCCTTGAACTGGTTCATCCCAGCATTGGTGAAGAGCAGCGTGGGGTCGTTGGCCGGAACTAGGGACGACGAATGAACCTCTTTATGTCCTTTTTGGACAAAGAAATCCAGGAATTTGCGGCGAATTTCAGAGCCTGTCAGCATGAATACTTTAATTTTAGACGATAATCCAGAAAACCTTCACCACAGAGGACACGGAGTCCACAGAGCAAACAAATTGCATAAATTCGAAAATCTAACGATTAAGCGGAGCCGATGACCTGTGGCCCTCGGTGCCCGTTGCGGTCAAGGTTCCAGCGTTTCCTCTTCCAGTGCTCCTAGCACTTCCTCATCCACATCCCACTTCTTCAAGATCCCGAAAATCGTCTTCGACCCAAATCCCGCGCGCACCAACTGCCGAAACACTTTTGCCGCTGCTTTCTGATCTTTCGGCTTCATGATTCGCTTTTTCCGCAAATATTCCCGTGCCTGCTTTTCTTCATTGATTTCGTCGTAGGCTCCATCGATTGCTTCGGAGATCAAATCTCCGTGCACGCCCTTAATCTTCAACTCGGTTTCAACCCGCCGCCGCCCAAACTTTTCGTTATCTCGCCTCGATGAACAGTACGTCCCGGCGTAGCTCGCGTCGTTCAGATATCCCTGATCTTTTAATTTGCGAATCACCAACTCGACCAGCGTTTGTCCATATTCGGTATCAATCTCAACACGCGGACGTAGTAGCCTTTTCAACTCCGCAACCGTGCGCATGCGCCGCCCCAGAGCGCCCACGGCGTATTCGTAAAGCTCGTTCTCAGTATCAAGCTTCCTAGGTTGCGGAAAAGACATGGGTTACCCGTGGTTACCTCTATATTAAGCCTTTGTGAATCGCACAATTTGTCATCATCTTTTTACGTCTTTTTACTAAGCTTTTAGGTGACAACGGGAACCTAAGCGCGTCTATATCCGTATAAGAAAACAGGCAACAGGAGTGAGTCATGCTAACGATTGATGTGGAAAAAACAGGGCAAGTCGCAGTAGTGAATTGCGCCGGACGCATTGTGCGCGGCGAAGAGGTCAGCACCCTTAAAAACGCCGTCGTCTCCGAGAAAAATATTCGTGTGATCGTACTCGACCTCTCGGAAGTCACCATGCTCGACGCCGGCGGACTGACTGCGCTTGTTGTGCTGCACGAGTGGGCCATCAATCGCGGCGTGCGCATGCAGATCGTCAACCCGACAAAATTTGTTTGGGATGTTTTGAAGCTTACCGGCCTGAGCGCAGTGTTCGAAGTTTCCAGCTTCGACTACGCACTCTGGCTGCTCAGCGGCATGGAGTGCTCGCGATACGCAGCCACGTGCTGAACGACGCCAAGAAGCGCGTCATTTGTGCAATCGGTGATTTGCACGTGCAGCCACTGATTGGGCTTGTGATTTCCAGGGACGTGCAGTTTTAAATAGTTATCCGTCAGCGCTTCCGTGGATTGATCTTCTTTTGCTTGATGCTTGATGTCGAGCGTGATTGCTTCGATCGTTCTCCCAACAAATGACTCCATGAAAGCGTGTTTCTTCTTCGCAGCAATATCGCGCAGAATATGATTTCTTTCCCGCGCAATATGGACTGGAACCTGATTAGGCATTTTTTCTGACGTGGTTCCCGGACGCGATGAATACGTAAAAACGTGGAGATAAGTAAACGGCAAGTCTTCGATCATTCTTCGTGTTTCGTCGAAATCTTCGTCCGTTTCGCCCGGAAACCCAGTCATCACATCGGCGCCAATTGCGGCGTCGGGCATCGCGGCACGAATCTTTTCAATCTTCTCGCGATAGTGCCACGGACGATATTTGCGATGCATCGCCCGCAGAATTTTGTCGCTACCCGACTGCATAGGAACATGTGCGTGTTTAGCAATGCGCGGAGAATCGGCGACGAGGGAGATTAACTCATCGCTCCAATCCATCGGCTCGACCGAACTGATACGCAGTTTTTCCAGATCAGTTTCGTGGAGAATCATTCGCACAAGTTTTTCGAATCTGAACGGTTGAGGCAGATCTCTTCCCCATCGTCCGAGATTGATTCCGGAAATGACAACTTCTTTATATCCGGCTGCGACCAGCGTATTCACTTCTTCCAGAATTCGCGGCAATGGCAGCGATCGGCTCTGGCCGCGTACAGAAGGAATCACACAAAAAGAACAGCGGTTGTCACATCCATCCTGCAATTTGAGATTTGGTCGAGTCCGCGCATTTGGGGCATCGAACACCGGCGCGGCAAGCAATTCGGTGTGGGCAAAGATGTCTGAAACAAAAATACGATCAGTTGGAGACACAGAAGAAGCCAGGTTGGATAGGGGCACAAAATTAGATGCTTTTCGCTCGGTGGCAATTTCGGCCAATTGGTGCTTATGCGAATTCCCTATCACCCGCGTCACACCCGGAATCGCGGCAATCTCGTCAGGGGCTCGTTGCGCGTAGCACCCCGTGACAACAATCTGGCATGCAGGATTTCCCCGATGAATTTTCCGGATGGCAGCTCGCGCGTCCTGATCCGCCGATGCGGTGACGGTGCATGTGTTCAACACGACCACTTCCGCGTCTATTGCCGCTTCTGCGCGTTCCAAGCCTAATCCGCGCAATTGCTGCTCAATCGCAGCTCCATCGGCTTGCGTCGCCCGGCAGCCGAAATTTTGCACATAGAAGGTGGCCACGGCAAATTCCTAAGCCCTTTGCGTCCCGCCAAGCGCTTCCAGCGCCTTCACAATTCGAGACGTCCACTGCGTCACTTCTTCATCACGAAGAGTCCGTTCATTCGATTGGAACTTCACTCGCAGTAACAACGAATGTTTCCCGGCGGAAACCGAACCACCCCTGAAAATCTCTACGGGAGCAATCTGGCGCAACTCTTTTAAACCCAACTCGCGCACTACCGCCGAAATCTTCCCAAACATGACAGCGTCATCGAAGATGAACGAAAAGTCTCTCTCGACCGCCGGATATTGTGACAACGCCTGATATCGCACTTGTTTCAAATCGTGCTGATAGAGACGGTTGAGATACAACTCAGCGATAAAAACATCTTGCTTGAGCTTTCGCGCACTGGCCACATCGGGATGAATCTGCCCAAACTCAGCCACCACAGCGCCATTCATCACCGCGCGGGCTGAACGCCCAGGATGATAATAGTCCGCGGCGCTGGCTTCAAAGCTCAGATTTTCACATCCGAATTCTTCCAAGATGTCTTCAATGTCGCCCTTGAGATCGAAGAAATTTAACGCCCGCGTCGGCTTGTGCACGTTCGCAGATGTCGCCTGGCCAGTCGCTCCCAGGCAAATTCTCTTTAGTTGTTCCGCCGTTGTCCCTGCTTGTTGAAAAACATTTCCGCTCTCAAACAACCGAACATCGTCGCTTCCGCGATTTAAGTTGTAGGCCAGCATGTTTAACATGCCCGGAACGAGCGAAGTTCGCATCACTGAAGCTTCCGCGCTCAGCGGATTTTCTAGTTCCAGCGCCGGCATCGTCGAAAACTTCTTGGCATCTTCGTGTGAGATAAAGCTCAATGAAATTGTTTCGTCATATCCGAGAGCCAACAAGTCCGAGCGCAGCTTTTCGTCACGCTTTGCTTCGGGTAGCTCGATCACGGCTCCGACGTAGGCCGGCAGCGTATTGGCAAACTTGTCGTAGCCATGCATTCGCGCAATTTCTTCGATCAAATCGATCTCGCGCTCAATATCCAGGCGCCAACTCGGAATGGTCGCGGTGAATTCAGGCTCATCGCTGGGTTCCGCAGTCAAATCGAAACCCAGCCGCTTCAGCACCTGGACTATTTTATTCGCATCGATTTTCTCCCCCAGAATGCGATGGACTTCGCTCACTCGCAACGCCACGGGTGCCAAATCGAGCTGCCGTGCGACAACATCAATCTCATCGCCCTCAAGCTGACCGCCTGCTGACGCCAATATCTTTTGCGCCACGCGCGCGCACGCAACCGAAGTCGCACCGTAATCTGCACCGCGCTCAAAACGATGCGAGGCGTCGGTGTGCATCCCCAGCCGCTTCGAAGTTTTGCGGACGGTTGCCGGGTCGAACCAGGCCGATTCGATCAGGACATTTTTCGTACTCTCGGTGATCATGCTATCGAAGCCGCCCATAATGCCGGCGAGTGCTACCGGCTTCTTGGCATCAGCAATAATCACATCTTCCGTGGCAAGCTTCCGCTCGACCCCGTCGAGCGTTTTCAGCGTTTCGCCAGCTTTTGCCCGCCGGACGATAATTTTGCCGCCTTCAAGTTTGTCCAAATCAAATGCATGCGTGGGATGTCCCATTTCCCATAGCGTGTAATTCGAGGCGTCGGCGACATTGTTAATCGGCCGCTGATCCACGCTCATCAGCCGCTTCGCGATCGCATCAGGGGATGCCTTAATCTTTACGCCCCGAATTACGCGCGCGGTATACCGTGCACAACCGTCAGCATCTTGAATTACAACGGGAAAAGCTCGCGTGGCGCCGGCGCCCTCGGCCGCCTTTGTCTTCGTCAAATCCCAATCTAAAGGCTTCAGCGGCACGTCGTACAATGCAGAGCACTCGCGCGCGATTCCGTAGTGATTCATAGCATCGGGACGGTTGGTCGTGATCTCCATTTCGAAGACCGTCGCGTCGCCCTCGCCACTAACGCCTTCAACGGCGATTCCGGCAAGCGTGAGTTCATCCGCGAGCCGGTGATTGTCCACCCGCAGATCAACGAATTCTCGCAACCATTGGGGAGAAATTTTCATGGCTCAATCGTTTCTCCGGGCAAAAAATGCTCGTGTTTCGAGCGGTATGCAGTCTCGCCTTTCCATGCAAGATCGGCATCCATGCCAGCGAGGTGAATGAACGAGTTCCATTCAGTGACGAAGAAACTTTGTACAAACGAACCCTTAGGCAATACGGAAAGCAGGCCGGAATTTAAACTTTGTTTCATGTCACAAGCTGCAACGCGCATGCTCGCGGCTTTAGTAAAGGGGTAGCTCGGGTCAGGAGGTTCGATAACTGCGAACAGCAATCCGGATATCTCCAAAGAACCCTCTTTGTAAGCTTCGCGCCTGGCGGGGGGCGCGTCGAAAGATCCAACGAACACAAACAATTCCAACGTCGCTTTTCGTTGAACATAGTCGATCATAATTAAGCGCACTTCCGCATCGTGAAAACCGTTCGGCAGCGTGCTCTCAATTTCTTCTATCGTCATACGCAGCGCCAGGTAATAACTAAACCCTCTCTATCCAAACTGCTCCAAGAACCGCACATCACCGTTGAAGAACAACTGAATATCGTCCACGCCATACTTCAAAATCGCGATGCGTTCCACGCCCATGCCGAAAGCAAAACCGCTGACTTTCTTCGCGTCGTAATCCACGAAACCGAACACATTAGGATCGACCATGCCGCAGCCCAACAACTCAATCCATCCGCTGGCTTTGCAATTGCGGCAGGGGCCACCATCGCGCTGGCCTTTTCCGCCGCAGAAAATGCAGCTAATCTGCACATCGGCGCTCGGCTCGGTAAACGGAAAGAACGACGGATAAAAACGCGTCTTCACACTCGATCCAAACAGTGCTTTCATGGCATGATCGAGCGTTCCCTTGAGGTCGCAGAAAGTGATGTTCGTGTCCACGGCCAAACCCTCAACCTGATGGAAAATCGGCGAATGGGTGGCGTCAGGCGCGTCATTGCGGTGGACTTTTCCCGGACACACCACGCGCACCGGCGGCCTCTGCTTCTCCATGGTGCGAATCTGCACTGGCGAAGTGTGCGTGCGCAGCAACAACCGATCGCGCAACGGCTTATTTTGCTGATTGGCAATGACCAGCGTGTCCTGTGTGTCACGCGCCGGATGGTTCGGCGGAAAATTCAGCGCCTCGAAATTATAGTAATCGGTCTCAATCTCTGGCCCCTCTTCGACCGAATATCCGAGATTGCGAAAGACGCCGACAATCTCGTTCATCGTCTTGATAACCGGATGCTCGGCGCCCAGTTTGCGGCGGTTACCGGGAAGGGTGATGTCGATTTCAGGCGCCGGCACCACGCCCGATTTCAGGCTCTCGGCATTTGCGATAGCTTCTTCAACGAAGGACTTGATTTCATTGACCCGCCGTCCGACTTCCCGCTTAGCGTCTTTCGGAGCAGCTTTCAACCAAAGATCGTTGATTTGCGTGAGTACGCCATTTTTCCGCGCCATCCAGCGATCGCGCAACGCTTTCCAGTCAGCTTCGGTTTTGACGGATTTTGTTTCTTCAGCGAGAGCAGCCCGCAGCGCGGCAACGGCTTTATCGAGAGAATCCGCCGACCAATCCGTTAATTTGGGAACGGAATATGCCACTTCATTCCTGTAGAACAGTTGGAAGTATTGTCATTCCGAATGGGCTTCAGCCCCGAGAAACCTGCTTTTGTTCTTGAACTGGAAAGCAGATTCCCCTCGGCTAAACTATTCACAATGACAAGTTGATTGGCTAATTGCTAACAGCTAAATGCCGGATCGCTACGCCAGCGCGCCTTTCGCCTGTTCGGCGAGGCTCTTAAACGCAGCCGCATCATTCACTGCGAGATCGGCCAGTATCTTGCGATCCAGCTCCACGCCCGCTTTCTTCAAACCGTGAATGAATTTGTTGTAGCTCAAGCCGTTCAGCTTCGCCGCTGCCCCGATGCGGACAATCCAGATGGAGCGGAACTGGCGCTTGCGCTGTTTGCGTCCAGAGTAGGCAAACTTCAGTCCGCGGTCTACCGCTTCTTTCGCAGCGCGGTAAAGTTTTGATTTTGTGAGGAAATAACCGCTGGCGCGGTCTAATATTTTCTTTCGTTTCTGGCGGCGTTTAGTGCCGCGTTTTACGCGAGGCATTCGATTCTCCTTTTAACTACTGATTTACGGCGGCTGGAGGTAGGAACTTCTTGACCTCTTCACTCGCCTTGTTCGTGTGGCGCGGACATTCCTGTCCGCGGCTCTTGCTTTTCGCAGCCTTTAAATCCAGCCGCTCACACGAAATCTTGCTCTAACTAAATCTAGTACGGAATCATCCGTTTTACTTTTGGCGTATCGGCGTCGCTCACCAGGACGGATTGCCCCAGCTTCGCCTTCCGCTTCTTGTTCTTGGAAGTCAGAATGTGGCGCAAATGCGAATGGCGCCGCTTCACCTTTCCGGTTGCAGTCTTCTTGAAGCGCTTGGCAGCGCCCTTGTGGGTTTTAAGTTTTGGCATGGATCCTCTCGAACGTATTCAATCTGAAACTGCGCGGGTAATTTAGGCTTGTTTGGCCTGCACTTGCCCTTGCGGAGCCGCCGCTGCAGCTTGTTTCGGTTCTTCTTTCTTTTTTACTTCTTTCTTCGCCGCCGCTGCCGCATCTTTCTTCGGCGCCAATATCGCGTGCAGCGTGTTGCCCTCTTGCCGGGGACGGAATTCCACAATGCTCTGGCCTTCCACGTCTTTCAGCAGGCGCTCCAGAATCTGGCGGCCCAGCATGGTCCGCGTCATTTCGCGGCCACGGAAGAAGATCGTAGCTTTAACTTTGTCGCCTTCTTCCAAAAATCGCAGGACGTGGTTCTTTTTGGTTTCGTAGTCGTGGTCATCCACATTAATACGAAACTTCACTTCTTTGACCGTGATCTTGGTCTGGTGCTTTTTCGCCTCGCGCTCCTTTTTCTCCTGTTGATATAAAAATTTGCCGTAATCCATAATGCGGCAAACAGGAGGCTGCGCGGTGGGCGAAATTTCCACTAAATCAAGATTGCGCTCACGCGCCATCTTGAGCGCCTCAAAAGGGGGCAAAACGCCGACTTGATTGCCTTCATCGTCAATTACACGAATTTCCCGGGCGCGAATGCGGTCATTGATGCGAATAAAACGTTTATCGATACTATCCTCCGTACGAACGTGCACGAAGCACGCCCACAAAAAGTATAGCATGATAGGTTTTCCGCTGTAATGATCCATCCACCGCTCGTTAGCGGATAGTAATCAAGAACTTACGTCGAGCTTAGTGGGATATTCCAGAGTGCAATTCTTTAGCGAGCTTTGCAATACGCTTGAGTCGTTGATCCAGATCTTGCGGCAGCATTCCTTTTGTGGTTTGGTCGATATCTCCAGGAATGGATTGGGCAAGTTTCGCCAGTTCGTCCGCGTCGCGTTTCAGTTTCAGACCGTCAGATGCAGAGAACGCACGATTCGAACCCGGTGCGCTCGCTGTGCTTTTCGCTTTCTCTATGTCGAATTCCTGGTTGTGGGCAAGAGGCTGCGTTTGCTCCTGGCGTACTAAGCTTGGCGGCGTGTACCCTGCGCGTTGAGCGTGAGAAGTTGCCGCGAAGCAGGCAATAGCCAGGCAGCTAATTGTGGAGAATCGCAGCGAGAACAGGTGAAGACTCATGACAGTCCTCTTAAGCTGACGGCGGTAGAAGAAACTCGCACTGGCCATCCT